>WNGF01009937.1_pt1 | contig 10845 bp, 11 predicted proteins | sample 5400641 | NCBI WGS metagenome assembly WNGF01 (sample SAMN13153371, study PRJNA577476) | soil metagenome | isolation source: 80 cm soil or saprolite under grassland replicate 2 | place: USA:California | collected 2016-06-15 | reverse complement strand
TGCGGGAGTGGGCCGATGCGCGCATATCCGATGGCTATGTCTGCGACGATCGCTAGCAGGATCAACGGGACCAGATCTCGCCGCCTCTTGCCACGTGCCGTCCGATTCCTCACGACCCACGTCACGACCGCCGCGAAGTAGACCGCCAGGACACCCCAGAACACGACCTCTTCGACAAGGGAATGGAACAGCGGGCCCATCGACATACTCCTCGGGGAAGTCCTGGCGCCTGGCGCAGGCGAGTCCTTGACCCGGCGCGCGGGCGACCGTCGCACCGCCTCACGTATCCGCGACCTGGTAGATGACCATGCTGCCGCTGTTGGTCGCCACCGTCAATCCGCCTTGTCCACGACCATGGGCGCGGCGTGGTGACGCCCGCCCGCGGATGAGTGAACTGAGGGTTGGTCGCATGTGCGACCGAACCATTGCGCGAGGCCGCGGGAGCGGGCACACAGTCTGTGGTATGAGCACAACGGGCGCGAGCTACCTGTTCAACCAGGACCGGGAGCAGGAGCGCGCTCGCCTGGCCGGCCTGTCGGCGCAGTTCGACCCGGTCACTGTCCGGCATCTGGCCACTGTCGGCGTGGCGGCGGGCTGGCACTGTTTGGAGGTTGGTGCCGGTGCGGGAAGCATCGCCCGGTGGTTGGCTGCCATGGTCGGGAGCACTGGTCGCGTGGTCGCCACCGACCTCGACACCCAGTTCCTCGACGATCTTCCGCATCCCCCGGTTGAGGTGGTGCGGCACGACATCGCGGGCGACCCCGTCGAGCAGGACGCGTTCGACCTGGTCCACGCGCGGGCCGTGCTGGAGCACGTGCCCAGCCGAGGCGAGGTCGTCCCGAGGCTGGCGAAGGCGCTGCGCCCCGGCGGTGTGCTGGTGTTGGAAGACCTCGTGTTCGGGGCGGCCCTGTTATCGGTCTCGGGGAGGATCGTCAGCCCACCCTCGAAGGCAGCGGCATTCTCCCGCGCGTTTCCGGCCATGGCGGCCGGGTTCCGTGCCGTCGGGGCGGACCCCGAGTTCGGCCTGGAGCTTCCCGCGGCGCTCGCGGCGGCCGGTCTGCGTGACGTTGACGCGGAGTTGACCTCCCGGTTGGTACGCGGTGGTAGCGCGGAGTCCGCGTTTTACACCATGGCTCTGCGGGACCTCGGCCCGCGCCTGATCGCCGCCGGCCTTCTCACGCCGGACGACCTGGCCGAGCCGCTGGCGTTTGTACAAGATCCGGCATCGCGCTGGTTTTCACTTGGCATGGTGACCGCCTGGGGCTGGCGCAGCTGACTTGGGCATCGCCCGCAATGCCCCACCGGTCGCCTAACGGCGGTCTCCATCGGCACCCCGCTCATTGCCGAGCCGCTGAAGTGGTGACCGAGCATTGCCACCCGCGTCCGACTGCGAGCCGAACATCTACCGAACGACGCACTCACTCCAGAGGCATGACCGCACGACTCGCGGCTACTTGTTTAATTTGATCTACGGCCTCAGCCCGGCCAGGCTGGGTCGAGGTGGCCGGCGGGTTGCTCTCACTTGCGGCTGTCCACGGCTCATGAGTGTGACTCTCATCTGGCGTGCGCCCGCCGGTCACCGCGGCAGGGAGTGGCTCAAGAGGGGATTGCCCAGCTCAAAGTAGCGTTGCCCTCCTCGCCAATCGTCCACAGTGTACGAGCGAGGAGATGCAGCGGATGGGCCGTGTGGTGATCGGGATGGATCCGCACAAGCGGTCAGCCACGATCGAGGTCATCGACGAACACGAGCAGGTCCTGGCCCAGGGCCGGTACGGCACGGACACCGACGGCTACCAGACGATGCTGGCGGCCGGCCGGCAGTTCCCGGATCGAGTGTGGGCGGTGGAAGGCTGCGCCGGAATCGGCCGGCACATCGCTCAACGCTTGGTCGCCGACGGCGAAACCGTCCTGGACGTGCCGGCGAAGCTATCCGCCCGGGTGCGGGTCTTCGACACCGGGCAAGGACGCAAGACCGACCCGGTCGACGCCCACAGCGTGGCCGCGGCCGGACTGCGCAGCCCAGGGCTGCGCCAGATCCAGATCGACGACACGACGGTCGCGCTACGGCTGATGGTGGATCGCCGCGCCGAGCTGGGCCGCGCCCGCACCGAGGTCGTCAACCGCATCCACCAAATGCTGCTCGAGATCCTCCCCGGCGGGGCGAAAAGGTTCCTCACACGCGGCCAGGCCAGCTACCTGCTGCGGACCGCGCCAGCGCCAGTGGGCATCGTCGCCCAGACCCGCCACCAGTTGGCCGGTGAACTCATCGACGAACTGACCATCATCGACGCCAAAATTCGAGCGGCGGACAAGCACCTACGCCAGCTCGTCACCGCGACCGGCAGCTCACTAGACGAGCTCAACGGGATCGGCCCCTCCGGAGCCGCCCGCCTCATCGGCGACATCGGCAACATCGCCCGGTTCCGCACCGCCGCGCACTTCGCCTCCTGGAACGGCACCGCTCCGATCGAGGCATCCTCCGGCGACCAACGCCGCCACCGCCTGTCCCGGGCCGGCAACCGACGCATCAACCGGGTCCTGCACATCATGGCCGTCGTGCAACTGCGTCACGACACCCCCGGCCGCGCCTACTACCGCCGCCGGCTCGCCGAAGGCAAGACCACCATGGAAGCGCTCCGCGCGCTTAAACGCCACCTCTCCGACGTGGTCTACAAGCGAATGGTCCAGGACGCCAAACGAGCCCGACCTAGCGGGACGGGCCCGGGAGGACAATCGGGAGCGACTCTGCAATCCAGCGCGGACGGCCCAATCCCGACGGCCGCCTCTTCGGACAAGTCACAGCCCGGACCCGCCACCACCAAGCGTAAACAATCCTCGCCACGACCCCTTGACTAGAGGGGAACCAGATCCGGACGCCAAGATCGCAGTGTCGTGGGCGCCGGGTCTGGCGGGCGCCGCGGTTCTTGGCGTTCGCCGGCTAGGCGCTTGCTGCGGCCTTCGGCCGATCCCCGGCGGTTTGGCCCTCACTTATGTTGCTGGCGTCGCCGACGGCGTCGGTGGTCGATCGCCGTCGAGCTTCGCGCTGTGGTGCCCTGCTTCCACCGCTGGAGAGGGGTGTACTGATTCCGGAAGCAGAGCGTCCGGAATTGGGTTTAGGCTTCCTCCTCGTGGCCGAATTCATTGGTGAGGATCTCACGGGTTCCCGGTTCCAGCGCGTCGATCTGGGCGGCTCCCGGTTCCAGCTCGTCCAGCTGGGCGGCGTCGAGTTCTGCGGTTGTGAGTTTGCGGGTACCCGGTTCCGTATCGTGGAGATGTACGGCGTCACGATGCGCGGAGTGGAGCTGGACAACGTCGAGATCTACGGCGACATCGGCAACCTGAAGGTCAACGGGGTTGAGGTCGGGCCGCTGGTGGAGGCCGAGCTCGACCGACGGTATCCCGAGCGGGTCACGATGCGTCCGAGCGACGCCGACGGGTTCCGCGAGGCGTGGGATGTCATCGAGCGGCTCTGGGACGGTACCGTTGAACGGGCCCGCCGCTTGGATCCGGAGTTGCTGCACGAGTCCGTCGAGGGTGAGTGGTCGTTCATCGAGACGCTGCGGCACCTGGTGTTGGTCACCGACGGGTGGATCAATCGGACCGTCCTCGGCGAGCCGTCGCCGTTTCATCCATTGGGCCTGCCATGGGACGACCCGGACGAGACGCGGCCTCTGCCCGCGGGCATCACGCGCGACCGCGATGCACGACCGTCCCTGGACGCGGTGCTGGAGCTGCGGCGAGACCGGGTGGCCACCGTGCGCGCGGTTGTTGCCGGCCTGACCGAGCAGTCGTTGGCCGCCGATACCAAGCCCGTGGAGGCCGCGGGATGGCCGGAATCCCGCAGCCGCCGCGTGCGTGACGTGCTGCTGCACCTGTTCCACGAGGAGTGGGAACACCGGCTCTACGCAGAGCGGGACCTGGATGCCCTGCAAGCGGGCCGGCAGTAGCGGCTCACGTTCGCGGTATCGGGCCGACCCGGTCGGATCCGCTTGTCCTCAGCAAGGTTGGTTGTGGCATCCGACCGCAGTTGACATCTGGTCGGTAGTTCGGGGGATGTGTGGTAGCACAATCGATGCCGGAGAGCGGTGTGTCCGTGGTCCCCGCCAACGAGGCGAGGTGGGAGGACCTGCAAGCGGTGTTCGGGCGCGGAGCCGCGGCGAAGTGCCAGTGTCAGCGGATCAAGCTCGGCGACCACGACTGGTATGCCATGCCCGTCGAGGAGCGGGCGCACCGACTGCGCGAGGAGACCGACTGCGGCCGTCCAGAGGCGGAGGGCACCAGCGGCATGGTCGCCTACCTGAACGGCGAGCCGGTCGGCTGGGTCGCGGTCGAGCCGCGGGCCAACTACCGGCGGCTGCGCGGGTCATCGGTGCCGTGGGCCGGGCGGACCGAGGACCCGGACGATCCGGATGTCTGGGCGATCGTCTGCTTCGCGATCCGCCCCGGCTACCGAGGACAAGGACTTACCCGGCTGCTGGCGACGGCGGCGGTCGAATACGCGCGAGCGCACGGCGCGAAGGCCGTCGAAGGGTACCCGATGCTCACCAAGCCCGGGCAAACCGTGTCCTGGGGCGAGATGAACGTCGGTTCCCGCAACACGTTCCTGGCGGCCGGATTCTGCGAGGTCAGTCACCCGACCACGCGCCGGGTCGTGATGCGACTGGACCTGTACCAGCGGACGGAAGCCTAACGCTGGTTGGGATCGAGCGAAGCACAGCGGTCAAACACACTGTTCTCGGCATGAGAGTAAGAGTCTGAGCTAGGACCGCCGTGGTTCGTTACGGAGCGTCCTGGCCCACGCGCTGCCAACCCATACGGCCCACCCCCTCATCATCAGTGGCGCTGCACTGCGGTCGCCTCAAAGCCTGCCGCAACCGGTCCGCACACGCAGAACGTCCGCGACACGCCGAACGACCTGCCGCCGACAAGAGAGTTTGGCCGCAACTTTCCGTAACGAATCTTGGGCGTCATGCCGCTTCAAGATCAGTTCGGATAGGCATCCTGACGACCCAGCGGTGCTGCCAGTTCCTGCCGGTGGGCTTGCCGCCGCGCTGCTCGACGCGTTGGCGCAGCCGGATCAGTCGAACTTCCGGCGACAGGCCGGTGCGCTCGGCGATCACGCGGGCAGCGTGGTTGGTCTGCAAATGCTCGACCTCGGCGATGCGCTGTTCACACAGCCGCCAGAAGGCATACAGGAAGCGCAGGGTGAACGTGTCGTCGACATCCTCGATCTGGTTGCCCGAGGTGTACTCGCCCACCACCCGGCTCTCGTCCCGTCCCACAGCCATCGCGGCCCCGCGACGGGCGCCATCGACCGCCTTCGCCGCCTGCGCGAGCCTGGCCCCGGCGCCTGCGTCGGCCTCGATGGCGCGAAATGGCAGGCACCGCACCGCGTCCAGCAGCAGCGGCGGCAGTGGGGTGCCCTCCCGGCGGGCTTCGGCGGCGAAATCCAGGAACGAGTCGGGGCGCACCGGCCCGTGTGTGTCGTGGTAGACCGACACCCGGACCGCAGGCTTCACGACCACGGCGTCGCGGTTGGTGGGGTCCGGCAGGGTGAATCTGGCCGGGGTGTGCCAACAGAACGCCCGGTCGTCGCCGAGGTCCCCACCGACGCTCTTGACCAGTAGTGGGTAGGGCAGCACCAGTAGGCCGGTCGGGCTGGACAAGTCCTCCTCATCGACCAACTTCAGGTCCTCCACGGTGAGGCTCTGCGCTGCGGCTATCACCACGTCACACATCGGTGGCGTCACCACGACCAGGCGGGCGTGACGTTTGAGGGCGTCACGGCGGTCCTCAGCGGCGTGCCCGTCATCCTGGCGACGCTTCCTGACTTCCCAGATGAACGCGATGGCGAACCCGGCGAAGGCGAGGGCACTGCCCACGCCAGCAATCCAGTCAGGGACCGAGCCCCAGTTGATGCGGGAGGCAAGCAGATGCACCCGTCGATGATGGCTTGCTGCCGGCAGCCGTCAAATCCGCCATCGGGAGATACCAGCTACCGCGCTGCGTCCCGGTCCTCCCAGTGGGGCAGGAAGCGCTCGGGTAGCCCGCACGCGATCAGGTTCTGCCGCCACCGCTCGTAGGCGGCCGCGGTGCGGCAGAACGCGGTGTATGCGTGGAGCAGCCGTATTGCGGCCTCGCGGTCGTTCTGGGCCGCGTCGATGGCGACGTTGAAGTCCTTCACGAGTCGCTGCCAGGTCGTGGCTGGATCAGGTTCGCTGCGTACGGGGCGGTACGGTTCCTCCCGCAGTACCGAGCCCAGGGGGCCACGGGCCTGTAGGACGCCGGTCTCGATCAGGTGCATCGCCGTGGCAGCGGCTTCGAGCATGGCCTGCGGACGGGCCCAGTCCAGGTTCTCCTACGGTACCCACCGCACCTGGCCGGCCCGGGCGGATCGGCCGGTGTGCTGCCAGACCTGCCACAGCGCCTGCTTGTCGACCTGGTGACGCAACTGGGAGCCGGCGTGTTCACCTCGTCGAGCAGGATGCGTAGTAGCCGGAACCAGACCCCCGACGTGGACCGGCCGGCCAGACAGCGACACAGTTCCGGTGGTCACGCCTTCGTGGGTACGTCGGTCCATCGCGGACACGGCCTCGCTGACCGCGTCGGGCGCGTCATCCCGCCCGAGGAACGCCAGGATCCTCAGCCGGTTGGCCGGCACCAGCTCGCAGCAATGCTCGACGCAGCTAAGCATGACCGGGATCTGCGCCATCAGCGGCAGACCCCGGCCCAGGAGGGCCGCGCAGCGCGGGCAGCCGCGACGAGTGCGAGGGCTGGGGTCGGTGCGCTACGCCCCGAATCGCGGTAGCGGTAGCGGAGGCCGTCATGAGCGCGTTCGGTAAGGCCGTGAAGCAGATGCGCGAAGATGCCGACCTCAGCGGCCAGCCAGGTCGATCCGGCCGTACTCGATGTCATCACAGCCGCCGTTGGTCTGGTCGGCTACTCCTCGATCGGGATAACCAACCCGCCGGCCTCGAGGCCGGCGTACAGGCCGGATTGGCGGGTCAGCACGTCACAGTCGTTGTCGATGGCCGCCAGCGCAGCCGAGGCCGCGTCGGCGCGCCCGACGATGTCATACGTCGCGGCGAGGGCTCGCCAGTCGGCAGGCTTGTCTGCAATCAGCACCGTGGCGCGATGCTCGACGAGCAGGTCGAGCCGGCCGGTTCGGCCACCGAGTGGATCGCCTCGACCAGACAGGGCAGCGGCATCGCGGCAGCGCCCAGCTCGTCGTCGATCTCGGCCAGCACCTCCCCGACGTGGATCGACTCGCGGGTGAACGCGACGATTGCGGACGCGTCGAGAACCACCCGGACCGCTCGCCGGGCCTCGTCGCCGCTCACGCGGTGGGGGTGGGCGGCAGGCCTAGCCGCTCGCGCAGCGCTGCTCGCCGTTGCGGGTCACGCCGGGCGGCGGCCTCGGCGAGCCTGGCTCGGGCGCGGGCCTTGCCCTGCTCCGTCACGGTGATCCCGGCCGCAGCCAACATCGCAGTCATGTTCTCGCGAAGGTCCGGGCCGGGCTGCTGCGTCATACGCCCGAGGATACGCCCCGACGCCTGCCCGGTCCGATCACCCGCGAGCCGACGGTTCAGCCTAGGTCGTCGCCGATGGGGTGTCGAGGGCCGTGAGCCTGGTACGGACCTGGTCGGCGTCGGGGTGGTCGAGCTGGTCGAGGATGGTCAGCGCCTGCTGCCAGGCGGTACGGGCGGCTTCGGGGTTGCCGGTGGCGTGGTGGGTGTCGCCGAGGTGGATGAGGAGGACGGCTTCTTCGTAGCGGCGGCCGAGGTTGTGCCTGCCGGAAATGTCATCCGCGCTGCTCAGGGCCGGTCGCAGCCCCGATAATCGATCTTGACCTGTTCGACTGCATCGTCCTCCCTGATCGGCAGCGGTAACCTGCGCGATGATGCCGCTTCGTGCTCCTTCGACTGGCATATCTCGGTGTCGCGAAAGCGTTCGCGCTGCTGCGGCTGCTGCCGCGCAGTGATCGGAACAAGGACGCCGAGATCCTCGCGCTGCGCCATCAAATCACCGTGATGCAGCGCCAGCTTGGCCCGCAGAAGATCCGGTTCGAGCAAGCGGACCGGGCGCTGCTGGAGTTGGGCGAGCTGCGGGCGTGGCGGTGGCTGGGTCGCCGCGCCGGCGGCGGGGACCATGGCCGGGGTGCGGGTGGTCGATCACGCTCCCGGCGTTGTCGCCCGCTGTGGCAGCTGCGAGCAGGTCATCCTGCACATGGTGCGCGGCCCCCGGTCGCGCCTGGATAGACCTTCGCGGCCTCACCTACCTGCAACTTCCCATGCCGGACGGGACCTGAGCCGGCCGGCCGCGACGACGAACGGCGTGATCGACACCGGCTCCAGCACTGCGAAGCTCCACGGCGTGCGGCCCTTGACCGGGTGTGCGTCGGTCCTGGGCCGCCGTGTCTTAGCCGGTGTTGCTGGTTATGGAGGCGACCTCGGCCGGGGTCAGCTTGATCGCCGCGGCGGTGACGTTGTCGTCCAGGTGTGACACCGATGCGGTGCCCGGGATGGCCAGGATCGACGGCGAGCGGGCCAGCAGCCAGGTGAGCACGATCTGCCGCGGTGTCGCGCCGTGGCGCCGCGCTATCTCCTGCACCATCCGGTTGCGGTCGAGATCCTGGGTCGGCGCCCAGGGCAGGAAGACCAGTTGTTCCTGCTCGCAGAGGTCGACCAGCGACTCCGACCGGCGGTCGTCGACGTTGTAGCGGTTCTGGATCGACACGACCGGGGTGAGTCGCTGGCCGCGCCGCACCTGTTCCTCGGTGACGTTGGAAAGCCCGATGTGGCGGATCTTGCCCTGCTCCTTGAGGCCGACGAGGGCACCGATCGAGTCTTCCAGCGGCACCGCGGGGTCGGGCCGGTGCAGCTGGTGGAGCGGGATCTGTTCGAGCCCCAGCCGCCGCAGGCTTGCCTCGCAGGCCTCGACCAGGTGCTCTGGCCGGCCGTTGGCCGGCCACTGTCCCGGACCGGTGCGCTCAAGGCCGCCCTTGGTGGCGATCACGAGATCATCGGGGTACGGGGAGAGCGCCTCGCTAATGAACTCCTCGCTGACGTTGGGCCCGTAGGAGTCGGCGGTGTCGATGAAGTTGACGCCAAGCTCGATCGCCCGGCGCAACACCGCCTTCGCCTCGTCACGGTCGGCGGGCTGGCCCCAGATACCGTCACCGGTGATCCGCATGGCGCCGAAGCCGAGACGGTTGACCGTCAGGTCGCCACCCACATCGATCGTGCCGGCCATCCCGGCGTGCATCGGTTTCCCCTCAGACATGGGTCAGTACTCCTTTGATCTGCGGCTCCGCGACCGCCGCAACCGCGGTATGTCGGGCGTCTTGCCGACCGGAGCCTGGCCACGCTCCGGGCTACCCGCACTCGTCCGGATTAAGCTGTCTGGGCAGTAGCACCTTCGGACCTCTACTGGGAGGCGTCCTGACTCAGGCAAACGCGATGCTCGACACCTATCCGGCGGATCTTGTCGCCTGCCACGAGCATGGGACCACCGTGAGCGGGTTTCTGCCATGAGGATGGGACCACCTGGTTGCCAGTGATGGGACCACCCGGCGCGTCGTGTCGGGGGTTCGGTCGCTGGCCATTTTGATCTTCACGTCGGAGTTGGCGTGGAGGTTTGAGTGTCCTACCGGGAGGTCTCAGTGATCGAAGTACGTGAAGTGTTGCGGGCCTGGCTTGCCGGCGCCGGGTTACGCACGGTAGCCGCCCAGGCCGGGATGGACCGCAAGACCGTGCGGCGCTACGTGGCGGCGGCCGAGGCGGCCGGTGTGGTCCGCGGCGGCGACGTGGGCCAGCTCAGCGAGGAGGTGATCGGCGCGGTCGTGACCGCGGTGCGCCCGGTGCGGCCGGAGGGCCACGGCACGGCGTGGCAGTTGCTGCAGTCGCAGCGGGAGCAGATCACGACGTGGGTGGAGCAGAACCTGACGGTGGTGAAGATCGGCGACCTGCTGTCCCGCCGCGGGGTCGTGGTGCCGTACCGGACGCTGCACCGGTTCTGCGTGGCGTGTTGCGGCTTCGGGCGGTCCGCGGCCACGGTGCGCGTTGCCGACGGCGACCCGGGGGTGGAGTGTCAGCTCGACTTCGCCCGTATGGGGCTCATCGGTGACCCGGAGACGGGGCGACGCCGCGTCGTGCACGCGCTGATCTTCACGGCGGTGTACTCGCGGCATACGTTCGTGTGGTTGACGTTCTCGCAGACGCTGGAGGCGGTGATCGCCGGCTGTGAGGCGGCGTGGGAGTTCTTCGGCGGCTGCTTCAAGGTGTTGGTCCCGGACAACCTGTCGCCGGTGGTGGCCGACGCGGACGCGGTCAACCCGCGGTTCACGGTGGGTTGGTTGGATTACGCGCGGCACTGCGGGTTCGCCACCGATCCGGCCCGGGTGCGAAGCCCGAAGGACAAAGAGGTTGTTTCATACTGCGCTCCTTGTGGTTGATGCGGACGTGGTTTCGGCGGTGCTGGGGTTGCGGGATGGGCGGCCGGGGCGTGGCCGTGGTAGGTCGGGGTCGGGTAGCTGGTAGAGGTGCTCGCCTTTGTCGTTGGCGAGGCGTCCGGTGAGAGGTCCTTTGTTGCGCCAGGTTTTGACGGTGTGGGGTGAGACGCCGAGCTGGCGGGCGATCTCGGTGAGGGTGAGCAGTCCGGTGTCGCGGAGTCGTTGGGTGTGGCTGCGCAGTTGGTGTGCCTTGCGGATCTGGCGGATGAGGCGGGCGTGTAGTGGTTGGCCGGTGCCGCTGATGAGGTTGCGGCCGTTGAGGATGGTGGCGATCTGGGAGTCGGTGTGCTCTTTGGTGAGTTCGTCGATGGCGGCCACGATGAGGGGTGGGGTCTG
>WNGF01010056.1_pt1 | contig 10847 bp, 10 predicted proteins | sample 5400641 | NCBI WGS metagenome assembly WNGF01 (sample SAMN13153371, study PRJNA577476) | soil metagenome | isolation source: 80 cm soil or saprolite under grassland replicate 2 | place: USA:California | collected 2016-06-15 | reverse complement strand
CCGCCGACAGGTGGACCACGTGCACGGGGCATCCCGTCCGGGTCGCGAGCTGCAGCAGCAGGTCGATCGCTTCGAGCTCCGCCTCCGGAGGCCGTGCACCCAGCCACGTCGCATAGCGGCGCGGATCGCCGCCGCTGCGCGCCGCGCGGGCGATCGGGCCCGGCAGCTCCGCGTGCGCCAACAGCACGGTATCCAGCGCCGCGAGGCGCTCCATGACGACTTTCAAGTCGGCGACCGGGAGGGCCGGGAACTCGTCGATGCCCGACGGCACCAGGAACGCCTTGACGCCGAGCACCCCGGCATCCACGAGCGCGCGGAGGTCCTTCACGTTGCCCGGCACGGCGCCCCCCCAGAACCCGAAATCCACGAGCGCCTGCCCCGCTGCGGCGTCGGCCTTGGCGCGCAGCGCCTTGGCGGTCGTGGTGACGGGGACGCTGTTCAGGGGCATGTCCACGATGGTCGTCACGCCGCCGGCGGCGGCCGCCCGCGTGGCGGTCTCGAACCCCTCCCACCCGGTACGACCCGGCTCGTTGACGTGCACGTGGGTGTCCACGATGCCGGCCATCACCACCGAGTGCCCCACATCGACGCGGCGGCGAGCCTCGGGGGAGCGGCCCGGCGCCTCGATGGCGGTGATCGTCTCGCCCGTGATGGCCAGCGCGGCGGGGGCGACCCCGTCGTCCGTCACGACGCGCGAGCTCGTAATCACGAGATCCGCAGCGGGCATTGCGGCATGAGGATACGCGGGCGGGGAGTGCGTCGCTAGAGAAGCGCCCGGGAACCTTTCGAGGCGGGAACACCTTTGTTCGTTATGATGCGCGCCAAGCGACTCGACCTCTCCCCCTGGATCACCCAGGGTGCCCTGGCTGCGGTGGCCGCGCTTGGCGTCGCCTTGCTGAGCGCGGATGACCCGGTTGCGGCGGAGGTACTTGCCGGAGCAAGCTTCGGCGCCCTCATCGCCAGCGGCGTCGGGCTCGCGATCTGCGCGGCGGACGACGAGGGGACCGATCAGCGGTAGAATCATCCTTCACCCGGAGGGCGTGATGGGATTCCTCGCGAACCTGCATCACCTCGGCGATTGGGCGCTGCTCGTGCTGCGGCTGGGGCTCGGGGCCATCTTCCTGGTTCACGGCCGTCAGAAACTCCGCATGTGGAAGATGCAACCGTCCGCCCAGATGCCCGCGGGCCTGCTGTCACTCCTCAAAGTGTTGTCAATCGCCGAGCCGCTGAGCGGGCTGGCAATGATCGGCGGGCTGCTGACGCAGGTCGCGGCGGCGGGGCAGGCCGTCGTCATGCTGGGGGCGATCCGCCTGAAGGCCGGGCAGATGAAGAAGGGCTTCGGCGGGTCCGATGGCTGGGAGTTCGAGTTCGTGATCCTGGTCGCGGCGGTCGCCTTGCTCTTCCTGGGCGCGGGGCGGATTTCGCTCGACCGCGTGCTGCTGAACTTGTAGCGGGGGGTCGCGGGGGGGGCTGGACCAGACCATCCCCCGGGGACCGTCATGCCGCTGGTCATCTCGTTGCTTGCCGCCGTCGCTGTCGCGGGACAGGGCCCGGAAGTCGGGGCGCCCCGCGTGGTCCCGCCGCCGCCCGCGGCCGCCCCCCGGGCCACCGCGACCCTCGCGGCCCACCCGCCGGTCATCGACGGCCGGGACGACGACGACGTCTGGCGGCAGGCCACCCCGATCACGGAGTTCCGCGAGTGGCAGCCGCACGAAGACGGTCCCGCGCGCTTTCCGACGACGGCGAAAGTCGCCTACGACGCCCGCACCCTGTACGTCTTCGTCCGCTGCTTCGATCCGCATCCCGACAGCATCCTCAAGCTCCTTGCCCGGCGCGACTCGTGGCCCCCGTCGGACCACGTGCTGATCCTGATCGATTCCTATCACGATCGGCGCACGGGCTACGAGTTCGGCGTGAACCCGGCGGGGGTGAAGCTGGACGCCAGCATCTCGAACGACGGCAATGAAGACAACGCCTGGGACGGTGTGTGGGACGTGGCGACAACGGTCGACTCGCTCGGCTGGACGGCGGAGTTCCGCATCCCGCTCTCCCAGCTGCGCTACCCCAAGACGGCGACCCACACTTTCGGGATCGCGATCTCGCGCGACATCTACCGCTACACCGAGCGCATCGCCTGGCCGGTGTTCCACGTGTCGCGGGCGGGGCTGTCGTCGCAGTTCGGCGACCTGGCGGGGCTCGACGGCCTCGGGTCCCCGCGGCGCCTCGAGGTGACGCCGTACACGGTGACGAAGAATGTCTCGGTGCCGACGGCCACTGGCTTCGACCGCGACCAGGACCTCACCGCCGGCGCCGACTTCAAGTACGGTGTGACCTCGAACCTGACGGTGGACGGCACGATCAACCCCGACTTCGGCCAGGTGGAGGCGGACCCGAGCGTCTTGAACCTCGGCGCCTTCGAGACGTTCTTCCAGGAGCGGCGGCCGTTCTTCGTGGAAGGGTCGGGGATCTTCCGCTTCGACGTCGACTGCAGCGCGGTGAACTGCAACGGCGAGGGGCTGTTCTATTCGCGGCGCATCGGCCGCGCCCCGCAGCTCGGCGGCCTCTACGGCGACGCCGCCGCGCCCACGGCGTCGAGGATCCTCGGGGCCGGGAAGCTGACCGGCCGGCTGGCGGGCGGGTTATCGGTCGGCGTGCTCGAAGCGCTGACCCAGCGCGTCGCGGGCCGGGCCGACACCACCATCGAGCCGCGCACCAACTACACCGTGGTACGGCTGCAGCAGGACCGGCGCGGCGGGCAGAGCGGCGTCGGCGTGCTCCTTACCGGGGTCGATCGCGGCCTCGATGTGGCGACCGCGCCGTTCCTGCGGCGGGAAGCGTACGTCGGGGCGGTGGACACCCGCCATCGCTTCGCGCACGCGACCTACGAGGTCGGGGCGTCGCTCGACTTCAGCCGGGTGGCCGGCACGCCTCAAGCGATCGCCGCCACGCAGCGCAGCTCCGTGCACTATTACCAGCGCCCCGACGCGGGGCTCCCCTACGACACCACGCGCACCTCCCTCTCCGGGGACGCCGAGGAGATCCACTTCGGCAAGATCGCCGGCAAGCGCACCAACTTCGAAACCAGTTACTTGCGCCGCTCGGCGGGGTTCGAGGTCAACGACCTGGGGTTCCTGCAGCGGGCGGACCAGCAGAGCTGGAACAACTGGTTCGGACTGCGCTTCAATCACCCGACGCGGGTCTATCAACGCGCCAATTGGAATTTCAACTGGTGGCAGTACTGGTCGGCCGAAGGCCTCCCGCAGGAGCGCGCGGCGAACACGAATGTGCATATGCAGCTGACCAACCGCTGGTGGGTGCACGCCGGAGGTACGATCGGCCAGCTGGGCACCACCTATTGCGATCGCTGCGCGCGGGGCGGGCCGGCGGTGCGGCAGGACCCGTACGTTGCGCCGTGGCTGGGGTTCGAGGGAGACGATCGCCACGTGCTCGTCCCCAACCTGTTCTTCAACTATTGGCGGGGGGACGTGGGGCGCTCCGCGTTCTTCAACGCCAACGGGACGTTGACCCTGCGGGCCTCGTCCCGGGTGCAGCCTTCGCTCGGGTTCAGTTACAGCCATAACCGCAACGACACGCAGCCGTACGGTAATTTCGGGACGTCCCCGATCCACTACACGTTCGCCCATCTCGAGCAGCGGCAGCTGTCCCTGACCGCCCGGCTCGACTACACGATCCGCACGACGCTTACGCTCCAGGTCTACGCGCAGCCGTTCGTCAGCAAGGGCACCTACAGCAACGTGCGCGAGCTCGCCGCGCCGCGCGCGGCGGACTACGACGCCCGCTACACCCCGTACGCTGCCGGCACGCCCGGAGCCTTCAACTTCAAGCAGTTCCGCTCCAACGTGGTGCTGCGCTGGGAGTACCGGCCGGGGTCCGCGCTGTTCGTGGTGTGGACGCAGGGACGCCAGCCTGACGTTCTGCCGGTGATGGGGACGCAAGGCTTTTGGAAGGACATCGGGGATCTGTTCGATGCCCATCCGAACAACACGTTCCTGGTGAAGGCGTCGTACTGGCTGAACTGGTAGGGCCTACGACCGGTCCAGCACCTCGCGGAGCTTCTGGGTCAGGAGCGACGGGGTGAACGGCTTCTTGATGAAGGGGATCCCCGCCTCGAACACGCCGTGCTGGGCGATGTCTTCGTCCGAGTAGCCCGACATGTAGAGCACCTTCAGGCCGGGATGCTGCTGGGCGAGCCGGCGCGTGAGCGTGCGGCCGCTCATCTCGGGCATCACCACGTCGGTCATGAGCAGGTCGATGGGGCCGTTGTGACCCTCCGCTGCCGCCAGGGCTTCCTTGCCTCCCGCCGCGACCAGCACCTTGTAGCCCGCCTGCTCCAGCACCTTGCGGGCGAGGATGCGGACGCGCTCGTCGTCTTCGACCACCAGCACCGTCTCCGCGCCACGCGCGGACGCGGCGGCCGGGCGCTCGACGCCGGCCTCTACCTCCCCGGTGACGCGGGGGAGGTAGATCCGGAGCGTCGTGCCCGCCCCCGGCGTGCTCTCGACGTCGACGTGCCCGCCGCTCTGGCGCACGATGCCGTAGACGGTGGCGAGCCCCAGGCCGGTGCCCTTGCCGCGCGGCTTCGTGGTGAAGAACGGCTCGAAGGCCCGCTCCAGCGTCGCGGCGTCCATGCCGGCGCCGGTGTCGGTGACGCGCAGGACGACGTAGCGGCCAGGCGGCACGGCCACGACGGCCGTGTCGCCCTCGGCGACGTGGACGTTGGCAGTGGCGATCGTGAGCCGCCCGCCCTGCGGCATGGCGTCGCGCGCGTTCACCACGAGGTTCACGATCACCTGCTCGAGCTGTCCGGGGTCGGCGCACACCGCATCCAGGTCCGAGGTGGGCTCCGTCGTGAGCTGGATGTTCTCGCCGATCAACCGGCGCAGCATCTTACCGATGTTCTGCACCAGATGGTTCAGATCGAGCACCACCGGCTTCAGCGCCTGGCGCGCGCTGAAGGCGAGGAGCTGGCGGATGAGATCCTGGGCGTGGGTCGCCGCTTCCCGGATGATCTCGAGCTCCTCGCGCTTGGCCTCTCCGGGCGGCGTGTCGAGGATCAGCAGCTCGGTGGAGCCGAGCACGGCGGTGAGTACGTTGTTGAAGTCGTGCGCCACGCCGCCGGCGAGCCGCCCCACGGCTTCCAGCCGCTGGGATGCGCGGAGCTGCAGCTCCAGCCGCCGGCGGTCGCGCCGCACCACCGCGTCCTCGATCGCCCGCTCGACGGCGGGCGCCAGCCGCTGCAGCCGGTCCTTCATGATGTAGTCGTTGGCGCCGGATTTCATCGCCGCGACCGCCGTGTCCTCGCCGACGCTCCCGGAGACGACGAGAAAGGGGATGTCGGGGAGCCGCTCGCGGACCAGCGCGAGGGCGGCAGGCGCTTCGAGCGACGGCAGGTAGTAATCGCTGAGCACGACGTCCCAGGGCCCCCGTTCCAGGGCGGCGAGCAGCTCCGGCGCGGTCTCGACCCGTTCTTGAATAGGCTCGAAGTCGCCCGCGCGGAGCGCGCGCACCATCAACTCGGCGTCCGCGGCCGAGTCTTCGACGAAGAGGACGCGCAGGGGCCGCATCGGGACAGCGGGCGGCTACTCGGGGGCGTGATTGAGAAGCAGCCAGTACAGCCCGACTTCCGCGACCGCGCTGGCGAACGACTCGAAATCCACCGGCTTGACGATGTAGCTGTTGACCCCGAGCCGATAGCTCTCCTCGACGTCGGGCTCTTCATGGGAGGACGTGAGCACGACGACCGGGATACGCTTGGTCCGCTCGTTGCTCTTCAGGCGCCGCAGCACCTCGAGGCCGTTGAGCTTGGGAAGCTTGAGATCGAGCAACACGACCTTGGGCAGGGGCATCGGCCCTTCGAGCAGATCCAGCGCCTCGACGCCGTCGCGCGCGACCACGACACGGTTGGCGAGATTGCGCTTTTGCAGGGCGCGGAGCGTGAGCTCGACGTCGCTGGCGTTGTCTTCGACGAGGAGGACCTCGATCTCCCCCGCGGTCGTCATCATGGGCCGTCGGCCCCGGGCAGGGTGAAATGGAACGTGGCGCCGCGGTCCGGGACGCTCTCCGCCCACACCCGCCCGCCGTGCCGCTGCACGATACGCTGCACCAGCGCCAGACCCACGCCCGTACCCTCGAATTCCTCGGCTCGATGCAGCCGGCCAAACACCTGGAACAACTTGTCGGCGTATCGCATGTCGAACCCGATCCCGTTGTCCTGGACGAAGTATATCACTTCCCCCCCCTGTGGGCGGGCGCCGACGTGGACCTCGGGACGCGGCCGCGCGCGGCTGAACTTGACGGCGTTCGCGACCAAATTGGCCAGCACCTGCCGGATGAGCGTCTTGTCCCCCATGGCGGGGGGGAGCGTGTCGATTGTCACCAACGGGAGCTCGCTTCCACCCCCCTGTTGCAGCTCCGCCACACCCCCGCGGGCAAGATCCATCATGTCGATCGGCGCCATGGTCATGGACTGGCGGCCGAAGCGGGCGAAGCGCAGCAGGCCGTCGATCAGTTGGCCCATGCGCTGCGCGTTCTCCCGCACCACTCCCAGCAGCCGTTGTCCTTCGGCGTCCAGCTGCGCGGCGTGGTCCTCGAGCAGCGCTTGGGCGTAGCCGTCGATGGCCCGCAGCGGGGCGCGGAGGTCGTGCGAGACCGAGTAGCTGAAGCTTTCCAGCTCGGCGTTGGCCGCTTCCAGCGCCGCCGCGGTCCGCTTCAGCGCCTCCTCCGCCGCCTTGCGGTCGGTGATGTCCCGAATGAACGCCGTGAACACGAGTTTATCGGCCAGCCGCAGCGGCGAGATGGTCAACTCGATCGGGAATTCCGACCCGTCACGCCGCAGGGCGGTCATCTCGATCACCCGGTTCAGGACCGGCCCCTCGCCCGTGGCGAGAAAGTGCCTCAGGCCGCGACGATGCGCGTCGCGGTGCTGCGGCGGGATGATCGTCTCCGCCAGCTCCCGACCAACGGCTTCCTCGCGGGACCACCCGAAGGTGATCTCCGCCTGGCGGTTCCAGCCGCTGATGACGCCGTCCGGTCCGATCGCCACGAAGGCGGAGTACGCGAGGTCCACGATGAGGCGCGCGTATTCCTCGGCCGCCCGCAGCGCTTCATCCGTGCGGCGCCGCTCGGTCAGGTCCCGCGTCACCTTGGCGAAGCCGGTCAGCGTGCCCTGCTCGTCCCGCACCGCGGTGAGCACCGAGTTGGCCCAGAAGCGGGAGCCGTCCTTACGCACGCGCCACCCCTCGTCCTCGTACTGCCCCGCGCTAGCCGCCTGCTTGAGGTGATACGCCGGCACGCCGGCGGCGACGTCTTCGGGCGTAAAGAAGCGGGAGAAATCCTCGCCGAGGATTTCCTCGCTGCGATACCCCTTGATGCGCTGCGCGCCGGCGTTCCAGCTGATCACGCGACCCTCGGTGTCGAGCAGGAGGATGGCGTAGTCCTTCACGCTGTCCACCAGCTGGCGGGACCGCTCTTCGCTGCGCCGCAGCTTCTCTTCGACGCGACGGCGCTCGCTCAGGTCCCGGGTGACCTTCACGAACCCGTGCAGCTTCCCGTGCCCATCGCGCACGGCGGTAATGACCACACTGGCCCAGAAACGTGACCCGTCCTTGCGCACGCGCCACCCCTCATCTTCGAACCGCCCACCGGTCGTCGCGGCCTCGAGCGCCCGCTCCGGCTTGCGCGCCTCGATGTCCTCGGGCGGGTAGAAGCGGGAGAAATGGCGGCCGACGATCTCCTTGGCGCGATAGCCTTTGATGGCCTCGGCCCCGCGGTTCCAGGTCACCACGCGACCCTCGGGGTCGAGCATGAAGATCGCGTAATCCTTGACGCTCTCGACCAGCAGGCGGAAGCTGACTTCCGCGTCGTGGGCCGTGATCGTGGAGCTGGGCTTCGTGGCCATGGGATCAAAGTCTGCCGAGGGGAACGCGACGCGGCAAGGCGGTGTTAAATTCAGCGCATGCACCTCCTGCTCTTGACGGTTCTCTCGCTGGCCGCGCCGCTCGACACCGCGACGTTTGCCGGTGGCTGCTTCTGGTCGATGGAGCACCCGTTCGACCAGCTCGACGGCGTCGTCTCGGTAACCGTGGGCTACATGGGGGGCCGGACCCGGAACCCCACCTACGAAGACGTTTCGTCCGGGGAGACGGGGCATCTCGAGTCGGTACAGGTCGTCTACGATCCACGGCGCGTGGGCTACGAGAAGCTGCTGGATGCGTTCTGGCACAACATCGATCCCCTCACGGCGGACGGGCAGTTCTGCGATCACGGGCCCCAGTACCAGACGGCGGTCTTCTATCGCAACGCGAGCCAGCGGCGTCTGGCGGAGGATTCGAAGGTGCAGGTGGCGCGGCGGTTCCGGCGGCCCGTCGCGACCCAGATCCGGGCCGCGGGTCTGTTTACCGCCGCCGAGGACTATCACCAGCACTACTACCGGACGCATGCGATCGCCTATAAGGCGTACCGCCTGGGGTGCGGCCGCGACCGGCGCCTGCAGGAGCTCTGGGGAGAGGGAGCGAATACGATGGGCTTTGACAACTTTCACAAACCGGGCGACGCCGAGCTGCGGCGCTCGCTGAACCCGTTGCAGTATCAGGTCACGCAGCACGAGGCGACCGAGTCGCCGTTCCACAACGAGTTCTGGGACAACCACCGGGCGGGGATCTACGTGGACGTCGTCTCAGGGGAGCCGCTGTTCAGCTCACTCGACAAGTTCGAATCCGGCACGGGCTGGCCCAGCTTCACCAAGCCGCTCGAGCCGGAGAACGTGAGCCAGAAGACCGACCGGTCGCTGTTCATGGAGCGCACCGAGGTGCGCTCCGCGCACGCCGATTCCCACCTGGGCCACCTGTTCGACGACGGGCCGGCGCCGACGGGGCTGCGCTACTGCATCAACTCCGCGGCCTTGCGGTTCGTCCCGGTCGACCGGCTGGACGCCGAGGGGTACGGGCAGTACCTGCGGCTGTTCCAGACGGCGGCGAAGCAGGACTGATCAGCGCGCCACGAGCGCCAGCGCCGCGTCCCGCACCGCCCGAAATCCCGCCTCGGAGCGATCGTTGTCGGCGTCGTTGGTGGTGTTGAACGCGGCGACCACGCCGCTCCCCGTCCCCGGGTTGATGTAGAAGAACGACCGGAACCCCGCCTGATGCCCGGTGTGGCCGACGAACCGCGTCCCGCCACGCCACAGGACAAAGAAGGACAGCCCCAGCGAATCCGCCGGGCTCACCTCTCCCGCCACCGGCTCGACCGCGAGATAGCGGGCCTGCCACCTCTCCTCGAGGGAGCGGCGAGCGAGAACGGCATCGCCGGGTGTGGCGTTGCCGAGAAAAGCGAGGTAGCGAGCCAGGTCGCCTAACGGGGCGTTCCAGCCGCCGTTGGGAATCGTGATCCCCGGGTCAAAGTCCCGGCCGTTGGCGATCACGCTCAGGCGGCCGGCGCTGTCCTTCGTCACCGTGTAATTGTTGGACCGGAACGCCGCGAGGTGATACGGCGTCACGCCGAAGTAGCTGCGGGTGAGCCCCAGCGGCGTCAGGATGTTCTTCTGGACGTACGTCTCCCAGGGATCGCCCGTGATCTCCTCGATGATCCGCGCCAGGTAAATGAACCCCGGGTTGCTGTAGCTGTAGCGCGAGCCGGGCGCGAACAGGATCTCCTGGTACGGCATTATGGCGACGAGCTGGTCCCAGCGCGTGGGCTCGAAGGGCTCCCACGGCTGTCCCCGGGTCCACGGCCACGTGGGGCCCTGAAATCCCGCCGCGTGGGACAGCAGCATGCGGATCGTGATGTCGTCGATCGCGCCGAAGGAGTCGTGCACCTGGCGCAATTCGGGGACCCACTTGGTGACGTGGTCGTCGAGCGACAGGCGGCCGCGGTCGCGCAGCTGGAGGATGGCGATCGCCGTGAGCGTCTTGGTGATCGACGCCCAGTGGTAGATGGTGTTGGTGTCCACGCGCTGGCCGAGGGTCCGGTCGGCGACGCCGTACTCGTGATGGGCGGCGACGCGGCCGTTCCTCACGACGAGGACGCTGGCGCCGACGACGCTGTCGCCGGCGGCGTAAGCGTCGAAGCTCCTGGTGAATGCGTCCCAGCCGGCAGGCGGGTGGGGCCGTTGAGTGGGAAGTGCGAGGGCGAGGCAGGCAAGTGCGTGGAGCATGGGAGCAAACATACAGCGGGCAGGCCCGATTGGACCTGCCCGCTGTCTGCGTTAACCCGCTGGGATTCGGACGTCAGTCCGTCGAATCTTTCTGGCTCTGCTGAATCTCCCGATTCGCGGCGCGCTGCGCGTCGCGGGCGTCGTTCGCCTTGACCCCGAGCGCCTGCAGCGTCTGCCCGATGCTCTTGCCGCTCTTCAGCCCGTCGAGAATCGCCGGAGTGGTGATGGCGGGATTCTTGTCGCCCAGGTTCTTCGCCAACACGTTCGCGGCGACGAACTGCCCACGGGTGAGCTTGGGATTGGCCGCGAGCGCCGTCTGATAGTCTCTCTCGAGCGCGTCGGACGTGGTGCCGAGCTTATTGGCGATGCCCTTGAAGCTCATCGGGCGGGGCGTGTTGGGCGCCGTCGTCCGATGGCTCATGGCCGTCGGCCGGTGGCTGGCCGGCGCCTTGGTGGGGGTCTGGACGCGGGTCGCGTGCTGCGCGGCCAGGGCGGCCGCGGTGAACAGTGTCGCGGCCAGGGTGGGTGCGAGAATCCGTGTGACCTTCATGGGTGTTCCCCCGTCTCTAGTCAGCGGCCGGCCTCGCGCCGACCGCGGTCGTTCATCAGTAAGAACCGGGCAAGCGCGCCAAGGTCACAGCGCGTTTCGCCGCGAAACTCGGGGCCCGTGAGGGGAGCG
>WNGF01009932.1_pt1 | contig 10848 bp, 5 predicted proteins | sample 5400641 | NCBI WGS metagenome assembly WNGF01 (sample SAMN13153371, study PRJNA577476) | soil metagenome | isolation source: 80 cm soil or saprolite under grassland replicate 2 | place: USA:California | collected 2016-06-15 | reverse complement strand
TCGAAGCCCTCGGCGTGAAGGTGACTATCGAACCCGACGCCGCATAGCCGAAAACGTTCCCGAAATCCCAAGCGTGGAGGCGAAGCCTCGACGCTTGATGGCGCACGCCCGTCGTGGCTGAGGGATTCACATCTCAGCAGCGGCCTTCTTCGCGAGCCAGAACCAGTAAGGTTTTCGTTTATCGCGGAGCAGGCCGCGGAGAAGGCATTCCCGATCGCTTTCATGTGTCGCATGCTGCGCGTGTCGCGGCAAGGTTTCTACCAGTGGCGTGACCGGCCGCCGTCCCAGCATCAGCTCGATGACGCCGCCCTCACCGAACGGATCGTCAAGATCCATGCCGGGCACGGGAGGCGGGTCGGGGTGCGCCGGGTCCACGATGAGCTGCGCCGCGCCGGCGTGGTGTGCTCGCACAAGCGCACCCATCGGCTGATGCGCGCCGCCGGGCTGCGTGGCGTGCATCCCAGGCCCTACAAGCGCACCACCCTCGCGGGCCGGTTCGACCCGAGACTGGTTGACCTGCTGCGCCGCGACTTCGGCCCCACCGCCCCAGACCTGGCCTGGGTCGGCGACATCACCCACATCAAGACCTGGGCCGGCTGGGCGTTCCTGGCCACCGTGATCGACTGCTACTCACGACGGGTGGTCGGCTGGGCCGTCGCCGAGCACATGCGCACCGACCTGATCATCGATGCGCTGCGCATGGCGATCATTCACCGCAACCCGCCGCCCGGCGTTATTTTTCATTCCGATTACGCCGAGCCCTGCGTTAAGCCGAGGGACCGCGGGATGGCCTGTGCCGGAAGGGTTGCCCTGTCTGATTCCTCGGCTTAACGACGGCATGTCATCGGAGGCTGTAGAGGGCCTGGAGCCTGTCCTCGGTGAGCCGCTGCGCGGCTGGTGAGTCGATCGCAGGCGTGGCTGCCTCCACGGCTTGTCGCATCATGTCGACGGTGGCGAAGGCGTAGAACGCCGCCGTGGTCGACATGTTCTCGTGGCCGAGGAGCCGCATGATGACCGGCAACGGGATGCCCTGCTGGTAGAGGTCCATGGCCTTGGTCTTGCGCAGCATGTGGCAGTGGATGTTCTTCGGGATCGAGGGGCATCTCTGGCGCGCGGCCGTGGCAGCGTGCGTGAGCACTGCGGCGACGGTGTCGGTCGACAGCGCCGTCGGCTTGCCGTTGTGCAGGCTGTAGAAAACCGGCCGGGTCGTAGGAAGCTGCGTCGTGCCCGGGTGGAACTCGGCGAGGTAGGCGCCCAGGTGCTGGATTGTCTTGCCGGTGAGGGGGACGATGCGGGTCTTGTTCCTTTTGCCGGTGAGGACGACGTGTCCGGGCTTGCCCAAGCGGAGGTCCTGCATTGTCAGGCTGGTGATCTCGCCGACGCGGGCGGCGGTGTCGTAGAGCAAGATCAGCAGCATCCGGTTCCGGCGCGATTTCGCGGTGCGGCCGGTGAAGGCGGCGAGCACGGCCCGTGTCTCGGGTTCGGTGAGGTACTCGATCGGTTTCCTCGCGCTGGCTGGCGCGCGTAGCGCCTTGGCCGCCTGACTGAGCGCGACGAGGGTGATGTCCTCTGCGGAGCAGTAGGTCAGGAACGCTTTGACGGTGGTCAGCCGCAACGCGATGGTCCTCGGCGCGTAGTGCCGCTGGTCGGCCATCCAGGCCAGCCAGCCTTTCAGGTGTGGCCGGTCGAAGTGGTCGAAGCTCACGTCGGCGCGGTCGATGTGCTCGTGCTCGGCGAGGTAGTGGAGGAGGCATTCCAGGCTGATCCGGTAGGCCTCGATCGTGTTCGGTGAGCGTCGGGCCACGGTGGGCAGGTAGGTGTGCAGGTAGTCCCGGGCGAAGCGGTAGAAGTCCGGGGCGCCGGTTGCCGGGTCACGTTTCATCGAACCCGACCTCCGGTAGCAACGACTGGCTCGCGGCGGTGAGGTGGGCGTAGGCGTGCAGGAACTCCGGCGAGGTGTGGATGTAGTAGAAGCTCGACTCGATGTCCGCGTGCCCCATGTAGCGGGCCAGGTAGGGAAGCATCGCCATGACGTCCTTGCCTTGGGCCATCCAGCGTTCAACGTTGGCGTAGGCGAAGTGATGGCGGAAGTCGTAGGGCCGAGGCTGCTGACCGCCCACCGGCCGCGGCAGACCGGCCTGGTCCCAGGCACGGTTGAACATCTTCCCGACGGTCGCGGCGGTGACCTGGTTGCCGGCCGCGGAGACGAAGAACGTGCCCCGCGTCGGGCCGAACCGTGCGCGGGTGACCCGGTCGCAGTCGGCCAGGATCTCGCTGACTTCGCCGGTGATCGGCAGGCGTCGGGAGCGGTTGCCTTTGGAGGCCACGATGTCGAGGTTGCGGTCACGCAGGTGCACGTGTTCGGGGCGCAGCAGGCGGGTTTCCCCGGTCCGCAGCCCGCAGGAGTGCATCAGCGTGAAGAACGCGACCGCCTGCCACCGCCACGGGGAGGCGGCGTTTAGCGTTGCGGCGGTCGCGAAGAACGCCTCGATCTCGTACGTGCTCAGCAGGTAGGGGTGGGCGGGGACGACTGCGGCCTTCCACCGATCGGACAGGACGTAGGCGTCACGCTGCCCGTGGGCCTGCAGCCATCGGCCGACGTCGCGGATGTAGGACATCCAGGACCGGTACCGCCCTGACCGGGTCAGCTGCTGGCTGACCCATCCCTCGACCGTGCCGCGGTCGAAGACGGTCCGCTCGTGTGCGGTGCAGTAGGCGTCGAACTGCTTCAGGTACCAGATCCGGGAGGCGCCGTAGAAGCCCATCTTCTCCTTGAACGCGAGGTAGGCCTCCAGTTGCGGTGCGAAGGCACTGGTGAAGCCGCGGGCGTTCATGACCGCGTCCCGCCGGGGACGTCGAGGACGCAGTCGAGCAGACGATCCTCATCGACGCTCAGATACAGGTCGGTCGATTCCGGGCTCGCGTGGCCCAGCACGGCCGAGATCGTCGGCAACGGGACCGCCGCCCGCAGCAGCCGCGACGCGGCGTTGTGGCGCAACAGGCGAGTACCGGCCTTGACGTCGGTGACGCCTGCCTTGCCGAACACGGTGACGATCACCCGGTGGATCGATGCGTGGTCCGACAGCCTCGTATGTGGCGCCACGCAACGGGGGAACACGTGGTCGTCGGGCGCGTCGGGCCGTTGGTCGAGGACGTAGCCGGCGAGCCTGCCGGCCAGCAGATCGGTCAGCGGCACGGTCAGCGGGTTGTGCGTCTTCTGCTGCACGATGCTGGCGGTCCGTGCGCGCCAGTCGATGTCGGCCAGTCGCAGGTTGATGATGTCGCACGCGCGCAACCCCGTCGTCACCGCGAACAGGGTGATCGCGGCGTCCCGCGCGGCGATCGCCGGTGTCGCGCATGCGTGCACGACCAGACGTTCAACCTCGTCGGGAAGCACCGGCAAGATCGCGTGGGAACGCCTGACCCCGGCCAGCCCGGCCGCGTCGACCAGGTCGTTGCGGCCGGTGAACTTCAAGAACGGCCGGAAGTTCGACACCACCCAGAACAGCGACGATGTCGCCCACGTGCCTGACAGTGAGTCCAGGAACCCCAGAACGCTGGACCCGTCGGCGTCACCGAGGCAGGCGATCCCGCGTGCCTCCAGGAACACCAGGTAGGCGCGGCATACCCGGCCGTAGGCGTCGCGGGTGGCCAGCGCCAGGTCGCGGTCGGCCATGTCGGCGTCCCACACGGCAGCCAGCGCGGTGAACTCGCTCAAGACCGGTCGTGGGCCACCCCCGCCGCGCTTGCGGCACGACAGGTCCACCCGGCCGGTCAGCACGCATGCGTCGAACACGCCGACCAGTCGGCTGTAGTCGAAGCTGCGCTGCGCACTGAACCTGCCAGTACGCGGACTGATCGTCATCGACGCGAACGCAGCACCCAGGGCGGGCGTGTAGACGCCACCGTGCTCCTCGGCGAAGCACGCCAACGCTTTGATCGACTTCTCGTATTGGCCGATCGTCGACTCCATGTAGCCGGCCGCACGCAACCCCGCGACAACAACCGACCCGATCCCTGTGACCGTCGTATCCATGGCCGTCTCCTCTCCGCAGGGCGAATGGACACGGCGGACGGTAGCCACCAACCGCAGGATCGTTAAGCCGAGGAATCAGACAGGGCAACCCTTCCGGCACAGGCCATCCCGCGGTCCCTCGGCTTAACGCAGGGCTCGGCGTAATCCGAGCTAAGCCGATTTCGGTTTAGCACCGACCGCGGTGCCCAGTACACCTCCGACGAGTTCCGCCGATTCTGCCGCGCCAGTGGAGTACGACCCTCGGTCGGACGCACCGGAATCTGTTACGACAACCCGGTCGCCGAATCGTTCTTCGCGACCATCAAGAAAGAGCTCATCCACACCCGGCCGTGGCCAACCATTGACAAACTCCGCAGTGCCGTGCTCGAATACATCGAGTCGTATTACAATCGACGTCGAAGGCATTCGACAATCGGCTACGACACCCCGATCGAACACGAGAACAAACACGCACTCACACGGCTGCAAGCCGCGTAATCGAGTGTCTACAAGATCGGGAACACTCCACTTGCAGGCGCGTCGAGTTCGCGTCGCCGCACGTCCCAGGTAGCCTCCAGCGACTGTGGCGGTACCTTCGGCACGCAGCGTTCTTGCGGATCTGCCCGCGGTCGAGCGGTTCTGGCGGTCACGCGACGACAGTCGTGGTGTCGAGCAACTACTTGCCTTCGCAGAGGCCGGACTGTCCGATCAGGCTGGGCTTCGTCTAGCGACCGAGACTCTGGACCGTCGGGTGGTCGTCCTGTTGGGCGAGCCCGGGGTGGGCAAGTCCACCGAACTGGATGGACTCCAGTCGCGAGCAGCCCGCACCGGCGTACCGGTACAGCGTGTCGATCTTCGTGGTTATGGGGACGAGAGTCGCCTGCTTCAGGCGCTCGGTGATGGTGCTGCGGCACGCGCCGTGGCGCAGGGTACGGCGAGTTCCCTGCTCATCCTGGACGGACTCGATGAGAGCCCGCTGCCGATGAGTCAGGTATCAAGCCTGATCGAGGAGGGTATCCAGGACCTTCCGGCACAGGTCCACGTCGTGGTGGCGTGTCGGACGGCGGCCTGGCCCGCCGCGTTGGAGACCGCGCTGCGTCGCCACGCTCCGGACCTGGGGGTGTTCGAGCTTCTCCCGCTGACCCGTGACCAGGTCGATGAGCTGGCGGTGGCCTGCGGTCTTGATCCGGGCGAGTTCCGGCAGGCGGTCGTCGCGGCCGGCGTTGAGGATCTGACGCGCACGCCGATCCTTCTGAAGCTTCTGCTGGCCGAGGCCCTGGGGCAGGCCGATGGTGCTGGCGGGCTTCCGGGGTCTCGGGCTGAGTTGTTCGGGCGGGCATGTCGGAGGCTTGCAGCGGATCCGGACCCGTACCGCGGTGCATCGGATGCGGCGCCGCCCACGGATGACGTCCTCACGGTCGGTGGTTACCTGGCCGTGCTGGGCATCTTCGGCGACGCGGCGGCGTTCTGGACTGGTTCTGACTGGGAGGCGCCTGACGGCGATCTGGCCGAGGCGGACTGCGTGCCGGCGACCGTGGCCAGGTGGGCCGGCGCGACGGGTGTACCGACGGAGCCGATCACGCTCGCCGAGCGACACATCCGCCAAGCTCTGCACACGGCGTTGTTCGCCGGCCGGGGCACGAGCCGGTTGTGGTTCGTCCACCAGACGCTCGGCGAGTATCTCGCGGCCCGGGCCCTGGTCGAGTCGGGGGTCCGGGAACCGCAGGTCCGGTCGTTGCTGGGTGACCGGGACGGGCTGGTGGCGCCGCAGGTGCAGGCGGTGGCGGCATGGTTGGTCGCGCTTCGGCCGCAACAGTACCGGGCGCTGATCGACAACGACCCCACCGCGTTCGTCCGCAGTGGCGGCGAGCTCACCGACCCGGCCTACCGGGAGGTCCTGGCCGCTGCACTGTTCGAGCTGGCCAACCGCCATGAGCTGACGCACATCTATGACCTTGACCTGCGCCAGGTTCGCTATCCCGGGCTCGCCGACCAGGTGGCGCGCTACGTCGCCGACCGCGACGCGGCGCCGGACGCGCGACTGCTCGCGCTGCGAGCGGCGCGGGCCAACAACCTGCGCGCCCTGGCAGGCGACATCGCTGACCTGGCGCTGGACGAGCGCGAGTCGCCCGACCTGCGAAGCTCCGCGGCGTCGGTCGCGTTTGACCTCGACGCCCCGACGACGGCGACACAGCTCGCGCGGCTGGTGCAGTCCGGCGATACCAACCCGGAGGTCGACCCGGACGACCAGCTGCTGGGTATCGGGCTGACCGCAGTGCTGCGGGCAGGCGAGCGGCCCGGCGGCGTGCTGGCGCGACTTCGGGCCCCGCGCACACCCACCATGTTCGGCCGCTACCGGCGCCTGTTGACCCAGGACCTTCCCGCAGCGGTGAGCGATCCAACCTTGCCCATGGACGACCTCCTCGACGCTGTGCGGTGGGCCACCCGGATCGAGAGCACGGCCGGGAACGGCCGCCCGTCGGAACTGGTCGACACAGCGGGCCCGGTGCTGGACAGCATCCTGGTGACGGCCATCAGCCGGGCCGGTGAGGATGCACGGCTTGCTCCCGCGGCCTCGCGTCTGCTCCTCGACCGGCTGGGTCGACGGCAGCGAGTGATGGTGGACCGCCGCGATCGGGCCAAGCTGTCCGCGCCGCAGCGGCACGCGCTGTTGGAGGCCGTGATCGTGGCGGCCACGAGCACGGATATCGTCTGGCTGGCCGGGCGTGACCTCGTTCGACCGGAGGATCTTCCCTGGCTCGTCGGCCGCACCAATGCGGCGAGCGACCCGGCCGAGGTGGCGGCGTGGGCGCTGTGCGCGGGGCTGGCGTTCGATCCCGCTGATCTAAGCCATCGCAGGATCGCGGCTGCGGTGGCGGCCGACAGCCTCCTATTTCGGGAGGCCTTCGCCCGCGCGCTGAGCGGCATCGACCAACAGGCGGCCGATGCAGGAGCCCAGGCGGCCGAGGCCGGCCCGTCGGTGGCCGAGCTGCGGGCCAGCCTTGCTGATGCGCTGTCCTCCGATCGTGCAGACGCGTTCGCCGTGCTGTGTCACCGGCTGCTGTTCCAACCCGACCAGGCGACCGCGCAGCTCAGCCTGGAACTCGATGTGACGAAACTGCCCGGCTGGGCGCTGCTGGAGGCCGACCAGCGAGAACAAGCCGCGCGCCTGGCCGTTCGGCACCTCGAACGCGCCGACGTCGACCCGGCCGCCGTCGTCGGGACGAACCGCGTCGACTGGGCCGTCCTCGCCGGCGTGCGTGCCCTCGTCCTGCTCTGTCACACGCTGGACAGGCCCCCGCATCTGGCACCGGACCGGTGGGCCACATGGGTGCCCGCGCTGGTCGATGCCCCCATCGCCACCGGGGAGGAGCCGCTGTTGCAGGAGGCGCTTGTCCTGGCCCGGCAGCACGCAAACCAGGCGTTCGTCACGACGGCCCGCGCCCAGGCATGCCGCGCCGACACCGGCTGGATCGACCTGCGTCACCTCGCAGGTCTCCTCGACCAGTCCGACGCGCCGTGGCTGGTCGAGCTGGCATCCGACCCAGCAACACCGCCAGCCACGGCGAGCGAGGCGTTTCGGCAGGCGCTGCGGCTCGCGCCCGAGCAAGGACAACAGCTCCTGACACGCACGGTCGGCAGCAGAACCGACGACGCCGGCCGGCAGCAGGCGACAGCTTTCGCCGTCACTGCGATCCAGGCCGATCCGGCAGTGGTGTGGCCCCTGATTTGGCCTGCCATGCGCGACGACCACGGGTTTGCCGAACAGGTACTGCTCGAGGCCGCCCACAGCCAGGTCTTCGACCACACCGCCCTCAAAGAGGACGAGGTGGCCCAGCTGTGGGAGCTGATGAACCAACTGTTCCCGCCGGAGGCCGACCCTGCCTTCGATACCGTGCATGCGGTCATTCCCCGGGAAAGCGCCGCAGACCTGCGAAACCGGCTCCTGCCGGGCCTGGCCGAACGCGGCACGGACCAGGCCATCGCGGCGCTCGCCACGCTGTCGGCAGCACACCCCACCGAGACCTGGATCGTTCAGCTCGGTGCCCAGGCCCGCCGCTACGCCGTCCGCAACCGGTGGACACCGCTGTCGCCACGGGACCTGGCGGCGCTGCTGTCCGCCCCGCACCGGTTCCTGCTTCGTACCAGCGGCGACCTCCTCGACGTCGTCCTTGACGTACTGGACCAGATTCAAGACCAACTCATCGCCGGCCCCACTCCGGAGGCCACGATGCTGTGGCACCACGGACAGAACTGCCGCGGGAACGGCGACCACCTGTGCCGCCCGAGATCCGAAGACGACATCAGCGATCACATCGCCCGACGAGCCCGAGACCTTCTGCCTCGGGCCGTCATCAACCGCGAGGTACAAGTCCACCGGCAAGCACCATCAGGAATCGGTGAACGGGTCGACATCCTCATCGAAACCCCCCTGGCCGACCCCGAACCAAACCCGCCCCGCGTCGCCATCGAGGTCAAAGGGTGCTGGAACGACGAGGTTCCCGCCGCCCTCGTCACGCAGTTGGCCGACCGGTACCTGCACCGGCTGCCCGGCGCCGCCGGACTGTACCTCGTGGCCTGGTTCGACCCAGCACACTGGAAGAGCGCAGGTGCCTGGGCGCGTGACCCCGTCATAGGCGACAAGTCGGTCCTTGCCACCACGCTCGACCAGCAGGCTGCCGCTCGAACGACACCCGACACACCTGTCGCCGCCCGCGTCCTTGACTGTTCCCCGCCCGAGCGCCCACCGGCCGAGTGATGCGGCCACGCATTGCCGGGGAGCCTGCCGCAGGTTCACCCTGAAATGCTTAGTGAACGGCCCGCCATCTCCTACCTGTATCAACTCGAGATCAACCTCGGACCCAAAGACCTTGCCGGCCGCATCCACCCGACTGAGTCGCCGGTTCGCGGCGCCACGATCAGCAGCCCAGGCGCACGTCCCTGCCCGCCGAACACGGCGGCGGAACACCAACGTGCATCGATGTCACGCCCGGCTGCCGGCTCGGGGCCAGCCGCGGAATGCGCCGCCGCCTGGCATCCTCTCGGCTAGGTCCAGGTGTCGGGGTCGAAACGCAGGTGGGGAAGCAGTGCGGCCGCCTGCGCCTCCGGGTCCTCGACCGCCCTGTCGCGCAGCACGGCGATCAACGCCTGGTACACGTACTTGGGTCTCGGCGCGACGCCTTCCGGGGCAAGGGCGGCGAGCTGTGCCAGGTAGTCCGGGGGAACCGGATGGCCGGCCTGCTGCGCTGCGTCGAGGGCGGCGACCACGATCTGCTGGTAACGCTGGGTGCGAAGCCCCGGCGCGCCGTGTTGCAGGGCACCTTGGAGAGCGACCTGGGTCATGCGCACGAGTGCCTGCGGTGAGGCTAGGGCGGCGCGGCCGGCAACGGTCCGCCAGGGTTCCGTCCAGCCTGCGCCGACCCGCTGCCACCATTGCCTGCGGCCGAGGGCCAGACCGCCGGAGATCCCACGCCAGTCGCTGTCGCGTTCCAGGCCCACGATCTGGTCGCCGTCCAGTGGCAGGTCAACGACGCATTCGGCGGCCAGGCGTGCCAGCATCGCCTCGATCTGCTGGTGCGGGTAGCCGACGACCGCCAGCAGGTCGGTGGTGCCGAACGCGGGAACTCCTCGTCCTCGCGCGGCCTGGCGCAGGGCAACGTCGTCGGCGTAGAGCGGGAGCCCTTCGCGTGCCGCCAGCTCGACGGCGTCACCGGTAGGGTCGTTGCCGGTGGCGGCCGGCTGATGCCGTAGCCGGGCGGTCACCTCCTCCAGGTCTGCTGCCCGCGTGCGCAGCAGCGCGCGCTGTTCGGCGGACAGCTCTTCGCGCCGCAGCGTGCCGTCCTGGAGTCCGACGGTGAAGCTGGCGCTAGTGATCGTCCAGATCGCATCGCGGGTGCGGATTGCGTCGGCGGCGGTGCTGGTGGTCACCACCAGGTCGGGAAGCTGCGCCCGCAGGGCCCGTGCATCGTTGCCGATGAGCTGCAGCAGGTGCAGCGCGGACAGGTCAGCGACGGCGCCGCCGCCGGCCAGGGCGCGGCGTGCGGCGGTCTGCCCAGCCGCGATGAGGCCAGGCTCGGGATCGGACGCGACGATCACGCCGACGGTCCGTTGCAGCAGCACCTGTCCGTAGGGCCGGCGGGCCATCATGGCGAGTCGCCCGAGCGGCGTCCTGCCGTCGCCCACCTCCAGGCGTACCTGCTCCAGCTGCTGGTGGTTTTCGCCCTGCAGCCGTTGTCGTAGCTCTTCCTCTGTGACGGCCTCGGGCCCGTGTCCGGTGCCCTGCGCGGCCCGCACCAGCGCGGCCACCCGATCGGCGAGCGGCTGCGGCCAGCGGCTACCGCCTTCGCGTTCTTGCCGGGCCAGTTCGCGGTGCAGCAGCGTGGTAAGCCCGCCGGCCAGTGCCGGCGTGTCCTGGTGCCGCTCGGCCAAGTCGGCGGCCAGGTGAGCGTCCGGCTCGGTGAGGTCGGTGCCAACCCGCAGCCGCGCCCACAAGCGGACCTCCCGTTCGGTGCTGGGCGCGGGCTTGTACTGCTCCAACACCCGCCGCGCTTCTGGCGCGTTGTACTGGTTGTACAGCGCGGCAACTAGGTGCCAGACAAGATCTTCGTCGGTGCGCTCGGCCAGCCCAGCCCGGCATAGCTGCACGACACGGTCCCAGTCCTGCCCGCTGGCGACCTCGTTGACCAGCCGCCTGCGCAGCCGCATGCGGGTGTCGACCGCAAGTCGTGGATCGCTGATCATCTGCAGGAACATCTGATCGGCGTCGCGTTGCCGGTCGGCGTCGCGGCGCATGTCCGCCATGAGCTCGACGAGCAGGACGTCCTGCCAGCGCC
>WNGF01010731.1_pt1 | contig 10850 bp, 6 predicted proteins | sample 5400641 | NCBI WGS metagenome assembly WNGF01 (sample SAMN13153371, study PRJNA577476) | soil metagenome | isolation source: 80 cm soil or saprolite under grassland replicate 2 | place: USA:California | collected 2016-06-15 | reverse complement strand
CCGGATCCACCATTCGGCGAACCCGCCTGGCCTCGACGATCGCGGGTGTCTGCATCGCACTTGGCGCGGCCGCACAGTTGCAATGGGGCGACGCGGAAAATGCCATGGATCTCTTCGCGCGGCGGACGGCCAAGGGCCTGGCCGCGCTGACGAGCGGGACCGCGACGCCAGCGGACCTGCCCCTGCCCGATTAGGAGCGACAACGGCGCGCGTCCGCGGCCGACGCAGCCCCGCGAAGGCGAGCGCGGTGGGCGTAGTGGAAGGGGCTCGGGAGAGACCTGCCCCCTTCCTCATCATCGGTTGGCGCACCGTGCCCGGCGCGATTGTCCCATCTCTGCGCCCACCGCCCGGCGCCGCGGTGGTCCCGGCGGGGTTTCTCCGCGTCTTCCGCGGCCACGCCCACGGTACGACCGGGGTCCCACAGATGCGGCGGCGGCCGTCGGCCGGTATATCCTATCCCGAGTGAGCATCGCCCCGGGAAAGCTCCCCGGCCCGGCGCCGGCACGTGCCGCCGCCGGTCGAAGGAGCGAGGACGATCGGGATAGCCCTGACGACCGTGATGCCGGCCGGCCGGCCGACGCTGCCGGTCGCGGCCTGATGGCGCAGTATCCCGCCGAAGGGAAGACGCGCACCCGATATCCGCCCATGCCCATGGTCGCGAGCGTCAACATCGGAGAGCTGAGACGAGCTGACCGAGGAGGTCCAGCGCGCGCTGCCGTGTGGCGGCTGCGCGTCAAGGGGCGCGCGGGCGGCGGCCGCGCGCATCCCGGCCCTCCCTGACCAGCCGTGCGGACCGCTCCACCGAGCGCGTCGGCCCTCTCGTGGCTGGTGCGGGTCTCGACGGCCCGGCCCGGTCTCACGATCGCCGTGTGTCTCGCGCTCGCCGTGGCGGGCGCCCTCTACACCGCCCGCTCGCTCACCTTCCAGACCTCGGCCGTGCAGTTGCTGCCCCCGCACCTCCTCTATGTCCAGCGCTTCAAGGAAGACCTCCGCGACTTCGGCGAGCTCAACGACATCCTCGTCGTCGTCGCCGCGCCGAGCGTCGAGCGGGCCAAGGCCTACGCCGATCGACTGGCGCCGCAGATCAAGGCCCTGCCCGGCGCGGGGCGGGTCAGCCACCGGATCGACCCCGACCTGTTCAAGGGGCAGGCGCTGCTGTACCTGTCGATGGACCGGCTCGCCGAGCTGCGCGACAAGATCGGGGAGCATCGCCGGTTCATCGACCAGTACGCCGCGCGGCCGACCCTGCCCGTCCTGCTGGACAGCCTCGACGAGGAGATCGCGCGCCGCTTCGCGCTCGGCTTCATCGACCTCGGTCTCGACGGCGGCGGCGCCGAGCGCTTCGACCCGGGCTTCGTCGATGCGCTGCTCGAAGGCATCGCCGAGGGCCTCGACCGGGCGGGCCCGGTCACCGTGCCGTGGACGCGGGTCTTCACCTCGGCCGGCGACGACCGCGCCGGCTACTTCCTATCCGCGGACGACAAGCTGCTGTTCATCCTCGTGGAGCCGCGGCGGGACGCCGCGAGCTTCACCGACAACGCGCACTTCATCGCCGCGATCCGGCGCACCATCCAGTCGCTGCATGGGGAGTACGCCGACGTCGAGGCCGGTGCCACCGGCGCGCCCGCGCTGTCGAACGACGAGATGGTGACCGCATTCCACGACAGCACGGCCGCGACCGTGCTCGCCTTCGCGCTGACGCTGGCGCTCCTGCTGCTCGTCTTCCGGCGCGTGGTCGAGCCCCTGGCGATGCTGGGCGTGCTCCTGGTGAGCCTCGCCTGGTCGCTCGCCATCGTCACCGCCACCGTGGGCCACCTGACCGTCTTCTCCGTGATGTTCGTCTCGCTCCTGCTCGGGATCGGCATCGACTACGGGATCTACGTGTTGTTTCGCTACGAGGAAGAGCTCGGCCGCGGCCGGACGCCGCCGGAGGCGCTGGTGATCATGGCGCGCCGCACCGGGCCCGGCGTGCTCGTCGGGGCCCTCACCGCGGCCGGGGCATTCGGCGTCCTCGCGCTCACGGAGTTCCGCGGAATCCGGGAGTTCGGCTTCATCGCCGGCACCGCCATCCTGATGGCGTTCCTGGCGATGATGACCTTCTTCCCCGCCGTGCTCGTCACGCTGCGCCGCCGGGGGCTCGCGCGCGCCCAGGCGTCCCCGGCGCGGGCGCGCGCCGGGCGCGACGAGGTGCCGGCCCTGGAGCGCGTCCTGCGGCGCCGCACACCGATCCTTCTGACGGCCGCGCTCCTGACCGCCGGCTCGCTGGCAGCGATCCCGGCCGTGCGCTTCGACTATAACCGCCTCAACCTGCAGGCCCGGGGGACGGAGTCGGTGACCTGGGAGCGGAGGATCATCCAGTCCCGGCGCTCGGGCTTCCCGGCCCTCGCCACTGCCGACTCGCTCCCCGAGCTGCGCGCCAAGCAGGAGGCCTTCGCCCGCCTGCCGGAAGTGTCCGAGGTGATGAGCGTGCTGAAGCTGGTCCCCTCCGACCAGGACGCGAAGATCGCCGCGATCCGGGACCTCGCCCCCCTGGTCTCGCGCATCCGGTTCGGCCGGGAGTCGGGCGTCGACCTGACCGCGATCCGCGCCGCTCTCGAGCGGCTGCGCGGCCGGCTCGAGGTGGCGATGCGCGAGGCGGAGGGGACGAGGGCGGACACGCTCCGGTCGGCGCACGGTCGCGCCCGGGCGCTTCTGGCCCGTCTCGAGCGCCCCCGGTCCGACGGGACGCCACGGCTCGGGCAGATCCAGGCGGGTCTCCGCGACGACTTCATCGCGAAGGTCGAGCGCCTGCGGGAGAACCTCGCGCCCCGGCCCGTCACCGCTCGCGATCTGCCGGATGAGCTGAAGCGCAAGTTCGTCGCCGCCAACGGGCGCCTCCTGATGCTGATCTATCCCTCGATCGACACGTGGGACCGCGACGGCGCCCGCGAGTTCGTGACCCGACTGCGCACGGTCGACTCCGCGGTCACCGGCTCGCCGGTCATCAGCTACGAGGCGAGCCGACTCATGGAGGCCGCGTACTTCCAGGGGACGCTCTACGCGGCCATCCTGGTCGCGGCGCTGGCAGCCGTCATGCTGCGGCGCGCGTCCGACGCGCTGCTCGCGCTGATCCCGCTCGCCCTGGGCACGCTGTGGACGATCGGGTTCATGCGCGTCTTCGGCCTGTCCTTCAACCTCGCCAACGTCTGGGGCCTCCCGCTGATCATCGGCACCAGCGCGGAGTACGGCCTGAATGTCGCGCTCCGATACCGGGAGCAGGTGGCCGGCGGCCGCGCGGCGTTCCCGCGCAGCACGGTCATGGCCGTCGTCCTCAACGGGCTCACCACGATCGGCGGCTTCGGGAGCCTGATGCTCGCCCGGCATCAGGGGATCTTCGGGCTCGGCCTGCTCTTGACCGTCGGCGCCGCCGCGAGCCTCGCCACCTCGCTGGTCGTCCTGCCCGTGCTGCTACGCCTGCTGGAGCCGGCGGCCGTCCGGATCGCCCGCGAGGTGACGTGATGCGGACGGATGCGTCGCCAGGCCGCGGACGCCGGAGTGAGCGGGGCCCCGCGCGAACCGCCCGCTCGGGCCGCCGAAAGGAGTCACGATGACGTACCGTCACGCGCTCGTACTCGCCCTGCTGCTGGTTCTCGCCCCCGCCCGCCCGGAGGCGGCGCAGGCGGGCGAGCCAACCGATCAGATCCGCGCCGACATCGATCGGCTCTACGAGGCGGTCCGGCAACCCGGGCCATCGCCGGGCGGGGACCGGGAGGCCGCCGAGGTCATGGATCGGATGTTCGACTGGAGGCGGATGGCGGAGGCGGTCCTGGGACGGCACTGGCAACAGCGGACGGCGGCGGAGCGGGCCGAGTTCACCCGGCTCTTCGGGGGGCTCTTCCGGCGCGCCTACCTGTCACGCATCCATGTGGTCGACGCCTCGAAGTTCCAGTACCTGGGCGACACGATCGACGGTGACCGCGCCACCGTGAAGACGACGGTCTTCACCAACAAGGGCAGCGCCCTCGCCGTGGACTACGCGGTTCGTCTGGCCGACGGGCAGCGGTGGCGCGTGCACGATGTCCGCGTCGAGCGGGTGAGTCTCGCGGACAACTACCGCGCCCAGTTCGACGCGTTCCTCGCGCGCTCGTCCTACGCGGCGCTCGTGAACAAGCTCCGCGGTGCCGCGCCGTGAGCGCCCGCGCCCGCTTCCCTCTGCCCCGTGGGTCGGAGGATGTTGCGCTCCACGACGTGTGACAGCACCGATTCTCCTCGACGACGTCGCGCCGCCCGCCGACGGACCGCGACCGACGAGGCGAGCCTCCGTATAGGTCCTTGGTCGTATTGCTCCCGCCCACCTGCCCCGGGTACACTCCACCTCCGGGCCGACTCGCGCGGCCACGCGGCATCCGAGGGAGGAGGACCTCACGTGACACTGACGCCGGCCGTGATCGGCGCGGGCATCCGCGCCACGAACGTCGTGGGATCGATGCTGAGCGGGATGGGATTCCGGCTCGTCTCGCTCGACGAGCGCGATCTGCTGGACGCCGCCCGCCGCGCGACCGGGCTCGAGGACTTCGGCGACGACGACTTCCGCGAGCCGTTCCGCCGGCTGCTGGCCGGCCTCGAGACCGAGGCCGACTTGACGCTGGTGGGCCGCATCGCGGCTCACCGCGATCTCACCGGCCTTCTCGTCAACCGGCTCCGGCTCGAGGAAGACCGGACGCGGCATCCGGAGATCGCGTCCCGGCCCATCGCCGCTCCCATCTTCATCGTGGGCCTGCCGCGAAGCGGGAGCACCCTGCTCCACCATCTCCTCGGTCAGGATCCGGACACCCGCGTGCCCCAGGCCTGGGAGGTCATGTATCCCTCGCCCCCACCCACCCGGGCGGCGTACGAGACCGATCCCCGCATCGAGCGCGCCGCGAGGCAGCTCCGCTGGCTCGACTGGCTCGCTCCCGACTTCAAGGCCATTCACCCGGTGGGGGCCCGGCTCCCGCTGGAGTGCATCGCGATCATGAGCGCCTCGTTCCGATCGACGCGCTTTCAGACCACCTACAACGTGCCGAGCTACGAGGCGTGGCTGGCCGGCGAGGACATGCGTCCGGCGTACGCCTTCCATCGGCGGTTCCTCCAGCACCTGCAGTGGCGGGCGCCCGGAGTCCGCTGGGTGCTGAAGGCTCCGGCACATGTGTTCTCGTTCGACGCATTGCTCGACACCTATCCCGACGCCCGGATCGTGCACACGCACCGGGACCCCGTGACATCGGTAGCCTCGGTGGCGAGCCTGAGCGCCGTCCTCCACCGGGCCTTCAGCCGGCGACGGGAGCCGACCCAGTTCGGCGACGAGGTCGCCGCCCGCTGGACGGACGGCCTCGAGCGCACCCTCGAGCTGCGCCGGAACGGGCGAGTGTCGGCGGCGCGATCGGTCGACGTGCACTACCAGGAGCTCGTCAGGGATCCGATGGCGACCGTTCGCCGGATCTACTCGCACTTCCAGACGTCGCTGACCATCACGGCCGAGAGGCGCATGCGCGCGTTCCTGGCCGAGAACCCCCAGGGCAAGCACGGCCGGCACGAGTACGCGCTGGATACCTTCGGGCTGGACGCCCAGGATCTGGCCCGGCGCTTCAAGGCATACTCGGAGTACTTCGGCGTACCGTCGGAGATGCCCGTTGACCGGTAGGCGTCAGCGAAGATACTGAGTCCGTCCGGACCACGACCGACACCGCCCGTCGGCGGTACCGGCGGGGCGAGGATGCCGCCCCCCGAGGCCGCGAGCGCGGCGCCGAGGCGCCGACGGGGGAAGAGAGAGCGAGCGAGACCCATGCGGGTGCTGGCCGTTCATCCCGGCTGTCTGATGTACTCGCGGATCTATCTCCGCCTCGAGCCGCTCGGGCTCGAGCTCGTCGCCGCCGCCGCCCGCAAGGCAGGCCACGAGGTCCAGCTGATCGACCTGCAGGTCGAGACGCAGGAGGAGTACCTTCGGCGGCTCGAGCGCTGGCGGCCGGATGCCGTCGCCTTCTCCCTCAACTACCTCGCCAATGTCCCCGAGGTCCTCGACCTCGCCAAGGCCACCCGGCAGCGCCTGCCCGACTGCGTCATCCTCGCCGGCGGCCACAGCGCCTCGTTCATCGCCCCGGAACTCCTCCGCCAGGCGGAGGGTGCGCTCGACTGCGTGCTGCGCGGCGAGGGAGAGAGTGCGATCGGTCCCCTCCTCGACGCGGCGGGACGCGACCGCCGGGCGCTGCAGGCGGTGCCGGGCGCGGTCACCCTCGACGGCGAGGGGCCGCCCCCGGGATTCGTGAAGCACCTCGACGACCTGGTCCCGGCGCGCGACCTGCTCCGCCACCGGCGCCGGTACTTCATGGGGCAGCTCGATCCGTGCGCCTCCATCGAGTTCAGCCGCGGCTGCCCGTGGGACTGCACCTTCTGCAGCGCGTGGACCTTCTACGGGCGCACCTACCGCATGAAGACCCCCGCGCGCGCGGTGGAGGAGATCGAGCAGATCCGCGAGCCCGGCCTGTTCATCCTCGACGACGTCGCCTTCATCCAGGCCGAGCACGGCCTGGCGATCGGCGAGGCCATCGCCCGCAAGGCCATCCGGAAGCGCTACTGGCTCGAGACCCGGGCCGACGTGCTGCTCCGCAACCGGGAGGTCTTCCGGCTCTGGTCGCGCATCGGGCTCAAGACGATGTTCATCGGCATCGAGGCCATCGACGAGGAGGGGCTCCGGAAGTTCCGCAAGCGCGTGAGCGCCTCCAGGAATTTCGAGGCGCTCGAGGTCGCCCGGGGCCTGGGCGTCAACGTGGCGATCAACATCATCGCCGACCCCGCCTGGGACCGCGAGCGCTTCCGCGTCGTGCGCCAGTGGTGCCTGGAGATTCCCGAGGTCGTCAACATCAGCGTCAACACACCGTACCCCGGAACCGAGACGTGGGCCACCGAGTCTCGCCGCCTGACGACCCGCGACTACCGGCTCTTCGACATCCAGCATGCCGTGCTCCCCACGCGCCTGCCCCTGCCCGACTTCTACGCGGAGCTGGTGCAGACCCAGCAGGTGCTCAACCGCAAGCACCTCGGGTCGAGGCAGCTCTGGCGCACGGCGAGAACCGCCGCTCGCCTGCTCGCCCGCGGTCAGACCAACTTCCTCAAGATGCTCTTCAGGTTCAACGCCGTCTACAACCCCGAGTTGCAGCTCGCGGATCACGCCCGGCCGGTCACCTACGAGATCTCGCCGCCGCCGGCGCCGCGGGTCACGGTCGACCCCGTCACGCTCTACGTCCACCAGACCCGGGGCCGCCGCGGGCGCGAGATCGACAACGCCACCGAGCAGTTCGTCGAGGACACCCGGACGGGAGCGGCCCCGTAGGTCGCGTGAGGCGCGGGTCGGGACCCCTCCCGCTCATTCCCGTTCCGTCGGCGGGACCGGCCGCGCGGAGACGAGACTCGAGGCGAGGAATCCGGCGGCGACCCAGACGATCTCACGCAGGCGCCGCACCAGCGTGTAGGTGAGTCCCGTCGTTTCCCCCAGGCCGAACGCCGCGAAGATCGCCACGTTGCCTCCTTCGAGCGCGCCGAGGCTGCCGGGGATCATGAAGCTGAAGAACTTCACGGCCGTGCTCAGGGCACCGGCGGCGAAGGCGCTGGCGACGGAGATCGGAAGACCCAGGAGCCGCACGAAGAGATAGATCTCGAGCGTCCCGACCGCAAATCCCAGGAAGTGCCACAGCACGGAGGCCAGGAGACCGCCGCTGTGGTGGATGTAGAGCGATCGGAGGACGCGGTCCGTTCCGTCGAGCGCGGCTTGACGCTCGCGGCTGAGCGGCATGCGCAGCCTCGCCAGCAGCCGGCCGCCGCGTCCGACCACGCCGCGCAGCTGCACCGTCACGAAGCCGGCGACGCACACGATCTCGACGACGAGCGACCCGGCCATGATGGACAGGACCGTGCTCGACACGGGGAGCACCAGGGCGCCGACGAGCAGCCCGGCCAGCAGCAGCACCACCTGGGAGGTCACGCCCGTCGTCTTGTCCGCGATGATCGACGCCACCGCCTGCCGGAGCGGCACGGTGGGTCGCAGCAGGAAGGCCTTCACGAGGTCTCCGCCGAGCGACGCGGTGGGGGTCACGAGGTTCACGGCTTCTCCGGCCAGGCGCACGCCAACCAGCCGGACGAACGAGCGCGGGGGCGTGACGAACGTGAAGCGCCAGCCCAGCGTGTCCGCGACGACGGCGAGGCAGGTCGGGAAGACGAGGACCAGGAGGAGTCGCCAGGACAGTTGTTCGAAGGTGTGGCCGATGGCCGCCGGGCCCACCTTGACGATCAGGTAGCCGGTGACGCCGGCGCCCGCGACGACCAGCAGGAGGCGAAGGCGTTTGGCCACCGTCACGGCCCGGGCCAGGTTGCACGACGAGGGTCTCGCACGAGCAGGCCGTGGTCTCCTACTCGGAGGCGATCACGACGTTGGCTTCGCGGTAGAAGACGAGGATGAGCGCGATGCCGAGCATGGCCAGATCCGCCGTCGCCCCGGCCACCCTTGCCGCGGGAGGGGTCAGGCGCAGCTCCAGCCAGCGGCCGGCGGCGACGACCGCCGCCAGGGCTCCCATCGTCACGTGGGTGACCTGGACCAGGAAGCTCGCCTTCGGCTGGAACGCCGTGTGCGAGTGGGTGAGCAGCAGGATCCCCCCGAGCGCGCCGAGCGCCGGGAACACGTAGGGCAGGGCGCCCACCGGTGGCCGGCGTGCGCGAGCCCGCCACTCGAGGACGCCGAGCCCGAGCACGAGCGCCCCGGCGACCCGGTGCTGGATTCCCTCGGCGCCGAGCGCGAAGAGGCTGGTCGTCCCGAACGGCCAGGTGCCCTCGTTCGCGGCCGCCCGCAGGTAGATGAAGGCCGCCAGCAACACGAAGCCGAGCGGCCACAACCGACCCGACCCTCGGCCGCTGGCGAGGCCGACCAGCGCGAGCCCGCTGATCCCGAGCAGGATGAGCCCCGCCACGTTGTGGCTGAAGTTGGACCACCGGTAGGCCTCGCGGGTCCGCTCGGCGGCGGGGTCGGCGCCGGCGTCGGCGCGCTGCGCTCGCATGGCCGCGGTCGAGGGGGTCCGCAGCTCCGGCCACTTCGGGCGGAACACCTCGAGCACCTCGGACCAGGTGGCGCGCTCGCCCGCCACGTCGACGGCAGGGGGCTGCCCCGACAGGCTGGCTGCCGTGAAGAGGATCATGACCGCGAAGAGAACCTCCGCCTCGACGAGACCGGGAAGCCGCGCGCGCAGCGCATGCGCGCCCGCCGCCGGCTTCCGAGCGACGACCAGATTGAAGACGGCCAGGAAGAGCGCCGCTCCCATCAGGAAGGTCTTGATGGCGACGAGCGATCCGTAGCCCGTTCCGATCAAGCCCTGCCAGCTTCCCACATACGCGAAGCCGAGCGGACCGGCCGCGAGCACGAGGGCGAGCACGGAGAGCAGGGCGAGGCGCGAGAACCGCGCGACGAGGGCGGGCCAGAGGGCGTCGACCTCGGCGTGCCGCCGGGCGAGGCGCCAGAACGCAGCGAGCTGGATGAGTCCGCCCACCCAGACGGCGGCGGCGACCTGGTGCAGCACCGTGACCGTCATGAGCGCGCCCCGCTGGTCGAGGCGTCCGGCGGCGTGGGTCAGCCAGGCCCCGCTGACGGCGATCGAGAGCGCGAGCACGACCAGGAGGACCGAGCCGCCCGCCCGGCTCGCGGTTCGGCCAAGCCGGAGGGCCCACCCGGCGAGGGCGAGGGCGAGCCCGGCCCGCGCCGAGCCTGCGACGAAGAGCGCCGTCCCGGCGAGGTCACGCAGCGCATCGCGGCCGAGCGAATCGGAGAGAACCGAAGCCTTGAGAAGCAGGGTGACGACCTGGGCGCCGGCCAGACCGGCCGCTCCGATCGCCACGAGCAGGAGACAGCGGCGCACCGCGACGTCGGGCACACGCGGGCCCTCGAAGGATGAGCAGCCGCCACGCCACGCCACCCAGGGCGAGCGACTGGCTCACCAGCATCGCGCCGCGAACGAGGCCGTCGAGGAAGTCGGCGAGACCCAGCATCGGCTCAGGCTACCCTGACGCCGCCTTTCTTCCAGAGAGCGCGGTCCCTGAACAAGAGCGTTCACCTCATCCACGCTGCCGATGCCGGGTGAGGTCCGGCCGGGCCGTTGGCGCCGCCGATGGGACGCCCGGCCGAAGGAGCGTCAGTGAACTGTACGATACCGGTTGTATCGTCGCAACGTACTCTCGATCCTTCCCGCCTCGCGAGGGGAGACGCCGATGAGTGGATGATTGCCGCCGAAGCCACGAACAGGCCACGAAGCGTTGACACTGCATCCCCGGCGGCGTAGGGTACGGTCGCCTGGCGAGATGAGGGATGGCGCGAACAGCCCCACGGGAGCCCGTCGCTTCAACCGCAGCGAGCGGTGCCTCGCCGAGCGGCCGGCCATCTCCCTCGAGCGCGCGGTTCGTCGGTGCCCCATGAGCGCGCGTGGCCGCGTCGGGCACTGACGGGGACCACATGCACGTCGGCGTCTTCCTCGAAGAGCGGCGCGCGGGAGCCAGCGAGGCGACGACATTCCGGGAAACGGTCGAGCTGGTGGCCGCGGCCGAGGCCTGGGGCCTCGACGGCGTGTGGCTCGGCGAGATCCACTTCAACGGGACCCGGTCGGTGCAGTCGGCTCCGCTGGCGCTGGCGAGCTTCATCGCCGCCCGGTCCCGGCGCGTGCGCGTGGGCATCGCCGTGCAGGTCCTTCCGCTCGGCAACCCCCTGCGCATCGCCGAAGAGGCGGCGACGGTGGACCAGCTCAGCGAGGGGCGCTTCGACTTCGGGATCGGGCGCAGCGGGTCCCCGCGCGCCTACGACG
>WNGF01009928.1_pt1 | contig 10850 bp, 9 predicted proteins | sample 5400641 | NCBI WGS metagenome assembly WNGF01 (sample SAMN13153371, study PRJNA577476) | soil metagenome | isolation source: 80 cm soil or saprolite under grassland replicate 2 | place: USA:California | collected 2016-06-15 | reverse complement strand
CGGCTGGGTCGCCATGCTCGACCAGTGTCTCAGGGTCATTCGCGCCACCTTGCCTGCGCTCCACGAGCTGGCCATCGGGGGCACGGCGGTGGGCACCGGTCTCAACGCTCCCGCGGGCTTCGGGGAGCGCGTGGCCGCGCGGCTGGCCGGACTTACCGGGCACCCGTTCACGAGCGCGCCGAACAAGTTCCAGGCCCTGGCTTCTCACGAAGCGCTGGTCGCGGCGAGCGGCGCGCTCAAGACTCTTGCCACCTCGCTCACCAAGATCGCCAACGACGTGCGCTGGCTCGCCTCCGGGCCTCGCGCCGGGCTCGGCGAGCTTCGGATTCCGGAAAACGAGCCGGGAAGCAGTATCATGCCGGGGAAGGTGAATCCTACCCAGTGCGAGGCCATGACCATGGTGTGCGCCCAGGTTATCGGCAACGACGTGGCCGTCACTATCGGGAGCGCCTCGGGTAACTTCGAGTTGAACGTGTTCAAACCGCTGATCATTCACAATGTTTTGCGCTCGATTCTCCTCCTCGCCGATGCGTGCGACTCGTTCCGCGAACACTGTGCCGTGGGTATCGAGCCCGACCGCCCGCGCATTGCCCGCCACGTCCACGAATCCCTCATGCTCGTCACGGCCCTCGCTCCCCATATCGGCTATGACAAAGCCGCCGAGATCGCGAAGCATGCCCACCACAAGGGCATGACGCTGCGGGAGGCCGCTCTCGCTCTCGGCTATGTCACGGCGGAGGACTTCGACCGCGTCGTACGTCCGGAGGCCATGGTCGGGCCGGAGGAGGAGAAGGACACATGAGGGCGCGCTGGTGCCTCTGGCGGACGCCTGGGATCTCAGGAATTCAGCGAGGGTCGTGAGAAAGGCAGCGTGTTCATCATGCGACTGCCACTACCAAGCTCCGGCGGGCTTCATATCCTCGTGGTCGAGGACCATGAGGACTCGCGCGAGATGCTGCGGCACTTCCTGGAGAGTGCCGGGCACCGCGTGAGCGAGGCGGCCGACGGACCGACCGCCGTCGCGGAGGCGCTCCGGCTTCGACCTGACGTGGCCGTGATCGACGTGGGCCTGCCCGGCCTCGACGGCTACGAGGTAGCGAAGCGCATCCGCGACGCGCAGGTTGCATCTATCCGGCTCATCGCGCTGTCGGGACACGGGCTCCCCCAGGATCGATCACGCGCGAGCGAAGCCGGATTCGACGAGCATCTCGTCAAGCCCGTCACCCCCCAGGAGCTGGCGGACGCCCTGACCCGACACGCCGGGGCGCCCGAGAGTCCGCGCTAGCCGAGCTACGGCCTCACCAGCTCCACCAGCTTGGTCAGGACGCTCCCGGTCAGCGAGGCTTTCGCCTGAGCGAGCTGCTCTCCGAGACGGGCCAGCTCCTCGCGATCCATGAGCTTCCTCGCCCGCGGGAACATCTCCGTCTCTTCTTCCTCGGCATGGTGCTCGACGAGGTCTTTCAAGACCTTGGCCTTGGCCGCGAAGACGTCCGTGGAGGGATCGGTATCCTTGAGCTCGGGCAGCACGGTATCGACCACGTGATGCTCCTCGATGGCCTCGTAGTAAAGCTTCAGGTCGCCTTTCTTGTCGGCAGCTTCGCGGAAGGCGGGGTAGAAGATCTCTTCTTCTATGGTCGTGTGGATCTTGAGCTCGCGCTCGATCTCCTGGAGGAGCTCTCCCCGCTTCGCCGTCGCTTTTTCTGAGCTCTCTTCGAGCTCGCCGAGAAGCTCGCGAGCCCTTGCGTGGTCTGCCTTGAGCAGGGCTATCGCATCCTTCCCCACCGCGCGGCTTTTGGGCTTGGGCATGGTTGTTCTCCTCCTCCCGATATGGGTGCGCTATGTGTGGAAGGAGCGAAGCAAGCCGCGTGCCTGATGGGGCACGATGATTGCTAGGTACATGATGACGGGAGGTACGACATGAGCATTGTCATCTGGATGATCTTTGGTCTCTTTGTCGGACTGGTCGCCAAGATCGTGATGCCCGGCCGGGATCCGGGAGGGTTAATCGTCACGATTCTGCTGGGGATAGCGGGCGCGGTACTCGGCGGTTTCCTCGGGCGTGCCCTCGGTCTCTATCGTGAAGGGGATGCCGTGGGCTTCATGGTGGCCGTGCTGGGAGCTCTTGTCCTTCTCGTCTTCTATCGGGTCGTTGGCGGAAGAACGCGGCGGGGCTGACGGATGGGACGGTCGATCGCGTAGGTATTACCGAGGCATCTACTCGGTGACGTGCCTACCCGTTCGCCCGACCACGCTCGCCACGGTGGCCACGAGCTCCGAAGGCTCGACGGGTTGGAGACGTGGACCAGAACTCCTGCATGAAGTGCGCGCGTCCAATCTTCTCGGCCGAGTGCTTCCGAGGCGAGTCGGGTGCCCACGATCCGCACCCGGATCTTCTCGAACGTCATGTTGCGGCGGGATGACGTGTCGTCAGCGAACGGCACGAAGCCACAGTCGTCCGTGGTCCCCAGCTGGTCGATGGGAATGTAGTCGGCGGCTTCGCGGAGGTGATGCTCGTGCTGGAGGAACATGGCAAGGGCGACGGTAGACGAGATCACCCTCGGCATGAGGACGATGCCGCCGAAAATGATGAGGCATCCCTCGCTCGGCCCGCAAACCGCATTGGCGGTAAAACTTTGCCACGTCCATGGCATCACCCTTGCGTTCCCGAACTCGAGACGCAGGGCGATCGGCGCTGCCGTGGAGATCTCCAACCAAACCACCATATAGGAGACAATCATGAAGATCGTCAGCCTCCTCCTGATGTCGAGTGTGCTCGCGCTCATTCCCGCTCAGTACGCAGCGGCGCAGACGGCCGGGTCGACCCGGCTCGGAGTTGCCGTGGAGGAGCTCAAGGTTGTGGCCGTGGGCTGGAGCGTGAAAAAGCAGATCCTGGGCAAGACGGTCTACAATGAAAGCAACCAGAAGGTCGGGAGAATCGACGATCTCATCGTCGCCCCGGACAGCGCAGTGTCCTTCGCCATTATCGGCGCGGGCGGCTTTGTGGGCCTCGGGCGCCACGACGTGGCCGTTCCCATTCAGCAAATCAAGCTTCAGGATAACAAGTTCATTCTGCCGGGAGCCACCAAGGACGCCATCAAGGCTCTGCCGAAGTTCGAGTACGCGAAGAAATAGCCGCAGGAGGCGGTCGCCGAAGCGCTTCGTCGAGCTGCGGCTGAGGCGATGAGGCGCTTCGGCATCCGCATCCAGAGAGGCGCTCATCGACCACAGGTCGAGGCGACCGGATCCGCCTCGGAGAAAACGAAGGAGCCGCGGCTCGACTCGACCTGGTCCATAGAGCATTGGCGCGGCTTCTTGTCGGCCTCCAGCGGAGAAAGCGGGTGCCGTGGCGGAAGCGGCCCCCCGTGGGCCGCCGACCACGCAGTCCACGGTCCGGAGCCGCTTCGAGGCAGGTGCGCCGTAGCCCGAAACTTGCCCCGCTCTCCTCCTTCGGACGGCGACAAGTGGAGAAGGAACGACCCGGTAAAACGCTCAGACAGAGGCGGGAGGCCGTGAGAAGCAAGCAGGCCGGAGCCGGCTAAGGCCCGGCCACTTAGTAAGAAGGCGCTGGTCGGCACGGTGGTTGCGTGGCGAGTAGCAGATCTCGCGCGAAGGAGGATCGCCGATGCCGGGAACCAGTGCCCGAAGCATGCTCCCACCGGACTTGGGGAAGGCGCCCGCACCTGAGGCTCAGCCCCAAGCGGCCCCGTCCATGGCGGATTCGGGCATTCCGCGCCAGCTCCGTCCCTATCTCATCGGCGCCTCCGTTTTTCCCGTCGTGGCCGCCCTCTATTTGGCCCGCGGGGTGCTCATCCCCATTGCCCTGGCCGGCCTGCTGACCTTTCTCTTGAGTCCGGTCGTGGGCGCGCTCGAGCGGGGGGGCCTCTGGCGCATCCGGGGTGGGCGAGTGTGCGCGGTCATGCTCGTCGTCGTCCTCGTTTTCTCCGTGCTGGGAGGAGCGGCATGGGTGGTGACACAACAAGTCCTCGCCCTCGGATCGGAGCTGCCGCACTACCGGGGTAACCTCAAGCGAAAGATTGCCGACATTCGCGGGGCAGGGAAGCATGGCGCCCTCGCCGAGGTGCAATCGGCGGCGAAGGAAGTCATGGGCGAGCTACAGAAGAACGAAAGCGCGAAGGGCGAGACGAAGCCTCTCCCCGTCGTGGTGAAGTCGGAGGCGGCTAGTGTCTGGCCGATTCCGAAACTTCTTGAAGCGCTGGGCGGGGCAACCTTCGTTATCGTCCTCGTGATCTTCATGCTCATCGAGCAGCACGAGATACGGAATCGGTTCATCCGGCTCACCGGCCACGGCCGGCTCGCCAGTGTGACGAGAGCCTTGGACGAGGCGGCGGAACGCATCAGCCGCTATCTCGTCGCCCAGACCATGATCAATGCGGCCTACGGGACCGCGCTGGGCGCAGGCCTCTTCTTCATCGGGGTCCCCTACGCGGTGACGTGGGGTTTTCTCGCTTTTGCCTTTCGCTTCATCCCGTACCTGGGACCGTTCATGGCCGCGGTGGGTCCCGTCGTCCTGAGCCTGGCCGTGTTCAGCACCTGGCAGCGGCCCTTGGTCACGATCGCCCTCTGCCTGGCCGTCGAGCTCGTCACCTACATGGTGCTCGAGCCATACTTGTATGGCCAGAGCATCGGAGTGTCGCAGGTCGCCCTTCTCGTCGCCCTCGCCTTCTGGACGTGGCTCTGGGGCTCGACCGGACTTATTCTCGGCACGCCCCTCACCGTGTGTCTGGTCGTGCTCGGCAGGCACGTTCCCGCCCTCGGCTTCATCGGCGTCATGATGGCCGACGAGCCCGCGCTCCCCGTGGATGTCAGCTACTACCAGCGTCTGCTCGCCAAGGATTCTGCAGAGGGGACAGAGATCCTGGACGCCTATCTGGCCGAGCATTCGCTGACGGACGTGTACGACGATGTCCTCGTCCCTGCCTTGAGCCGGGCCAAGCGGGATCGGGTGTCCCGGCGGGTCTCAGGCGAGGAGGTGGAGCGCATCTATCAGGCCGCGCGAGAAAGCATGGTGAAGCTGGCCGATCATCGACCTCCCCCGCCCGGGGAGACAGGGGAGGCGGGGTGGCGAGAGGGGGTGAGCGCCGGCGCGCCATTTGTCCTCGCGTGCGCGGCCGAGGACGAGGGCGACGCCATAGCTCTCGCCATGCTGCGTCAGCTCGTGAATCCGTCCGAATGCGAAATCGAGCTCGCCTCCGCCCATGCGCTGTCGGGCGAGATCGTCTCTCGGGCCGTGGAGAAGAAACCCTCAGTCGTTCTCATTGCCGCCCTGCCTCCCGAGGGTCTCGCCCAGACGCGTCATCTCTGCAAGCGGCTCCGCGCCCGCGTTCCCGACATCAAGATACTCGTGGGGCGCTGGGGTGGGCCGAGGGCGAAGGCCGACGATCGCGAGGCGCTCATGGCGGCCGGCGCGGACGAGGTCGGAATGACGCTGGCCCAGTCGCGGGATCAGCTTCTGGAGCGGGTTCGCCTCGACTGAGCGGGCATCGTTTCTACCCGGAGATGCTATCCTCGAGCGCGAAATGAAGATCCGCGCGCACGTGATCTGGCTCGTGGCCACGGCGGTGTTCGATTGAGACGCCTGTCGGGGGCCGCGTGGCGATGACACGGCGGAGGTGGTCAGAGGGCACATCGTGGTGCTGATCTGATGCGCATCGAAGACTATGCCGTCCTCGGCGATACCCAAACCGCGGCCCTGGTCGGGCGGGACGGCTCGATCGACTGGCTCTGTCTTCCTCGCTTCGATTCTGGCGCCTGCTTCGCTTCCCTGCTGGGCGATGCGGGGCACGGACACTGGCGGCTGAGCCCGCTCGCCGAAACGTCGCCACCGCGCCGCCGGTACCGACCCGAGACCCTGATTCTCGAGACGGAATTCGAGACCGCGGACGGGGCGGTTCGGCTCATCGACTTCATGCCGCCGCGCGATGCCAGCCCCGACATGATTCGCATCGTCGAGGGCTTGCGCGGAGAAGTCCGCGTCCGGATGGAGCTGGTCATCCGGTTCGACTATGGCTCCGTCGTCCCGTGGGTTCGAAAGATCGAGGGCGTGCTCTGTGCGACCGCGGGCCCGGATTCCCTCTATCTGCACACTCCCGTTGAGACGCACGGTGAAGGCCTCGTCACGGTGGCGGAGTTCGTGGTGGGCGAGGGCTCGCGCATTCCATTCGTGCTGACCTGGAACCCCTCCCACTTGCCGATGATGAAGCCGGCAGATGCGGAGCGCTCGCTCGCCGAGACCGAGGCATGGTGGGCGGAATGGTCCAGCCGCTGCACCTACAAGGGCCCGTACCGCGAGCAGGTGCTGAGATCGCTCATCACGCTCAAGGCCCTCACCTACGCCCCCACCGGGGGCATCGTGGCCGCGCCCACGACCTCGCTGCCCGAGGCACTGGGCGGCGTACGGAACTGGGACTATCGCTACTGCTGGCTGCGGGACGCGACCTTTACCCTCTATTCGCTCATGGCCGCGGGCTATCGAGAGGAGGCGCGGGCCTGGCGAGACTGGCTCCTGCGCGCGGTGGCGGGTGATTCGGCGCAGCTCCAGATCATGTATGGGTGCGCCGGGGAGCGCCGCTTGACCGAGCTCGTGATCGACTGGCTCCCCGGCTATGAAAACTCGGCGCCCGTTCGGATAGGCAATGCGGCGGTGCGTCAGCTCCAGCTCGACGTCTACGGCGAGGTGATGGATACGCTGCACCAGGCGCGGCGGGTCGGCATCGAGGGCGATGAGTTCTCCTGGCCTCTCCAGCAGCACCTGCTCGAGTTCCTCGAGACGGCATGGACTGAGCCGGACGAGGGCATCTGGGAGGTCAGGGGTCCTCGACGCCACTTCACGCATTCCAAGGTCATGGCGTGGGTGGCCGTGGATCGCGCGGTCAAAGACCTCGACACGTATGGCCTACCGGGAGACGTGGAGCGCTGGAAGCGGCTCAGGACGAGCATTCACGAGCAGGTGTGCCGAAACGGTTACGATGGCGAGCGGCGAAGCTTCGTCCAGTACTACGGGGGGAAAGAGCTCGACGCGAGCCTGCTCATGATTCCCCTGGTGGGGTTTCTCCCGTGCGATGACCCGCGGGTGCGGTCGACCATCGAGGCGATCGAGCGCGAGCTCTGTCGTGACGGATTCGTCTTCCGGTATCAGACGAGCACATCGGGACACGTGGACGGGCTGCCCCCGGGGGAGGGAGTATTTCTCGCTTGCACCTTCTGGCTCGCCGACACCTACTGGCTTCTCGGCCGTCATGAGGAGGCTCGGCGCCTGTTCGAGCGGCTGCTCGAGCTCTGTAACGACGTTGGCCTCTTGTCTGAGCAGTACGACCCGCACTCGGGTCGCTTTCTTGGAAACTTTCCCCAGGCGTTCTCGCATGTCTCGCTCATCAACACGGCCTTCAACCTGTCCGCGGACGTCGGGCCGGCCGAGCACCGAACGAGCGAAGGTGAGCCCGACGCGCCGGCCGGCGTGGGAGGGAAGAGCCCCTGAGGGTTGTCCGGCTCAGCCGCCGGGCTTGCCCATCCGCAGGCGCGCGACCACGGGGAGATGGTCGGACGCTACCCGCGCCAGCCGGCTCCGATGCACCCGAAAGCTGTCGGAGACGAGGTGGCGATCCCAATAGATACGATCGAGGGCAAAGATCGGCAGGGGGGCGGGATGGGTGCGGCGGATACGGGGGCCGTGGAGCTCGCGCCGCAGGAGCCGCCCCACCGCGCCGGGGAACCATTCGTTGAGATCGCCGATGACGATGCGCGGGCCCGTGAGATCCCGATGCAGAATGTGCTCGCGGACGAGGGTCCGGACCTGCTCCGCGCGCTCGCGTACCTTGAGGCCGAAGTGCACGTTGAAGACGTGGAGCACGGTGTCGTTCATGGTCAGGTCGAGACGAATACCGCCGCGCGGCTCGCGCGTGGCCCACGAGAGATCGAAGGTCTGGGTGGCCTGGATGGGAAGGCGCGTTAGTACCGCGTTCCCGTAGGGCAGGCCGTTCATCTGGGTGGTGGGGCCCATGGCCACCTGCATGTCGAGGCGCTCGGCCAGCTCATCGGCCTGAGGACGGAGCACCTCCTGGACTCCCACCAGATCGGCGTCGATTTCCTTCAGGACATCCGCGATCCGCTCGATGTTGACGCGACGATCCAGCCCGGCTCCGCGATGGATGTTGTAGCTCGCCACGCTGAAGTCCATACCCGAAACGCTACGGGCTTCTCGCCGGCGTGTCAACAAAGAGGTAGAGACTTCCACGTCGCAACGTGGCGGCAGTACGAAACTCCCCAGTAAGAAGTTCCGGACGAAACAACGCACGCTCCCCCGGAGACCCACAGCAAAAGGAGGACGGTGGGCTACGGAGGTGTGGCATCACTGTTGCTTTTTCAAATGGCGCGCGTGGACACGCCCACGGAGCTGCGTGAGCCGCGGGCCGGAATGCCCACCACGAAGACAGGAGGCGCCGGAAATGGGTGCCACACAAACGTACAAGGCCCGACCGTGGAATCTGACCGGGCTCAAAGGCATCTCGGACAAGACGCTCGAGATGCACTTCAAGCTCTACGAGGGATATGTCACGGAGACGAACCGCCTTACCGAGCATCTCGCGGATCTGCTGAAGGACGGACAGGTCGACCAAGAGGAAATGCCCGCCTACTCCGAGTTGACGCGGCGTCTGGGCTTTGAATACAACGGCATGGTTCTCCACGAGTACTACTTCGACAATCTGGTCCGGGGAGGGGCGGGCGGGCCGAGCAAGGGATCGGCTTTCGCCCGGGCCGCGGCGGAGAGCTGTGGCTCGTTCGAAATCTGGAAGACGGCCTTCGTCAGCGTAGGCAAGATGCGCGGGGTCGGTTGGGCCATCTGCTTCCAGGATCCCCACACGGGAAAGCTGTCCAATCACTGGGTCACGCTCCACGAGATTGGTAATGTCGCGGGGTACATCCCGATTCTCGTGATGGACGTGTGGGAGCACGCCTTCCTCTTGGACTATGCGCCGGCGCAGCGCCCCAAGTACATCGAGGCATTTCTGGCCAACACGGACTGGGATGCGCTTGACCGCAGGCTCTCTGCCGCGAGCGCCCACGCCGCGCGCTGACGGCTCTGCTGTCATCGGCATCCGTTTTGCTTGGTTTTCCTCGAACCGGTTGCCGTCGGAGAAGTGCCGACGGTTTGATAACCACACCCGAGGAGGAAGTCTCATGGCGGACCAGTACAAGTGCAGGAAGTGCGGCCAGACGTCGTCGAAGCCGGGGAGCTGCTGCGGCGCGCCGATGGAGAAGGCGAGCTAGAGTCGCTCCGGTTCCAATGGCGGGGCGGCCGGGGGACACTGCTCCCCCGGCCGCGGGGGCGGGGCGTTACGTTTGGGCTGAGCTGAGGTTCCGCAGCAAAGTATTGATCTGGCTCGGGTGGACGGGCTTGACGAGGTGGAAGTTGAATCCCGCCTCGCGCGCCAGCTCCTGGTCGGCGGGGAGCCCGTAGCCGGTGACAGCGATCAGGCAGAGTCTTTCGCTGTCGGCAGTGGCCCGAATCCGCCGGGCGACTTCATATCCATCGAAGCCGGGCAGGCCGACATCCACGAAGGCCGCGTCGGGGCGCAGCCGGAGCACGAGATCGACGCCGGTGGGGCCGTCCTCGGCCTCGTGTACCTCGTGACCGTAGATCTGGAAGAGCACGCGAAGGGTCTCGCGTGAATCGGCATTGTCTTCGATGATGACGATCCGCCGCGTCGGCACGGGGGGAGCGACCGCGCTGGTCGCCACGGGCAGAGAGGGCAAGGAGAGGGCCGGGAAGGTAATAGTGAAGACACTCCCCGCTCCCGGCCCTGCGCTGGCCGCCTCCGCCGTGCCGTCATGGAGCTCCACGAGTCGCTTGACGAGGGTCAAACCGATGCCGAGGCCTCCGTGGGCTCGATCCGCTCCCCGCTCCCCCTGAACGAAGAGATCGAAAACACGGGGCAGCAGATCGCGGTGAATGCCCATGCCACTGTCCTGAACGCGCAACACGGCCCGCCCGCCCTGCCGGTGCGTATCCAGCTGAATGGAGCCGCCGGGGGGAGTATACCGAAGCGCGTTCTCCACCAGATTGAGGACGACCTGCTCGATTCTCGTGACATCCCCGTCGATCCATACGGATTCCCCCTGCACCCGGATGACATGGTCGCTGCTCTTGCCGACCGCCCCCAGAGTGTGAAGGGCCCGCTCCACGGCCTGGAAGAGATCCAAAGGTCCGCGGTCGAGGCGGATCTTGCCCGTCACCACGCGTCCCACATCGAGGAGATCGTCGATCAATCCGCCGAGGTGCTGGACCTGGCGTGTGATGATTTCCCGCGCATGCGTCGCCGATTGGCCGTGGACGTCCTCGACTCGATCGAGGATATGCACGGCGTTGCTGATGGCCCCGAGTGGATTGCGGAGCTCGTGACCCAGCATGGCGAGGAATTCGTCCTTTAGACGATTGGCCGTCTCCGCCTCGGCGCGGGCGGCCTGCGCCTCTCTATAGAGCCGCGCGTTCTCGATGGCGCTGGCCGCCCGGTTCCCCACCGTCTCGGCCAGGGCCAGATCCATGCGGGAGTAGCGGCGGGCAGATTCCGTGATGGCGAAGGAGACGGCTCCGAGGACCCGCTCGTGCGCGATCAAGGGCACGATCATCCAGGATTTCAAGCCGAGCCGCCGAAGCATGTCGAGATGCGCGGGGTTACTCGCGGCCTGGGCCAGATCATCATCGGTGGCATCGGACACGAGTGCGGAGCGTCGGGTTCGAATCACCGCGGGTACCCCGCTCGACGCGGCGGCGTTGAAGCCATGGCGGGCTCGATGATCACGTACGAGGTCCTCCTTGCCAGGGTCCACATGCG
>WNGF01009925.1_pt1 | contig 10853 bp, 7 predicted proteins | sample 5400641 | NCBI WGS metagenome assembly WNGF01 (sample SAMN13153371, study PRJNA577476) | soil metagenome | isolation source: 80 cm soil or saprolite under grassland replicate 2 | place: USA:California | collected 2016-06-15 | reverse complement strand
TCGACTGGCAGCCGGCTGAGCGCCTCCGAGAGCACCGCATCGGCGCGTCCGGCGGCCAGGTTCAGCAGACCTTCGAGCAGTCGGTGCCGCCACGTCTCGAGGGTCGATCCCTCGGCGATAGCTGCCAGAGATTGACCAGCCAGCGCGTCGTCGCCTAGCAACGCGATGGCGCGGCTGATCGAAACGCCCTGTTCGGTGTGCGCGCGCAGTGCGCGCACGCTCCAGATGTCGCGTTCGGTGTACAGCCGCCGTCCGCCCGTGGCACGCGTTGGCCGGGAAGCCATAGCGCCGCTCCCAGGCGCACAGGGTGGCGGGCGGGACGCCGGTGTGCCGAGCGAACGCGGCGACCGAATACAGGGGCGTGTCGGGCCCCGCCGCAGACATGTGCAAATGGTATACGACTTGCATACACAATCGTCTACCATTTGTACAGCTTCTGCAGAAGAGTGAGGTTGTGGCCCCATGAGCGCCACCGTCGTCCACACGCGCATTCTCAGCCTTCCGACACACGCCCCCATCGAGCTGCTCGATATCACCGAGCGCGTCGCCGCCGTCGTCCGCGAGGCGCGTATCGTTGACGGCTTCGTCCAGGTGTTCGTGCGCCACACCACTGCCGCGGTGCGCATCCAGGAGGACGAGCCACTCCTGCTCGATGACCTGCGCCGTTTTCTGGCCGGGCTCGCGCCAGCCGACGCCGACTACGGTCACAACGACTTCCGCGTGCGCACGCATCACATGCATCCCGACGAGCGGCCGAACGGCCACTCGCGCTGCCTCCAGCTGCTCCTGGGCAGCAGCGAGTGTGTGCCGATCAGTGACAGCGATCTGCTGCTGGGCACCTGGCAGCGCGGCATCCATCGTCGTAGTCGGCGCCGGTCTGGGCGGTCTGGCGGCCGCGATTCGGCTGCAATCGGCCGGATACCAGGTCACGTTGCTGGAAAAGCGGGCGCAGGTAGGCGGACGCGCCGGACAGCTGCGCGTCGATTAGAACTTCCTCGGCTGGACCGCTACCGCCGCCGTGTTCATCGGTCTGAGCCGCTGGCTGTGGGGCAGAGCGGTGCCGTCGGTGCCGCCGCGCTTCCCACTGGCCGTCTACATCCTGAACATGCTGTTCGCGATCGTGCTGAGCGTGGCGGCGGGCATCTGGGAGCCGACGCTCGTGGCCCTCGTCGGCGTGTTGGCCGGCGCGGCGCTCGCCGTGCGCGGCCTGCCCGCCGTGCGTGTGCCAGCGCCGCGCACCGCTTGAACCGACCCGCGCAGGCCCGGCGCCAGGCGGCGCGCTGGCTGGTCAAACGCGCCCTCGAACTGCACGTCGAGGGGCTCGAGCACGTACCGGCCAGTGGACCAGTCCTCCTTGTCGCGCGGCACTACCACCACCTGTACGACGCGGCGGCCATCCTGGCCTGCCTTCCGAGAGAGGTGCACATTGTCGTTGCACTGGACTGGCTCGCAGGAGGTTTGCGACTGCGCATGCGCTGGTTGACGGACGCCGCGCACCGTGCGGCGCCCAGGGACGGGGTGGCACTTCAACCGCGAGGCGTACGTGTTGAGTCTGCACTTGCCCCGCGAGCGCCGACTGCTCCTGATCTTCCCCGAGGCGTACCCGACGGTCGATCCCCGCGCCAGTCACAAGTCCGACCCGGATGCGATCATGCCGTTCGACGCCGGGTTCCCCGTCCTGGCGGAACGGGCGGGATTGACCGTGCCACTCGTACCTGCAGGCATCTGCCATAGCAGCGGAGGAATGATGTGGCTGCGCTTCGGGCAACCGATCTATCACTCGGCCGCAGAGCGACGCCTTCGTCGAGTGACGCTTGGCGACATCGAAGCCGAGGTTCGCCGCCTGTCGCTGCCGCCCACCGACTGAGCGTGCGCGACCTGCTCGAGAATCGTCGTGGCCGCGGCCGCCGCGTCGGGGCCGACGTATGTGCCCGGCGTGCGGAACCGCAAGCGTGCATCGACGTTGAATGCCTGGCCGCCGAAGAACAGCAGCGGCCTGGGCGGCGGACCGTCCAACAGCCCCGCCGCGGGCCGCAAGTTCCGCGCCGTCTCGGCGCTCTGGGCGGACAGGACGACGGCGGCCGGGTGATGCCGCGCCACAATCGCTGCCAGCGCGTCGAGCGGCAGATTCGGACCGAGATACCGCACCGCGGCGCCGCGGCGCGCCAGAAACACGGATACCAGCAAGACCCCGAGCTCGTGCCATTCGTCGGATGCACAGGCGGTGAACACCAGTGGCCCGGCGCCGTCCGGGGTCTGGTACGCGTGCAGGAGGCCGAATACCCTGCCCCGCACGAACGACGACGCGTAGTGCTCTTCCGCCACCGACACCTCGCCAGCGTGCCAGCGCTCGCCGATGTCGATCAGCATGGGCTGCAGGACCTGCAGGCACACGTCCTCAACCGAGAACAGCGCGAAGGCTTCCGCGAGCACGGACTCCGCGCGATCGCTGTCGACTACCAGGAGGGCCTCGCCGAGTTCAGCCTGGAGCGCCTCGAAGGTGCGGCCGTCGTCGGATCGCGCAGGCCGCGACGGCCTCGGTTGGGCGTAGCCCAGGCGTAGCATCTCGACGGCGCGGCTGATCGCCACGCCGTGCGCGGTCTGCTCGGATAACCAGCGAATCGCCTGGATGTCGCGGTCCGAGTACAGGCGCTGGCCACCGCTGGTGCGCCGCGGCTTGGGGGAGCCGTAGCGCCGCTCCCAGGCGCGGAACGTGACGGCCGGAACGCCGGTGCGCTGGACGACCGCGGCCGTGTTGAACAGCGGCGTGTCGGAGACATCGGCGCTCACGGGCGGACGCATCGCATCGAAGTTATCCCGCCATTGTACAAGGTTTGTTATGCAGCGCCGACCAGCAAGCAGCGCCACATGACGGGTGGGTGGTTCGTCGCCCAGAGCGAGGAGGGCGAAGGGCCGGCCTCGGGGCGCTGCCGCATAGCCTGGCCTCCGCGTGTGCCAAACTATGCGTCCCATGAAGCTGACGTGCGCGTCAGCTGCGCAGCTACGCGACCGGGCTGTGCGCCTCCGCGCGCGTCCAGGCGTCCGAGACGAGCTCACGCGCCCAATCCGAGACGTCGCGATCACACCCGGTTGAGTAGCGGCCCGGAAGTACGGCTGGATGAGATCGATCTGGCGGTCATGTTTGGCGAATCGCAGCACCGGGATATGGTGCCGTTTGGCGAACGTTGCCACCGCCTGACGGAAGGCCTCTGCCATGCGCTGGATCAAAGCTGGCGAAGCAATCGGCTGGTTGCGGTGCTGGCTGAAGAAGGTAACTACCTGAACGCCGACCTGCAGGGTTGGGACATACGCGTTCAGGTAGATGCGGTCGAGGCACTCCAAGTCCAGCACGACGTGCCCCTCCAGAATCTCATTGACGGCAGGCATGGTTGAGATTCTCCTTATCTGCGCGGGCAGCTGTTCCTACTGGAGCGGTAATCGGCACGCTCAGCATCAGGATCGGGTATCAGAGACTGCAGGAACTCCGTGATGCGAGAAGAACTGGTTGACGCCATGAGAGTGACGCTCGAAATCGGACCGAAAGGTAAGAAGGTAGTGGCGGTGGCGCCGGATTGGCCCGGTCTTGAGCGCGGAGCGAAGACCGGAGAGGCCGCGATCGAACGGCTACTCTCCTACCCTCCACGTTATGCACAGGTAGCGAAGCTGGCCGGGATCGACGCCGAGTTTGCGGTCATGACCACCATCGACGTGGTCGAGCGCTATCCGGGCAATGGCTCAACCGACTTCTGGGGCATCTCCTTCGCGTTTTCCAGCATCGACAGGCAAGACATGTCGAGCGAGGAATTGGCACGTGAACTGACGCTGATGGGGGCGTGCTGGGCGTTCTTCGACGAGGTGCGTTCGCGCGTGTCGGCCGAGATGCAGCAGGGCCCGCGAGGGGGAGGGCGTCAGCGGGACCGAATCGTCGGCCATGTGGTGCACACCGAGCAGGACTGGGCAAAGAAGCTCGGGCTTGCTCACGCCTCATGGCCCGGTGCTGACGAGGAGGGACTGACAGCGCATCGCGACGCCTATCGCGCAGCGATTCGGGCGTTCCATGCCCAGGGCAAAATGGCCCGACTCTGGCCACTCCGCTACCTGATTCGGCACACCGCGTATCACACGCTGGATCACGCCTGGGAAATGGAAGACAACGACCTGACCGCGAAACGCGCGTGAGCTAAGGGTGTTTCAGGGAGCAGCGGAGTAAACCTGATCCTGCGCCACGGCCCGCGCGCGCCGGCGCGATTTGCCGACGGATTGTGCGCTCGTCTGCTTGCGCTCCGTTGCCCACGCGCAGGGAGCGGCTCGCTGAAATGGCTAAGAACAGGTTTCAGTTAGGCAAGGTAGGGTGGGCTTGGGCATTGCGCCTCGACTCGGCGATGTCCCACTCGTCGGAAATGACGACTGCCGTGTCGAGGCAATCGATGAGGGTATTGACGAGGCGTGTCCGCACCGCTCCTCCCCCTGGTCCAGCGCCTGATCTGTTAGCGTCGGAGTAGTCGCCATCGGTCGCGGTGCGCGACCGGTTTTGGACGCGGAAAGGCCGTGGCGGTAACGTAGCGGCCTTTCGGAGGTGGCTCCATGCGAATCGAGCGGCGCCTTGCAGAGCTTGGCTTGCACGAACCTTCGACGACGAACAGCGCGCCCAGACACCGCGCCGCCGACGGGAGTCCGGTGCGATGATGTAAGCGCCAGGCCGGCGGCAAGGCGGCACCGCCGTTGCTAGGATGGCTGTATGGACAAGCTGCGGCTGCTTCTCGCACTCGCCTTCGCGCTAAGCCCATTACTGCTCGCCGCACCCGCGCGTGCACAGCCTGGGCCTGCCGAAGCGTGTCGACGGCTCGTGGCTCTGAGCCTCCCGCAGACGACTATCCAGCTGGCGGAGCTCGTGCCCGTCGGTTCATTTGCTCCACCACCGCCCGATCCGATTATCGCCGATTTGCCGGCGTTCTGTCGGGTGCAAGGCGTGGTCGAACCCTCCATTACGTTCGAAGTCTGGTTGCCCGCGGTAGGTTGGAATGGTCGCTTCCAGGGTGTGGGCGGCGGCGGACTCGCCGGTGTGATCTCCTATGGCGCCCTGGCCGGCGCGCTGCGTGCCGGCTACGCCACTGCCTCCACGGATACCGGGCACGCTGGGGGCATGGACGCGACCTGGGCTATCGGCCATCCGGAACTGCTGGCCGATTTCGGTTATCGCTCAGTGCATGAGATGACCGTCAAGGCCAAGGACATCACGCGTGCGTTCTATGGTTCAGCGCCGCGTTATTCCTACTGGACCGGCTGCTCGACGGGCGGTCGACAGGGTCTCATGGAGGTACAGCGCTACCCCGATGACTACGACGGTGTCCTGGCCGGGGCGCCGGCAATTGACTGGTCCTCACTGCACGCGGCCCAACTGTGGGATGCACAGGCCACGCTCCGTGATCCTGACTCTCACATTACGCCCGATCAGCTCGCGGCAATTAACGAAGCGATCCTCGCCAAATGGGACGACCTCGACGGCGTCGGCGACGGCGTGATCGACGAGCCACGCCACGTTCGGCCCGACTTCGGCGCGCTCAAAACCGCCGCTGGTTTGAGCGACCGGCAGGTGACCGCGCTCCGTGCGCTCTATTCGGGACCGGTGAACGCGGCCGGCCAGCAGATCTACCCCGGGCTGAGCCCAGGCGGCGAACTCGGCTGGCAGATAGTGGTCGGCGGGCCGAATCCATTCTTCATCGGCGAAGTCGTCTACCGCGACCTCGTGTTCCAGAGCCGTGACTGGAACTGGCGCGCGCTGAATTTCGACGCGGACATCGGCGCTGCCCGCGAGCGCTTCGCCGACGTCCTGGATACGCTCGATCCCGACGTGACGCCCTTCGCGGCGCATGGCGGGAAGCTGATCTTGTACCACGGATGGAGCGACCCGCTGATTCAGCCGGAGCGTACGCGTCGGTACTATGCGGCGGTCACGGAAGCGCTCGGCGGATACGACGAAGTCATGGATGTTGTCCGCCTGTTTCTGCTGCCAGGCGTGGCCCATTGCCGAGGCGGCAGCGGCCCCGATACGTTCGACGGCCTGGGTGCTCTGGTCAATTGGGTCGAGCGGGGCGTCGCGCCCGATCAAATCGTCGCGGCGCATCTTACTGACGGTGCGGTTGATCGCACGCGGCCACTGTGTCCATATCCTCAGGTCGCCCGCTGGACGGGTGAAGGGGACACCAATGACGTGGCGAACTTCACCTGCGAGGAAGCCCAGTAGCGGCCGCCCAGCGGCCTCCCGCGCAGCATCCGTCGCGTAGTGAGCCGGCTACGACCAGGCAATCATCCAGTTCATCAACGACGTCGCGTCGAATCAGTTCGATGATCAGCCGGTTGCCTTCGGGCGGACGTTCTCAGACGCGGACGGACTGGAAATCTGGGGCGCACCAAATCTCGAGCCCGGCGTACGACCCGGGCAACCGCAACTTCATCTAGCAGCGCTTCCAACGCGGCATCATGCACTACGTCGCGGGCCAGGAACTAGCCGGTTACGTCTCTGGTTGGCGTGCTGAGCTCGAGCAGGCGTTCGGCACGCTCGAGAGGGCGGCCTGATACTCGATCGCTGCACGTGGCATCAATTGGGCGCGACGGTCAGGACGGCAAGCTGCGTTGGACGCGGCATGGCACGCCCCTCATCAGCGTCAGCACCTGGTGCAGGACAGTCAACGGGCTGCATGAAAGAGCTGAGTATATGGAGTGGAGTAATCTGTAAACTTTGTAGTGTGCGCGAGCTGCTGCTGCGCGCACACACAGTCGCGGGATCAAGCCTCAGCGACCACCGTGGTCGGCTCGACCTCGCCCACCACCGGTTCCTGGTGTCCCATTGCCAGCCAGGTGTAGGCGTAGCCGGCGAGGGCAGCGCCGACGATCGGCGCCAGCCAGAAGAGCCACAACTGGCCGAGCGCCCAGCCGCCGACGAAGATGGCAGGACCGGTGCTACGGGCAGGGTTGACCGAGAGATTGGTCACCGGGATCCCGATCAAGTGGATCAAGGTGAGGCCTAGGCCGATCGCGATTGGGGCGAAGCCCTTTGGCGCCCGTCCATCCGTCGCGCCCAGGATGATCAGTAAGAACATGAAGGTCAGCACCACCTCCGCCACCAAACAGGCCACCAGCGAGTAGCCGCCCGGCGAGTGATCGGCGTAGCCATTTGCAGCGAAACCGGCGCTCAGCTCGAAGCCGGGCTTGCCGGTGGCGATGAGTAACAACACCCCCGCGCCAACGATGCCGCCGATCACCTGCGCGCCGATGTACGGCGCGAGATCCCTGGCCGGGAACCGTTTGCCGGCCCACAGACCGATCGACACGGCCGGGTTGAGGTGACAGCCAGAGATGTGCCCGATGGCGTAGGCCATCGTCAGAACGGTCAGGCCGAAGGCCAAGGCAACCCCGGCAAAACCGATACCGAGAGTTGGGAATGCCGCGGCAAGCACTGCGGCGCCGCAGCCGCCCAAGACCAACCAGAACGTCCCGACGAACTCAGCGGTCAAGCGTCTGGTGAGTGGCACGATTCGCATGACGCTACTCCTCTGGTGAGTCCAGAAACTGGACCTGATGATCGTGTGCGGGTAACGGGTGATGCTAACGCAGGTTGTTCCCGCGAGGACACAGCGGGATCAATGGCGGCAGGTGTCGGGGCAGCTTGTGTGAGCTAATCCGAAGGATCCCGAGTAGTAGGTCGCAACAGTAGCGATCAGGCATTGCGGAAATGCAGCGCCTGCACCGTCACGTCTATCGGTGACCGGGGCGGTGGGGTGGGCGATCGTCCCTACGGACCCATCTATTCTCGGCCCACACCAGGCTGATGTGGAACTCATGGCTTGCCCCCGGCAAGCCCTCAGTCAGGGTGAGACGCCGTAATGAACGGACGTGCACACAGTGCCGGGCTCGTCCGTCCACAGCACACGCAGGCGGTAGTCAAAGCCGTAAGTCGTCGAGCCGACCGGTCGATTCGCGAAACAGCCAGTATCCGGTGTGGCGCCCAATGCCGACCAGCCGGAGCCACCACTCAGATGCCATTCCAGGCGACTGTCAGACACGCGGATAGTCGAGGCGGTCCCACTGTTCTCGGCAGCCCAGCATGATCCCGTCCACGCGCCGTTACTCCTGACTGTGGGGGCTACGGCAGTCGGCGCCACCGAAGGTGACGGCGCACAGGCACCCGCGACCACCGCGGCAATGAGGGCTGTGCGACGTTTGACGGCGGTGGTTTGGGGCACTGGGGTAGCTGTGGCCACAACCGGCGCGAGAGTGGTGACCCGCACTGCTCCGCGACTGTCGGCCGCGCTCTTCACGTACACCGCCGACTATTGACCAGCAGTTCATCGACATGATGGTCCCGCACCATGAAGGTGCACTCGGCATGCCCGGATCGCGCAGCAGCGCGCCGAACGGCCTGAGCTCAGGCAACTCACGAACGACATCCTGTGATCCCAGGACGCCGAGATCAGCCGCATGCGCCAGTGGCGCCAAGACTGGTTCGGCAATTCCGCCACACCACCCATGGACAAGATGCCAATGGTGCCAGGCACGGCGGGGGTGAACCACGCTCGCATGACGATGGACATGGCTGCCGATGTCGAACGGCTGCGAGCGGCGCCGCCGCCGTTCGACCTGGCGTTTATCGACGCCATGATCCCGCACCATCAGAGCGCCATTGAGGCCGCGCGGGTGGCACTGAAAGAGTCGAGTCGGCAAGAAATTCAGGAACTTGCCATCGCGATCATGGAGGCGCAGCAGCGCGAGATCGGGCAGATGCGAGCCTGGCGACTCTCCTGGAGCCAGGCCGGGGCTTCCGCAACGCCGGCCGCGAAGCCAGCGACCGAGACGGACAAGCCTTCGCACATGGTGCCTGGCGAAGACATGAATCATTGATTGGCACGGCCGATCCCGCCGGGGCGCAACAACTTGAGCTGAATCGCCGTCCGACCTGCATGCTCACCGCTCCCAGCCACAGCCACACACGCGAGACGGACGCCGCGACACACGGTCACCTGATCCGTTGGGCGCCTAGTTACGACCTCGTGGTCACGCTGCTCACGTTTGGCCGCGCTGGAGCCATGCGGCAACGAACCGTTGACCTCGCGAATCTGACCCGAGGTGAGACGGTCCTCGAGGTTGGCTGTGGCACCGGCGCCGTGGCGCGACAAGCGCGCGCAAGCGTCGGTGCGGGTGGCCGGGTCATCGGCATCGACCCCTCCGCCAAGATGATCGCCGCGGCTCGGCGCAAAGCCGCACGTGCGCATCTGGACATCGACTTCCGTGTTGCGGGCATCGAGGCACTGCCGTTCCCAGACGCGAGTGTCGACGTCGTCCTCAGCAGTTTGATGATGCATCACCTGCCGGGCGATCTGAAACGTGTCGGCCTTGGCGAGGTGCGTCGCGTGCTGAAACCGGGCGGTCGTCTGGTGATCGTCGACTTCGGTAAGCGCCGTGGACTTCTGTCACACCTGACGCTCTCGGCATTCGTGCACCATTCGGGGGAACATGCGGTCGAAGAGTTGCTGCCCCTGCTCGCGACAGCGGACTTCGCCGAAATCCGAACCGGTCAGCTCGGGATCCTGACGCTGAGCTTCGTGACCGCACAAGCAGAGGCCCGCGCCTGACGAGCGTTATCGAAGGCGCTTCTGAATCTGCTGTATTACGATGCGAAGCAGTAGCGGCGGCTTCGGCACGGGCATCATTCAACCTAACGCGGCATGCCCAAGGCATCGAAGCTTGCCCTTCAAGACGAACTACCTCGATGCCCGCCGTGCTGACGCGCCTGTAGGTTGGAGCGAGCAACAAGCCAGATGATCCACGCCTAACCCTGTCGTGACCTCAGCCATCAGAACATCCACGCCGGATCGATGACCTAGAGATGCGTACGGTTCTGACGCGTGGTCCATCCACTGCCACCGACGTCGTCGAGTACAAAGGGCGTATGGCGCTTTTTCGCACTGCCGTGTAAACAGTTTCTCGCGGACCCGGCCGCTTATCTCCCCCCGCCCCGAGCGGGCGCCGATGACATCCCATGGCACATGCTTCATCCACTGACATCGCGGAGAGATCCCACGACGTAGAGGCGCTCACCGTCCCAATTGGACGGCGATGCTGCGCGGCGTGCGTCGAGCTCGTCCAGCACCGTCCGCACGAACATCCGCATGTCGCAAGCGTCCACGTTGATGCGCTCAACGGCATAGCGCACGTCAGAGCTCGCCGCGGAAAGGTCACAGTCGAAGAGCTTGCCGAACTCGCCGGCGAGTGCTGCGGCGGCCGCTGTCCTGCGCCTCTGCCCGACGCGACCCTGTCCTCGCACGACCACGCGCACACGGCGAAGCCGGAGGACGGGGCAGACGCGCCCGAAGCCCGGGCGATGGAGCACGCGGAGCACGCCGGCATGGCCCACGCGGGCCACGACATGAGCGATCCGCGCATGGCCGCGGCAATGGAAGCCGATATGCGCCGCCGCTTCTGGATCAGCCTGGTGCTCTCGGTGCCGGTCATCGGGTACTCGTCGCTGGGGATGCTGCTACTGGGCGGTCGCATGCTGCCGACGCCATTCGGCATCCCGGCTGACTGGATCATGCTGGCGTTTGCCACTCCGGTCGCGCTGTGGACCAGCAGCGTGTTCCACATTGGTGCCTTTTACGCGCTGAAGAGCCGCGTGCTGAACATGAGCGTGCTGGTTTCACTCGGCATTCTCACGTCCTACCTGTTCAGCGTTGGCCTGACCGTGTTCGCGCCTGGGCAGGAGACGTTCTACGAGGCCGCGGTGATGTTGGCGGTCTTCCTGCTCTTCGGCCATTGGATGGAGGGGAAGGCCCGCCGAGGTTCCTCCGATTCAGTGC
>WNGF01011876.1_pt1 | contig 10855 bp, 9 predicted proteins | sample 5400641 | NCBI WGS metagenome assembly WNGF01 (sample SAMN13153371, study PRJNA577476) | soil metagenome | isolation source: 80 cm soil or saprolite under grassland replicate 2 | place: USA:California | collected 2016-06-15 | reverse complement strand
CGACGGACCGGACCGAGCTCGCCGCGCTCAAGCGGGCCACGGAGTTCTGGGAGGCGCTGGGCGCTCGCGTGAGCTCGTTGGATCCCGAGACGCATGACCGCGCCGTGGCGGCGATCAGCCACCTGCCGCACCTGATCGCGTGCGCCCTGGTCGACGGCGCGGGCCGCGTCGAGCCGTCCGCGCTCGACCTGGCGGCTCGCGGATTTCGGGATACCACGCGCATCGCGGCCGGTGATCCGGAAATGTGGACCGAAATCTTCCTGGCGAACCGCGATGCGCTGTCGGCGAGCGTCGAGAGCTTCCAGCAGGCTCTCGCCGACCTCCAGCGCGTCATCGACGCCGGCGCGCCCGAGGCGCTGCGGGCGGCGCTGGCGCGGATCAAGGCGACGCGCGAGGCTTTGCGATGAAGTTCCGCGTGCGTCCGGTGCCGCGGCTCTCCGGCTCGGCCGAAGTGCCAGGCGACAAGTCCGTCTCGCATCGCGCCGCGCTGCTGGGGGCACTCGCGGACGGGGCCACGGAGATCCACGGCTACCTCGAGGCGGAAGATTGCCTTCGGACGATCACGGCAGTCCAGGCCATGGGCGCCGTGGTGACGCGTAAGGGGCCGGGCCACTACCGGATCGACGGCGCCGGCCGGCATGGGCTACGCGAGCCCGGCGACGTGATCGACTGCGGCAACGCGGGCACCGCGGCCCGCCTGTTGCTCGGCGTCCTCGCGGGCCAGCCCTTCTGGGTGATGCTCACGGGCGACGAATCCCTGCGGGGCCGTCCGATGGGGCGCGTCGCCGAGCCGTTGCGCGGCGGGGCTGTACGCCGACGGCCCGGTGTCGGTCACCGAGCCCGCGCCGTCACGCGACCACTCCGAGCGGATGCTTCGACAGTTCGGCGCGCAGCTCGTGACCGGCGAGCGGTCCGTCACGCTGACGCCCGGCGATCTGCGCGGCACGACCGTCGCGGTGCCCGGCGACATCTCGTCGGCCGCCTTTCTGCTCGTCGCGGCGACGATGATCGGCGACCCCGGGGTGACGATCCATCGGGTGGGTGTGAACCCGACTCGCACCGGGGTGCTCGATGTCCTCGAGGCGATGAGCGCGCGCCTCCGGATCGAGCCCGCGCCGACCATCGACGAAGCGGAGCCGGCGGCCGATCTCCGGGCGTCGGCGTCGGAGCTCAAGGCGACCTCGATCGGCGGTGCGCTCATTCCGCGACTCATCGACGAGATCCCGGTGCTCACGGTCGCGGCCGCGTGCGCCCACGGCGTCACCACGATCCGTGATGCCGCGGAGCTCAGGGTGAAGGAGTCCGATCGGATTGCGGCCCTCGCGCGAGAGCTCGACAAGATGGGAGTCGGCGTCCAGGAGCGGCCCGACGGGATGACAATCGCGGGGCCCCAGCGGTTCCGCGGCGCGCGCGTGACGAGTGGCGGCGATCATCGCGTCGCGATGGCGCTCGCCATCGCCGGCCTCGTCGCCGAGGGCGAAACGGTCATCGAGGATACGGCGTGCGTCGCGACGTCGTTTCCTCAGTTCGCGGCCACGCTCAATACGCTGGCTGGAACGCCCGTGGTTCTGGTGGAAGACTGATGGCACGCAGGGAGCCGGTGATCACGATCGACGGGCCGGCGGGTGCGGGTAAGAGCACGGCAGCCCGACTCTTGGCCGAGCGCCTCGGCTACACGCTGGTGCCCACCGGCGCGATGTACCGCGCCCTGGCGCTGAGCGTCATGAGGGCGGGGGTCCCTGCCCGAGAAGGGCCGGAGCTCCGGGACCATCTGGCAGCGCGCTCGATCGTGGTGGCGGCCGGGCACGTCTTTCTCGACGGCGACGACGTGACCGAACCCATCCGGAGCCGGGAGGTGGCCCAGGTCACGTCGGACATCACGACGCTCGCGTCGGTGCGCGCGAAGGTCACGCCGCTGCAGCGGCAGCTGGCGGCCACGGGTCGTGTCGTCCTCGAGGGGCGGGACACCGGAACGGTCGTGTGCCCAGACGCCGAGGTGAAGTTCTTCCTGACCGCCTCGCTCGGGGCGCGGGCCCGGCGCCGCCAAGCCGAGCTGGCGGCCGCCGGGACGCCGGTTGCACTGGACGCGATCACGGCCGAGCTGCGCGCGCGGGACACGCAGGATGAGACACGCGAGCTGGCCCCGCTCCGGCGGGCGCCGGACGCGATCGAGCTCGACACGTCCGATCTCACGGCCGAGCAAGTCGTGGAGCGGCTGCTCGCGACGATCGCGCGGCACCGTGGCGGCGTCGAGCCGCGGGTCGCCGCGCCACCGCGCCGGAGCGTGTTCTACGGCGGCTGCAGAGCGGTGGCGGTTGCGGTCATGCGCGCGCTGTTCCGGCTCGAGTCGAGCGGACGCGACAACGTTCCCGCGCGCGGACCGGTGCTGCTGGTCGCCAACCACTCGAGCGTGCTCGATCCGGCGCTGATCGGCGGCGCCGTGGCGCGGCAGCTCAGCTATCTGGCCAAGGCCGAGCTGTTCCGGATCCCCGTGTTCGGCGCGTTGATCCGGCGGCTCAACGCGCGTCCGATCCGGCGCGAAGGGGCGGATCCGGGGGCGCTGCGGACCGCCATGCGAGTCCTCGACGAGGGCGGCGCGCTGTTGATCTTTCCGGAGGGCACGCGCGGTGAAGAGGGCGTCATCCGGCCGGCCAAACCGGGGGCCGGCATGCTGGCGGTGTTGAGCGGGGCGTCCGTCGTCCCCGTGTATGTGAGAGGCTCCGGGCGGGCGTGGCCGAGGGGTCGAAGCTTGCCGCGGCCGGCGAAGGTGACGGTCACGTTCGGCAAGGCGCTCAGATTTGAGGTCGAGCGCGGAGCCGATCGAAAGCAGCACTACGAGGTTGCCAGCCGCGAGATGATGGCAGCGATCGCGCGGCTCCAGGACAATAGCACGGACGGCGCTGGCAAGCGCTGGTCCGCGTCGTACGCGGTTGGAAGCAAATAGGGGGAAGCAAATAAAATGACGGGAGGAACGGGTGGTATGAAGAAGGACGAACCACGGCAGCACCTCGGCGCACCGCGCGGGGAGGGCGGAGAGGCGGCCGAGGAGCGCATGGAGGACTGGTATCACAACGGCGTGACCGAGTTCGAGGAAGGAGAGGTCGTCCGCGGCCGCGTGGTCCACGTCGGCTCCAGCGAGGTCCTCGTCGACGTCGGCTACAAGAGCGAAGGGGCGATCCCGATCGAGGAATTCCACCGGCACGGCACCCTGCCGAAGGTCGGCGAAGAGATCGAGGTGTACCTCGAAGCCAAAGAGGACTCCGAGGGGCTCATCGTTCTCTCCAAGGACAAGGCCGACAAGATCAAGGTCTGGGACGCGATCACCCAGGCCTACGAGAAGGGCGCGCCGGTGGAAGGCCGAGTGGTCGAGGTCGTCAAGGGCGGCCTCGCGGTCGACGTCGGGGTCAAGGCGTTCCTGCCGGGATCCCAGGTGGACCTGCGCCCGGTGAAGAATCTGGCCTCCATGGTCGGCCAGATGATTCGGTCCAAGGTCATCAAGCTCAACCGACGCCGCGGCAACGTCGTGCTCTCGCGCCGCTCGGTCCTCGAGGAGGAGCGCGAGGAGAAGAAGAAGCACACGCTCCAGGTGCTGGCTGAGGGCATGGCGCTCACAGGCACCGTCAAGAACATCACGGACTATGGTGCGTTCATCGACCTCGGCGGGATCGACGGGCTCCTGCACGTGACCGACATGAGCTGGGGCCGCGTCGGCCACCCCTCGGAGATCTTCCAGGTCGGCGACCATGTCGAGGTCGTGGTCCTCCACTTCGACCGCGAAACGGGCCGCGTGTCGCTCGGCTACAAGCAGAAGTCGTCGGACCCCTGGGAGCGCGTTGAGAAGACGTACGCGGCCGGTACCAAGACGCGGGGCAAGGTCGTGAGCCTCACCAACTACGGAGCGTTCATCGAGCTCGAGCCCGGCGTGGAGGGCCTCGTCCACGTGTCCGAGATGTCCTGGACGCGGCGCGTGCGACACCCCTCCAAGCTCGTCAACGTAAGCGACGAGGTCGAAGTGATCGTGCTCGACGTCAACCGCGCCGCCAAGCGGATCTCGCTCGGCATGAAGCAGGTGGAGCCCGATCCCTGGGCGACGATCGAGGAGCGCTACCGGCCCGGCGCGCGGGCGATCGGGCGCGTACGGAACCTCACCGATTTCGGCGCGTTCGTCGAGCTCGAACCGGGGGTCGACGGACTCCTGCACATCTCGGACATGTCCTGGACCCGGAACGTGGGTCACCCCTCGGAGATCCTCAAGAAGGGGCAGGAACTCGAGACTCAGATCCTGAACCTCGACCGTGAGAACAAGCGCATCTCGCTCGGGCTCAAGCAGGTCCAGCCCGATCCGTGGACCACGGTCGCGCAGCGCTACCCCATGGGCTCGCGGGTCACCGGGAAGATCGTCCGCCTCACCGACTTCGGCGCGTTCGTTGAGCTGGAGCCTGGCGTGGACGGGTTGCTCCACATCTCACAGATGTCCAGCCGCCCGATCGGCAGGCCCGACGAGCTGGTCAGCGTCGGCGACGAGCTGACACTGCTGGTCATTCGTGTGGACGCCAACGAGCGGCGCATCGGCCTGTCCCTGAAGGAGCTGGCGCACGCCATCGAGCCGCCGAAGGAGACGGAAGAGCGGGGTGGTGGCCGGCGTGGCCGGCGCGGCAAGCACCGTGACGACTACGAAGACGACGACGAGGAATAGACGGGTCCGTCGACGTACCGTTGTCGCCGCCGCGCTGGCGATCTATCTTGGGGTGGCCGCGCTCTTCGTGGCCGCCCTGTCAGTGCTGCTGGCTCCCGCGGGTGGAGGCGGGCCCCTCTTCGGTGCCCGCGTCGCCGTCGTGGAGCTCGACGGACCCATCGTCGATGTCGATGAGGTCGTCCGTGAACTCCGGGCCCATCGTGACAACCCGCTGGTCAAGGCGGTGGTGATCAGGATCAACAGTCCGGGCGGCGTGGTTGCCCCCACCCAGGAGTTGCACGCGGCCCTCACCCGAGTACGCGAGTCCGGGAAGCCGGTGGTCGCCTCGCTCGGCGCCGTCGCCGCGTCAGGCGGGTACTATGTCGCGGTCGCCGCCGACAAGATCTACGCCCACCCGGGCACCCTCACCGGGTCGATCGGCGTGATCATGCGGCTCGCAAACCTGGACGGCCTCATGAAGAAAGTGGGGGTCGACTTCGTGATCGTGAAGGCCGGCCGGTTCAAGGACCTCGGCAACGTCGCGCGCTCGATGACGCCCGAGGAGCGCCGGATTCTGCAGGTGATGCTCGAGGATGTTCACGCGCAATTCATCGACGCGGTCGCGGCCGGCCGGAAGCTCGACCGCGCGCAGGTCCTCGGCTTCGCCGACGGGCGGATCGTGTCCGGCGCCCAGGCCAAGGCCTTGAATATGGTGGATGCCCTCGGCGGTCTCGAGGAAGCGCTCGACGGCGCCGCGACGCTTTCCGGGCTTTCGAAGCCGCCCAGGGTCATCGGCCCGCGGCGGCGACTTTCGATCATGGATCTTCTGAGGAACCGACTCGATCTCGGGACGTGGATGAGTCTCCCGCCGGGGTTGTCGGTCTTCAAGACGCCTCTTTACCTGATGGACTGAGAGTCTCGGTTGGCGCCCAACGCTCAAGTCTCGTACCAGGATCTTCGTTCCAACGTATCGCCGCAATGGAGGAAGTCCTATTGCTCCCCGGGCTCTCCTGGCGTGCCGCCGGTGGCCAACACGGCGTCGCGGCGACACTTCTGGAGCCCGGCACCGCTCGCGAAGAAAGCGGTACGCGGATGACTCCTAACCCCTTACGATGTTTGACATTCTCGTCGGCGTCGTGCTAGCTTACTCTTTGAGTTCGAGCCCGGGTCGTCCCGGAATTTCGACGGGAGTAGACGATGACCAAAGCCGACCTGATAGACGAGATTTCGAAGATCTCGAGCTTGACCAAGAAAGAGACCGAAACAATCGTCAACACGATCTTCGACAACATCACGGATGCGCTGTCAAAGGGCGACAAGGTCGAACTTCGGGGCTTCGGGAGCTTCAGGATCCGTCACCGGAACTCACGGAAGGGTCGGAATCCGAAGACCGGATCGAGCGTAGATGTCCCGCAAAAGCGAGTGCCGTTCTTCAAGGTAGGAAAGCGACTGCGCGAGCTCGTCAACGGCTGAGGCTTCTCAAGGCGGTGTGAAACGCCTCTGGGCGCCCTGGCGCATGGCCTACGTCGGCTCCACGAAGACGCCCGGCGGATGCGTGTTCTGCGAAGCCCTCACCGGATCCGATGACAGGAAGAGCTTCGTCCTCGTCCGGCGGGCCCGGGCCTTCCTGATCCTCAACCTGTACCCCTACACGCCCGGTCACCTCATGCCCGTCGTGAACCGCCACGTCGGGACGCTCGCGGAGGTGACGGCGGACGAGATCGCGGACGCCATGGACCTGGTCACCCTGGCGATGTCCATCCTCAGCGTCGAGTACCGGGCCGAGGGCTTTAACGTCGGACTCAATCAGGGCCACGTCGCCGGCGCCGGAATCGTCGATCACCTGCATGTCCATGTCGTCCCCCGGTGGAACGGCGACACCAACTTCATGCCGGTCCTGGGCGACGTGCGTGTTCACCCGGAACCTCTCGAGGCGGCATACGACCGTCTGAAGGGCCGTCTCGTTGGTTGATCGGGCCGACCTTACGCCGATGATGCGGCAGTATCGCAACTTGAAGGCGCGCTATCCCGACCACCTCCTCCTGTTTCGTCTGGGCGACTTTTACGAGACCTTCTTCGAGGACGCCGAGCTCGCCGCCCGGCTGCTCCAGATCACCCTGACGGCACGCCAGGGAGCGCCGATGGCGGGGATTCCCCACCACGCCGCGGATGGCTACATCGCCCGGCTCGTTCACGCTGGCCAGAAGATCGCGGTCTGCGAGCAGCTCGAGGCGCCGGGCCCGACGAAGAAGCTCTTGCGACGCGGCGTCGTGAGGATCATCACCCCGGGTACGCTCACCGACACGGCCTACCTAGAGGGCGCTGCCAACAACTTTCTCCTGGCGGTGGTCGGTGGCCGCGGCGTGACCGGCGTGGCCTTCGTCGACGTGTCGACGGGCGAATTCTGGGCCGGTGAGGACGCCGGCAAGGGGACCGAGGTTCTGGCGTCGGCACTCCTGCGGCGACCAGCCGAGATCGTCCTGCCGGACTCCGTGCGCACCGACACCGCCTTCCTGGCGCGCCTGCAGGCGACGGGAGCGGCGCTGACCTTCTGTGAACCGTCGACCTTCTCGTCCGGCCGCGCCGCCGCCGACCTCTGCGCCCACTTCCGCGTGGAGTCGCTCGCGCCGTTCGGTGTTGCGGATCTGACTGCGGGCCTCGGCGCCGCGGCGGCGGTTCTCGCGTATCTCCGGACAACGCAGGGCGACGCCCTCGGCCATCTGACGCGCCTGATGCGACTGACTCCCGCCGATGCGATGGTGCTGGATGAGACGGCCGTCGTGACGCTCGAGCTCCTGGAGTCGAGCCGGGGAAGCGTCCGCGACTCGCTCTTCGCCGTGCTCGACAAGACCGTCACCCCGATGGGCGCACGCCTGCTCCGCCAGTGGCTGCTGCGCCCGCTCCTCGATCCGGGCGCGATCGCCGCGCGCCAGGGGGCGGTCGGCGCCCTGGTCGAGGCGCCTGCGGAGCGAGCGAGTCTCTCAGCACTGCTGCGGCAGATCGGCGACATCGAGCGGCTGACGAGCCGCGCGACCCTCGGCCAGGCCCACGGGCGCGACCTCGTGGGGCTGCGCGCATGCCTGGCGCCGCTCCCCGAGATCCGGCGCGTCGTGGCGGCGATCTCCGCGGAGCCGATCGAGGAGGCGCTCGCGGAGCTCGCGCCACTGGACGACCTCCGCGACTTCCTGGCGGCGGCCCTCGAGGACGAGCCGCCCCTCGGGCTCCACGATGGCGGGCTGATCCGCGAGAGCTGGCACGAGGGGCTCGCCGCGATCGTCCGCGACGCCCGGGAAGCGCGGGCGTGGATCGCGGGGCTCGAGGACAGGGAGCGGGTACGGACCGGCATCCCGAGCCTTCGGGTGCGCTTCAATCGGGTGTTCGGCTACGGTATCGAGGTGACGCACGCCCATGCCGCGCGCGTGCCTGCCGAGTACGTGCGGCGCCAGACGCTTACCGGCGCCGAGCGCTACGTGACACCCGAGCTGAAGGAGTACGAGGCGAAGGCGCTCGGCGCGGACGAGCGGTGCCGCCGGCTCGAGTACGAGCTGTTCGAGGACGTGCGTCGGCGTGTGGCGGCGCGGGCGGAGGAGCTCCTGGTGACCGCCCGGGCGATTGGACGGCTCGATGTGTTCGCGTCCCTGGCGGCGGTCGCGCACGCTCGGGGGCACGTGCGGCCGATCGTCGACCGAGGTGACGCGTTCACCCTCATCGAGGGTCGCCACCCCGTGCTGGAGGCGCGTGTGGGGAGCCCGGTGACGCCGAACGATCTGGCCCTTGACCATGACGCGCGGATCGTCATTCTCACCGGTCCGAACATGTCCGGGAAATCGGTTTATCTGCGGCAGACCGCTCACATCGCGATCATGGCGCAGATCGGCGCCTTCGTCCCCGCGCGGGAGGCGAGGATCGGTGTCGTCGACCGCGTGTTCACGCGGGTCGGCGCGCAGGACAACCTGGCGCACGGCCAGAGTACCTTTCTCGTCGAGATGATCGAGACCGCGACGATTCTGAACAACATCACTCCGCGGAGCCTGGTGCTGCTCGACGAGGTGGGGCGGGGGACGTCGACCTTTGACGGCCTCGCGATCGCGTGGGCAGTGGTGGAGGCGCTGCACGACCGCGGACACGGCGCCAAGGTCCTGTTCGCGACCCACTTCCACGAGCTGACGCGGCTCGCCGGCCGGCTGGGCGGTGTGAGGAATTTCCACGTCGCGGTTCGCGAGTGGAACGACGAGATCGTCTTTCTCCACAAGGTGCAGCCCGGTGGGACCGACCGGAGCTACGGCATTCAGGTCGCGCGGCTGGCTGGGCTGCCTACGCCGGTGATCGCGCGATCCAAGGCCCTCCTGGCCGAGCTCGAGGAGGCCGGTCAGCTGCGAAGCGACGCGAGCGACGCCGTCCAGCTCGGCCTCTTCGCTCCCACGGCGCCCGACCCGCTCCTGGCCGAGCTGGCGAGCCTCGACCTGGCCCACCTCACGCCCCTCGAGGCGCTGAACATCCTGGCGAAGTGGCAGGAAGAACGGAGCCGAGCAGCATCTCTCTCAGGCCACCCTCGGTCCGAGCCGGGCGACGAACGGAGCCACGCTGCACCGGTTTCAGGCCACCCTCGGTCCGAGCCGGGCTCACGAACCCCGCTACAATGATCAGGAGGCTCCCGGACCACCTCGTCAACAAGATTGCCGCCGGCGAGGTCGTCGAGCGTCCGGCCTCCGCCGTCAAGGAGCTGGTCGAGAACGCGCTGGATGCCGGGGCCCGCACGGTCACGGTCGACCTGCGCGACGGTGGGGCGGCACTCATACGCGTCACCGACGACGGCATCGGCATGACGGCCGAGGAGCTACCGCTCGCGCTCGAGCGTCACGCGACCTCCAAGCTCGAGCGCGACGAGGATCTCGACGCGATCGCGACGCTCGGGTTCCGCGGCGAGGCGCTCGCGGCGATTTGCGCCGTTTCGCACTTCACGCTCACGAGTCGCGCGCGCGGGGCATCCGAGGGCCTGCGCCTGGCCGGCGAGGGCGGCACGGTCAAGCAGCGCCTTGCAGTACCCGCCGATCCCGGCACGAGCGTCGAGGTCCGCGATCTGTTCTTCAACACGCCTGCCCGGCTCAAGTTCCTGAAGTCGCCTCCGACAGAGCTCGCGGCGAGCCTCCGGGCCCTCACCCAGCTCGCGCTCGCGCACCCCGGGGTTCACCTGAGAGTTGCGAACAACGCCCGCGCCGTCCTGACAGCCCCGGCCGCGATCGACCTCCGCCAGCGCGTCGGCGCCGTATGGGCCCACGACGTTGCCGTGCGCCTGCTCGCCGTCGATCGGACGGAGCACGGCGTCAGGGTGCATGGGCTGATCAGCCCGCCCGATCTCAGCCGGGGCAACCGCGAGGAGATCGTCGTGATCGTGAACGGGCGGCCGGTGCGGGACCCCGCGTTGTTCCAGGCGACGCTCGACGCCTACCGACCCCTGCTGCCGCGCGATCGATTTCCCCTCGTGCTGCTCGCGATCACGCTGCGCGAGGCCGACGTGGACGTGAACGTCCATCCGACGAAAGCATGGGTGCGCTTCCGCCACCCTCGACTGATCTCCGAGATGGTCGCGGCCGGGTGCTCGGCCAGGTGCAGGACACGTTCGTCGTCTCGACCTCCGAGGAGGAGGTGTTTTTCCTCGATCAGCACGTGGCCCACGAGCGGGTGCTGTTCGAGCGTCTCCGATGCGAGATCCTGGAGGGCGTGCCCGCTGCCCAGACGCTGCTCTTCGCCGAGCCGCTCGACCTGCCTCCGGCCGCGTGCGCCCTGCTCGAGCGCTGGCGCGAGCCCCTGGAACGTCTCGGCTTCGCCTTCGAGGGCTTCGGCGGCCCGGCGATCGTCGTCCGCGCGGTCCCGGCGCTCCTCAAGGCCAGCGAGCCGAAGCGGCTGATCGAGGCCGCAGTGGATGAGTTCGCGGGCTCCGGGGCCGGCGCCCCGACGCTCGACCGTGCGCTCGCGTTCGTGGCGTGCCGAGCCGCCGTGAAGGCGAACACGCCGCTCGGCCGTGAGGAGATGGAGCGGTTGGTCGTGGAGCTCGCCGCGACGGAGACGCCGTACTTCTGTCCGCACGGGCGGCCGATCGTCAGCCGGGTCTCGCTCCACGACATCCGGCGCGAGCTCAAGCGCACGTGGTGACGCTCGCGGCGGACAGCCCGGCACCCG
>WNGF01031846.1_pt1 | contig 10858 bp, 7 predicted proteins | sample 5400641 | NCBI WGS metagenome assembly WNGF01 (sample SAMN13153371, study PRJNA577476) | soil metagenome | isolation source: 80 cm soil or saprolite under grassland replicate 2 | place: USA:California | collected 2016-06-15 | reverse complement strand
GTTGGTAATGCTTAAAATCCAACATGCTTTTGAAATAAAAAACAAGCTTCACTGGTTTTTGTTGATTTTATTAATTTCTTCCAGGCTTAATCCCTCAATCATTTTTGCACAACATTATTTTTACTGCAATTATCAAACCTTTGGAGAAAAAGATGGCTATCAATGTTTCTCCACTCCCGGATTGATTACAGAGGATAAAAACGGATTAATTTGGATTGGCGGGGACAATGGCCTTTATTGTTTTGACGGTACACATTTTAAAAATTACCGCCATAGTAAGGCCGACATTAACAGCCTTCCTTTCAACCTTGCAAATTTTAATTATCAGGACAGTCATGGAAATTATTGGGTGTATGTTGTAAATAACGGGCTCTTTAATTTTTACCCCCGATACGACAATTTTAAAAAATTAACTTATTCCAACCAAGAGGAATTTAATGTTCATCAATATAACATACAACGACCGTTTGAAGATAAATTGGGTCGTTTGTGGTTTATTATTCCCGGCTTTGGTCTTGCACAATGGAGTGAGCAATATCGGAAAATATTGCCGTTTAAAATTTGTCCTCCGGAAAGTTGTGGCGGTTATAATAACACTTCCTGGGTTACTTCTGCTATTGAAGATACAAGAGACAATACTTTCTGGATTGGTAGCAATGACGGACTTGTACATTTTTTCCCAAATTCAGGAAACTACTCAGTATATCGCGATACCGCTTTTTATAAGATTAGAAAAGACAGTTTGAATGACGTTTATAATTACGTTTTTTTTGACGCTTCACATACGCTATGGTTAGGGACCTGGGGACGCGGGATAAAAAAATTTGATCTTTTGACAGGTACTTTTGAAGAATACCGGTGGGAGCCAGATGTTACAGGCACGCGTAATATTTGCAGGGGTATTTACCAGTATGATAATGAACATTTGTGGATAGCATCTCTGGATTTGGGATTATTGTTATTCAATATAAAAACAAAACAATTTACGGAACTAAAAAAACCGAATGAGGAAAAGGAGTTTGGAAGTGTATCATCTATTCTTCAGACGCCAGAAAAAGTGCTTTGGTGTATTGACGAAAAAAGACAATTACTTCGTATAAATCCATCCGAAAATTATTTCCATTATTATCACCTGAATCGAAACACAACTAACCCAAATGGAGGATTCATTTCAACCTTCTGCAGAAAAGGCAATATATTGTATTATGGAAGTGTGTATAATGGTCATTTGCAGAAATACAATTATACAACGGGAACATCGCAATTTATAACTCTTAGCAAAACAGAAACTGATCAATCAGTCTATTCATTAAAAGAAGATACATACGGAATTATATGGGTTGCCAGCAATGTAGGCACCTATCTTTTAAATCCTGTTACTGAAAAGATATCTCAACCTCGCTTGAATGAACAACAGCAAAAGAGTAGAAATGTATTCAAATATAAATGCAGGGACATCCTGCATGATCAGGATGGAACGCATTGGCTTGCTACTTCACACGGATTGATACATTACTATCCATCTACACAAACAATACAGGAATTTTCCGCAAATTCCCAGGGAAAGAAAAGATTGAAGAACGATAATATCCTTACATTATTTCAAGACAAAGAAGGCAATATTTGGTTTAGCAGTATTTGGGGCACGCCTGCTTGCTACCGTAAAGACAAAGATGAAATAATATACTTCAATAATTTGCACAGTGAACAATCCGGGAGCAATAATTACATATCAATCACCGAGACCGAAGAAGGAAAAATGCTCTTTGTACTGGAACACATCGGACTTGATATATTGGGGTACCCTTTCAGCAATAAAGAAAAAGTCACGCTGTTAAATTCTGCTGATGGCCTTCCGTCAGATTATATATCACATATTTATAGAGACAAAGAGCAACGTTTTTGGTTATTTACTTCCAATGGTATTTGCCATTTCGATCCTAAAACAAATAAGGTAATTTCATTTAACAAAAAAGACGGGTTGTTGGAAAATCTTTCTGAAAGCAGGCCATATCAGGATTCTGCGGGCAATATGTATATTGGGTTCAACAATAGTTTTCAAATATTCAATCCCGATTCTCTTTTGAAGAAAACAATAAAGCCTATGAGTATTCATCTCTCAACTCTATGGATAAATGGAAAAGAACTCTCAATAAATACTGATACAATTTCTCCTTTAAAACTCATTTATACACAAAACAACATTAATTTTAATTTTGCTGCTCTTTCACCAGGTCTTCGAAGTGATTTTCATTATGCCTATAAAATGGTTGGGATAGATAAAGACTGGATCTACACCGGCGCCAAAGCTTCAGGACAATACACTAACCTGCTACCGGGTAACTATGTATTAAGCATCAAAGCATCTGATCACAACGGCAACTGGATGAAAAATGCTTTTAAATTGCCGATAATTATCACTCCCCCATGGTACCAAACATGGTGGTTTTACACATTAATAGGTCTTACTGTTATTGCAATTTTATATGCTTTTTACCGTTACCGCATTAATCAAATTATGCAAATAGAAAAAATGCGGGCACGCATTGCTAGCGACCTGCACGACGATATAGGTTCTACACTTACCAGCATTTCTTATTACAGTGAACTGGCTAAAATGCAATTGAAAGAAGAAGATGCACTGTTAAAACCTTTCCTTGAAAAAATAGGCAACAGTGCAAGAAATATGGTAGCTACAATGAGTGATATTGTTTGGATAATCAATCCTAAAAACGATACCACTTCCAATTTAGTTACCCGCATGAAGAGATATGCTGCAGAGATGCTCGGTGAGAGAAATATTGAATATACACTCAATACAAACGAGGATATTGAGAAAGTAAAACTGGATATGCAACAACGAAAAAATTTGTATCTCATTTACAAAGAAGCGATACACAATGCAGTAAAGTATGCACAATGCAGTAAAGTAGAAATAGATTTTGTGCAGGCAGATCACGAGTTAAGTTTACATATAAATGATAATGGTAAAGGCTTTGATACACAAAATGCAAGCGAAGGCAATGGATTAACCAATATGAAAACTCGCGCAACAGAAATAAAAGCAGAATTTGAGATCAGTTCAGTACAGGGAAAAGGAACTCAAATACATGTTATCTGCAAAATCACCTGAACTGGTGATGGTGGGTTTGATTATTTATGTTTTACTTGCAGATGGAAAACCTCTATAAAAATTATTGCTTTTTTCAATTAGCAAAGTGAAAATTCGTCAAGGCAAAAAAATTCCCCTTTAGGGGATAGGGGCTAAAATATCATGTCAGCACAAACTATTCACGTTACCATTTTTGAAGACAATAAAGACCTTCGCGAAGGCATGCAGCAGATATTAAATGCAAGCCCCGGCTTTAGCTGCGCCGGTGCTTATGCGAATTGCAATAATATGCTGAAGCGTTTGCATGCAGATGACCCGGACGTAGTATTGATGGATAAATTGCTCGAAGCCATTAAAGAAGTGGCAGAGGGCGGCTCGCCTATGACGCCATCTATTGCTGCAAAGGTGTTAAAAATGTTTAAAGACCAAAATCCTAAAGCCAATACAGGCAGCAATTTTGATTTAAGTGTACGGGAAAAAGAAATTCTCGTATTGTTGGTTGACGGATTGAGTTATAAGCTAATCGCTGATAAACTCTTTATCAGTTACGAAACCGTTCATTCGCATATAAAAAATATTTACCAAAAACTGCATGTAAACTCTGTAAATGAAGCAATAAGCAAAGCGCTCCGTAACAGGCTGACATAGCCGGGGCAGATGCGGATAGAAGTGGTCATTATACTACTATACTTCCAACTCCTTTCAACAATCATTTTCACCACATCTGGTGATTTACAGATGTGTTTCCGTTGACGCATATTTGTACAACTAACAATTACAATTGATAATTGCTCCCCGTCCAGTATGGAGTGAATCTCAGAAACGCATTACAAATATTTTTTGTTTATTAAAGAAATCAATATGAGTGTTTTACAGGATTTTTATACCACCGATAGCATCAGACTCGACCCCGTTGGTTTAAATATAATTGAACCACCCATGTTTGGGTTAACACCGGTAATTCCCGGCGGGGTTCGGGAAGAAACTGTTCCTTGTATAGCAAAACGTTTAGGTAGTCTTGGTGTAACGCTTACTATAGTGGGAATAAGCATTCCTTTTAGCGGAACTTTTCTTGGTGTAGATAGTATGGGAAGGTGGCTCATTCGTTGGAGCATAGATGATCGTACACCCAGACCATTTAGGGGTTTAACCACTATACGGCGTGTTCAAGGTCAGATAACAATTGCCATTGCACCTTTAACCCCATTTCGTACAGATCTTACGAATTGTGCAGGTGCAGCCGGTGAATTCTTTGTTAGCTTATCTATTATTAGCGGTGAAGAAGTAGAAGAGCGGTTTGGAAGACTCCCAAATGAAATACGTGTTGAAGCAGATTCAGTTACGCCTGTCCATGCTTTAATTACGAATGTACAGGGCACTGCTGGTGCAACAGCCCCGTCACCAACGCCTTGGCCGCAGCCATCATTCATTAACCTCAGTTCATATTGTGTTCCGTCTGTACGAATTACCCCCACTATTTACGGAGAGGTTCGGTTAGATCATTCTGTTCTTCGTTCTCATCTTGATTTCACCTGTGTTGTGAGTGCAGAAGGATTGGAACCAGCCCGAATGCTTGAGGTTCATACAAATCCACCTATCGGCAACTATGTATTCTTCGAGATACTTCTTCCCCCGGATTTGACAGGAACTGTACTTATAACAGCTGTTACCAATGACCGCTCCCATACCCGTACCGCAAGGTTTGGAATCGGAGGCGGATTCTTTGGTTGCGGAGGCCCTATTGAAGCTAAATATTATGATCCAATCCGCATAGGGTGTGAAGATATAGATTGTGGCTGGACAGGACTAAATGATTTAAGCGAGCTAATTGGCAGAAGCGGAGGTTGGGCCGTACGATATTTAACCACTCGGCGAATAATTGATTCAGTGGGACGATTAGTAGGGAAAGAGGCTTTTCTTAAGGCAATTAACAACAGAGGTACAGTGATTGGTATAGTGGATTATGCCAACGGTAAAATGGATAGTTTTATATATGGTGAGCCAATGTCTGATGGAACAGTTGCGCCGGAATTATCCTGGGTGTTTGGAGTTACCTTGCAAGCGATCAATGATGCAGGTATAGCAGTAGGCGCCCGGTTAGAAGGTGATCGTATGATTCCTGTGCAATGGATGAAAGGTGACCTTAAAGACATACAAGTACCATCATTTAGTGCCATTATATTTTCAATTGATGGTGCCGGCAATGTCGCAGGTCTTCATATACCCAAAGCTAATGCTCCGGTTCAGGGATTTTTTATAGATGCTCAAGGATTTCATGATATTGGCAGCCTGAAAGGTGATATTGTTTCATTGACAATGAATGGTGCTGGTACAATTGCCGGAACAGCTATTACTGGTCAAAAGGTAAATGGCTTTATTTATTCGCAAAAAACAGGCATTCTGAATTTAGACCTGCCCATAGGAGAACATCGGACAAATTTTAGTTGTAGGAAATGAGAATGGAACGCCAGGATACTTTCTCCTAAATCCTTCATCTATTCCGACACCACAAGTACCAATTCCATAAAGCGTGAAGATGTTTGAACATAGCCAGCAACAAAGGAGGAAGTAAAAAAGATACTAAGTATGCAGCATCAAACAGACTCTGCAACGATGCAGAAAATTCTATACTGGAATACTGGAGCACCCAGCTATCGCTGGCGGGAAATTATAAGACAACCTGATGACTTCGATACCACCCGAAATTCTAATGTCGTATTGGCCTTTTTGCTGTTGAACGTAGCAATTTATGATGCCACCATTGCTATAGCATTTTGCTTGTGGTCTTTCGAGCGACTTTTAACAGACAGCATTCGCATACAGGATGATTCAGTATTTATTCAAATGCCTTTTTTTGAATCAGGTTTTGCAGCGCACATTCAACAGGATGGAAATCTTGCAGGTGAGTGGATAAAGAAGTATGGCCTAAGAGTTCGACGTCTCCCTTTTACTGCCGACTATAACGAATCGCAGCGATTTGAAACAGATACACAACCTATATATAATATTTCCGGCAGATGGGCAGTACACTTTAAAGGAAAAGATGGAAGCGAAGAAGAAGCGATAGGAGAATTTGAACAAAATGGTAATTATTTAAGAGGCACCTTTCTTACCACAACAGGTGATTACCGCTACCTGCAAGGTGTGGTAAATGGTGATAGTTTGCTGCTGTCGGGATTTGATGGGAGTCATGCCTGCCTGTTTAGCGCTAAAATAAACGGTGATGATTCTATAAAGAACGGAAAATTTTATTTACTTGTAACAGGTCTTGAAGACTGGACTGCAAGGCGTGATGAAAATGCAAAGCTGCCCAATGAATATTCTGTTACGAAATTAAAAGAGGGAGCAATAAAATTGAATTTCACTTTTAAAAGTGTTGAGGGAAAAACGGTTTCACTCAGTGATACTGTATATAAGAATAAAGTGGTAATAGTACAGTTATTGGGTTCATGGTGTTCGAATTGTATGGATGAAACCCGCTTTCTGAGTAATTACTATACAAATAACAAACAAAAAGGAGTGGAAATAATCGGGCTTGCGTATGAACTTACAACAGATTATGAGACATCAAAAAAGTCGCTCCAATCTTTTATACAACGATTACAAGTGGCGTATCCTGTTTTGATAACAGATGTTACAGCTTTTGACTCTTTGAAAACAGAAAAAACTTTACCCCAACTCGAAGATATCAAGGCTTTCCCTACAACCATATTTATTGCTAAAAAAGGCAATGTAAAAAAAATTCATACTGGTTTTAACGGACCCGGTACAAGCGAGCATTATGAACTATTTAAAAAAGAGTTTGATGATCTGATTGATACTCTGCTGAAAGAAAAATAGCGTAATACCTTTTTTGGTCTCGTCACTGGTTTTTGTAACATTTTGGACATTTCACAACCTTTACGTTTTGAATATGTAAAAACAATATTATGAATACCATCCAAAAGCAATTCAAGTACAATGCAGGTATTTTTTTTATTTCTATGGCCACTTTACTGCTTGAGTTGTCGCTAACCAGAGTAATGTCAGTTTCTTTATGGTATCATTTTGGATTCCTGGTAATATCCACTGCTCTATTAGGTTTTGGCACTTCAGGAGTAGTGTTAGCTGTTTGGAAAAATTTGAGAGACCAATACAATCTTGACAGAACACTCACGATTCTCTCCATTTTATTTGGTGTCATCACCATTGTTTCATTTTGGCTCTTGCAACAGATTCCCTTCGATCCGTTTTCACTGGCAGTAGATAAAAGACAATTATACTTCTTGCCATTATATTATATTGTTGTTTCTGCACCTTTTTTTATTTCCGGATTAGCAATATCTCTTCTGTTTACAAGAATTTCATTTAACATGAGCAGGCTCTATGCATTTGATTTAATTGGTGCAGCCCTGGGTTGTTTATTGATTGTAGTGGTAATGCCTTCATTAGGTGGATCGGGTTCTGTAGTAGCTGCTGCCGCGCTTGGAACAATTCCTGCTTTATTTTTTAGCGGGAAAAAAGCAGTGAAACTGATTGCGCTGCTTTTTATACTTGCTTTTACAAGTATTTCTTTTATGGCGGACAAGTATTTACCCATCACCATCAACTCTAATAAAAGACCGTCCGACTTCAAATTTAAACCTATTTATACCGCATGGAATACGTTTTCCTATATTGAACTATTCGATATCAAAGAAGACTCTTCAAAAAAAATCGATGGAAACCGAAGATTTATCTTTGATGCTGGCACCGCTTCTACGGGAATTCCGAATCTCTCCAAAGGTGTACAAAACTACTTGAAGGAGCATCCCCAGAATTCATTATATAGGGCCTTTCCTGCCTTGATGCATGCCAAAAATCCTTCTGTATTGATCATTGGCAGTGGAGGAGGTAATGAAGTTCTGGATGCCCTTCATGCAAAAGCAAAAAAGGTAGTTTGTATTGAGATAAACCCCATCATCAACAAAGTAGTAAAAGACAAAATGAATGATTACTGGGGTGGATTGTTTCATCAACCAGGTGTGGAACTGATAACCGAAGAAGGCAGGAGTTTTATCAACAGGACAAAAGAAAAGTTTGATGCCATACTTTCCGCCCATACAATCAGCAATGCAGCCATTGCTTCGGGTGCCTTAAGCCTGGCAGAAAATTATGTACTAACCAAAGAAGCATTTCAGGAATATTATGCCCACTTAAATGAAAATGGAGTTTTATATCTTTCAAGGCCTGAATCTCAGCTTCCTCGTGTATTTACCACCATGCAGGAAGTATTGGCGGAACATGGAATTACCGATTCCAGGAATTACTTTTATGCATTCCATGAGCCACCTGGGTCTGGCAGATTTAGCAGGAGGCCAAAAGCTTTTTATTCTGTATTTCTTTTTAAAAAATCAGGTTTTATAAAGGACGAAATAGCTCATATTGATTCCTTTATTAAGAATAAACAGGTTCTGGTAGATTCTGTTCCTAAAAGTCTTGAAGCCCTTTATTCACCTTTTACGCCTGATCCACAGAATATTTTCGATACCATAGTTACAGCAAAAGATAAAAAAGCATTGTATAGGAGTGTGCCCTTTGAAATCGCTCCGGCCACAGACGACCAGCCTTTCTTTAATCAGCGTTTACGTTGGGGATCTATCGGAATGAAACATTTCAAGGAAGTATTCTCTGAGAAAGATACCCGGGCAGCATTAGAAGATCAACCGATTGCTGAAATTACCTTACTGATGATTCTATTTCAATCCATATTAATTGCGGCAATTCTTATTTTACTTCCATTATTCCGCTATGCCAGGCAGGGTTTAAAATTTAATGACCGCTGGAAATACTTAATATATTTTGCCTGCCTCGGGTTAGGTTTCATTATGATTGAAATGGCCTTTATTCAACGTTTTACTTTGTATCTGGGGCCCGGTGTATACTTTGGCTGTTATCATTGCGGGACTATTACTATTCACAGGACTAGGTTCTTACTTAACTGACAAACTAAATATTTCTACCGTGGTTCTAAAAGTTCGATACCTGCCATTGCTACTGGCGGTATTGATTGTTACCTCATTATTAACGCCTTTGATTTTTAATGCCACTATTCACTGGAATTTATTGACAAGAATTATTATTTCATTGTTTATGCTGGTGCCCTTAGGCACTTTATTAGGAATGCCTTTTCCCACAGGTATCAAAGCTGTAAACACAGAATCTAATGCTTTCATATCATGGGCATGGGGTGTGAACGGTTTCTTTACAGTAATTGGTTCTGTCGGTGCAATAATATTAGGAATGGCTCTTGGTTTTAAGATTGTGATATTACTGGCAGCACTATGTTACTTGTTTGCTTTATTAATATTGCCGAGGAAATAAAATTAATTGCTATCAAAGCATTTTGCAGAAATTACTTCTCCCTACGGGTTAAGTTATTCTGATTTTGTAGTTCCTCTCGTTAAAGCTGTCCAGGAACTTTCAAAACAAAATGAACTACAACAAAAAGAGATTGATGAATTGAAAGCTATCGTGATTTCCTGCAATCAAAATAATACTTCTTTAACTATAAACGACAGACAGCAAACGATAAACGCCAAAAACGCTTTATTGGAACAAAATACTCCAAATCCTTTTAATCAGTCCACAACAATTCCTTACAGTTTGCCGCCAACAGTTCGATCCGCAAAAATCGTTATTACGGATTATGCAGGAAAAGTTTTAAAACAGGTAAATATTGCTACTACAGGCAAGGGAACAATAAATATAGAGGCAGGTTGGTTTCTATCTGGTACGTATAGTTATTCATTAATAATAGATGATAAATTAATTGAAACAAAGAAGATGGTAGTAATGAAGTAAAATTTTTATCTTGAAATTTCTAAACATTTGTCGCTTACTTATGCATTCTGTTTTTATGGCAGTAATTTTCTCATCCACAATTTTAAAATCACCATATCTGGGGATTGACAAACACTATCTTAACTGTTAACCTTTGTTGCAATTTTTTTAAAAACCTATTAGTCCACGCCAAAAATTTAATATTATGAAATCTGAAAACTTTTTGAAGAGTTTATTGCGGTGTAATATTTTATTTATTACAGTATTGCTATTAAACAATTTTATTTATGCTCAAAGCTCAAATGAAAATACGAGCAACGATGAACAGACAATACGCAACCTTGTGCAACAGCATGACCGAAATCCCAATCAACCGTTTCCGCATACCGAACAAAACATTTTTTTGTATCCGGGGCTTTCCCTAAACCAATTATAGGCGGACAACAAAGTGAAGAAGACAAACAAATTCGTGAAAAAATGAAAACAGAACGGTTGAATTATTCTATTAATAGTCGCATTGACCGTTTGGTTTTTTCAAAGTCACTGGATATGGCTTATGAATTTGGATATGCAACACTAAGCTGGGATACTCCAGAGAAAAAACATGTTAGCTTTGAGTCCTCTTATCTGCGTATCTGGCGCAATTTGAACAATGAATGGAAAGTGGATGTTTCTTTTGCGCGTCCAAATGTAAGTACGCACGTGGAAGATAAATAACGTGTGGATTTTGTTAACTGCTCTTAAGGAATAAGGTTTTTTCTTTTGTGAACGTTCTGGGATTGGCAATAGGACTGAGCTCTTGCATGCTAATAATGATGTACATCTATCATGAGTTCAGTTATGATGCACATCAAAAACTGGCGGATCGGCTTTATCAAATAGGAACACGCGGCATCCAAAACGGAGAAGAAATTCGTGCAGGATATACTGTGGCTCCCCTGGCTC
>WNGF01009921.1_pt1 | contig 10858 bp, 11 predicted proteins | sample 5400641 | NCBI WGS metagenome assembly WNGF01 (sample SAMN13153371, study PRJNA577476) | soil metagenome | isolation source: 80 cm soil or saprolite under grassland replicate 2 | place: USA:California | collected 2016-06-15 | reverse complement strand
GTGGTGAGAACCCGCAGGCCGCTCGCGGTGAGAATCCGCAGGCCGCTCGTGGCAAGAAGCCGCAGGCCGCTCGCGGTGAGAACCCGCAGGCTGCTCGTGGTGAGAATCCGCAGGCCGCTCGTGGTGAGAATCCGCAGGCCGCTCGTGGTGAGAATCCGCAGGCCGCTCGTGGTGAGAACCCGCAGGCCGCTCGCGGCGAGAACCCGCAGGCTGCTCGTGGTGAGAATCCGCAGGCTGCCCGTGGTGAGAACCCGCAGGCCGCTCGCGGTGAGAATCCGCAGGCTCCTCGCGGTCAGGATGTTCAGACGGCGCGCGGCAGCTCGGCTGCCAAGCCCAGTGGCGATGTGAACAAGGCGTCCGGTCTGATCAAGGAGGCCGAGGCCGCGTGCAAGGCGGGCGACGTGAAGTCCGCCAAGGAAAAGGCCGACGCGGCGATCTCGATCCTGAAGTAAGCGACCGCCGTCGGTCGGAACAAGGCTCCAGGGGACATCCCCTGGAGCCTTTAGTTTTTCGACCCGGCAGACGTCGACCACGGCGCTCGGAGATCTCATAGAATGCTGGTCATGAGGCGAAGGCTCGACGGTCTCCTGCTCCTGCTCTTGCTCTGCACCGCCCCGTCAGCCGCGGCAGCGATCTCGCCCCAGGAGGCGCTGCTCCGCACGAAGCCCGCCGTGACGCTCGTCATCGTCGAAGTCGCCTCCGAGGTGACACTCACCTGCCCGGGCGGCCGCGAGCAAACCGTGACGCCGGCCCCGTTCCGTGAGACGAGTACGGGCTGGTTCGTCGACGCGAGTGGATGGCTCATCACCAACGCCCACGTGGTCTCCCCGGCTCATAGCCCATCGCCACGGCTCTCGCAGGAGCAGGCCGAACGGGCGGCACGTAGCGCGTGCGGGGAGGGCGGCATGATGGCCGCGGCCCGCACCGCGAAGGTCACGCTCGATCCTTCCATCTCGGTGATGCTCTCGAACGGGATTCGACTCTCGGCGACGGTCGCCAAGTACAGTCCACCGGTCACGGGCGAGGCGATGTCGGGCCGGGATCTCGCGCTGTTGCGGCTCGAGGCGTCCGACATGCCGACCCTGCCGCTGGGCGATTCGTCCCGGCTCCAGATCGGCGATCGCGTCCACATCCTCGGATTTCCCGGCGTCGTGCTCACCCATGAGCTGCTCAACGCCTCGGCCAAGGCGGAAGCGTCCGTGACCAACGGGGCCATCTCGGGATTCAAGCAAGACCGGGCCGGGAACCCCGTCATCCAGACCGACGCGGCCGCGGCGCTGGGCAACAGCGGTGGCCCGGCGGTCGACGACCGGGGCCGTGTCGTCGGCGTCCTCACGTTCGTCTCCGACCGCGCAGAGGACGGGGCCGTGCAGGGCTTCAACTTCCTCATCCCCGTTCAGGCGGTCCGTGAATTTCTGGCGGGCACGCCGGCAAAGGCCGATCAGCCCGGCAACTTCGACCGCGCCTGGCACGAGGGGCTCCAGAAGTTCTTCGCCGGCAACTACCCCGCGGCCGCGAAGCCGCTCACCGAGGCGAACCGGCTCCTGCCGGAGCTGCCGGACGTCAAGCGCATCAGCGCCGAGAATGCGGAGGGCATCAAGAACCCGCCACCGCACCCGTTTCCGTGGGCCCTGGTGGCGGCCGTCTTCGCCGCGGTGAGCATTGGCGCCGTCGGCGGCTTCGCGTGGTTGCGCTGGAAGCGTAACCGCTTCCGTATCCGTGCCTCGGAGGTGGCGCGGCTGGTGGACACGTCGCCCGACCCGCCGCTGATTCTCGACGTGCGCGACGCGAGCACTTACGACAAGAGCCCGGTGCAGCTCCCCAACGCCCGCCACCTCGCCCCGGAAGCGCTCGCGCGGGGCGCGTCGCCGCTGACGATCGAGCCGACGCGGACGGTCGTCGCCTACTGCTCCTGACCCGACGAGGCAACCAGCGCCCGGGTGGCGCAGCAGCTCCGACGGCTCGGATACCGCGACGTTCGCATCCTCAAGGGCGGCCTCGGTAGCTGGGCCAATGCCGGCCTGCCTCTCGAGGCGAAGGCGCAGGCCTCGAGCTAGCCCCGGGCTGCGCGCCGGCCGGCCATGAAGTGAAAGTGCACGTGATAGACCACCTGTCCGCCTTCCGGTCCGCAGTTCACCGCCACGCGATATCCGCGCTCGGCGAACCCGGTGATCTCTCCGAGATGACGGGCCGCCAGGAGGCACCGGCCGAGCACCATCGCGTCCGCGGGCTCGACGCTGGCGAGGGAGGCGATGTGCCGCTTGGGGATGATGAGCAGGTGCACCGGCGCCTTGGGATAGATGTCCTTGAAGGCGAGGACCTCATCGTCCTCGTACTCGATGTCGGCCGCGCTCTGGCGCGCCACGATTCGACAGAACAGGCAGTCCGTCACGCCGGTGGCCCGGGCGGGCTCCTGTATAATAGCCCGTCGCAAACCTTCGAGGGAGAGTCGTGATGGGAACGTGTCCGAAGTGCAAGCTGCGCATTCGCAGGAACGGAAACCACATCAAGCTCGGCACGACGTGGTATCACAAGGCCTGTCCCGGCCCCGCCGCGGGAAAGGCCAAGCCGAAGCCCGCGACGACGTAGGCCGGTCTCAGCCGCCGGCGAGATGCTTGCGGGCGAGCCCTTCGGCATAGCTCTCGAGCAGCGCGTGCATCTCGCGCATCGCCTTCTCGGCGGCCTGGATGTCCGCCGGGGTTCGCAGGTGACGGAGGATCGCCCGCTCCGTCTCCCCCGCTTCCTCGTTCTCCACCTCCTCGTGGACCGCGTAGTTCAAGCCGCCCCAGTCCGGACGACAGCCGTAGTGCTCGACCAGCGCGCGACCCACCGTCCGCGAGATCTCCACCACTTCGGCCTCGAGGAACGCCGTCGCGCAGAGGGCCGCGCTCCACGGGATCTCGTGGGCGAGGCGGCGGAAGAAGTCGAGGATTCCCGCCATCCCGGGGACGGGGACGATGCGGTCGTAGACCTCGCGCGCGTAGCCCAGATCGTCGCCGATCCGGCGAAACAGCTCGTCGTGGTCAGGGGTGCCGCCCACCTGCCCGCGAAAATACCCGAGATCCTCGACGAGCAGGTGACGGGCGCAGTCCTTGCGGACCTCGAGATCGTCACAGCGCGCATGGATGCCGCTGAAGATGCGCGGAAACCACGCGACGAGGAGGTAGTGCTGCGCGATGTGGCCCCACACCTGCTCGCGCGTCAGGGTCCCCGCGGCGAAGCGCTTGAAGTACTCCGAGCCGCGGAAAGGATTCCGCGCGAGCAATTCCGCCTTGAGGGACTCGAACCACTCCTCGGTCGTCACGGCCGTCATCCTCGCAGAACCTCGGGCCGGCGGCAACGTCGGGACGCCGGCCCTCGCCGCCGGAACGCACGAGGGGCGAGTCCGATCGGACCCGCCCCTCGTGATATCGAATGGTGGAGGGTAAGGGATTCGAACCCTCGACCTCGGCGTTGCGAACGCCGCGCTCTCCCAACTGAGCTAACCCCCCGAGCGGTGAACGTCCGTATTCTACATCAGCGTTGCGCCGGGGGCGTCTCCTTGCTCGGCTGGACAGCGCCGAGGAGCGGTCCCAGAAGGTCCATGGGGAGCGGAAAGAACGTCGTGGTGTTCCGCTCGGAGGCGATCTCGCGCATCGTCTGCAGATAGCGGAGCTGGACGGCGACGGGATAGCGGGTCAGCACCTCGGCGGCCTCGGCGAGCTTGGCCGCGGCCTGGAACTCGCCGTCGGCGTTGATGACCTTGGCCCGCCGCTCGCGCTCGGCCTCGGCCTGCTTGGCCATCGCCCGCTGCATGTCTTGCGGCAGATCGATCTGCTTGACCTCCACGGTCGCCACCTTGATGCCCCACGGCTCCGTGTGCTCGTCGATGATCCGCTGCAGCTGCTGGTTGATCTTGTCGCGCGCCGAGAGCAGGTCGTCCAGCTCGACCTGGCCGAGCACGCTGCGCAGCGTCGTCTGCGCGATCTGCGAGGTCGCATAGAGGTAATCCTGCACGGCGATGATGGCCCGCTCGGGATCGATCACGCGGAAGTAGATCACCGCGCTCACCTTGAGGGACACGTTGTCGCGGGTGATCACGTCCTGGGGCGGCACGTCGAGCGCCACGGTCTGCAGGCTCACCTTCACCAGCTTGTCGATGAGGGGCACGAGCAGGACGAGCCCGGGCCCGTTGCCCTGCCCGCCGGGGTTCAGGATCGCGCGGGCGCTCCGTCCCAGGCGGAAGATCACCCCGCGCTCGTACTCGCGCAGGATGCGGGCGAACGAGCCGACGAAGAAGATCACGACGATGAGGACGACCAGCAGCAGCAGCGAGTCGACGGAGATCATGGCGTCCCTCCCGGGTCCCCCGCCTTCACCACCTTGAGCGTCAGCCCCTCCACCCCGACGACGCGGACGGGCGCGCCGTCGGCGACGGGATCGCCCTCGGCGATCGCATTCCACAACTCCCCGTGCACGGCCACCTGCCCGTCGTGCGCCAGCGGTCCCCGCGCTACCGCGGTCTCGCCGATCATCCCGGAGGCGCCCAGGAGCGGCCGCCGCTTGAGCGCGCGCATCCCCGCGGCGACGACGAACAGGAAGAGCCCCGCCGTCGCGCCGACGGTCGGCGCGATGACCCACCACGAGATCCGGAACCCGACGTCGGGTGAATCGAAGAGCATCAGCGAGCCGAGCGCCATGGCCACGATGCCGCCCATGGCGAGGATCCCGTGGCTCACGATCTTGATCTCGGCGACGAGGAGCGCGATCCCGAACAGGATCAGCAGCAGCCCCGCGTAGTTGATGGGCAGGCTCTGGAAGGCGAAGAACGCCAGGATCAGCGAGATCCCGCCGATCACGCCGGGCAGGATGACGCCGGGGTTGGACAGCTCGAAGAACAGCCCGAGCATCCCGAGCATCATCAGCACGTAGGCGACGTTGGGATCGGTGATGACGTTGAGCACCCGGTCGCGGAAGCCGATCTCGATGGGCTTGACGACGGCGGTGCGCGTGGAGAACGTCACCGTCCCGCGCGTCGTCTTCACGCTGCGCCCGTCGATCTTCGCGAGCAGATCGGGGACGGAGTCGGCGACGAGGTCGACGACCTTCAATCGCACCGCCTCCCGCTCCGTGATCGACACCGACTGCCGTACCGATTTCTCCGCCCAGTCCGCGTTCCGCCCCCGCTCGAGCGCGACCGTCCGGATGAAGGCGGCGGCGTCGTTGGCGACCTTCTTCATGCTTTCCTTGTCGCCGCCGCCGCCGATCGCCACCGGATGGGCGGCCCCGATATTGGTGGCCGGCGCCATCGCGGCCACGTGCGCCGCGAGCGTCAGGAAGACGCCGGCGGACGCGGCGCGCGCGCCCGTGGGGCCGACGTAGACGATCACCGGAATCTCGGCATTGAGCATCCGCTGGGCGATGGCCCGCATCGAGCGCTCCAGCCCGCCCGGCGTGTCGAGCTGGATGACGAGGGCCTGGGCGCCGTCCAGACGCGCCCGGTCCAGCGCACTCTCGACGAGGCGCAGCGTCACCGGGCTGATCGCGCCCTCGATCTTGATGAGATCGACGGGGGCGACGGCGGCGCCGGCCGCGGAAGCGAGGGCGATGCCCGTGAGCAGGACCAGGGCGGCCAGGCCACCCGGGATCCGACGCCGTCGGCTCATCGCGCGAGGGCGAGAAGGCTGACGAGCTCGAAGAGCAGGTTGGCGGCGAGCAGTGCGGTGACCTGGCCCGGACCGTCATACGCCGGCGACACCTCGACCACGTCGGCGCCCACGAGCTCGAGGCCCGCCAGCCCGCGCACCAGGACCTGCGCCTCGTACGACGTGAGCCCGCCGACCTCCGGTGTCCCGGTGCCCGGCGCGAACGCGGGGTCGACCGCGTCGATGTCGAACGAGCAGTAGACGGGCGCGCCGCGGAGCCGGGCGAAGCGCTCGGCGACCCAGGCCGTGCCGTGCTCCTTCACGGCCTCGATCCGCACCACCTCGATCCCGTGCTCGTCGTGGAACGCGAAATCCTCGGGACCGTAGAGCGGGCCCCGGATGCCCACCTGGATCATGCGCCGCGGGTCGATGAGCCGCTCCTCGACGGCCCGCCGGAAGGGCGTGCCGTGGAAGAACTTGCTCCCGAAGTACTGATCCCACGTGTCGGGGTGGGCGTCGAAGTGCACGAGCCCGAGCGGACCGAAGCGCTTGGCGAGGGATCGCAGGATCCCGAGCGTGATCGAGTGGTCGCCGCCCACGCACACGGGCGTGGCGCCGGCCGCGGTGACCGCGTCGATCTTCCCGGTGATCGCGGCGTACGTCTGCTCGATCGACGTCGGCGCGACGTCGATGTCGCCACAGTCGGCGACACGGAGCCGCTCGAAGGGGTGGACCTTGAGGACGGGATGCCACGAGCGGATGAGCGACGACTGCTCGCGGACGGCCCGCGGACCGAACCGGGCGCCGGGGCGATAGGACACGCCCCCGTCGTACGGGATGCCGAGGAGCGCAACGTCGAGTCCCTCGGGGGACGCGGCCGCGGGGAGCAGCATGAACGTCGCGATCTGGCCGAAGCGGGGCGACGAGAACGGATCGCGCGGACGCATCGTCGGCGTTACAGCGCGGCCCGGATCCCCGCGAGCGCGCGGGCGAGCAGCGCGACGTCGTCCGGCGAGGTGTAGACGGAGAAGCTGGCCCGTGAGGTCCCGACCACGCCCAGGCAGTGCATCAGCGGCTGCGCGCAATGATGGCCGGCGCGCACGGCGATGCCCTCGGCGTCCAGGAACGCGGCCACGTCGTGCGGGTGCAGTCCGTCGACGCTGAACGAGACGACGGTGCCGCGCTGGCTCGCCGCGCGTGGCCCGTAGAGGGTGACGCCGGGAATCGCGGAGAGCTCGGTCAGTGCCTGATCCGCCAGCTCGCGGCCATGCTCGGCGACCCGCTCCATGCCGAGCTTTTCCAGATACTCGATCGCCGCGGTGAGGCCGACGGCCTCGGCGATCGGCGGCGTACCCGGCTCGAAGCGCCAGGGCAGATCGTTCCAGCGAGCGCCCTCGAGCCAGACCTCCTTGATCATCTCCCCGCCGCCGCGCGTGGGCTCCATCCTCTCGAGGACCGCCCGTCGACCCCACAGCACGCCGATCCCCGTCGGTCCCAGCATCTTGTGGGCGGAGAACGCATAGAAGTCACAGTTCAGTGAGGCGACATCGACGGGCATGTGGGGCACGGCCTGAGCGCCGTCGACGAGCGTCAGCGCCCCCGCCCGCCGGGCGCGATCACACAGGTCGGCGACGGGATTGACGGTGCCGAGTACGTTCGAGACGTGAGTCAGGGCGAGCACGCGGGTGTGCTCGGTCAGCAGACGCTCGAAGGCCGCCAGGTCGAGAACCCCGTCGCCCACCACGGGAATGGCGCGCAGCGTCGCGCCGTGGATGCGGGCGGCCATCTGCCACGGGACGATGTTCGAATGATGCTCCATCTCGGAGATGAGGATCTCGTCGCCGGGTGAGAGCGTGTGGCCGATGGCGTCGGCCACGAGGTTGATGCCATCGGTCGTGCCGCGGGTGAGGATGACTTCCTCGCGGTGCGCGGCGCCGATGAAACGCTGCACCCGGTCCCGCGCGGTCTCGTAGAGCTCGGTCGCCTCCTCGCCCAGCGTGTGAATCGAGCGGTGCACGTTGGCGTGGCTCCGCTCGTAATAACGTGTCATCGCCTCGATGACGCTGCGTGGGCGCTGGCTCGAGGCCGCCGAGTCCAGATAGACCACGGGCCGTCCCCCGACGATCCGTTCCAGGATCGGAAAGTCGCCCCTCGTCAGCTCGTCGAGTGTCACGACAGTGCCTGGGCAAGGACCGTCAGCGGCAGGGTGACGCAGCGCATGCGCGTGGGGCGGACGTCGACGGCCAGCGCCTGCAGCAAATCGGCGGTATCGACGGCCAGCGCCGCCTGGCGCGGCCGGCCTTCCGCCATCTCGGCGAGGACGTCGGCCGACGCCGTGCAGATCGCGCAGGAGTCGCCGATGAAGCGCGCCTCCTGGATCCGGTCACCGTCCAGCCGGAACATCAGGCGCACGCGATCCCCACAGAGCGGGTTGACGTCCTCGGCGACGGCGTTGGCGCCCTCGAGCTGACCTCGGAACCGCGGCCGACGCCAGCGCTCGCGGATCACGTCGCCGTAGAGCGCGGGCCCGCTCGCCGCCGTCATTCCAGCTCGCCCTGCGCGACGTTATGTGGGCGGCCCCCTCCCAAGCCTCCCCCAGGAAGGATTGCGCCGGCGAAGCCGGCGCTCGAACCAGAGACGACCATCACGCGATGCGGGCTCATTCCAGCTCGCCCCGTGCGACGTTGGCGCGGTACTGGGGGAAGCGGTAGGCGACCTCGCGTGAGAGCAGTCCACCGTGTCCGAGCGCGGCCAGCTCGGTGTTGCCGATGGCCTCACCGGCGAAGAGGCGGGGCAGGACGAGATCGAACGTCGTCGCCTGCGAGAACATCCCGCACGTGGGCATCCCGACGATGGGCTTGCCGTTCCATCGCGCCAGCCACAGGAGGCTTCCGGGATGCGCGGGCGCCCCGTGGCGCTCCATGCGAGCACCGAGGAGCTCGAGGGCGCCGAAGACCGGGTCGAGCGGATCGAGGGCGCTGGCGCCGGCGACGATCAGCACCTGAGCCCCCGCGCGCTCGAGCGCCGTCAGCTCCGCGGCCACGGCCGGGGCCGACCCGCTGGCATAGCGCACCGGCAGGAGCGCGCCGCCCACCCAGTCGATCTTGTGGCGCAGCGCCGTCTCGAAGCGGGCGCGCTGCTTGTCGTCGAGATTCTCGCGCGCGACCGCGCCCGCGCTGAGCGGCCGCAGCGCGGACACGGCGACGATGCCCCGCGCGCGCCGGGCCGTCGTCTCCACCGACTGGATCGTCGTCTCGGCCACGACCAGCGGCGTCACCTTGGCCCGCGCCAGGACCTCGCCCCGCTCCACGGGCTGGCCATCGAACAGCGTGAACACGGAGATCGCGCCGTGGGCGTTGACCTCCGCGAGCGCGCCGAGATCGAGACGCAGGAGCCCGCGTCGAGTGGCGACCATCGTCCACTGTCCTCCGCTGTACCCCTTCACCTCGGCGCCGTCGCCGACGATCGCGGCGGCCAGCCGCCCGCCCGCTTGCTCCTCGTGCATGTCGCCGGCATCGAGCGCGATCAGGTGGATCTCTTCCCAGGTCGCGGTGAGCACGGCGGCGGCGGCTTCCGCATCCAGCTGGGTGCCCTTGTGGGCGACGATCTTTCCCGCCGCATCGCGGACGTCGTGGCAGAGGACGGCGCCGACCAGCGCCTCGGCCGTCGTCCCCTCGCGGCGCTGGGCGATCGTCTTCATCGCCGGACCTTCTCGCTCATCGGACGTCCGCAGCCGCCGGCGCGCACGGCCTGGATCTCGGCGAGGATGGCGAGCGCGATCTCCGGGGCACTGCGGGCGCCGAGGTCGAGCCCGATGGGCACGCGCACGCGGGCCAGCGTCTCCTCGGCGACCCCTTCGTCCCTGAGGAACTTGAGGATCGTGGCTCCGCGGCGCCCGGAGCCGAGCATGCCGATGTACCCCGCGTCACTGGCCAGCGCGTGGCGCAGCACCGGCAGGTCGTACTTGTAGTCGTGCGCGACCAGCACGAGGGCCGTCTCGGCCGTCAGGGGGTAATCGCGGATCAGCTCTGAGGGAATCCCCACGTGCAGCTCGTCGACGTCCGGGAAGCGTTCGCGGGTGGCGAAGCGCGGCCGACCGTCCAGCACGATCGTCCGATATCCGAGCGTGCGCGCCAGCCCGGTCAGCGGCATGGCGACGTGCCCGGCGCCGATCACGAGCAGCTGGGCGGGCGGCGCGAACACCTCCACGAAGGCGCGGACGCCCTCGAGGAACAGCGTCCGCGAGGCGCCATGCGCCATCGCCTCGCGAGCCTCGGTCGCGAAGCGCCGATCGAGGAAGGCCTCGCCGAGCGTACCCTCCGTCGTCCCGTCGTCGAGGACGAGGAGCTTGATCCCCACCCCGTCGGCGGCGTCGCCGTCGAGTCGCGTCACCAGCGCGCCCCGACCGCCACCCGCGGCATGACCACGGACCCGCTCGTACAGGTGTGCCGTGAGGTCGTCGGCGCGATCGAGCGCGACCGGCTCGAGGAGCACCTCGATGGTGCCGCCGCAGGTGAGCCCGATCTCCCACGCCTCCTCGTCACCCAGGTTCATCTCGATCAGCTGGGGTCGCATGTGCGAGAGCACGTCTGTCGCTTCCTCGATGACCCGCGCGTCCACGCAGCCGCCGATCGTCACCGAGCCGAGGACGGCACCCCCCTCGCCGACGAGCATCTTCGCGCCCTCTTTGCGCGGGGTCGTTCCCTGGGTATTGACGAGCGTGGCGATCGCAACCCGACCGCCCTGGCGGCGCAATTGATCAATATGATCGAAAAGTTCTGCCATAACGACCCAATCATACGCTTCACCCCTAAGTTCTTGAAGCCTTCCGAACCCTGCGTAGTGTCTCAGTTCGAAACTGTGGCGACCCAATCGCCGCCGATCCACCGGGCGGGTGGGGCGGGTGGGGCCTTGGGAAACCCGATCGGACTGTCTGGCCCACCGCTCGCCTGTCGGTTGCCGGGACGCCTGTCCCGACGTACGACGACGGGTTTCCCAAGGCCCCACCCACCCCGCCCGCCCTCTCCGCGGTGCTCAAGGTCGGATCGAGGACTCGAGTGGCGAGGCTCTCGTGTGCGGCCGGAAGCGATGGCGTGCCCCCAACCTTCCTACGACACGCGGGCTTGAGGTCGGCCGTGATCGTCGGTAGTCCACGCGAGTCCTTCGCTGCACGACTCCGCGGCCCGAGCGCCGCGGGGAGGGCGGGAGAGACGGGTGGGCCTTCGGAAACCCGT
>WNGF01017445.1_pt1 | contig 10862 bp, 8 predicted proteins | sample 5400641 | NCBI WGS metagenome assembly WNGF01 (sample SAMN13153371, study PRJNA577476) | soil metagenome | isolation source: 80 cm soil or saprolite under grassland replicate 2 | place: USA:California | collected 2016-06-15 | reverse complement strand
GGGCGAGTTCGCTTCGCTTGCCGCGCGGCTCGAACTGATTCAGGTTGCGGTTGGTGGGCATCGCCTGGTTCCTTCTTCTGAAGAGGTGAGTCGGTCAGATGGAGCGGGTTGGTGGGGGAGCCGCGTGTGCGGCTCCCCCCACCTGGTTCAGGCTGCGAGGTCGAGCGCCGGCTCTTCCTCGATTACAGGTGCCGACGTCTGCCGGGTGTTCCGTGCCAGGAGGGCGACGACGCTGGCGGCGAGCATGAGCACGGCGCCGGCCATCAGAGCACGCTGGTAGCCGTGCGTCGCCGCCTGGGCAACGGTGTCGTGGCCGCCGTCCACCAGGGAGCTGGTGCGGGCGGTGGCGAGGGCGGAGAGGATCGCCAGGCCGAGGGCGGCGCCGAGCTGCTGCCCGGTGTTCAGGAGCCCGGCCGCGAGACCGGCCTTGTCCTCGTCGACGCCGGCGTTGGCCGCTGTGGTCAGACCGGTGAAGACCCCACCGAGGCCGACGGAGACGACCAGGAGGCCCGGCAGGATGTCCGAGATGTAGGAGCCGTCGACCGGGATCCGGGAGAGCCAGTACAGGCCGCCGGCTCCGATCACGCTGCCAAGGAGGACGACCGGCTTCGTGCCGATGCGTGCGAACAGCTGCGAGGAGATGCTGGCCGCGATGATGAAGCCGCCTGTCAGCGGCAGGTAGGCGATTCCGGTCTGGATCGGCGAGTAGTGCAGCACGGTCTGCATGTAGAGCGTGAGGAAGAAGAACATCGGCAGGAAGCCGGCCAGGGCCACCATCTGCGTTGCGTCTGCGGCGGCGACGCCCTTGACGCGCAGGATCGACATCGGCACGAGCGGGTTGCGAACGCGCAGCTCGTTGGCGACGAACGCGGCGAGCGTCAGGCCCGCGACCGCGATCTCGCCGATCGTGCGCGTCGCGCCCCAGCCGACGTCGGGTGCCTTCACCAGCGCGTAGACCAGCAGCAGCATGCCGCCGGTGACGAGGAAGGCACCGAGCGCGTCGAAGTTGGCCAGGGCTGCCGGCTTGCGGCGCTCCCGCTTGAGCAGGAGGAACGCGCCGACGAAGGCGACCGCGCTGAAGGGGACGTTGACGAACAGCACCCAGCGCCAGCCGGGCCCCTCAGTGAGCAGGCCGCCGAAAAGCACGCCAGCGGCGCCGCCGATGCCGGAGACGGCCGCCCAGACGCCGAGGGCGGTGTTGCGGTCACGGGTCGAACGGAACGTGCTCGTCAGGCTCGACAGCGCGGCCGGTGAGAGCATGGCGGCGCCCAGCCCCTGGGCGAAACGGGCACCGACGAGCAGCGAGCCGCTCTGCGCCAAACCGCCGAGCAGGGAGGCACCGGCGAAGACAACCAGCCCGCTGACGAGGATGAAGCGGCGTCCGAGCAGATCGGCCATACGGCCGCCCAGCAGCAGGAAGCCACCGTAGGCGAGGATGTAGCCGTTGACGACCCACAGCAGGCTCTGCTGGCTGAAGCCGAGGTCGTCCTTAATCGACGGCAGGCCAATGTTCAGGATCGAGGCGTCGAGCACGTCCATGAACTGGACGAGGCTCAGCAGCAGCAGGATCGCGACCCCGCGCCGTGACGACAGCGACGACGCCTCCGGCGCCTGATCGAGGGATACAACTCTTGGGTAGGGCTCTGCGCTCATGAACTGGTTCCTTCCTTTGTTCTCGTGCTCGCCTGGTGCTGACGAGGAGCCGGAAGACTCGCGACGAACGTACGCAGGAGCGCCTCGGATCGCGCCGGCCGACTGGCCGGGTTTGCTGCGGAAGCGGCGCTTGCGTTCGCGCAGTGAAGGTTGAGGCGGGCGAGCTTCGTGCGCGAGCTGATGCCGACCTTCCGGAAGACGCCGCGCAGACGAAAGTCGATGGTGCGCGAAGGGCTGGGCCGCCGCCTCGCGGTTTGGGAAGACCTGGGCGACGACTGCGCATCTCGACTCCTGCGCGGTGAGCTCGTCCTTGTGCTCGGCTCGCGTTTCCGCGCCGTCTGGCCGCCTGCACGCAGCTCCCACGCGCCGCCCCGCTCCGCCGAGGGGGCCGCGCCAGCGGGGGTCAATCCTCTTCGCGCCCGTCGTTCCCAGCCGGCGCGCTGACCCCAGGATCCGGGTCAGCGGACGATGTTGATGTTGACGGCGGGAGTGCCTAAGGGCCTAGGCGTCGTACACGCCTAAGAGAAGGGGAACGAGGTGGCCGGGCCGCGGCGGTGGTGATGCCGCCGAGATCCAATTGGTATTCCATGGGCCGCCAGCCGAGGTCGGTGAACAGTTCGGCGTGGCGCCTTGATGCCCCGCACTCCACAAGGTCGGATGCGGAGGGCCGCGCCAGCCTTCGGTCGCCTAGCGATTTGTCGGAGCGGCGAGCCAGCGGACAAAGCCGCTGTCTGCGTGCAGGTCGCGTGCGAGGCTCTGCAACAGCCGGGCGACGTCGCTGCGTTCCTCGACGAGGCGGCGGCTGCGCTCGCCCAGCTCCTGCCCGTCCAGGTAAGGGCCGGCGGCGCGGACGGCGGAGCCTGCCGTCTCGAATGCCTGCCACCAACGCCGCGCAAGAGCGTCGAGATGCGGTGACCCCCGCGTGACGCTCGACGTCTCCGTCTCCTTTGACCGCGGACGTGACCCGGCTGGCAATGGCGCCGGAAACGGACTGGCCGGGGCGGCGGTCACGACGTGGCGCGAGCACACAGGCGAGCACCGATCGCACAGGCGTTGCCGTCAACGCGGAATCCGGCCGCCTCGATCTCACCGGATGCGATCAGCTCACGCTGCACGAAACGTGCCAGCTCCTCGATTACGCCGCCAATGCCTTGCCGTTGAGGGCGGCCCTCGCGGCCGAGAAGGGGTGATGGAAGACCTGGATCGCTTCTCTCCCGGTCGTCGGGTGGACCACGAAGCGAGCTCCATTGCGCCTGTCCACGACCTCGACCCGGAACTCATCCTCGAGCTCTCTGCGGTCCCAGAACAGGTCGACGACGATTCCGTCGCTCTCGCGGTGTCCGAAATGATTAGCCGCGGTTGACATCTGCTCACACCTCCAATCCGGTTTCGACATCCAAGTGACGGGCGATTTCGGGTTTGGCTGCGGGTCGCGAGGCGCTCGCTCGCCCCTGCCGTGGTCGCGCCGTCGGCGTGACTCCGGCGTGGGCACACGCCTTTGCGATCCGCACACGTTCGGCCTCAGCTAGCAGATCCCGGTGCCGCTGGCGGGCAATCTCGAGATGAATGGCTGGATGCAAGACCACGTCGATGCTCCCTTGTCGGTCGTGCCGATACGTCTAGGTCGTGACGATGCCGACGCTGCTTCGCGATCGCACCGGCGATTTGGCCGGACTTGGGAGCGCTGATGTATCTCTGGACCTCGGGGGACGAAGCCGGCCGGCGCGCGCCCATGCGGTAGGCGCGAGCAGCTCGCCGCCCAAACGAACCCTCGGCTTTGAAGGGAGGCCGCCGTCTTCGCCGGCGAGTGGGTTCTGGCGACGACTCTTAGCTCTTGGCGACCAGCAGCGGCACAAGGCGCCTGCCGATCGCCCCGGATGGGCGGGCGATGCACACCTTCATGGCTCCTCCTTCGCGGCCACGATCAGCGCGAGCGGGTCGTTCGCGCTGTCGCGCTCGGCACCGGCTCGCGCACGAAGCCCGCGATCAGCTCGGCGAGGCGGCCCGGCTCGTCCTCAGGCGAGAGGCTGCGGGCGTTCTCGATCCATTCGAGCCGCGCGTTCGGCAGGTCGTGTGCGAGGCGCTCCGCGTGCGCCGGCATGAAGAAGCGGTCCTCGCGCGACCAGGCGATCAGCGCCGGCTTTTCGAACTCCCCCAGCCGGTCGGCGGCCTCGTTCGTGTAGCGCGGGTGCAGCCCCTTGATGACGCGTTTGAGGTCTCGCTCGACACCGGGAATGGTCATGCCCGCGAGCAGGTACGAGTCCTCGGCCTGGCGGTCGATCGGCCGCTTGACCAGCCAGCCGAAGGCGAACGGGAGCCGGCGCGGCACGCAGACGCATCGGCGCCATCAGCAGCTTCATCGCCCCGGGACTGGCGACCGCCAGTTTGAAATAGCGGAACATCCGCGGCGGGAAGTTGTCGCGGTAGTCGCAAGAGGTCAGCACGAGCCGCCCGATGCGCTCGGGCTGTCGCGTCGCCACCACCTGACACAAGGCGCCGCCGGTGTCGTTGCCGACCAGGGTCACCTCCTCGAGCGTGAGCGCCTCGATCGCATCCGCGATCAGGTCGGCGAGGCCGTGGGGCGTTAGGTCGGGGCCCTTCGGCATCGGGAGCGTGTGCGAACCGAGCGGCAGGTCAAGCACGATGCAGCGGAACTCGGGCGAAAGCTCCGCCACGACCTTGCGCCACAGGTTGGCGTTCACCAGCAGCCCGTGCAGAAGGACGATCGGGGAACCGCTGCCGGCCTCGAAATAGCGGAGCCTGCCCTGGGGCAGGTCGAGCTCGCGGGCGACGCCTAGCGCCGGGTCGCGCCACACGGCCTTCTCCTTCATTGCTCTCACCTCTCCTTTCGTTTCGTACTGGTCGGGTTCGCGCCAGTCCTGTAGACAGGCGGCGGGAGTTCGTCCGACGGTAAGAGCGGGGCGTCTAGGCTCGCACCGGCGGAATCGCCGGGCTCGTCGCGTCAGGGACTCTTTCGCCCGCCGAGTCGAGGTCAAGGCGGGCGAGCTGGGTGCGGGAGCTGATGCCGAGCTTTCGGAAGACGTTGCGGAGGTGGAAGGCGATCGTGCGCGGGCTGAGGAAGAGCTGCGCGGCGACCTCGCGGTTGCTGAGACCCTGCGCGACGAAACGCGCGATCTGGAGCTCCTGCGCGGTCAGGTCGCCTCGGGTGCTGGGCTCGCGTTTGCGGGCCGTCTGGCCGCTCGCGCGCAGCTCGACCCGCGCCCGCTCGGCCCAGAGCGTCGCGCCGAGCCTCTCGAAGGCGTCGAGTGCCGCCCGCAGGTGCTCGCGCGCCTCGACTCGCCGTCGCGACCGGCGGAGGAACTCGCCGAACGCGAGCTCGCTGCGGGCCTGCTCGAAGGGGCGGGTGGCCTGCTCGTGCGCTTCGAGTGCCGCCAGGAAGAGGCGCTCGGCCTCGCTCGCCTCCTCGCACAGCAGCGCTCGACAATGCAGAACCACTGCCCGCCCCCAAGCGGCCCCGTTGCTCTCGACCCACCGCTCGAACGAGGCGAGCCAGGGACGCGCGTTGTCCTGCTCCCCTGCCCGGACCGCGGCCTCGACGCGATCGAGCACCGACCAGTAGATGGCCAGCGTGTGAGAGATCTCGCGCTCACGCCGGACCGCTTCGTCTGCCCGGCCGAGTCCAAGCTCGAGCAGCGCGAGCGCCCACTGCGCTATCTCGGCGACCACCCCGAGCCCGCGAGCGGAGGCCAGCTCACCGCCCTCCGCCGCGAGTATCCGGCACTGCTCCTCGTCGCCGCGAAGGGCGGCGATGAGGGCGAGCAGAGCGAGCGCCTGCGCGACCAGGTGGTCCTGGCCGAGCTCGCGTCCGAGCCGGAGGCCTTCCCTCGCGGTGGCCGAGCCGGAATCCCAGTGGCCCGCCCACACCTCGGCGATCGTCAGGATCGGGAGGATCTGCGTTAGGGCGCCGAGCGCGCCTGCTTCTCGCGCCCTCACCGCCGCCTCGTTGTGAGCCTGGTACGCCGCCCGATCGTCGCCCAGGTAAAGAGCAGCCCTTCCGGTAAACAGGAGTGCCAGCGGAGCGCGGTGGGCGGTGTCGACGCCTGTACCGACGAGCTCGTCCGCGAGCTCGAGCGCGAGCCGGAGCTTCGGGACGGCGGTCTCGAAGTCGCCCTCGGCGAGCGACCCGATCCCGACGAGAAGCGCCGCGAGCATGCGCGTGTACGGGGTTTCCTCGACGGCGAGGCTGCGAGCCAGCTCGGCGACGACAACGTGCGCCTTGTCATCGGCGCTTGCGTACGCGGCGCCGGCGCTCGCAAGGTTGAGCAGGTCGAGCGCACGCTCGCCGTCGATCGGCGCGACCTCGGTCGCTGCCCGCATGAGAATCTCGTACCCGGCAGCCGGCAGGCCACGGTTGAGCTCGATCAGACCTCGCCAGCGGTCGATCTCGGCTCGCTCGCTCAGCGTGGTGGAAATCGGACGTGCTCGGTCGAGAATCACCACCGCCCGTTCCAGCCGCCCCGCCAGCCACGCGTTCTCGGCCGCCGCGGTGAGCTGTCGCACCTGCTCGTGCTCGTCCGCGGTCAGGGCGGCGGCCCGTTCGAAGGCGAGCGAGGCGGCGGCGAAGCCGCTGCGCGCGCGCGCGCGCTCGGCCGCCTGCTCGAGCTCCTTCACGACGGCGAGATCGGGCTCGACGCACCCCGCGGCACGGTGCCAGGCGCGCCGGTCGGCCTCGCCTTCGCCCTCGAGCACGCTCGCGAGCGCCCGGTGGACCGCTTGGCGCCTGGAGAGTGGCGCCCCCTGGTAGACGGCCGAGCGGACAAGCGGATGGCGAAGCTCGAGCTGGGCTCCCCGCACCTGCGCCAGCCCCGCCTGCTCGGCGGCGTCGAGCGCCTCCGCCCCGGCGCCAAGATGCGCCGCCGCGCGCAGCACCGTGGCGAGCTCACCCGTGTCGTCCGCCGCAGCGACAAGCAAGAGCGTCTGCGTCTCCTCCGGCAGCCGCCGCACACGCGCGAGGAAAGCGCGCTCGACGCGGGCGCTCACCGGGATCGGGGCGAGTACCGGCGCGGCCCCCGAAAGCTGCGCCTCGCTCAGCGCCGAGGAGAGCTCAAGGAGGGCGAGCGGGTTGCCCCCAGTCTCCGCGACTAGCCGCTCGCGAACCTCGGGCGAAAGCGCAACGGCTGCCTCGCGATCGACCAGCGCCCCAGCCGCCACCGGGTCGAGCCCGGCTACGCGGAGCTCCGGGAGCCCGGGTGCCTCGAAGCGTCGACTCTCGCTCTCACGGGCGGCGAACAGCATGACGATGCCCTCGGCCTCGAGCCGCCGGGCGACGAAGACGAGCGCGTCCGCCGACGCATCGTCGAGCCAGTGCGCATCGTCGACGAGGCAGAGCAGCGGCTGCCGGTCGGCGGCCTCGGCGAGCAGGCTCAAGGCCGCAAGCGAGATAAGGAAGCGGTCATCGCCTCCCGCCGCCGGCTTGCTGGCGCGCGTCTTCGAGCAGGGACGACTTGCCGACGCCGGGCTCGCCCGAGATAACCAGCACGGCGCTGCGCGAAGCACGAGCGCCATCGAGTAGCTCACCGATACGGGAGCGCTCCAGATCTCTCCCGTAGATCATGTCCCGTTGATCGTACGTCTTCGCTCGACTCCGGCGAGATCGCCGGTGAGAGGGGGCGGCCGCACCCTCGATACGGCCCCCTCGCCGGCGAACGCGGAGCTGCACGCCTGGTGCCTCCGGTGGCTATGGTCGACGCTCGCGCTCGCCGTCCGTGAGCGAGGCATCAGTTCGGCGCAGGCTGCTGCATTCGACCAGACGATCCCTTCCCCACCGCCACCTAGGCGCGGTCGCGGCCGAGACGCGAGCTGCCTGATCGCGCTCCGCCGCGAACTCCGGCCAAATCGCCGGCGCGACCACGAGCGTCCCCAGCGATGTTGACGACCGATCGCAATGACGAACCCACACGTCGCTCAACGCGTCCTCGACCCGCAAAGCGGTCTCAAGCCGGCGCTGCGCGACCTCATGGCCGAGGCGTGCGCACATGCCGACGCGATCGTCGGCACCGAGCGAGCCGGCAGGGTGGTCATGCCCGCGCTCACCGTTCTGCGCCCGCGAGCACGGTTGCCCCGCCCCACCGACTGGTCGGTCCTCGACCCCGAAAGGAGTGCATCCTGATGACGGTCGATCCCGTCCAGTACGCGCGCCGTTGGAAGACGCTCGGCGTGCTCTCGCTGAGCCTGGTGATCATCGGGCTCGACAACACGATCCTCAATGTCGCCCTGCCGACGCTGCAGGACACGTTCCACGCGTCCGCCTCGAAGCTGCAGTGGATGGTCGACTCCTACCTGCTCGTGTTCGCGGGCCTGCTGCTCGTATCCGGCACGCTCGGCGACCGCTTCGGGCGCAAGCGCGCGCTGCAAGCGGGCTTGTCCGTCTTCGGGCTCGCCAGCCTCGCCGCCCCGTTCGCCGGCTCGGCCGGACAGGTGATCGCCGTGCGCGCGGCCATGGGGGTGGGCGCCGCGCTGATCATGCCCGCCACCCTCTCGATCATCGCCAACCTCTTCACCGGCGAGGAGCGCCGCAGGGCGATCGCCATCTGGGCGGCGCTCGCGGCCGTCGGAATCGGCCTCGGCCCCTTGGCCGGCGGCCTGCTGCTCGAGTGGTTCGACTGGTGGTCCGTCTTCATGGTCAACGTCCCGTTCGCCGCCGCCGCCCTCCTCCTCGGCATCCGCTACGTGCCCGAGAGCCGCGATCCCCGGCCCGGCTCGTTCGACCTGCTCGGTGCCGTGCTCTCGACCGCCGGCTTCAGCGTCCTCGTGTACGCGATCATCGAGGCGCCTGAGAAGGGCTGGACGTCCGGGCTGGTGCTCGGATCGCTCGCGGCAAGCATGGCGCTGCTGGGCGCCTTCTTCCGGCGGGAGCGACGCGTCGCCGAGCCGATGCTCGACCTCGGCTTCTTCCGCAGTGCCCGCTTCAGCGTCGGCATCGCCGCGGTCAGCGGGACCTTCTTCGGTCTGCTCGGCGGGATCTTCGCCCTGACCCAGTACCTGCAGTTCGCCCACGGCTACAGCGCGATCGAGGCGGGCGCGGTCATGAGCCCGATGGCGCTCGGGCTGATGATCGGCGCCGGCTCGTCAAGCAAGGCCGTCGCCCGACTCGGCACCTCCCGCGTCGTCGCAGCCGGCCTGGTCGGGCTCGCGATCATCATGGCGCTGACCACCCTGTGGCAGGCGGACACCGGCGCGTTCGTCCTGGTTGCCTGGTTCTTCGGGCTGACCCTCTCGATGGGGTGGGTGATGGCCCCCGCCACCGACGCGGTCATGGGCGCGGTGCCGGCCGCCAAGTCGGGGGTCGCCTCGGCCACCAACACCGTCGCCCGCATGGTCGCAGGAGCGCTCGGCGTCGCCGTGATCGGCTCGCTCGTCAACTCGCTCTACTCAAACAGGGTCGCCGGCTCGCTCGGCGGCCTGCCCCCGCAGGCACAAGCGCGAGCGGAGGACTCGATCGGCGCCGCCAGCGCGATCGCTGCCCACCTTCCGCCGCACGCGGCCTCCGGCTTGCTCGTCGCAACCGGCAACGCCTTCACCGACGCGCTGGGCATCGGCCTGTCGATTGGCGCCGCACTCGCCGCCGTCACCGCCGTGGTCGTGCTCCGCTTCCTGCCTGCCCGCGAGGCGGTTGTGGAGGCGGAGCTGGCGGAATTGGCGGAGCTCGAACCCGTGCGGAGAGCAGCCTGATGGCCGAGGTCGGGAACTCAACCCTCAACGGCATCCGGAGACCGCGTGGAGGCGGCGGCCGATGATCGACGCCGGATCCGGTGCGCGCTGGGGCGGTCAGGGCCTGGGGTTGCCGAGTGGGATTCGCGCCTGCTTGTTCGATCTCGACGGTGTTCTTACGCGGACGGCGAGCGTGCATGCGGCGGCGTGGAAGACGATGTTCGACGGGTTCCTGCGCGCGCGCGCCGCGCGGGCGGGCGAGCGGGTGGTTCCGTTCGATCCCAGTGCGGACTACGCCGAATACGTCGACGGCAGGCCGCGCCAGGACGGCGTTCGTTGTTTCCTCGCCGCGCGCGGGATCGCGCTGCCGGACGGCCGGTTCGACGACCCTCCGGATGAGGAGACGATCGGCGGCCTCGCCAACTGGAAGAACGAGCTCGTTCTCGCGCTGATCCGCGAGCAGGGCATCGAGGCCCATGAGGGTTCGATCCGCTACGTCAACGCCGTCCGCGCGGCCGGTCTCCGCACTGCTGTCGTCTCGGCGAGCGCCAACGCGCGCGAGGTGCTGGAAGCGGCCGGGATCGCGCACCTGTTCGACGAGCGGCTGGACGGGATCGACGCCGAGCGGATGCACCTGCAGGGGAAGCCGGCACCGGACACGTTCCTCGCCGCGGCACGTGCACTTTGGGTCTTTCCGGCCGAGGCGGCGGTGTTCGAGGATTCGCTGGCCGGCGTCGCGGCCGCGCGCGCGGGTTCCTTCGGTTGTGTCGTCGGCGTCGATCGCACCGGCCAGGGGCAGGCGCTTCGCGAGCAGGGCGCCGATATCCTCGTCTCCGACCTCGCCGAGCTTCTCGAGGCCGGATGATCGCGCATCCCGCCTTCCCGGCCGAGCCGTGGTCGGTCCGCGAGACGGCGCTCGAGCTCGACCTGCTGGGGCAGACGGAATCGGTGTTCGCGCTCGCGAACGGGCACATCGGCCTGCGCGCGAACCTCGACGAGGGGGCGCCGTTCGCCCTCCCGGGCACGTATCTGAACTCGTTCTACGAACAGCGGCCGCTCCCCCACGCGGAGCCCGGCTACGGCTACCCCGAATCGGGCCAGACGATCGTGAACGTCACCAACGGCAAGATCATCCGCCTGCTCGTCGACGACGAGCCCTTCGACGTTCGCTACGGCCAGCTGATCGCGCACCAGCGTGAGCTCGACTTCCGCGCCGGCCTCCTGCGCCGCAGCGTCGACTGGCTCTCGCCGGCGGGCACCGCGATCCGCGTGCACTCCATCCGGCTCGTCTCCTTCACGCAGCGCTCGGTGGCGGCGATTCTCTATCAGCTGGAGCCGTGTGATCGGCCGGTGCGGGTGGTCATCCAATCGGAGCTGGTCGCCAACGAGCCGGGACTCACTGCGGAGGCCGATCCCCGAGCGGCGGCCGCGCTCGAGACGCCGCTGCGGTCGGAGGGCTTCTCCGATCGCGCTGCACGCGTGCTGCTCATCCACTCGACGAAGCGGAGCAAGCTGCTGATGGCCGCGGGCATGGATCA
>WNGF01015066.1_pt1 | contig 10862 bp, 15 predicted proteins | sample 5400641 | NCBI WGS metagenome assembly WNGF01 (sample SAMN13153371, study PRJNA577476) | soil metagenome | isolation source: 80 cm soil or saprolite under grassland replicate 2 | place: USA:California | collected 2016-06-15 | reverse complement strand
GCCGCCCGAGTAGCCGACGAGATGGAAACGCTCGAAGCCGTGAGACTCAGCCTCACGCAAATCCCCTCCACCTCGGTCCCGAGGCCGAAGCCCGACGGCGGCTGTTCCGCGGAGTACACCTCGAGATCCTTCGCGACCGCATCGACGCGCTCGCCCAGCACATGAAGCAATGCGGCGTACGCCGGCTCGGCCGGCAATACCCCACCCGGCAGCAGCACGACGCGATAGCGAGCCGCCACAGGGCGCGAACCTACTCCGCGTCAACCTCAGACACAACTACGGGCTTCCGCTGCTCCGTGTCAATCTGATCGCCCGTTCGGAAAGGGCTCCGACGGAGGCGAAGATCAGGCGTTTCGCCAATCGCTAGCCAGCACGCGTGAGCGCGTCCCGCGTGCGCCGGCGTGCGTCGAGCAGAGAGCGAACATCTCGGCGGCGGATTCGTCGGACGTTGCCGCGACGCGCTCGTCGAAGTAGCCGTCGTCGTCCTGCGCCGTCGGAATCTATCTCGCCGAGTACAGCGACCGTTCCCGTTCCTTCTCAGCCCAGCGTATGCACCGGCACCTCGAAGAACTCCACGGATGTGCGCCCACCGCCTGCTCCGGGCATAGCGTTGAGCGCCTCGTCACCGCGGCGCATCGCCTCTTCACTCTCGAACAACGTCACACCGAGGCCCTTGCCGGTCTCTCGGTCTACGAGCATGAGCATTTTCGCACCTTCAAGCCCTGCCGGCGGACTGCCGGACTCGACCTCCCCGCGCACTCTACTGATCGCCTCATCGAGATTGGCGGGATCTCCCTGAAATGTTGCCACGCGTGCGTACACGTCTGCTCCTCTCAGTCGAAACGGCAGGCTGAGGGTAATCGACGCAGATGGCGGGATGTGTTCCACGAGAGCGACACATACATCCATCTTCGGCGCGAGCCCGCTCGCAGCCTGGCCCGAGGGTTGACGAACTCGCGGGCCGCACTGCGGCAGCAGTGCGGCCGCAGTGCGGCACTGCGGCAGCGGGCCCGCGAACCGCTCCTGGAGCCGAGAAACCGCGGGCACCATCGACGGGCCGCGGCGGTGGAAGTGTGTGAACCGCGTCAGGGCTTCGGTGAGGCCAATAGGCTCGCCTCGATGCTGTCTTCGCCGGAAGCGCATGAGGCGCTCGCGGACGAACGCTGGAGCGCTGAAAGGGTGCGGACGGCGATCGCCTTGATCGTTGCCGACGCGGAGACTGCATTCGACGATGGTTGGCCGGCGCATCCACAGGACGTCGTCGAGGACGACGACGCGTCGACACGGTTTCGGACGGTGTATCTCGGAGGCGCAGGGGTCGTGGATGCGCTGTACCGCCTCGCGCGGCGGGGCTTCGTCGAGTTACGACGGGACTATGTCCCGTATTTGGAGCGTTCGCTCGAAGCCCGGCCGGACTTTCCAGACGAGGACCCCGAGCGCAGCCTTTGGATGGGCGAGACGGGAATCCGGCTGGTGTTACAGAGGCTCGCACCTTCGCAGGCTAATCTCGAGCGGCTGTCGGAGCTGATTGCAGCGAACGAGCGAGACGAACGTTGCGAATTGATGTGGGGCAGTCCCGGCACGATTCTCGCCGGTCGCGAACTCCGGCTTGACGTGACGGCCAGCATCGAGTGGCTGCACGGCCGCCGTGACACGGAAGGCCTGTGGACGCAGCAACTGTACGGGCGAAGCAGCCGCTATCTCGGTCCGGCACACGGGTTCGCAGGGTGTGTGCTCGCGCTCGGCGATGTCGTCGCCGTCTCGGAGACGCTCGAGCGCTTTGCCGTCGAGGAGGATGGGTTCGTCAACTGGCCGGGAGTCGCGGGGATGCGACTCGACGCAAACCGCGACGGCCAGATCCGGACGCAGTGGTGCCACGGCGCGCCAGGGATCGTCGCGACGCTCGCCCCCATCCTTGACGAGGAGCTTGCGGTCGCGGGCGGCGAGTTGACGTCGCGTGCCGGGCCGCTGCGAAAGGGCGCAAACCTCTGCCACGGCACAGCGGGGAATGGATACGCATTCTTGGCGCTGCTCGAGCGCACGGGAGACGAACGGTGGCTCACGCGAGCGCGCGCGTTCGCGATGCACGCTGCAGGTCAGGTGGAGCACAGCCGGTCGGACTACGGGCGCGGCCGCTACACGCTCTGGACGGGTGACCTCGGCACAGCCCTCTACCTCGCCGACTGCACCGACGGTGGAGGGGAGCTACCCCTCCCATAGGACGATCATCCGTCCGCCCTCTCCTACGTGTCGGCTTCTCGCGCCCGCGACCAGAGGACGTATCCCAGCAGCACCCAAACACCTCCCATCAGTATTCCGGCGCCGCGCTTGTCCTGTAGCAGGACTGCCCCAAGGGCACCAACCAAGGGCAAGGGCGCACTCCAGCGGGGCAGCACTCTTGCTCCGAAGATGGCAACGCCAAGGAGCAAGTAGCCGACGATCGCAAGGAGAAAGCCAAGGATAAAGACAAGGTCGAGAACCTCGCCACCCGACGCGATCCTGACGACTGCGGTCACGAAAAGGCAGCTGAGCCCGATGGAGGACAAGCAGAAACCTGTCAGGCCCAGGCGCCCGTAGCGTTCACGGTGGTGAGAATGGAGTCCAAGAAGCGCGACGAGCGTGAGGAGTACGGCGGTGGCGAAAACGGAGTAAACGGCGTAGTCCGAAGTCGACCACTCATCTGTGCGCGGCTCGAACAGCAAGATGTTTCGCCGCTGGGAGGCCTTCGCGTTCGCACGGTTAGCAGGGATTCGCGGTTCGAGCAGCTAGAGGGCGTTCTCCCATCCTTCTTCGCCTTCCGACCACGGCACCGCCGTGCTGCGCTTGAAGATCAGCTCGTTGGCTTCGTCGCCGGGCCACACGCCGATCTTGTCGCTGTCGGGGTACACGGACACCGCCGGCACCCGCCCATTCGAGAACAGCAGCACCCTCGCCGTCGACTCGCCTCGGTTCATGACCTTATGCGCTCCGGCAGGACCGGCCGGGAAGCAGACGAGGTCACCGCGCTCGAACACCTGCTCACCGTCAGGCACGCGCACGACGATCGTGCCGTCAAGAACGAGCAGCCATTCCTCCTCGTACTCATAGTGATAAGGGGACGAGCTTCGACCGGGCGGCAGGTCGTAGATGTACATGGCGGTCGCCTCCGAGCCCACCGCCCGGCTCACGTCGATCCTGCCGGGGTTCTCGGTGCTGAAGACGTTGATCTTCGCCATGGCCACCCGAGTATCACAGGCGAGATGCCTCGGCCTCGAGCTGGACGCCCGAGCGATGAGAACGCTGGCCCGCCAAGGTCGATACGTTTGACGAGTACATGGTTGAGGAGAGGGGCCTTCATTGACGATCGACAGCAACGCGACCGACCGTCCCCTCGCAGGGGCTTGTGAGTGCGGGGCTGTTCGCTACGAAGTCGCGGACGCGTTCTTGTACGCGGCGAACTGTCACTGCTCGCGTTGCCGCGCCGCAACCGGAACGGCCTTCAAAGCGTTCGCAGGCATCGAGCGGAAGAAGCTCGCGATCACGGCCGGGCATGACACGCTCCTGATCGTCGGGGAAGAAGACGAGAACCACACGCGGTGTCGCGTCTGCGGGTCGCTGCTCTTCTCCGTCGTCCGCGACGGCGCCTTCGTGCATGTTGCTATGGGCTCGCTCGTGGACGCCCCTTCCATCCGGCCGACGCAACACATCTATGTCGGCTCAAAGGCGCCGTGGTTCGAGATCACGGACGCCCTCCCTCAACATCAGGAGCTGGACTAACGACGGCGGACTGTCGGGCGGGCAAGTGTGCGGGAATGTCGCACGACGCGCTCGTCGGCTCCGGCGGTCGCGGACTTCTAGAAGATGCGCTGAGCCCGGCGACTGAGGAAGAAGCCGTGGTGGGCGTTGTTCGTGCATGTCAGTCCGCGGCGACTGGAGAGACAGCGCATTCCGGATCGCATCACGGACCGTTCGTAGCGCAACACCGGCACCTCTGTGCCGATGTTCGCGTAGTAGCAGTGCACAGAGGCCCTGCCGAAGGCCTTCAGCGTCCACGTTTTTTGACACGTTCGGCTAGCTGAAAAGACGACGCAGTCGATTCTGGAATCAGAACCGTTACAGACGATGTTGCGTGACGGTGTTGCGAAACCTGCCCAGCCGGCCGAAGCGAGAGGAGGAGTTACGGCACTAGCGCAAATTGCCACCATGAGCAACCGCACGCACCAAAGTATGCCGCGCAGAAACAGTCGCCTGGGCCAATGTTCGCCAATGTCCCCGAGTTGCCTAGCCAGGCCGAAACGACCGCGAACGTCAGGGGATGTCGTCTGCCTTCTTTCCGTCCCCCGAGCAGCTGGCTGCCCCGAAGTAGACGGGCTTTAGTCCTCTCCATCCCAGTAGTCGAGGTCCGGCCCGGGCCGGCTCAGGAGAATCCGCTCGCCGGCGACGCTACGCGCGCCGATCTTGCCGCTGTCGAGATACTCGACGATGTCCGGCGCGATGAGCGTCGAGAGCATTAGGACCCGGATCGGGGAATCGGTGCGGTTGCTGACCTGGTGCGCGCCGTCCTTGCCTCGCAGAAAGCAGACGACATCGCCCTCGCTCAGGTCCCGCTCGCCTTCAGGTGAGCGCAACGTGGGCGTTCCGCGGACGACGAGGAGCCACTCCTCGTTCGCATGATGAGTGTGGTACGGCCACAGCCGATCTCCAGGCTCGAGCTCGTACATGCTTCCACCTAGGAGCTCGGCGCCGATGCGCGCACCGACCCACGCGTCCCTCGAGCGCCAACCTTTCCGCTCCTCGACACGGTCCCAGTCGTCTCCGTGAAGATTGAAGATCTTCACAGCGAGAGTCTAGGCGGACGGCCACGCGAGAGAACGCCCGCCTGGGCCAGCGTGCGGGAATGTCCCGCGAGACCGCTCTCGCTCAGCGGCGGGCGACGAAGACGTATTCGCGGCTGTCGTCGTCGAGCGGCTCTCTGTCGAAGCTACCGAAGAGAGCCTCGAGTTGAAGCCCCGCGACATCGAGGAGCCCGAGCCATTCGTTCTTGGTTGCCCACCAGAGAGAGCTGATGCCAGCGTCGTCCAGTGTGATGTCGATGCGGTTGTCGCCGACGGCGTACCGAATTGTGTGCGGAACGGGGTCGTCCTGATGCTGCCCGTCCAGACGGGCCGCGATGTGATGATCGAACGCGAAGGCATTCCAGGCGAAGCGTCCGTTCGGTCGCAGCGACGCCGCGACACGTTCGAACGTGCGGCGCCGGTCAGCCCAGGTCGGCAGGTGCAGGAGCGCTCGGAACGGACAGTAGATCAGTGCCGCTTGCTCGTCGAGCGTGAATTCGCGCATATCGCCTTCGTGTAAGTCGAGCGCGACGCCTGCGTCGGCTGCGCGCTCACGCGCCTGCTTGAGCATCGCCGGCGAAGAGTCGATTCCGACAACTGGCTGACCGGTCGCTCGCGCAACAGGAATGGCGACCCGGCCGTTCCCAATAGCAAGCTCGACGAGCGGCCCGTCGGCCTCGCGCGCAAGCTCGACATAGAAGGAGACGTCCTCCGTCATGTGCGCCGACCACTCGTCGTAGCGACGCGCGAACGCCTCGTCCCAGCTCATAGGCCGATGCTAGGGCAACCGATTGATCGCGGTTGTGGCCCCGACCAACAAGCTCGACGTCGGCAACGGTCGGCTGCGGGTTGTACGCACCGCCGCGCGATTGCTCTCTGCAGCGGAAAGCGGTCCATAATCGAGACGTGGGGCCGATTCCGGGGGAGGCAAGGCGGTCTCGACTGGCCTCGAACGGGGATCGACCGGTCTTCGAGGTCGCAAACCGCACGTACGACTGGTCCGACGTCGTGCTCGCTGCCATCCTCTGGGGCGAGTGGCAGACCCTCGCGGGCGAGACCCGAGAGGGCCTCGCATGCGTCCTGTGGCTCGATCAGCTCGGGCTCGAGCTCTCGGCCGACGAGGTGCAAGCCGAGGCGAAGGCATTCCGCTCCGAGCGCAACCTGTACTCGGCTGATGAGCTCAGCGAATGGCTTGCCGGATGGGCGCTGACGAGTGGCGAGTGGCTCGACTCGGTTCGGCGGCGGTTTTTGCGAACGAAGTGGGCCGCGGAGCTCGAGCGGATCGTCGAAGAGCATCCGCCCGACGACGACCAGGTCGCGGACCTGCTCTGGATCGAGGGCGTGTATTCTGGCGTGCTCGAGCAAGCTGCGCAGAGGCTCGCCGGACGAGCCGCTGGGGCGGCGGCCACGGGCAGCAGCGCTGAGGACGTGGAGGCGCCCACGTCAGCGCTCGAGCAAGCGCGTCAGTTCGGGTTCGAGCCGAGGCGCCTTGGCCGGATCTGCGCACTCGAAGACGCTTTCGCCCAGTTTCGGGACGGAGAGACGTCGCCGGACGCCGTGCGCAAGGAGATCGAACGGAATCGGCTCGACTGGGTTCGGGTTGAAGGCGAGGCGCTCGCGTTTGCCGACCACGATGTTGCGCGAGAGGCGGCGCTCTCCGTGCGTGAGGGCATGGCGTTCGACGAGGTCGCCAGGCGTGCCGGGGTCGAGACGGGGAAGCTGTGCCGTTATCTCGAGGAGGCCGAGCCCGAGCTGCAGCCTCATCTCCTGAGCGCAACGAAGGGCAGCCTCATCGGTCCCGTCCCGGTCGGAGAGCAGTTCATGCTGCTGCGCATCCAGACGAAGCACGTCCCGACGAGCGAGGATCCGGACGTTCGACGCCGGGCCGAGCAGGCGTTGCTGCATCGCGCGGTCGCGCGCGAAGTCACCCAGCGGGTGAGATGGCTTGAACGTCTCTGAAGCGTCACCGCTCGTGAACCCCGCCGTGTTCCTCGGCGAGCTCTCCGGCGACCCTTCCAGGCTCGCGAACGAGCTCGCGGTGTGGCTCGATTCCTTCGGCGCGCAGGGCATTGATTCGGTCGCGACAGGCGTCATCGTTCTGCGCCGCCGGCACGGAACCAACTGGTTTCGCGTCGACGAGATGCCGTACGGACCGATCGGATCCGGCAGCGACCACATCTTGCGTGTCTTCGCGGCGAACGATGATCTCGCGACGCTGTCCGACGACCGCGCGCTGCTCGATGCGAGGTTCGAGCGACGATGAGCACACCGACGAGCTGCTCGCTGCGGTCAAGGATCTCTACGGCGCCGGCTTCCTCGTTCGCCACGCAGCCCCGTCAGCGGAGGTCTAGACTCGCTCTCAGGATGCGAGACGACGAAGAGCAGCGGGAGCAAGACGCGGACGACGCGGGGGCCGTCGAGGACCTCGACCTCGGCGAAGACGTCGCGCAGGAAATTCGCGGTGGCCTGTCGCCGCCCAGTCCGCCGAGCGGGCCGATCCCGATTCCCTATCCGAACAAGACCTAGGTCGCTGGAGAAACGGTCCTCGGGAGGTCGTCGAGCTCGTCCAGGCTCGGCGCGTTCCGGATCGAGGGGTTCAGCGTCCCCCCAAAGCGCGAGCGCGAGGCCAAACGCAGCGAAGACACCGACGGTCGTGCGCGCCGAGACGGAGCTGAGCAAGAGAGGCCGGCCGCGAGCGGGCCGAGTGGCGCGATCAAATGCGAGATGTTGCTTCGGACGCTCTCGACGCGACCGATAAGCCGGTCGGGAGTCATGGCGATCCGGTAGCCCACCACGACCGAGTCCGTCACGGGCGCCGTGATCCCGAACGGAATGATTGCCGCAGTGAGCACGTAGACGCTCGGCCAGACCAGGAAGAGCCAGCCCCCGAGCCACGTCCAGAGTTCCAGCAAGAGGATCGCCCGGATCGACAAGACTCGCCGGAAGAGTGGCGAGGCAAGCGAACCGACGAGCGTGCGGCCCCGAAGAGGGCGAGGAGCACCCCGATATCGCCGCCCGAGAGATGCTGGCGCCTGCCGACGACGACGAGTGTGAGCAGCATGCCCGGCATCAGGAAGTTGCCCAGGCCGTATGTCGACGACGAAGGGCACCGCCCGGCCGAGGCCGAAGAGCACGCCGCCGACCGGGGGGCCCGCCGAGCGGCACCGTCGCACGCCGGGCCTCCTGCGCGCCCACGGCGGCGGGCAGCTGACGCCGTGGCACCACGGCGCGCAGTGCGCCGGTCTCCGCGGTGCCGAAGAACGCTGCTCCCGTGCCCTCGAGGAACGCGACAACGAGGATCTCCCATACGGCCAAGTGGCCGAGGAGAATGATCGCGGCCAGGCTCCCAACTGCGAGCGCACGAAGTCCATCGGCTGCGATCATCAGCCGCTTGCGACTCCAGCGGTCCGCTGCGACGCCGGCGAGCAGCCCGAAGAGCGCGAAAGGCGTGAGCCGTGCGAACGTCACGAGGCCTGCCTGTGCCGGCGAGTGCGACACCGCGAGCACGAGCAGCGGATAGGCGATCGACGTCGTCTGACTCCCTGCGGCCGATGGCAGCTGCCCGACCTGCAGCAGCACGAAGTCCCGGTTTCGCCGTAGGGGAACCATGCTCATGCGCTCACCGAATTCGTCGAACTGGGGGCGACAAGGTACCGGTGCCGCGGCCGGGGCGGCGGTTCACGCACCCGCTGAGATGCTCGTAGGCGCGAGACCCGGGTTAGGCTCCAAGCCTGCTCGGCTCGCTTAGGCTGTCGCATCGTGGCGATCCGGCCGTACGGAGAGTCTGACCGACCATGGGCAGAATCGCTGCTGGACGAGTTTGGCGGCCCTCTGCAAGCCCGGCACGGGGAACTGATCGACGTACTTGCACTGCCGGGATTCACGGCCGAGCGCGACGGCCAGCCTGTCGGCCTCCTGACCTATCGACGCGCCAACGGTGAGTGCGAACTCGCGTTCATTGCGGCGCTCGAGCGACAGCAGGGCATCGGGAGCGCACTCCTCGAGGCACTGCGCCAAGAGGTCGGCGACGACGAACGTATCTGGCTCGTGACGACGAACGACAATCTCGGGGCGCTTCGCTTCTATCAGCGCCGCGGCTTCCGCCTCTCCGCGCTCGGTGCCGGAGCCGTCGACGAAGCGCGCAAGCGACTCAAGCCCCAGATCTCGACCGTCGGTGACTTCGGTATTCCGATCCGAGACGAGATCGAGCTCGAATTCAGACCTATCGAAACAAGCTCAAGCCGAGAGTAGCGCGCTCCCGAAGGGACTCCGCCACGCGTCCATCATCTCGCCTTGCGCACTGCCAAGTTCAGTGGGCCGGACAGGGATCGAACCTGTGACCTTGGGATTAAAAGTCCCCTGCTCTACCAACTGAGCTACCGGCCCGCGCGGCCAGTGTAGACGGCGGTCGCGGCTATTCTGGCCGGGCCGCCCCCATCGACTAGCGGCCTAGGTCGCCACCCTTTCAAGGTGGTAGCGCGGGTTCGAATCCCGCTGGGGGCATTCCTGTTGTGAAGTGCACAGCAGGCGGTCCGAAGACCGATGAGTTTCGGCGTGCCGCCGAGTTGAAGCTTCCGAAAGGGTCTTCTCTCGACAAACGGAGGTGCACCGATGCCGGACGTGACTGTCAGGTCGATCGACGACATGGAGCCGATCTACGACGGCCTCGCCCGCCGCGCGCGCGCCGAGCTCGGCGTGAGCGCGTGGGGCATGCAGGTCTTCACGCTGCCGCCCGACTGGGACGGCTACCCGAACCACAACCACAGCTCGGAAGCGTTCGACCCGAACCAGGAGGAGGTCTACATCCCGCTCAGCGGCGCCGCGACCCTCGTCGCCGACGGCAGCGAGTTCGAGCTGCGCCCGGGCACGATGGTGCGAGTCGGGCCCGATCAGCTGCGCCGGATCCTCCCGGGCCCGGAGGGGATCCGCTTCGTAGCGATCGGCGGCTCACCCGGCGCCTTCACCCCCGGGGCGTGGACGGAGCTCGGCGCCGACCCGCCCAACCCGCCGGCCGAGTAGCGTCCAGCAGGCGATGGACGAGCAGGCGTTCGCGCTCCTGGTCGAGCCACACCGGCGGGCGCTTCACCTCCATTGCTACCGGATGCTCGGCTCGCTCCACGACGCGGACGACGCGCTCCAGGAGACGATGCTGCGCGCGTGGAAGGGCTCCGGCCGCTACGAGCCGCGCGCGCAGCTCGGCGCCTGGCTGCACGCCATCGCCACGAACGTGTGCCTGACTGCGATCGCGCGCAGACGTGCGCGGCCCGCCGAGGTGAGCGATGACCTCGAGCACTTGCAGCCATATCCGGACCGGCTGCTCGATGACCTTGTCGTACGCGAGACCGTCGAGCTCGCGTTCATCACCGCAATCCAGCTTCTGCCGGCGAAGCAGAGGGCCGTACTCATCCTCCGCGACGTCCTCGGCTGGTCGGCGAAGGAGGCGGCCGAGACGCTCGATGACTCCGTCGCCGCCGTCAACAGCGCCCTCCAGCGTGCCCGCGTCGGCCTGGAGAAGGCGCGCCGGCACAGCCCGGCGCCGGGCGCGCGCGAGCGTGCGCTCGTGAAAAGGTTCATGGCCGCGTGGGACGCGGTCGACGTCGACGGCCTCGTCGAGCTGCTGACCGAGGACGCGCTGATGACGATGCCCCCGGAGCGAATGCGGGTCGCGGGCGCGCGGGCGATCGGCGACTTCTTCGGCTCGGTGCCGCAGGACGGGCGGCTCGACGAGATCCGCCTCGTGCCGATCTCGGTCAACCGGCAGCCGGCGCTCGCCGCCTACTCGCGCGGCGAGGACGGCAGGCACCGGCCGTACGGCCTGATGGTTCTCCAAATCGAGGGCGACCTGATCTCAGGCATCGTCGGCTTCCCCGATCCCTGGCTGTTCGAGCAATGCGGCCTCCCGGCCGAACTGGACTAACAGCGTGTCGACTACTGCAGGGGCTCGGCCGAACCTTCCACCAGGATGCCCCGCCTCCGGCCTTGTACCTTTACGACGACCCGGGCGGTTAGCTCAGCTGGGAGAGCGCCTGCCTTACAAGCAGGAGGTCG
>WNGF01009920.1_pt1 | contig 10862 bp, 12 predicted proteins | sample 5400641 | NCBI WGS metagenome assembly WNGF01 (sample SAMN13153371, study PRJNA577476) | soil metagenome | isolation source: 80 cm soil or saprolite under grassland replicate 2 | place: USA:California | collected 2016-06-15 | reverse complement strand
ACCAACGACATTTTCGCACATGAATGAGGTCCGCATAACAAAGGCGGAGATTTGGCGTACAGCCGAAGCCATTAAGCAAGCTGGATGCCGTGACGTGCTAATCATATCCACGCCTGAATACGTCCGCTTTATCGTAACGATAAAGCTTCCCCAACCTCGTTAGGAATTCATTATGAAAACCAAAGCAATAGTTGCAACGCTGTTAGTCGCGGCGGCGGCCATCGCCGATGCGCGTTTTGCGTGGCCCTATCCGGGAAAAGCAGTATCGCCGGACGAGATCGGTCACTGGGTTGTGATAAATGACAATGCGCGGCCCGACAGCGCGGAGTCCGAGCTCACCACGGCGAGTCCGTCCGGTGGCGACCGGACCGGCAAAAAATCGTCGCTAAGTAAGGGAAAAATGCCGCACGTCGAGGAACGGTCTCCCTGGTGGCGCGCCCAACAATCGCGCAGGAGATTTCACGTTTTCTGAAATGTCGGTCTTCGAAGGCTTGAGAAAGGAATGAACAAACTAACCACAACAAACTAACCACAAGGAGAATCAATTTATGGAACTACCACTTAAAGGAATCAAAGTCATCGACTACACCGGCGTGCAGTCCGGGCCGGCGTGTTCGCAGTTAATGGCGTGGCTGGGCGCCGACGTCCTGAAAGTCGAGCGCATGAAGACCGGAGACAACACCCGAATCCAGTTGCGCGACATCCCGAACGCGGACGCGCTGTACTTCACCATGGTCAACAGCAACAAGCGGTCGCTCGAGATCAACACCAAGACGCCCGAAGGCAAGGCGATCCTGGAGGAGTTGATCCGCCGCTCCGACGTGATGGTCGAAAACATGGCGCCGGGCGCGCTCGACCGCCAGGGCTTCACCTGGGAGCATATCCATGAGCTCAACCCGCGCCTGATCTTCGGCGTGGTCAAGGGCTTCCCCGATGGCTCGCCCTTCACCGACGTCAAGGCGTACGAAAACGTAGCCCAGTGCGCCGGCGGCGCCGGCTCGACGTCGGGCTTCTGGGACGGCCCGCCGACGGTCAGCGGCTCCGCGCTTGGCGACAGCAACACCGGCATGCACCTCTTGATCGGCATCCTCGCCGCCCTCATGCAGCGTGAGAAGACCGGCAAGGGTCAGAGGGTGTTCATGTCCATGCAGGAAGCGGTGCTGAATCTCACCCGCGTCAAGCTCCGCGACCAGGAGCGGCTCGAGCGCGTCGGCTACCTGGAGGAGTACCCGCAGTATCCAATTCGGGAAGACGGCAAGTATGGAACATTCACCGACGCCGTCCCGCGCGGTGGCAACGCCGGCGGCGGTGGCCAGCCGGGCTGGGTGCTCAAGTGCAAAGGCTGGGAGACCGACCCCAACTCCTACATCTACTTCACGATCCAGGGTTCGAACTGGGTGAAAACCGCCGAGGCTATCGGGCATCCGGAATGGGCGACCGACCCGAACTACGCCACGGCCAAGGCGCGACAGCCCCACATCTTCGACATCTTCGCGGAGATCGAGAAGTTTCTCGCGGATAAGACCAAGTACGAGGCCGTCGACCACTTTAGCAAGTTCGACGTGCCGTGCTCGCCGGTGCTGTCCATGAAGGAAATCAAGCACGACGCGTTCCTGCAGAGCATCGGGACCGTCGTCTCGGTCCCGCACAAGACGCGCGGCTCGTACTGGACCGTGGGCTGCCCGATGAAGTTTTCGTCCTTCACGCCCGAGATCAAGAGCGCGCCGCTCCTGGGCGAGCACACCGACGAGGTGTTGCGTGAGCTCGGCTACAGCGAAGACCAGATCGTCAAGCTGCACGAAAAGAAGGCGGTCGGGTCGACGGGCATAACTCCCGACCAACCCGCCGTCGCGCGTGCTGCCTAGGAAGACTACTTCCATGACAACCGATACGAATAACCTAACGAACGGTTTTCGAACCAACGTTGACTATAAGCAGTTGGTTGAGGTGCTCGGCGATGCACTTGTAGTTGCCGACGCGAGCGGGGTAATCAGGCTGTGGAATGCTGCCGCCGAGCGCCTCTTCGGATTCACCAACGCTGAGGCCCTAGGCAACTCGCTGGATCTGATTATTCCTGAGCGTTTGCGAGCACGTCACTGGGCTGGTTACGAGAAAGCCATGGCTAGCGGTAATACCCGCTATAACCGCGCACTATTACGAGTTCCAGCCGTTACTAAGAACGGGCGGCCCTTATCGATTTCGTTTACCGTGGCCATTCTCTTTGGGGCGGAACGAAGAGTTACAGGAATCGTCGCTGTGATTCGTGACGACACCAGGCAATTCTCTGAAGAACGAGTGTTGCACAAGATATTCGCTGAAGCAGACGAGCTGCGAAAGGCTTTAGCCTAACAACAAAAGAAGAAGAGAGAAAGTTATGCTTACAACTGAAACGAAACCATTGAACGCGTTGCCATCACCAAGCGCGCAAAAGGCGCCGACATTAACTGACGGAATGCATCTTGTCGTCGATGCGCTGAAATTAAACGGAATCGACACTGTCTATGGTGTGGCGGGAATTCCCGTCACCGATCTGACCCGGCTGGCCCAGGCTGAAGGAATCAGGTACATCGGCTTTCGGCATGAACAGAACGCGGGAAATGCGGCTGCCATTGCGGGTTATCTGACCCGAAAGCCGGGCATCTGTATGACGGTGTCTGCTCCCGGTTTCTTGAACGGAATGGTCGCGCTGGCCAATGCAACCACGAACGGTTTTCCCATGATCCAGATCAGCGGTTCCAGCGATCGCGCAATTATCGATCTGCAACAAGGCGATTACGAAGAGCTGGATCAAATGAATGCGGCAAAGCCTTACACCAAAGCAGCCTTTCGAGTTAACAAGCCCGAGGACATCGGCATTGGGGTCGCACGTGCCATCCGTGCCGCGGTATCCGGGCGACCTGGGGGCGTCTATCTCGACTTAACTGCAGAGGTTCTCGGTGCCGTGATCGAGGCCGACGCAGGCAGGAACTCGCTGGTGCGTGTTGTCGATCCGGCACCGCGGCAAATCCCTGCGTCCGAATCGATCCAACGCGCCGTCGACTTACTGGCAAACGCACAGCGACCCCTGATCATTCTCGGCAAGGGTGCTGCCTATGCACAGGCGGATGCCGATATCCGCTCCTTTGTAGAGAAGACCGGCATTCCGTACATCCCGATGTCGATGGCGAAAGGCCTTTTGCCTGACGACCATCCTCAGTCAGCGGCGGCAGCTCGCTCTTTGGTTCTTGGTCAGGCTGATGTCGTCATGCTGATCGGGGCGCGGCTGAACTGGTTGCTTGCACACGGCAAACCGCCTAAGTGGTCACCGACCGCACAACTCATTCAGATAGACATTTCGCCCACAGAGATGGATAGCAACCGCGCCATCGCAGCGCCCATCGTTGCTGATATCGGTTCCGCCATGTCGGCGCTCTTGGCCGCGCTGAAGCCAGGACAGATCCAACCGCAAGCCGAATGGATCAAAGCCATCGGAGAGCGTAAGCAAAAGAATGCTGAGAAGATGGCAGCTCGTCTCAATGCCAATCCCAGCCCGATGAACTTCTCGAGCGCGCTTCGCGCTATCCGCGACGTGCTCAACACGAGACCTGACATCTATGTTGTCAATGAAGGGGCCAACACGCTCGACTTCTCTCGCGACATAATCGACATGCGCGAGCCTCGCAAGCGGCTCGACGTCGGGACTTGGGGAGTGATGGGTATCGGTATGGGTTACGCCGTTGGTGCTGCAGTGACCAGCGGTAAACCTGTGGTGGCCATCGAAGGCGACAGTGCCTTCGGTTTCAGCGGCATGGAGCTTGAGACCATTTGTCGTTATTCACTGCCAGTCGTCACGATTGTTTTCAACAACGGCGGCATCTACAAGGGGACCGACATCAATTACAGCGGCGGTGCCGACCCTGCGCCAACAGTTTTTGTGAGCAATGCGCGTTACGACAAACTCATTGAGGCATTCGGTGGCAACGGCCACCACGTCACGGACCAGCAGAGTCTCACGAAAGCCCTTACAGACGCACTCGCCTCAGGTAAGCCGGCGCTCATCAATTGTGTGATTGATCCCAAAGCAGGTACTGAGAGCGGTCATATTGGGAACCTGAACGTAAAAACTCAAATCGGGGGCCCAAGAAAGTGAGATCTGAAATGACTAACGCAGCACCACAATCCGTGACTAACCTTTCTGAGTTGCTCAGTAGGCACGTTCAACAGCAACCCGACCGAATCGCATTGGGCACTTCGGATCTGGGAACCGTGCTTACGTATAGCCAGCTTGATACTCTTGTCCGATCCGCCAGGGCACAACTTTCCCGCTTCGGATTGAAGCGCGGCGATGCGGTCGCACTCGTGTCGGACAACAGCGTTGAGTTTGTTGTGAGTCTTTTCGCAATTGCGTCATTAGGCGGTCGGGTCGCGCCTTTGAACCCGGCGCTTACATTGCCGGAATTTAGCACGCGACTTTCAGCACTCTCTCCTTATGGCGTGATCGTACCGCGGCACCTGGTGGATAAGTTGCAGTTTGCCAAGAGCGTCGTCAAAAACATCTCTTGCTGGATCATCGATGTTGAAGGGTCAGGGACGTCCTCCAGTGTGCGCATCGATGAAATAGGATCCACTCCAAAAGAGGTTCCGACGTCTGAGCCGCATACCTCAGGTGGCGCTGACGAAGTCGCTCTCCTGGTGTTTACAGGCGGAACGACAGGCGCACCCAAGCTTGTGCCCTGGACACACCGCAACATAGCAGCATCAATCAAAGGTATCTCGTCCGGCTACGCTTTATCCCCTCATGATGCAACGCTCATCGTTATGCCGATTTTTCACGGCCACGGTCTTATCGCTGGGCTGTTGTCAACTTTGGCGAGCGGAGGCAGTGCTTACCTTCCGAGCACAGGTGGGTTCTCAGCACATTTGTTTTGGCCGGATGTCGTTCGCCTGGGTGTGACCTGGTATACCGCAGTCCCGACAATCCACCGCATTCTTGTTAACCGGGCTTCCACAGAATACCCAAAGTCATCTCCAGTCCCACTTCGTTTCATCCGTAGCTGTAGTGCACCGCTCGACGAAGAGCTCGCGGCGGCGGCAGCAGCGGCATTTCGTGCCCCTGTCATTACCGCATATGGGATGACGGAAACCTGTCACCAGCTGTCATCGAACCCGCTTCCAGCAAATGGACCTAACAAAACGTTATCGGTAGGTCTGCCCACGGGAGTGGAGATCAGGATCGTCGCCGACAACGGAAAGGATGTCGCGGACGGTAAAGTCGGAGAGATATGGGTCCGAGGTGCGACAGTTGCCACCGGATACCTGAACAATCCGGAGGCAAACTCTGCAAGCTTCGTCGATGGGTGGTACCGCAGCGGCGACCTCGGTAGCAAAGACGAGGACGGCTATATCTTTATAACCGGAAGGATAAAGGAAATGATTAACCGGGGCGGCGAAAAGATCGCTCCGACCGACATCGAAGCAGCGCTGTTATTCAACTCAAAAGTACTCGAGGCGGCGGCGTTTGGCGAAGCAGACGCAATGTACGGCGAGAATGTCCACGCGGCTGTCATTCTGCGTCCAGGACTGAAAGCTACTGAGGACGAACTGAAGGATTATGCGCGGGCGCGGCTCAGTGCGTTTGAAGTGCCCGAGCGGATTCATATAGCGACCAACTTTCCGCGTACTGCAAAGGGTTCAACTGATCGAAATGCTCTTGCCGCACAGTTCGCTGATCGCGAGCCAGCCTTTGCCGGAAGTGGTCGCGAGAAAGGGTTAGTTACAACACCATCGAAATAAAAGAAAAACGTACGATGCAAGCGCGCTCCATAGTCGAAGACATCGCTTCCACGCAAATTCCTGGGTCGACGACGCGACACTGGAGTGAGACACGGGCGCAGTGGGCGGCGGCGATCTTGCTTGCCATGATGGCGGGTTATCTGGACGGATACGGATTTTTTTTCCTGAAGACCTATGTCTCGTTTATGAGCGGGAACACGACAAGTACCGGCCTTAAGATTGGCCAGGGCGTTTTCCAAGCAGCCATTCCATCTGCTATCGCGATTGTGTTCTTCGCCACTGGCAGTTTCCTGGGAAACGTGTTGACTCAGTCCAAATTGCGCCATTCCCATCGATTGGTTTTTGGTCTAATTGCGACCTTACTTGCGATCGTTTCCATCCTCCAATGGAGTGGTGTGTCGCAGGTTAATTTCGAAATCGTGTTCCTCTGCCTGTCCATGGGGATGGCGAATCCGGCTTTATCCAAGATCGGCGCCGAAGCTGTGAGCGTGACATTTGTGACTGGCTCGTTAAGCAGATTAGGAGGCTATCTAGCTTCGGCTGCCGCGGGAAAACCGCTGAAGGAACCACAAGGCCCAATCGCTACACCGCTTTTTCGCGAGATAGCGGATTCTCATTTGTCTCGCGCTTGGGTCGAAGCGACCATTTGGTCTGCGTTTCTCGCCGGAGCAGTTCTATCTGGAATTGCCGGTTCGTCGGATTTCCGCATGTGGGCTCTCTTGCCTCCTTTCGTCGTCATGCTTGCGCTTAGCCTATTCAGTTCGGTTGATTAGGAGAGACCTTGAAACCTTCCCATATTGCCGCAATTCGAAAGTCGGGGCCGCGCCGCGGTCGCGGCGGGTCTCGCAATCACCATCGCACAGTACAACCGACTCCAATTTCCTCTTTACGCTTTGATCGCAGCGGTATTCGTGACGAGCCCGCGATCCGGACGGTGGCGATGCCGCGCGACACCAACCCGGCAGGCGACATCTTCGGCGGCTGGTTGATGTCGCAGATGGACCTCGCCGCCGGCGTCGTCGCCTCCCGCCATGCGCACGGCCGGTGCACGACGGTCTGCGTCGACGCGATAGAGTTCCAGCGCCCCGTCCACGTCGGGGACGAGGTGTCGCTCTACGCCTCGTTGACCGCGGTGGGCCGCTCGTCGATGAAAATCCGGGTCTCGGCCTGCCGCCGTGTGCGTACCGAGGAGGAGCACGAGCAGGTCACCGCGGCGGTGTTCGTGTTCGTGGCGCTGGACGAAGCAGGGCGCCCTCGGCCGGTGCCGCCGCTCGCCTCGAGGCCTGGATCGCTTCGAGGCTCAGGAAGCCGAGCAGCTAATGACTAGGACACCGTCATAACCAGGTATCTCGGATGGCCAACGACCCGCGCACTGCCGTCGCGCACCTGCCGCTGCTCTTCAAGCCGCACCCCTGGCACGGCATTCCGATCGGCGACGACGCGCCAAGGGAGGTGACGTGCTTCATCGAGATTGTGCCCACCGACACGGTGAAATATGAGCTCGATAAGCAGACCGGCTATCTAAAGGTCGACCGGCCGCAGCAGTTCTCCAACGTCTACCCGTGCCTCTACGGCTTTATCCCGCAGACCTACTGCGGCGAGCAGGTCGGCGCCTTTTGCCGCGCACGGACCGGGCGCGTCGGCATTGTGGGAGATCGCGATCCGATGGACATCTGCGTGCTAACAGAGAAGAGCTTCTCGCACGGCGACATAATCCTGCAGGCCATTCCGATCGGCGGCCTGCGCATGATCGACGGCAATGAGGCCGACGACAAGATCATTGCCGTGATGGAAGGCGACGCGCTGTACGGCGGCTGGCGCGACGTGAGGGAAAGCCCGCCTGCCCTGATCACACGTCTGCAGCACTACTTCCTCACCTATAAACAGGCTCCCGGCGTCACCCGTGCGTCGGTCGAGATCACCCACGTGTACGACCGCGCCGAAGCGTACGACGTCATCCGCTGTAGCCGAGCGGACTACGAAGCGCACTTTGCCGAGCTGAAGGAGAGGATCGCGAGAACCGGAACATAGCGGCAGCGCGGATGTTCGTCGCCATGTCCGAGGAGGAGAACGGCCATCGACATCTTCTGTTTGATCTCTATCACGCAAAGTTCGGCGATCACATCCCGCTGATCCGCCACCGCGATGTGAAAGGTTTCCTCAAGCGACCATCGTTCTGGTTGTTGAGTCCGCTCGGACCAGACAAGATACGCGCGCAAGCGGAGCTAATGGAAGCCGAGAGCAACCGCTTTTACTTGTTCGGCGGCTGGTTGATGTCGCAGATGGACCTCGCCGCCGGCGTCGTCGCCGCCCGAGCTTGTCCGAGCGCACCTGAACCTGGACCAGCAGACGCTAGCTGCGCTGCGCCGGGATGAACCTATCCTGGTTGCCTCTCAGCAGCAGTGCAGAAAACGCAAGCCATTGCCCGAATGGCCCGACAAAACGATCGCGGTGCTCGGCACGGAAAACGGGGAGATCGACGCCATTCCCATCACCGCTCCTCTACGGGTCGGAGATCGTCGGATCCTGTTTAGATTGAAGCGTTGTCGCGAGTCGCTGGCGCGACTGCGCGAGCATCCGAAAGTGGCGCTCACGATTTTCGGTAAAGGCAACCTTGCAATCACCGCCCGCGGTCCTGCCCATGTCGTCCAGGACCCGATGGTTCTTGCGCCGGCGTTCGCTGCAGTTGCTATTGAAGTTGAAAACATCGACGACCATCGCCAACGAGAGTTCGCCGTCGATTCAGGTGTCAGCCTGGATTGGGCCAATGAGCGCACGCAGCGGTTCCTGCAAGAACACCTCAACGCGCTCCGGGAAGTCGCTGCCAGCGGGGAATAGTGCTTGTCCGTCGAGGCGGGCAGCGTTTCAAGGCCCTTGCACCTAAACAAAACGCCGTCGTGCTTTCAACGCCGAACATTGCGGAGCAGTCGTGCTGCGTACTCCGCTCAAAGCATTCAAAAAAACATTTCACGTTTTCTGAAATGTCGATCTTCGAACGCTTGAGAAAGAAATGACGAACAGTCGTTTTCCATGAACCAGGCAGAAATCAGATTCGGTGACTTACTGGTTCCGTGGGTTCTCGTGATCGGGACAATCGGATTTCTCCTCGCGTGGCTGGTAATTGCGATCCTGGAGTACACAGGCTTGTCGCGCTATGTCTGGCGGATTTCAAAGTACCCAAGGTGATCCGAATCGTCTCCGCAATACCCAAAAGCGCGATTGGCAAAATCGAGCGACGCAATCTGGCGGCGCTGTTCGCGTGAACAAAGGTAGGAAGCGAAGGGTCGCGAAACACAACTGAATGATCGTAGATCGACCAGCCGACCTTCGTCAGCCAAGCCAGAACCGTTCAGGAGCCAATTGTAGGTTCTCCGGCATTCGTGGCCGTGGCTATGGACATTGAATATGAAAAAGGAAACAAGAAGGGACATTGTCCTCATTGTTATTTTCTCTTTGGGCTCAGCAACAGGCATAGTGTCCGTTTTTCTAGGTTGTCGGTTTCTTGCCCCGATCGCGATAGTGATTTCGGACTTATATCTTTCCATCGTGTTGCTGCTCGCGGCACTTCGCTCGGATGACGATGGTTTTTTGCGTAGGCACTCATGGATAACGCGCTTTTTCCCTAGAAAGACGGCTGGCATCTTAGTTGTTGCACTGCTTTTTCTGACAATTGTTTCTGGTTTTGCCGGTCTGTATGTTGGGGCAGAAGTCTTTCCATCCGGCAAAACGCCGCTCGATGCCCTTTACATCAGCTTTTTCACCTTGGGTTTTACCGACTACTCGCCGAAGCCTGGCTATGGTCAGCTTGTAGTGGTCGGTCAGCTTGTCAGTGGAGTTCTTTTGCTGGCGGCACTTTTTCCCATCCACATCTCACGAATTTCCACTTTCAAAAACTCATGAACGCCTTTGCTAAAGAACAAAAACATCTAACAAATTATGAAAACAAGAGAAATCATTGAAGTAGCTCGGGGCTTGGCCAAACCATTCCGCATCAGCAAAGGCAAGGATTTCTGTCTCAAAGACGTCGATCCTAACGACACGCTTGAATTCACTAAGGAAGGAGACAAACCGAGAGCAAAGGAAGCCCTGGCCAATGGTGTCCTAGCGCTCGCCGAGCTCCAGGACAAACTTTACGCGCAGGACAAGTGGGCGTTGCTTTTGATCTTTCAAGCGATGGACGCGGCCGGCAAAGATGGCGCCATCAAGCACGTCATGTCCGGCGTCAATCCGCAAGCCTGCGAGGTTTACTCGTTCAAATCACCCTCGGCGGACGATTTGGACCACGATTATCTCTGGCGCTGTATGAAAGTGCTGCCGAATCGCGGACACATCGGGATCTTCAATCGCAGTTACTACGAAGAAGTGCTGGTCGTTCGCGTGCATCCCGAATTTCTGATCAGGCAAAGAGTGCCGCCGGAACTCGTCGGCAAAAGGATCTGGGACGAGCGTTTCGAGGACATCCGCAACTTCGAGCAATACCTGACGAGGAATGGCGTGGTGGTGCGAAAATTCTTTCTCCACGTTTCGAAGAAGGAACAGAAACGACGGTTCCTCGAACGGATCGATGATCAGCAAAAAAATTGGAAGTTCTCGTCCAATGACGCCAACGAGCGCGATTTCTGGGGCGATTACATGAAAGCGTACGAAGAAATGATTCAGCAAACCGCGACGAAGGATGCACCGTGGTATGTTGTGCCTGCGGATAACAAATGGTTCACCCGCGTCGTGGTAGCAGCGGCTGTGATCGAGGCCCTCGCCAATCTCGATCTGGCGTATCCCAAAGTTGACGAGGGCAAACTTAAAGAACTTGCGACGGCCAAAGACAAACTCTTGAAGAAGTAGCCAGCCTGCGATGCACACAATCACCAATGACTACAAGGACACGCAGATTTTGAATCTCGGATCCGAAGGTGAACGCGGACCTTACCTAGTAACTCAAACTGGCGTCGCGCCAAGCGATCCGTTGCCAAAGACACGGATGTTTGTGCTCCGTCACGACGGACACTGGGTCGACTTCAATGCCTACGCCTGCCGGGGAAAGCCGGAAGCGATGGACGAGATTGTTTTTCCCACCATGATAAAAGTAATGG
>WNGF01010484.1_pt1 | contig 10863 bp, 4 predicted proteins | sample 5400641 | NCBI WGS metagenome assembly WNGF01 (sample SAMN13153371, study PRJNA577476) | soil metagenome | isolation source: 80 cm soil or saprolite under grassland replicate 2 | place: USA:California | collected 2016-06-15 | reverse complement strand
CCAGGGCGAGATCTGCGTGAATGGAGAATAGAGGCTTGGTTGGTCCGGCAAGTCGAGACCGAAGTGTTTGACGTCACCGACGACACCAACGATCGTTATCCAATGAACTTCCGGATCGCGCGCCCAGCGAATGCGTTTGCCGAGAGGATCCTCGTTGGGAAAATACTGGCGCACGGTCGCTTCGTTGGCAATGCCCACCAATGGCGCTTTTTCTGCAAAGTCCTGGGAGGCAAAATTCCTGCCTGCGCGCAGCGGAATTTGCATGACATGAAAGTAGTCACCCATCACGCTGCGCGTTTCTAAACTTGGTTCGTCACCCGCCGCGAGCGGTGGACGACCCTCAATCAGAAAATCGTGATCGAGATGGTCGCCACTTAGAGGTAGTTCACTTATCATCGCGACTTCCACGCCCGGCAACGAACTGTTGTAACGTGCCTCGGGCAACTCAACCCGCATCGTCAAAAGATGATCAGGATTGAACCCCGGCTCGACTGATCGCAGGTTCCAAAATGTCTTGATCAGCAAACCCGCACCGATAAGCAAAACAAGAGCAACTGCGAGTTCGACAACAACAAACGTGCTGCGCAGACGCTGACGCGGTCCGCCGGCTGTGGCACTGCGACCACCCTCCTTCAAGCCTTCGTTGAGACCGCTGCGGGACGCGGTCCATGCCGGCACCAGGCCGAAAATAATTCCGGTCAACAACGAGACGACGAAGGTGAAAGCCAGCACGCGCCCGTCAACGCCAACTTCCTGCAAGCGAGGTAAATCCTCCGGCTGCAGCGCAACCAGCAAATTGGTTCCCCAGATTGCCAGCAACACTGCAATGGCGCCTCCGGCAAACGAGATCAGCAAACTCTCAGTCAAGAGTTGTTGAATCAACCGCCAGCGGCCGGCGCCCAGCGCCGTGCGAATTACAAACTCGGGCTCACGCTCAGCAGCGCGTGCCAGCAGCAGGTTGGCAAAATTCGCGCACGCAATCAGCAAAACCAAACTTACCGCTGCGAACAAGACAAGCAATGACTGTCGCGACTGGCCGACGATGCGCTCGTGTAAAGGAATCAAAACCGTGCTGCGGTTCTTATTATCGGCCGGATACTGCTCGGCGAGATTCCTATCAATCACTTGCATTTCAGCGCGCGCTTGTTCAATGCTCGCACCTGCAGCCAGACGCCCGTATGTGCGGAGGAAATGCACGCCGCGAAAATTCGCAGCCACCGGATTTGATACTTGTACCGGAGTCCATGCTTCGGTGTTGTCGCGTGGTGATAAGAAACTTTCGGGCATTACACCCGTGATGGTGTAGACATTTCCGCTTAATGGAATTGTCTTGCCGACAATCTCTGGATCAGCTCCAAATTGGTGAACCCATAACGCGTGACTCAACACCGTAACGTGGGGCGCCCCGGTTTTGTCATCTTCGTGAGTTAATACGCGGCCACGCTCTGCCTTCACGCCTAATGTTTCGAAAAATCCGCCGGTAACCTGGCCGACCTGAAACTGCACGGGCTCGCTGCCTGCGGTGTAATCCATAGGCTGCTTAACTTCCCCGCCGAAACTGCTGAACACATGGCTTTGCTTCTCGACGGCCGCCAGATCAGGGGCCGACTGGTTCGAACGGAAGGTCAACAGCCTGGCCGGTTCCCCGTAAGCCAGGGAGCGCAACAAGACCGCATTGATTACGCTGAATATCGCAGTGTTCACGCCGATGCCCAGCGCCAGAGTCATCACTGCGACCACTGTGAAGCCGGGACGTTTCAACAGGCTGCGTACGCCATAGCGAATGTCCTTTAATAGATTTTCCATGGCCCCTAATTCCGATCTACTCATACCTAAGCGCCACCAACGGATCGACTTTCGTTGCGCGTCGCGCAGGTATGTAACAAGCAATCAGAGTAATCAGAAACAAGCCAGCCGCGACCGCAGCGAAGGTTTTGGTATCTGTGGCCGGTACTTCAAACAAGAGGCTCACGATCAGTCTGGTTAGTCCAAACGATGCAATGAGGCCCGCAGCCACTCCGATTAATCCCAGAATGACTCCCTGCTTTAGCACGAGTCGAAGCACGTCGCGCCGTTGCGCGCCCAATGCCATGCGTAGTCCAATCTCATGCGTCCGTTGCAGCACGGAATAGGACATGACGCCATAGATTCCGACTGCCGCCATTACCAGCGCTACCAGCGAAAAAACGGCAAGCAGAATTGCGTTGAACCGCGATCGCGCAATGGATTTGGCCAGCAGGTTCTCCATCGTGCTTACCTCACCAATCGGTTGTTCAGGGTCGATATTGCGAATTACGTTGCGGGCAGCGGGTGTAATGTCGGCAGGCTCGCCTTGTGTCCTGATGACCAGCGTCATGTATGGATAAACCAGCTCGGGTTGCGGCCAATACGCCATGTCCTCGGTCTCGGTGTCCAACCCCAAATGTTTTGTATCGCCGACGATACCGATGATCTCCGTGGGCACGTTTTGATCTTTCATCGCGATCGTTACACGTTTGCCCAGCGGATCCTGGCCGGGCAGATTCGTCCGCGCGAATGTCTCGTTGACCACGACGACGTGCCGCATTTCTTTTGCCTCTTGCTCAGTGAAAAGGCGACCACGCTTGAGCGGGATTTGCATCGCTTGAAAATAATTCGCGTCCGTTACGCAGATTCCCGTGGTTAGTTCCTGGCCGGGAGGCAGCTTTGGTTGTCCTTCAACTTCCATCCTTGTTCCCGAATGTGGTCCGGCAAAGGGCAGCGTGTTGATAGCTCCCGCAGTCTGCACGCCCGGAAGCGAGCGTATCTGCTCGAGCGCTCGGCTGAAAAACTCCAAAGCCTTTTGATCGGTGTCATACTTGCGCGGCGGCAGGCTGACGCGCATGGTCAGGAGATTGTCTGCGTTGAATCCAGGATCGACCGATCGCAGACGACCAAGGCTCTTCATAAACAAACCGGCCCCCACTAACAACACCAACGCGAGCGCGACTTGCGTAACGACGAACAGGTTGCGCAGTCGATGACTTCGCGAACCGCCGCCAATATGCTTTCCGCCTTCCTTGAGTGAATCGTTAAGATCGAAACGCGCAGCCTCGAGCGCCGGCACGAGCCCGAAGACAACTCCGGTAAGCAACGTCAGTAAGAAGGTAAAACCCAGGACCGGGAGGTTGACTGCGACATTCCGCAGGTCCATTAGCCCCGGCGGACTCAGCGAGATGAGGGCCCTGGTCCCCCACCATGCCAACAGTAATCCAAACGCCCCGCCAATCAGCGACAGCAGCACGCTTTCTGTTAACAGTTGTCGCGCGATACGCCAGCGACTGGCGCCAAGCCCCGCTCTCACCGCAATTTCTTTCTTTCTGGAAGAGGCGCGCGCCAATAACAAATTTGCCACGTTCGCGCAGGCTATGAGCAATACGAAACCCACCGCGCCCAAAAGGATCAGCAACGGTCTGCGTATCTCACCAGTAAACTGGGTGCGCAAAGGGACCACGTTTACGCCCCACTGCGTATCGAACTCGGGGTATTGTTGCTCGAGCCTGGCGGCGATGATGTTCATTTCACTCTGCGCCTGACTGAGTGTGACCCCTGGCCTCAATCTCGCCACGGCTCGCGCAAATCTCCCTCTTCGCCGTCGCAACTCACTTGAGACCTGCCAGGGCGACCATATCTCCGGTGGCTTATTGATCATCGAACCTTTTTGGACATACCACCCAACCTCCGGCGGCAGCACACCGACGATAATGTTCTCTCGATTATTTAGGATGATCTTGCGTCCCACCACCTCTGCGCCGCCAAAGCGTCGTTGCCAAAGGTTGTGGCTGATTACGACCACGTCCGGTTGACCATCTTTTCCGTCATCGGGAGTGAACGTTCGACCGCGAAGAGCATTCACGCCCAGTACGGAAAAAAGATTTGTCGTGGCTATCTGGCCCGCCACTTCTTCCGGTTCACCATCACTCGTGAGATTGACGTTGAGATCAAAGAAGGCGGCCATATCCACAAACACGCGGTTCTGTTCTTTCCAATCGTAGAAGTTGCCGAGGTTAATCACGTTCTGCGGATTTCCCGTGCCGCTCCTCCTGTGTTCCCAAACAATTGCCAACCGGTCACCGTCGGGATATGGCAACGAACGAAGCAACACGGCGTTGACTACACTGAAGAGTGCAGTGTTTGCTCCGATACCAAGTGTCAGGGCGATGACCGCTACCAGAGTCACAGCTGGTGTCTTCAACAACATTCGCGCGCCGTAGCGCAAGTCTTGCCACAGGCTGTTCATCGATGCCTCCTGTCTCTTTTCATCCCGTTCTCGCTGACCTTTTTGGGTCTCGGAGTTGCACCAGGCGTAGAGCGTCGGGGTAGGGCAAAGACCGCAGCAGCACTCCGTCAACAACACTGAAGATTGCCGTACAAGCGCCAATACCGAGCGCTAGCGAGAGCACGGCAATTGAGGTAAAGCCCGGCCGCTTCAATAAGCTTCGTATACCGTAACGAACGTCTCTAAGAAGTGTTTCCATAATTCTTATTGTCGATCTGGCCTTTGGTCCCTAATTGACGAGTGAAGACGCGACAAAGACCTAAGTCCAAAGACCCAAGACCTCTAGCGGAAGTCTTCCTGCCTGCTCGCCTGAATATTGATTATTACTTTCAGCGTGCGCCCGAGCACTCCTCGTCTGTAGCCAATTCCGAAATCAAGGTGGTCAAGCTCCGTGCTGGTGCTGTAATAGCTGATCTCTTCGCCGTGCGGCGAACGGCTATGGTCCAACTTCTCAACGTCAAGCATGACCTCCCGACTTTTCCCTTTAATCGTCAGCGATCCCTTCAGCCGCAACATATCCCTATCCCTTCCCGGCTCGACCTTTGTGCTTTGAAAGCGGATGTGCGGGTAACTATCGGCTGCCAGAAAGTCAGCGGACCGCAGGCGTGCGTCGCGGCGCTTTTTACCGGTATCAATACTCGCGGTCTTGATGGAGACTTCGACCGACGAGCCTCCGATATCGGCTGGGTCCAGCACGATGCTTCCAGCAAACTGGGTGAAGTGTCCCTTCACGACGAAAAACAAGAAATTCTTCACGCTGAACTCAATCGTGCTGTGCGCCGGATCGATGGCCCAAACACTTTGTAGGTCGGTTCTGACTGTCGATGTTTGCATCTGTCGACTCTCTGAATTACTGAAACCCTCTAATCTATTCGTATCTGAGCGCCACCAATGGATCGACTTTCGTGGCGCGACGTGCCGGCAAGTAACAGGCCAGTAGTGCTACGCTCGCAAGCAACAATGTGATTAGCGCCAGGGTCACTGGGTCAGTTGCGCTTACTCCAAACAACAAGCTCGACATCAACCTGGTGAGTGCCACAGCCGAAGCCAGACCGGCGGCAATTCCGATGAACACCTGAATCATTCCCTCCCCGATTACAAGCCGTAAAACATCTCGCCTCTGCGCGCCCAACGCCATGCGCAGTCCAATCTCGTGAGTTCGTTGTGTCACAGCGGTGGCCATCACACCGTAAATTCCTATCGCTGCCAGGACGAGGGCCAGTGCGGCAAACAGGGTAAACAACAGCAACGAAAACTTCGCCCCTGAAAGCGTGCGTTCAAGCAGCTCGTCCATCGTTCTAATGCTAGCGACGGGCTGGTCAGGATCGAGCGCGCCCACTTGTTCTCGGATGGCCGAGGCTAAGGTGTCGGGCCTCGTGCTGGTCTGAACCGCCAGCATGAGGTTGTTGCTCCAACCCTCACGACGGTGTTGAGTCAACGGTGCATATACTAATGACGGCGTTGGTTGATTGAGGCTGCCCCCTTTGACATCCGACACGACGCCGACAATTAGGCGGCGCGGAAAACGATTCACGAGTGTTAACGCCTCGGGTGGGAGCAGGTTCTCCGGAGGGCCCATCCAAAGAGTCTTGCCTATGGGATTTTCGTTGGGGAAAAAGCGGCGCGCCAGGGTTTCATTAATGATAGCCACGGGTTGTGAATTGCTTTGGTCCTCAGTGGCGAACGGTCGGCCTTGCCGCAGAGCTATTCCAAATGTCCGGAAGTAGTCGGAACTCACGAGCGCAAAACGCACCAGCGGAACCTTATCGATCGAATCCGCGGCCTGGCCTTCTACACTCAAAAACTTACCCCAACCTTGTCCCGCACCAAGCGGCAGAACGGTAGCAGCAGTCGCTGACTTGACACCTGGCAATGTCCTGACGCGTTGGAGCAGTTGCTCATAGAAAACTAATCCTGCCGGGTCAAGCGGATCATCAGCCGTCTTTGGTGTCGGATACTTTGCCTCCGGCAGCGGCACGCGCAGGGTTATCACATTGTGTTCGGTAAATCCCACGTCTACCTGACGCAGCTTAATGAAGCTACGCACCATGAGCCCTGAGGCGACCAGTAGCACCAACGCCAAAGCAACTTCGGCAATCACCAGCAACCGGCGCATGCGACCCTGCCTACGGCTGCCAATTCCGCTGCGGCCTTCATTGAGCGATTCGCGCACTTCAGCTTTTGCAGCTTGCAGCGCCGGCAGTAAACCAAAAATCAAGATCGTTAATAGAGCCAATGCGAATGTAAAAAGGAGTACTCGACTATTCACGCTGATTGGGTTACCGCGGGGCAACGAGGAGGGTAACAATGAGGAAAGCAGACTGATTCCCCAAATCGCCAGCAATGATCCAAGCAGACCCCCGAAAATGCCGAGCGGGAGACTTTCGATTATCACTTGACGCACGATGCGCGCGCGGCTGGCTCCGAGGCTTGCGCGGATCGCCAGTTCTTTCCCACGCGCGGAAGCGCGCGCCAGTAGTAGATTGGCGACATTTACACAGGCGACAAGTAACACAAAGGCCACAGCGCCAAGTAACAGAAGCAACCCTGTGCGCGAATCACCGGCGAGCTGTTCCTGGACCGGAACCACTAACGCGCCCAAGTCGACTTCACTGGGTGTTTCTTCGTACATCGTTTTGGCAATAGCGTTTGCGTCCTGCTGTGCTTGCTGCGCGTTGACGGCTGCCTTGAGCCGGCCCACGATGTTGATGAAATGATTGTTGCGCGTGGCCATATTGTCGTTCGGCGCAAATGAGATTGGTGTCCACAGTTCAACCTCCGGCAGATTGTCAAAAAACGGCAATCCTCGGGGCATTACACCTGTCACGGTGTAACTTTCACCCCCAAGCTTGATCTCTCGGCCGACGATATCGCGGTCGCCCGCGAAGCGTCGCTCCCACAATCCATAACTGAGCAGTACAACATGGTGCCTGCCAAATTGTTCTTCTTCGCTAGCAAACAAACGTCCCAGCGAAGGCGAAATTTTCAGTACTTGAAAGAGATTGGCAGTGATGTAAGCGCCTTGTATGAACTCCGGCGGACTGCCTGCTGAGGAAAGGTTAAAGTCTCCATTATAAAAGGCCGCCAAGCCATCGAAGACTTCATTGCGATCGCGCCAGCCGTTGTAGTCAGGCAAGGCACTTGAAGAGAGAGGCACGCCCTGCGAATTCATAGTGGACCAGAGAAACACCAGCCGGTTGGCTTCTGGGTACGGCAACGGTCGCAGTAGCACCGCATCGACGACGCTAAAGATGGCTGTGTTGGCCCCGATGCCCAGCGCCAAAGTGACCACGGCTATGAGTGCGAAGATCGGGTTCTTCACCAGCATTCGCAAGCCAAAGCGTAAATCCTGCAATAGTGAATTCATTACTTCTCCCTATCTTTCTACAGTCCCTTAAGTCCTATTGGTCCTATAGTCCGTCCCTTCACTCGTAACGCAGCGCCACCAGCGGATCGACTTTCGTTGCTCTTCGGCTGGGTATGTAGCAGGCAACCAACGCCACCGCCGTAAGCAACACCGCGATCGTGGCGAACGTCGCCGGATCGGTTGGTTCCACGCCAAAGAGCATGCTCGTCATCAATCGGGTAAGAAGGAAAGCGCCGACCAAACCGCATGCAACTCCAATCATTGCCAACATCATTCCCTGACCGATCACCATCCGGAACACATCCCGAGATTGCGCCCCGACTGCCACACGAATACCAATCTCGTGTGTGCGCTGCGCGACGGTGTATGACATCACTCCGTAAATACCAACCATCGCCAGCACGAGTGCGACCAACGCAAATCCCGTCAGCAGGATCAGGTTGAATCGTCGCCCCGACTTGGAGTTTGCCAGAAGCTGTTGCATGGTCTTCGCGTCATCGATAGGCAGGTCCTTATCGATTATTTGAATCTCAGTCTTCACCGCACCTGTCAGACTCAAGGGCTCATTAGCCGTGCGAACGACAACGCTCATGGATGACGCAGGCACTTGAAGATATGGAAAGTAAATTTCCGGCTTCACGCCTATGTCCTGGCCCAGTTGTTTCACGTCTCCGGTTACACCGACGATGGAAATCCACGATTCCGTATCGGTGAATTTAATTCGCTTACCCATCGGGTCTTCGTTGGGGAAATAAGTGCGAGCTAGATCGTTGTTAATGATCGCCGCCGCGGAAGAATCTTTGTTATCTCTGTCAGAAAAGTCGCGCCCCTTGAGCAGGGGAACACCGAGCGTATGGAAGTAACCCGCGCTGACGCTGCTCATATTGATGATCAGTTCTTTCCCAGCTTCCGGTTCCGGGTGTCCTTCTATGCGAAAGTCGGAACCGTTAACGGATAGTGTCAGAGGCAGTGACGTGGTTGCGCCGGCGGATTGAACACCGCTTACCGACTGAAGCCGCGTAAGCGCCTCTTGAAAAAAACTGGCCTGCTGACGTTCCTCCGGATACCTCGACTCCGGAAGCGTGAGGTTCACAGCTAGAACATTCTCCGGATTGAACCCGAGATTCGCCTGCTGAAGTCTGATGAAGCTCTTGATCATCAGGCCGGCTCCGACAAGCAGCACCAGCGACAGCGCCACTTCAAGCGCAACCAGAACACCGAGAGTGCGTTTGCTGGCGGCGCTTCCCATTGATCCTCTCGAACCTTCTTTGAGCGCTTCATTCAGATCCGGTTTTGCCGCACGCATTCCCGGAACCAATCCAAAGACAATGCCGGTCACGATCGAAACCGCGATCGTGAAGAGAAACACTCGAGCGTCGACTCCGACTTCGTTCAATCGGGGAATGTTGTCCGGCTCGAGCGCCATGAGCGCATCTGTGCCCCAGAGCGCAAGCAGAAATCCAATGCTACCGCCCGCCAGCGAAAGCATCAGGCTTTCAGTAAGCAGGAGGCGCAACACGCGCAGCCGGCTGGCGCCCAGCGCAGTGCGAATCGCGATCTCTTTTTTCCTTGAGGCCGCCCGCGCGAGCAAAAGGTTTGCGATGTTTGCGCAAGCGATCAGCAGCAGAAAGGCGACTGCTCCAAACAACACCAATAATCCCGGCCGAATTTCTTTAACCGTCTGCTCTTGCGTTGGGACCAGGCTGATGCCGATGCCGGTGTTGCCGTCCGGGTACTGCTTTTCAAGACGGCGTTCGATCGTGGTCATCTCAGCTCGCGCCTGATCAATTGTCACGCCAGGTTTGAGCCGGCCTATGGCAAAGAATGAATAATTGCCACGCTCTGTTTCTCTACCGCTGGCCGCCAGCGGAACATAAAGGTCGATGGGATCATTCAATACTTTTCCCATGTAACCGAAGCCCACGGGGAACTGAGAGTTAGAAGCCATGACGCCCACGACCGTGTAGCTTTGATTATTGAGCGTCAGCCACTTACCCACGATTCCGGGATCAGATCCAAAGCGACTTTGCCAGAGAGCATGGCCCAGGATGACCACATGATTGGCGCCTTCCTTATCTTCTTCAGGCAGGAATGAGCGTCCGATCACAGGCGTTGCGCCGATGAGCGGAAAGAGATTGGCTGACGATCTGACTGTACCGAGGCGTGCCGGTTCGCCTGTTCCGGTGAGGTTCAGATTCGTAAATGTATATGCTGAGATTTGTTCGAAGGTCTGGTTTTGATCTACCCAGTCGCGGAGGTTCGCAAGCGACACCGGCATCTGATACATGCCGCGCTCCGGGCTTTCTTCCCAGATGGTTACGAGGCGAGCGGGATCACGATATGGAAGCGGACGAAGGAGCACGGCATTGATCACGCTGAACATTGCCGTGTTCGCGCCGATGCCTAAAGCGAGCGTGATTACTGCGATGGCGGTGAAGCCGGGATGCTTCAGCAGGCTTCTGATTCCATAGCCAAGATCTTTAAATAGTATTTCCATGACTGATCTCCCCTGTCTCCCTTTTCAAAAGAGCCGAGCTATAGCGCTAATAAGGCCTATAACTCCCGCTACTCGTACCGCAGCGCAACCAGCGGATCGACTCTCGTTGCGCGGCGCGCCGGCACGTAACAAGCGACGAATGCGACCAGCATCAGTAAACCCGCAACCGCAACGAAGGTCATCGGGTCTTTCGCCGTAACGCCAAATAGCAGCGTGGACATCACTCGTGTAAGACCGATTGCTCCCAGCAGCCCAAGCCCCACGCCAACCGCTACCAAAGTCATTCCCTGACGAACAACGAGCTTCAAAACATCAAGCTGCCGTGCGCCCAGCGCCAGCCGGATGCCGATTTCCTGCGTACGTCGAGTGACGGCGTATGACATCACGCCGTAGATGCCCAGGACCGCCAGCAACAAAGCCAGCAGAGCAAAGGAACCCAGCAGCCAGAGGTTGAAGCGGTCGGACTGCAAAGCAGTCGCTCGCAGGTCATCCATTGTTCTGACCTTCGTAATCGTCACCATGCGATCTGCTCTTCGCGTTTCATTTACGATGGCGCTGCCCATGGTGGCCGGATCGCCCGCCGTTTTCACCACCAGATTCATCTGCGACAGCGGTGGGTCGGCGGTGTTGACGTAGGGATAAAACATCTCTTCCCAAATCCGGTTATCCACGCCCGGCTGAATGTGGTTGGCAACGACGCCG
>WNGF01009916.1_pt1 | contig 10865 bp, 9 predicted proteins | sample 5400641 | NCBI WGS metagenome assembly WNGF01 (sample SAMN13153371, study PRJNA577476) | soil metagenome | isolation source: 80 cm soil or saprolite under grassland replicate 2 | place: USA:California | collected 2016-06-15 | reverse complement strand
GCAGCGGCGGATCGCCGAGTTGGAGCGCGAGAACCGCGAACTGCGGCGAGCCAACGAGATCTTGAAAGCCGCCTCGGCTTTCTCTTCGCGGGAGCTCGACCCGCGACTGCCAACGTCGTGAGCTTTATCAACACGCACCGCGAGCGCTGGGGGATCGAGCCGATCTGCCGAACGCTGCAGGTCGCCCCGTCCACGTACTACGCGGCCGTCTCTCGGCAGCCTTCAGCCCGCCAACTCAGCGATGAGTGGTTGAAGACTGAGATCGGTCGGGAGCATCGCGTCAACTTCGGCGTGTACGGCATTGAGAAGGTGTGGCGCCAGCTCAACTGCGAGGGCGTCAAGCTCGGCCGTGACCGGGTGGCGAGGCTGATGGACGACCTGGACCTGAGCGGCGTCGTGCGTGGGAAGAAGAAGCGCACCACGATCCCAGATGAGGTCAGCCCGCGGCCGGCCGACCTGGTCGAACGCAACTTCACCGCAGCCGCCCGGCGTTGTCAAGTTGAGCAGCGCGACAGCGGCGAGGAACGCATCGAGCGCGAATATCCTGCTGAGCCCATCGTCAGCGGCAGACTCCGCCCAGGGTGACATCCTGCCAAACGGCGTGCCTGCCGACGCCCAGCGGCAATGAGTAATCACCGCCTACACGCTGTCATTTGGCGGACTGTTGCTGCTAGGTGGACGGGTCGCCGACGCGGTTGGCCGAAACCGCGCCCTGCTGGTCGGCCTGGCCGGCTTTACGGTGGCATCCGCCCTGAGCGGCGCGGCCACCAGTCTGGGCACGCTCGTCACCACGTGGAAATACCTACTCCTGCGCGACCAGGCCGTGCTGGACAATCCAGACCGCGACTTCGGCGCGGTTGCGGACGCCGAGCTTGTCTCGGATGTGCTCGACGTGGCCTTCGGCGGTGCGTTCGCTGATCACGAGTTGCTCGCCGATCTGTCGATTGGTGAGCCCGCGCGCGATGAGTAGTGCGACTTCGCGTTCGCGCGACGACAGCGTGTTGAGCCGGGCGGCGTTGCCGTTCCGGGCAGCGAGATGCTGCCGCTCGACGTTGAAGACCTCGACTGGTCGCGAAAATCCGGCCACGACCTGCTCGCCGAGCGCGCACGCTTCGACCTGGTCCTCCACGGCGGCGTGGACCGGCTGGGTTACCAGCAGTTGGCCGGGCGCTGCCATCGCACTCAAATGCTCGGCTAACTCGACCACTGGTCCCACCGCCGCGTAGTCCACACGTCCCGCGAAGCCGATCTGACCCAGCGTGGCATAGCCAAGCGTGACCGCCGCGCCGAAGTCGAGCCGATGACCGCGCCTGGCCCAGCTTCGCGTGAGCTCGGCCATCTTCTGTCGAATGGCAAGCGACATACGCACCGCCGCGACCGCGGGGTCGGGGCACGGCAGCGGGTCGTTGAAGAAGACCTGAATGGCATCACCCGCAAACGCGCCGACCGTGCCGCCGAACTGATGGATGATCGCGCCCGCGGCGTGGTGGTACTCGGCCAGCACGCTCATGACCTCCTCGGGCGCGGTCATCTCGGCGAACATCGTGAAGCCGAGCAGACGACAGTACACCACCGCGATCTGACGCCGATGGCTCCCCAGGATCGCCTCATCGCCGGACGAGACGAGCAGATCGGCTAGCTGCGGCGAGAGGAAGCGGCGCAGTCGCCCGATGCGATCCAACTCGTCGACCTGCTGTTGCACGCGCGCTTCCAGGGTCTGGTTCAAGTGCGCAAGCTCGGCGGCCTGACGCTGCACCATGTCGTGGAAAGCCTTGACGCGCAGCAACGAGCGCACCCGCGCCAGCAGTTCGACGCCGTCGACCGGCTTGATCAGGAAGTCATCCGCGCCCGCCTCGATGGAACTGACGCGATCGGTCGAGGCGGCGCCGGTGACCATCACAACCGGCAGCATCGACGACCCTGGCGCGGCGCGCACGCGTCGACACACCTCGTAGCCGTCGATGCCGGGCAGGATCAAGTCGAGCAGCACCAGGTCGGGTGGCTCCAGAGCGATCCGCTCGAGCGCCTCCTCACCCGACCCTGCGCGAACGACGGTGTACCCCTCCGTCGCGAGCATGCCTTCCAGCAGCTTTGCGTTGACCGGCGAGTCGTCCACGACCAGCACTCGCGCGGTGTGCGGTTCCTCCCCGATCGCCATCCGAGGCCGCAGTGTCGCGCCCAGTCAGGTACGTGTCAACGGCCACGTATCGCCGATACGTACCTTTCGGCGCTCGAGACACGTACACACAACGCGTACATCTACCCGTCCCGGCGGATGTGCCGCCAGCCGATGCTGGTGCCCATCAAGCAACGCCGCGAACGCGGCAAAGGGGACGGATCATGAACACGCGGTTTCTCGCTTCTTCGGTGGTAGCGCTCGCAGCCATGGTCGCGCCCGCGACCACCCACGCCGATGAGATCAGGGCCGCTGAGGCGGCGGCTCCCGCGATCGTGACGACGATGGATCTGTCGGCGCGCAGCCACGACGACTGGGCCTTCGTGCTGCCGCTGGCGCCGCTGGATCTCTCGGCGCGCTCGCACGATGACTGGGCCTTCACGTTCAAGTCGAGCCAAAGCGCGCTCGACCTGTCGCCACGGTCGCACGACGACTGGGCGGTGCGGTGAGTGCCATGGAAATCCTGGTCTTCATCGCCACGCTGTGTGTGCTGAGCATCTTGACGCAACGGTTCGGCTTCGACAGCCGCCCGGGCATCGGCCGCGGCGACTCGGAGCACCCGGACTCTTGACGGCTTTCCAGCGGCTGCGTACTGTCACTCGACCCTCGCGAAGTACGTTTGCGTTGGCCCGCACCCTGAGGACGTATGGCAACGATCGTGTCGATCCATTCCTTCCGCGGTGGGACAGGGAAATCGAACGCCGCGGCGAACCTCGCCACGGTGTTGGCGGCGAAGGGTCAGCGGGTCGGCGTCATCGACACCGACATCCAATCACCAGGCATCCACGTCTTGTTTGGCCTCGCCGGCGACGATGTCGCGGCCTCGCTCAACGACTTCCTGTGGCGCGGATGCGACATCGAAGACGCCGCGCGGGACGTCACGCCGCGACTCGCCCCAGGCGAGGGGCGAATCTTCCTGATTCCGTCGAGCATCCAGCCTGGCGAGATCACCCGCGCCCTGCGCGAGGGCTACGACGCCCAGCGACTCGCGCTCGGCCTGCGTCGCCTCGTCACCGAACTTCGGCTCGACACCCTGCTTATCGATACGCATCCCGGTTTGCACGAGGAAACCCTGCTGTCGCTGGTGATCTCGCATGTGCTGCTCATCCTCCTGCGACCCGATCAGCAGGACTACGAAGGCACCGCGGTCACCGTCAAAGTCGCGCAAGGCTTGCAAGTGCCGCGCATGCTGCTCGTGGTCAACAAGACGCCGTCCGCGTTCGACCCCGAAGCGGTGCGGCGCAAAGTCGAGGACACCTACGGCTGCCCGGTTGCCGCGGTGCTACCCCACTCGGAGGAGATGATGACCCTGGCCAGCGAAGGGATTTTCGTGCTCCGCTACCCCGAGCACCCGCTGACCGCCCTGTACCAGCAGGTCGCGGCGGCGCTGGTCGCCTAGCGATGCCGAGCGTGGACCCAGTGGGCGGTCTGGGCCTGCTGTCGCGCGAGGAGGTGCTGGGCGGTCTGCCCGCGCGGCGCGCCAGCGCGCTGCTGTTCGCGATCGAGAGTCGCACCGCGCTGCGCATGGTCCGCACGCGTCAGGCGGTGAGGCGGCTGGCCACCGAACACAGCGCCGAGCAACAGGAGCGCGCGTTCCTGGATGCGCTCGCGCACGGCCGCGAGTGGCCGGTCCGGCCGAAGATTCAGGATCTCGAGCGCCACGCGCTCGATTGGGCACCCCTCGTACCGGCTGAGCCGGGCGTCCGCGCCGCGCTCGCGGCACTGCTTCGCACCAAGTACCTCTTCCGACGCCAGGACGTCCCGCTGCTGTGCGACGTGCTCGGGCTGGACAGCGCTGCGGTCGCCCAGGCGTTCGAGCGTCAGCAGCATCAGCCAGTGCAGGCGGTCTACGCCGCCCAGATCGGTTGGCGCGAGCGGCGGCGATGGAGGCAAGCACATGCGGCGCAGCGGCTCGAGTCGCTGCCGCCCTTCTGGACCGCGTTTGCGCTGACGCTGACCGAGATAGTCGGCGCGGCGATCCTGGCGCTGCCGACTGCTGTCGCGAGCGTCGGTCCACTGGCTGGCATCGGGTTGCTGCTCATCCTGGGCGCGATCAACACGCTCACCATCGTGGCGCTGTCGGAGGCGTTCGTTCGCAACGGCAACGTGCGCTTTGGCCACGTGTACTTTGGTCGACTGGTCGCCGATTACCTCGGCGTTCGCGGCTCGCCTGGGCTTACCCGCGTGTTGCTCGGAATGATTTCGGCGCTCTTGGTTGCCGACTGCATCGGCGCGTTGCTCGCATTCTGCATCGGCGTCTCGACAACGCTCGCGGCAGTGTCGGGCATCTCGCCATCAATCTGGGCGGTGCTGTTGCTCGCGGTGGTGCTGTACTTCGTACGTCGGCAGACGCTGGGCCTGACGATCGCCTCGGCCATGCTGGTCGGGGCCATCAACATGGGCTTGCTTGTGCTGCTGATGGGGCTGGCACTACCGTACGTCAGCCTGGTGAACGTGCTCAGCCCGGCCGTGACGCCCATCTCTGGTGCAGTTGTTGGCGTCATTTTCGCGGCCTACTTCGGCCACTTCTCGACTGGTACGTGTGCACGGCTGGTGCTCGATCGCGATCCGAGTGGGCGCTCGCTGATCCTGGGCAACCTCGCCGCGATGAGCGTGGCGATCGTGCTGAACGGTGCGTGGGTAGTGGTGGTCAGCGGCACGCTCGCGCCGTCGGCGCTCCTGGGCGAGTCGGGTACACCCATCACCTTGCTGGCCGACAGGGTCGGGCCTGTGGTCAACGCCATCGGCGTTGCCTACGTGATCCTCAGCATGGGCTTGGGCTCGATCCACGCCGCCCAGGCGTTGACGTACCAGGTGCGCGACTGGCTCCCGAGCCAGCAGTCGATGCGCCGCGCGGCACTGCTGGGGCCAGGGGTGGTGGTCGCGGTCTTTGGATTGGGCGAGTGGCTGCGCGCGGCCCACGTCTCGTTCGCGGAGTCGCTTGGCGTGCTCGGCGCACTCGCCTGCTCGGTCTTCGGCGGCATGCTGCCCGCGCTGCTGCTGATCGCGAGCCGGCGCAAGGGCGAGTACGTCCCTGGGCTCGTGCTGCGTCTGGTCGGGCATCCCGTGGTCATGCTGGCCATCTACTGCCTATTCGCGGCGAGCTTCTTCGTGCACGGGCTCGTCATCTGGACCGACCCGCCGCGGCGCTTGGCGGCACTGCTCCTCGGGAGTGCGCTACTGGCTCTGACCGCGGCCGCCATCGCGCGCGGCGCGCTTTCCTCGCGGCTCGTCGTCGAACTGCGGCTCGAGGACGAGACCGCTGCACCCGTGGTGAGCGCCATCGATTGCGGCATCAGCGTGCCACTGCGCGTGCGTTTCGAGCGCCAGGTGCTGGTCGACGTGCCGACGCCGCATGCGCGCGAGCTCAAGCTGTGGATACATCGCCTGACGGCAAGCGGTGACTCGGTGCCACTCGCGGCGCGGGTCGAGATCGATGGTTGCGACGTACTGGAGGTCAATGGGTCGGCCCTCGTGCCCATCAGCCGCGTGCCGCTGAGGTTGGGGTTCAGCGTATGAAGCGACTTGCCTGGCTGCTGGTGTTGGCGTGGCTGGTAGCCGCGTGCGTGCCGGCGGCACCAGCGGAGCAGCCGACTGGCGAACTGCGCATCGGCGTGCTGGCGACGTTGAGCGGCACCGCCGCCGATGTCGTGGGCAGGTCGACCGTGGAGGGCGCGCAACTCGCAGCCAAGCGCGCCAACGACGCGGGAGGTGTGAACGTCGGCGGGCGCAAGCAGCGCGTCGTGCTGGTGATCGAAGACGATCAGGACCGCGCCGAGGCGGCCATCGACGCCGCGCGCAAACTGATCACCCAGCAGAGCGTCGTCGCGCTCGTCGGACCGCAGTTCAGTCGCAACGCCATCCCCGTCGCCGGCGTGGCCGAGAGCTCGCACATCCCGATGGTCAGCCCGGCCTCCACTCGACCCGAAACCACCGCCGGCAAGCGCTACGTCTTTCGCGCCGCGTTCACCGACCCGCTCCAGGGCCGGGCGCTGGCGCGCTTCACCCGCGACGAGTTGCACGCGCAGTCGGTGGCGGTGCTGTACGACGTCGCCAGCGCGTACAACAAGGGCCTCGCGGACATCTATCGCGACGCCTTCCAGGAAGCTGGCGGGCAGGTCGTCGCGTACGAGTCGTACACGACCGATGCGCGCACCAACCTGGCCGCGCAACTCGGCCGCGTGCAGGCAAGCGCAGCCCAGGTGCTGTTCCTGCCCAACTACGCCGACGAAGTTCCCGCCCAGGTCGAGCAGGCGCGCCAGGCAGGCATCCACGCGACCCTGCTGGGTTCGGACTCGTGGGGCGACATCGCGGCAGCCGAGATGGAGAAGCTCGAAGGCGCCTTCTACACCGGGCACTGGGCCTCCGACATGGCCAGCGAGCAGGCGCAGGCCTTCGTCGCCGCGTATCGCGAAGCCTACGGTCGACTGCCCACCGAGACGTCGGCGTTGACGTATGACGCCCTCGGGCTGCTGTTCCAGGGCCTATCGAATCAGAACACTGCCAGCGCCGAAGCCATCCGCAATGGACTCGCCAGCGTCGAGTCGTACACCGGCGTGACCGGCACCATGCGCTTCCAAGGCACGGGTGACCCGGTGCGCAGCATCGTCATGCTGCAGATCCACGACGGCAGGGCGACCTTTTACCGGCTTGTGAACCCATGATCGGACGAACACTCATCGCGCTCGTGGCGGTGAGCCTGATCGGGTGTGCCTCGCCCGCGCCAACGCCCGCGGCCGAGCTCCGCATCGGACTGATCACCACGTTGAGCGGCGACCTCGCCGAATCGTACGGCTCGTCCACCGTGGACGCGGCCAAGCTAGCGCTGCAGCCCATCAACGACGCGGGCGGGCTCGAGGTGAATGGCCAGAAACAGAAGGTGTCGCTGGTCATCGAAGACGATCAGGATCGCGCCGAGGTTGCCACCCGCAGCGCTCAGAAGCTTATCAATCAGGACCGCGTGGTGGCCCTGGTGGGCCCGTCGCTATCGCGCAATGCCATCCCGGTCGCCGACGTGGCCGAGGGCGCCCGCATCCCGATGATCAGCCCGAACTCGACCAATCCGGCGACCACGGCGGGCAAGAAGTACGTCTTCCGCGTCGACTTCATCGATCCCTTCCAGGGGCGCGTCATTGCACGCTTCGCGCGCGATGAACTGCATGCCCAGAGCGCCGCCGTCCTGTACGACGTCGCCAGCGCATACAACAAAGGCATCGCCGAAGTCTTCAGGCAGGTCTTTACCGACGCGGGTGGCCAGGTCGTCGCGTTCGAGTCATACACCTCGGGTGAGAAGAACTTCGGGCAGCAGATGGTGCGTATCAAACAGAGCGGCGCGGCTGTGCTGTTCTTGCCCAACTACGACAACGACGTACCGACGCAGGCGCAGCAAGCGCGTACGGCGGGCATCACCGCCGCACTGCTGGGCTCTGACGCGTGGGGCACCCTCAGGCCCGAGAACCTGGGCGAACTCGAAGGCTCCTACTTCTCCACCGACTGGAGCATCGATGCGCCGGGTGAGCGCTCGCAGGCGTTCGTGAAGCGCTTTCGCGACACCTATAACCGATCGCCCAACAACATCGCCGCGCTCGCCTACGATGCCGTCGGACTGCTGCTGGCGGGCGTGCGATCGCAGGGCAAGGCCGACCCGGAGTCGATTCGGGCGGGTCTGAGCGGGACTGTCGAGTACGCCGGCGCGACGGGCACTATTGGCTACGCCGGCGGCGGCGGCGACCCGGTCAAGAGCGCGCTCGTCCTGCGCGTCAAGGACGGCAAGATGATCCTCGACCGCCAGGTGGACCCGTGATCGCGGCGCTCGAAGCCGTGGCGGCGGAGCTGCGTTCGCATGGACGCCGCACGCGCTGGAGTTTTCTCTAGCCATGCGCTTCTGGACGCGCAGCTTGATGGTCAGGCTGGTCAGCTACTTCCTGCTGCTGTCGCTGGTGACAGTCAGCCTGGTTGGCTACCTGGCGTACACGCAAGCCACCGAGGCGCTGAAGCTGGCCGTGTTCGATCGCCTCAGCGCGCTCGCCGACGTCAAGGAAGGCGAGCTCAACCGCTGGGTCGACGACGAAGTGCGCAGTGTGGTGCTGATCGCGCGTTTGCCCGACGTGCGCACGCAAGTGCGCACGCTGATGAGTCGGCCCGAGTCCGATCCGAGCTACGAGACCGCCCATGCGGCCCTGGCTGCGTACCTGAGCGCGCTGGTCAGCAGCGAACCTGAGCTTCAGGAAGTGTTCGTGCTGAGCGACGTCGGCGGCAAGATCATCGTCTCGACGCAACCCTCACATGAGGGGCAGTACCGCGTCACCGATCGCTACTTCACCCAGGGCAAGTTGGGCACGTTCGTCCAGAACGTCTACCCCTCGCCGATCACGCTCGCGCCGACGATGACCGTCGCCACCCCAGTGCTGGACGAGTCTGGGCAGCGGCTGGGCGTCCTGGCAGTGCACCTCAGCCTCAAGCGCATGGACGAGATCATCCAGGAGCGCATCGGCGTCGGCGCCAGCAACGAGGCGTACCTGGTCGATCGCCTGAACGTGTTCGTTTCGGGCGATCGGTTCGGTAGGCAGGAGTTCCCACGCGGCGTCCACACCGACGGCATCGACGCCGCCGTCCACGGCACGAATGGCGCCGGGCTGTACACCAACTACGCTGGCGTCCCGGTCATCGGCGTCTATCGCTGGCTTGCCGATCGCGAACTGGCGCTGCTGGTCGAGATCCATCAGGACGAGGCGTTCGCGCCGGCGGGCCGCCTGGCGTTGACCATTTTGCTGGTCGGGCTCGCGTCAGCCGGGCTGCTAGCGCTGGGGGTGTACGTGCTGGCGCGCCAGATTGCACGGCCCATTCTGGCCATCACGCGCACCGCGACCCAGGTTGCCTCGGGCGATCTAACGCAGCGCGCACCGGTGCTCACCGAGGACGAAGTCGGCGTGCTTGCGCGCGCCTTCAACACCATGACTCAGCAGTTGAGCTCGCTGTACGACACGCTCGAGGACCAGGTGGTCGATCGCACCACCGAGCTCCAGCGGGCCAAGGAGTACTTCGAGTCACTCGTCGAGAACAGCCCGGTGGCCATCGTGACGCAGGGCCTGGACAACATGGTCGTGTCGTGGAATCCCGCCGCCGAGAAGCTGTTCGGATACACCCAGGACGAAGCCGTCGGACGCGAACTCGACAGCCTTGTCGCGGTCGATCAAGCTCGCGAAGAGGCAGACCGCTACTCCCTCGCGGCGCGGCGTGGCGAGCGCATCCACGCCCTGGCGAGGCGCACCCGCAAGAACGGTTCGATCGTCGAAGTCGAGTTGTTGTCGGTGCCGGTTGTCGTCGCCGGTCGCCCGGTTGGCACCATCGTCGTCTACCACGACATCACCGAGCTACTGCGGGCGCGGCACGACGCGGAGTCGGCCAATCAGGCCAAGAGCGCGTTCCTGGCCACGATGAGCCACGAGATCCGCACGCCGATGAATGCCGTCATCGGCATGAGCGGACTGCTGCTCGGAACTGAGCTATCACCCGAGCAGCGCGAGTACGTCGGCATTGTGCGTACCAGCGGCGAAGCGCTGCTGACGGTCATCAACGACATCCTCGACTTCTCGAAGATCGAGGCCGGCAAGATGGAACTCGAGCAGGCGCCATTCGACCTACGCGAGTGCCTCGAAGGTGCGCTTGACCTGGTCGCGATTCGCGCCGCCGAGAAGAACCTCGACCTGGCGTGCACCGTCGACGACGGCGTACCTGGGGCAGTCGTCGGCGATCCGACCCGGCTGCGACAGGTGCTGGTCAATCTGCTCAATAACGCCATCAAGTTCACCGAGCGCGGCGAGGTCGTCGTCTCGGTCAGCTCACGCGCCCTCGATGAGCAGCGCCACGAGTTGCGCTTCGCGGTCCGCGACACCGGCATTGGCATTCCCGCCGACAGCCTCGGGCGGCTCTTCCAACCATTCAGTCAGGTCGACCTGTCCACCAGCCGCAAGTACGGCGGCACCGGGCTGGGACTCGCCATTAGCAACCGCCTGTGCGAGCTTATGGGCGGCACGATGTACGTCGAAAGCACCGCTGGCGTTGGCACGACGTTCACCTTCACCGTCGTCACAGGCATCGTGCCGCAACCGCCGGCGCAGCTTGGCGCGGGTGAGGACCAGCCTCGGCTGCTCGGCCGACGTCTGCTCGTCGTCGACGACAACGCCACGAATCGCGGCCTGGTGGTCCAGTACGCGCGCGCGTGGGGCCTGCACACCAGCGCGACCGCGTCGCCGCTGGAAGCGCTCGAATGGATTCGACGTGGCGACACGTTCGACCTTGCCATCCTGGACTCGGTCATGCCCGAGATGGACGGCGCCGCGCTGGCAGCCGCCATCCGCCGGCAGCCTCACGCGCGCGCGCTGCCGCTGGTCATGTTCTCGGCGCTCCGACGGCGCGAAGCCGGCGCGGAGCGTGCCGAGTTCGCGGCCTTGCTCACCAAACCGCTCAAGCAGTCCCACCTGCTGGACGTCCTGGTGACCGTACTAGCGGGTCGGGCGGTGCGCGACCGCACCGCGGGCCCGGCGCGTCACGCGCTCGACGCACGATGGCCGAGCGCCTCCCGCTGCGCATCCTGGTGGCCGAGGACAACGCGGTCAACCAGAAGCTCGCCTTACGCGTCCTGAGCCAGCTTGGCTACCACGCCGACGTCGCGGGCAATGGCCTCGAG
>WNGF01017341.1_pt1 | contig 10867 bp, 30 predicted proteins | sample 5400641 | NCBI WGS metagenome assembly WNGF01 (sample SAMN13153371, study PRJNA577476) | soil metagenome | isolation source: 80 cm soil or saprolite under grassland replicate 2 | place: USA:California | collected 2016-06-15 | reverse complement strand
CTTGAGGTTGCTATATAATAGAAACATAAGTAAGTATAGAGAGACCGCATCGAACGAAAGGAGGCGAACATCATGATCGTACACCGTACATCAGTACGACAGCGAAGGTAACTTAACCTTCGAGGCCGATCTCGAGTACATCGAGACCTACATGGCCTACACGCAGTTCGGGTTTGAGACCGAAGGCGTCTGGACCGAGATCAGGATCCCAACCGCAGCGGAGTAACAAGGAGGCGAACGTCATGAAGCAGGTCGTAATTCAGAAGGTGCGCCGTAGGCGCACACGAGAGGAGCCGCCCCCAGTGTGGCCTCGAACCCAAAGTGCGCGACCCCGAGTTCCGATGAAGAGCAGTACCAAAGAGAGCTGACCGTTGGCCCTTGAAATGTTTCTCGAGGTACCTATATAATAGTATCATGAGAGATTAAATAGAACCTCAATACGAACAGAAGGGAGGTACGAAATGAGTACGAAACACTTCATCACGTACAAGCGTTACGAACGCGATCATCAGATCGGAGAGTACCGCGACCCCGACCGCAAGAGTCCGCCGTGGGAGTTGATCGATGAGATCGCGGAACAGAAGTTCAGCGGCGGATTCGATCTCAAGCGTAAGAACCTGTGTACGACCTGTTACGAATACAGAAGCGTAACAGGCACGTGTGGTTGCGACTGAAGAGAGGCGGTCGGAGCGGAACATGTTGTACGCACGAAGTGAAGCGCCTACTAAGGCGGAGAACAAGAAGGTCGGCGGCCGACAGTATCGGCGGTCCTACAACTGGGAACGACGTAATCGTCCGAAGTTCGGACCGCTTAACGTCACGCACGCAGAGCCGCAGCAGATCGTCGTCAATCGTACGAAGTTGATGTACGGCTGAGAAGAGAGGAACTGAGATGCAGAACAACCTGTACTACCTGTTCGGTGACACGGACATCCCCAAGGTCCCCTATCTTCCGTTTCCACGTCCGCGCCTCGAGGCGTTGCTTCGGGAGGAGAACCCTGAGAAGCTAACCCTCGACGACCTCCAGAACCTCTGGAGCATATTCCGTGAGGTGGAAGGCTACCTCAGTCCGGAGACGCTCACCCTCAAGGAGTTCGCCGCTTGGGTCCTCGAGGTGGCCTGCGAGGTCACCTGGTGACGAAAGATTCCCGCGCCTTGGCCCTTGAAAGGTACTTCGAGGTGCCTATATAATAGAATCATAGAGCAGCAAAGAGAGGCGCAGGCGGCCGTTGGAGTAAGAGTAGGTTCGATTCCTACTCCGGCCACGTAGGAGTACCAAACGTGTACTCCACAAACAGGAAGGTTCCATCATGTCCGACACCACCACCATCGAGCAGCCCACCTCCGTGGCGCTCGACCACGTCACGCCGTACGGTGGCGCGAAGCTCGTGAACGCGTGGCTGAAGCGGGACGGCAAGCGTACCCCCTCCGGCAAGTCCAAGCTCCCGTCGCAGATGATCTACTCGTACACCACCGGCCGGCTGAACAAGGGCGGCAAGCCCGGAATCCCCTGCTTCGTGTGGCGCAACCCGGAGCTGGGCAAGGACCAGGTGCGCATCCGCATCAAGGACCTGAAGGTGTGGTACACGAAGTACACCGCGCCGCCGGCGGAGCTGACCGACGAGGACGAGACCGAGCAGGCCGGCGAGGCCGAGGCCCCGAAGCCCGAGGCGCCGGCGCCGAAGCCTCCGAAGGCCACCGCGAAGGCGTGAGCGGTGGGGCGGCTACCTGCGAGGTTGCAGGTAGTCGTCCCTCTGTTCACGTAGGAAAACCGGCCCTTCGTGACAACCCAACCACAGGCCGAACCGTTGAGGTACCGGTCCAAACCAAGGAGGCGCAGTGCATCATGATCAAGAGGGACGTCGTGGTCGAGACCCTTGAGGTCCGGACCAACACGTGGCACGTCTACTGCCACACTGACGAGATCCACGCCCTGTGGATTCTCTACGCGCACCGCATGAGGCACGACTACAGGGCGCGTAGTTTGCGTACGCACCAGGAATTACACACGCCGAAATGGTAGTCATACCCGTGGTGTGTAACACGCGCTCTAGGTAGTTATACTACCCCCTCAACGCCTTAGTTACTCAGTGAACTTGAGGATGAGGCTTTATAGAAAACACACGGTTAGTTATCCGTGGTAACACGTCAAACAAGAGAGGTGGTACTCTATACGACTATTACTATATATAACTATATCCTTAATAACCTAATACCTCAATCCCAGGCACGAAATAGTGCCTGGGATCGTACAGACAATGAACACAGACAATGAACACAGGAGTCGAATTGCAATGGCACACGTCGCACGCCTCACGTCCGAGTTCATCACACCACGCCCGCACAAGAGCAACACGCCGTAAGGAGCGCGTCATGAAGACGAACACCCGAGTCGCTGCCGCACTTGCAGTCGGTACCATCTTCGGCGCCACACTAGGAGCCACCATAACCAACCTCACAACGAACCTCACAACGTCACCAGTGTGGCTTCCAGAAACGCCAACGACAACGGTGACAGTAACACCAACGTTAACACCAACGCCACCACCAACGCCACCAGCTGATGCGGCGCCGCCGTACTGCCCAACCGAGGACAGCTGCAGGCCCAACTACGACGGGCGCACGAAGCAGTGGCACATCGTCGAGAACACCCCTCGAAAGGGTGCGAACAAGTACATGGGCACGATCGATGGACACCCTGAGTGCTGGGCCATCGTCAACGCCACCAGCATCCTGTACTGCATCGACGGGTACACCGAGACTTCGTAACCAACCGAACCAACAACGAACCAACAACGAACCGAACCAGACGTACAACAGAGAGGTACACGAACTCGGTCGCGAACACATTTGGGCGGCCCTAGCCACAACCAATCGCCCTGTGGTGGTTGATGTCTAGGGCCCGCCCATGTATGGTCGCGTACATGAAAGGAGACGACCATGGCAGCCACAACAAGTAAGTTTCGAACCCATGTGTTCGACAGCACGGAGGAGGCGTACGACGCTACACAGACCGGCTACTACCGGTTCAAGGAGATTCCGAACGAGGAGTTCGGTGTCGAGGTCCTCAAGGCCGCAGTATACACCGAGGTCTACGACGGCGACCTGTTGTGCGTACCAACCAAGGGCGTGTACGGCTTCCTGTACGAGGCGTGGCCGATTGCCTACCCGGACACACGACTCCCAGGAACGTACGCCTCAGGGGAGAGCGGCAACGTGTTCCACAGCTTGAAGAACGTGGCGCTGTTCCTCGCAGACCACCCGCAGTACTTCGACGTGATGGTCGCGTGTCACGAACTGTACCAGCTGCACCACTAGCCGAGCAGCCGCGAAACCACGCCGCTCGAAACCGAATAGTGACACAGAGAAGGAGAACACAGTGACGAGACCGACAACGACCTACTTCAACAAGCGCTACTTCAACAAGCGCTACGCCAGCGTACTACTTGCGTGCGCGCTACTGGTACCGTTGGCCGAAAAGAGCTGCAGTGGCGCACCGAAAGACAAGCCGGAGCACGTTATCTCGAAGTTCTACCGGCCAAGAGGTAAGTACACGACGGAATGCTGGGGCATTGTGTACGAGCACCCCTACAAGTCACCACCAGCTACCGCAAAGGCCTGCGTTACCCACCAGAAGTGGCTGACGTACCACAAAGGCGACGTGTACCCGTAAAGAGGGGACAAAATGCAGAAGAAGAGCGTAACACGAGAGCAGGCCGAAGAGGTCCTGCAGCGGGTGAAGGCCACATGGGACATGGGCTACGAGTGGACCAGACGGGAGCCCAAGCTTGTCGAAGACTGGGATGGCCGCAAGTGGGTTATCATCTGGGAGGAAGGTCCGGAAGAGTGGGCGTACTGGACATCTCAGTACAACACCGCCCATGTATGGACCGAACCAGTTAACTCGGCGGTCCTCGCGATCTACTCACTGAAGCCGAGCACGCACGCGCAAGCGCGCACGCTACTGCCACTGAAGCCGAACAAGTTGTACGACCTCAGTGACGCGGAGCGCCAAGTCGTTATCAACCTGCTCGAGGGTGAGCTTGCTGAGACTGGTGAGGAAGACCGTCTCCCGCACGTTGGGATCGCTCTCGAGATCGTACTTGAGGCGCTCGGCGCGGAAGGATACGAGTTCACGTGACGGCGAACAACGTACCGAACAAGGAGCAACTGAACGAGGTGTACAACCACCTCGACCACTACTGCCGTGGCAATCAACAGATAGCGTACTACGGGCAGTTGCGTGCCGAGGAGTACACGCATGCCGAGGCACTCGAGATGACCATTGTACACTTCGGCCTGCGCCACGAGACCTGGTACAACAAGCGATTCGAACCGAAGGAAGGAGAGGACAAGAACGATGGATGACCGAGAGTGCTTGGAGTACCTACGAGCATTCAACGTGAACCCGGCCCTGATCGAGTACGTCGCCAAGGCGTTCCTTGAACGGAACGAACTCAAGGCGGACGTTGAGCGTTGGACGGAGGTGAGCCTGCAGCAGATGAAGACGCTGGACCTCTGGCGCAACCGCTACATGACCATCCTGATGTCGATCGACGCCGACAAGGCAGCAGAGGTCCTCGCGAAGCAGGTCGAACGCGAAGCACCCAAGGAGGAGTAGTGAAGATCGAAGTCACAGTGACGTACACGGAGGAGTTCACTGTGGACGTCGATGATGCAACGTACAAGCGTGCGTACATCGACGGGGCGCCAGAGGAGTGGGCTAGCGAAGCGTCTGACCTGTGGTTGCAAGCCATCGCAGAAGTCGACGCTGTAATCATGAGACACCCGAACTGGTTGGCTGCTATGCCGTTCGGCCTAACGATCGAGAAGGTCGAACACGCACCCAAGACTACCAACGAACCCACCAACGAACCCACCAAGGATGTCGAGTAGCCCACAAAGTACCACACGTGGTGCTGCGAGACCGGCGCCTGAGGGGGCCCTCTCTCCTCCTCAGACGTCGGTGTCGTCGCAACACAAAGCAGTGCGACACAAATGAAAGGAAGAAACATGAACAGAAACAGAACCATCAAGGTCGCGACGCCGCTGGCTACACTGCTGGCTACACTGCTGGCCGCTGCTGCGCTCACTGGCTGCGGTGGCAACACCGAGCCCACCAAGACTGTCACCGTGACCGCACCTCCGCCGGCGCCGCAGACCGTCACACCGGCTCCGAAGATCGTCACCAAGACCATCGTCAGGGAGGTCGTACCTACGTCCTGTCTGTCGGCTCTCAAGTACTCCGACCAGGGCTTCGGCTACGCGGCTGCCGCACTTACGGCAGCGCAGCACGGGTTCCAGGCCATCCAGAACTTCGACCTGGACGCGGTGGACGCGGCCACGCAAGAGATGTCCGACGTCACCGACAAGGTGAGGGTCTTGGCGCCGAAGTACCAAGCCGCGCGGGACGAGTGCCGGTCGCTGGCCAAGTGACACGCACACACGCACACAACCTTTAGCCCTTGAAAGGGTCTAAGAGGTTCCTATATAATAGAAACAGCAAGAAAAAGTAAAGAGCATAGCCACACGTAGGCTAAGAAAGGCGGACCAGATGTACGAAGCAGTGGTCACGTTCGTTACGAAGGACACGGGCATGTTCGAGAACGACGAGGTAACACCACTTGTCATCACGAAGGTGTTCCGCCTCGAGTTCGAGTCCGAGCGGAACTTCAACAAGTGGTTGCACAACGCAGCAAACTACCGCCTCGCACTTGCGTCCGAGCAGCTGAAGGCAGGGCCCGGCAAGGAGTAGCAACGATGATGCCCAGTACGTCAGGAACAAGTCACTGCGTGATTCATGACGTAGACGAGGCGTTCTTCGACGGAGACGTGGTGTGCTTCGAGTGTCTACACGTCTGGAAGTCGGACGAAGAGATCCTCGCGGAGCACAACATGATCCTGACCGAACTCGGGAAGCAGACAATGACAGACATCAACGAGGTGACATTCTGTCCGCTCTGTCTGCACGACTGGTAACGAACACAGAGCCGTACGAAACGGGTACGTAGAGGTTCGAGTCCTCACGGCTCACGAGTAGCCTACAAACGGTAGCTACCGACAAGAGAGGACCCATTATGGGCATCTTGGACAACAAGCCTGCGGCCGGCGAGGGTTCGGACGAGTTCCGACCGGGCAAGCAGGCGATGCTGATTCCGCTGACGGGTGAGTTCATCACCGTGCTACGGGACGTGGCAGACGACCTCGAGACGGTGACCAGCGACACCAGCATCAAGACGCTGGCCGAGATGATGGACGCCTTCGAGAAGCGCGGCTGGACGCGGAAGGACGACGACTACGGCATGAAGGCGTTCCGCACCGTGCCGAACACCAGCCCGCGAGGCAACCCGGAGCAGCTCCGCATCGGCGTGCAGGTGACGAAGGACAACGAGATCCGCTTCGACACCCGCCTCTGGTACAAGCCGACGAAGAAGTAGTCGGAGGCACATCCTAATGGCCTCCTACGACGAACACGTAGAGGGGCTGTACGACCTGGACTCGTCGGAGCTGAGACAACTGGCATACGAGTGCCTACTCATCTCCGACGGGCCAGCGCGTGCAGAACCTAAAAGTCAGCCTGTTGGCCAGGCAATGGTAGCGTTGTACGTGCTATCCAGTATGATCGATGGACTCGTGACCGAGGACCTCGAATGGAGGCAGCGGCACTGATGAGCGACGAGATCAGCTTCGAGGGTCCACCACCACCTGGCCAGAAGCACAGACGAGACTGGTCCAAGGTCGCTGCGATACTCAAGGCTCGTCCTAACGAGTGGGCCATTGTATCAAGGAGCGCTCAGCGGAACGTTACCACTGCCATCAACAGCGGTGTGTACAAAGACTTCCGACCGACGGAGTACTGGGAAGCCGTCTCTCGTAAGAACGAAACCACAGGCGAGATACTGACATACGTGCGGTACATCGGTCCGGCAGAAGAGGAGGAGCAGCCCTGATGCCTAACTACACGGACAACTACGTGTACTACGAGAAGGTCCGTCAGACCAACAAGGTCTGGCTCGACTCCGCGTGCGCCGGCGAGGTGCTAGCACCATTCTGGGTCCATGTCGCGTACTACCTCTTCCTCGGCGAGTACGAGCCGGACGACTCGCTCGCGATCACGTTGTACGACTACGAGCGCGTCCGCGCAAGGAGAGACTGACATGACAAACGACAACAACACCCAGATCGCAGCCGACCTACGCGCTGCTGCCGGACTGATCCGCGTAGGCGGTCTCGTCTACGGGCAGTACTACAGTAAGCGCCGCCCAGGCCCAACTGCGTACTGCGCCGTCGGCCACCACTCCGATCCCATCTCCATCTGCCTCCACTGGTCGGACCACTACGCACGCGAGAACAACTCCGACGCGGTGATCGCCAGGCTCGAGGGTGTAGCGAACTCACTAACCACCTGAAGTATGTACGCGTCCATAACTCGTAATTGTGCTCGCGTACACAAACCTGTTGCGTTCGGCCTGTGGTTCTTTTGGGATCGCAGGTCCGCGTTTCCGAGTTGGAAATGGTGGGTGGCCTAAAAGTTTCCGCTTATAAGCCCTTGAAAGGTCCTCGCGTGTTGCTATATAATAGTATCATGAGAGAAAAGCTAAAGGCATAGACACCTAGGGAGGTGAATGTGAGCGACAACGAGAGCGTCACAGTCGAACTCACGGAGGATGAGTTCTACTGGGTGAAGGTAGCGATCGAAGAGGTCCGCAGCACTGCGATTCGCATTAGCGGCTCCGACGACGAAGAGGAGGCGTCCGAGGGTAACTACCTCGTGGACAAGTGGAACAGGCTCCAGGAGAAGTTCCCACCGATCGAGATCCGACTCGAAGACGTACCGGAGGAGTAGAGTGTACATGTACACCTGCGACCTATGCGCTAAGGACCACTGGGAGTCTGCCAGTCTTCGAACTATACAGTCTCGAAGCAAGGAGTATGGCAGCATCTGGACCTGGGTCGTGTGCGCTGAGCCGTGCGCAGACAAGATCCGAGATGACCCTGATAGTGACGTTTTAACAGACGAGCCCTTCAGAGGTGAGTACACGGAGGGGAGAGGGTACGTGTGAAGTACAAAGCTGTACCACCGGAGGAGTAGCGATGCCAGACTACTGGTTCGATCAGCGGTACGATGATCTGATGTACGACGAACACATCAAGGATCATCCACGCAGCGACCCCAAGAACTGCGACTGGTGTAAGGAGACAACGTGCACTGGATGCACTGGTACGACTGGCTGATCCTGTACGGTGTCTGCGCTCCGGTAGCGATGCTTGCCTTGCTTGCTGCCATTGTCGAGTGGAACAACCGCAACTACACGAGGAAGCACTGAGGGGAGGTGAAGTGATGGGAAAGTATGCAGACAGGCTACCCAAGCGCGAGGGCCCACGTCCGGTGAGCCATCCTCGGAGGCGTGCCCGACAGGAAGCCGCAGCTGTTCGTAAGTCCGCTCGCAACGCACGGCTCGACGTGGACCAGCTCGAAAAGTTGGAAGCGGACGGCTACGGCAACTGCCGTGAGGCACAGAAGCTACGCAAGCTACTTGCGAAGCTGATCGCGAAGTAGGACACCAAGGAGGCTCAGTCGTGAAGAAGAAGAAGTACAGAGTCGAACTGTACTACGAGGTTGACCTGCCTAGTGGTGAGGAACTGAGTGACCTTATCAGTGACTGGGTCGACGCCACGTCGCAAGACGAGACCGACAAGGTCGCCTACTGGAACGACCCAGGCACACTGGCGATCGACTTCGCGTTCGCGTGTGACCCCGACGCCCTTATAGACCTGATCGGGGTTCCGAGCGTACTACACGATCGCATTCAACAGATGGTCACGATCCGTAAGGAAGAGGTACACAGAAGTGAGTGACCAGCGCACGTTCATAGTGACGATGAAGTACAAAGTCACTACAAAAATGACCGACGAGCAGATCATCAAGGTGGCAGCCTCGTGGCCGTACGGCGACCGCCCGCTCGCCGCAGCCACACTGACCGACGCGTTGGAGCTCGTGGTTCTCGAGTGGGAAGGCGCGGGCGACTACATCGCCGGCGACACGGAGGTCGAGATCCACAGCGTGTCCGCCGAAGAGTACGATCCGGGTGACTTCTGACTCGGTAACACTGACGAACCTCCTACACAGCGGAAGGAGGAGGGATGAGCAAAAGGCCAGAGCATGACTGTACGAAGAATATGGTTCCGATTAGTGTAGCTGCTAGGAACTCTGGAGTTCCTTACCAGTACATTTACGGACGAATCCGACGGATGCGACAGCCGGGAGCTAAGACCGCTGAGGGTACGTGGTTAACGTGTCTTGTATGTACGGAGGCCTTCTACCCCAAGGCAGGAAGCGGTGGCGACCTCCTTGCTGAACCCATCCAAGCCTACAGAGGGTGGCTGATCGACGAACCAGTCCATTCGATGTACTCTCCGAGGTTGTTCTCGTTGAACACGACCGACATCTGGCCACCGAAAGGGATGGTAGCTGAGTGCACCAGAAATCACGAAGCTCCCGGTCGTCGCTGTGGTTGTGGGCTGTACGCCCTCAACAGTGTGGAGGACGCGATCCGCTACAATCAAGGTCGCGACAGCGTAGTAGTCGGAGCTGTCGACCTTTGGGGTCAATACATCGAGGGAGAGTGTGGTTACAGAGCTGCCAAAGGTAAAGTAACGGCGCTCCTGTGCCAGAGCGCCAAACGAGCGGAGGTGGTTCACAAGGTAGCAAATACGTACAAAGTCCCCGTCGTTCACAACCAGGCACTTCTGGAAGGAACGAACTGGGGGAAGCTCTCGGAACTCAACCTTGAGAACGGAGAAGTAAGTGAACATCGGCAAAGAGAAGAGCGCGGGCGAAGCGATGCCGCGTTTGACAACGCCGGAGAAGGAGCAGGAGCTGCAGCCGACGGTACAGGAGAACCCTCCTGTCGAGTCGCAGCAAGAGGAGCTCGTACCATCGACGACCTGAAGCACCTGTACCAAGAAGGTGTGATTAGCCTCTCGAACGCCATGGAGCTCATCGACGATCGAAGCTGATGTACCAAGGCAGCAACCAACAGAAGGAGACACCATGGTACAATGCGACGTGTGTAGCAACCAGACCGGCGAGGGGCCGTTGATCGAGGTAGCGATCGCCGAGACCGAACCGGAGGACGGTACCCGATCTGTGTTCGAGTACCTCGTGCACGCTGAGTGCCTACCCGACGAGGGTGGCGAGACCGACCGTAGAGTGTACCACCGCCACTAGGTACACCGCCACAATAACTAGAAGGAGGTGTTCAGTATGGCCGTATCGATGCTGACCTCAAGCTCGATTTAGGACGACGGCGCCGCCGGCTCGAAGCGCGTTGGTCTAACCAAAATAGTAAGGGCTGGTCCCTCTTACCGCGCTATGGAGACTAGGGACCCGAACACACCTAGACGTAACGGCAACAGAAGGGGGTGAGCATCGTGGGCCGAGGTGCATAAATGGCCTACACACAACAGGTAGGGTAGTAGCGCTGTAGATATGGTTCGTTCAGTCCAGTCAAACGAGCGCCTGCGGTTCGTGACCGCGCTACCCACAAAGCCCACATAACGTGGGTACGGTACAGTTAAGGGAGCTGGTACGTATGAGCAATGACATGGAACGACCGCCGACTGCCTACACGGGGCAGTCTCGTGCAGACATCAATCAGCAAATCGGTACGTGGTGGGAGAACCACCTGATGAAGTACCACACGCCAGGCTCGGCACCTGTACAGGCTGAGCAGAACTTCGCGGCGACACCGAACATGTCGTCCGGCAAGGACAACGTTACGACGGCGCAGGTGCTTGACGATGCAGCTAGCCGTGTGATGGACCTCCTCTTTGAGGATGGGGAGCTGCAGGAGGCGTGCCACGC
>WNGF01009911.1_pt1 | contig 10871 bp, 6 predicted proteins | sample 5400641 | NCBI WGS metagenome assembly WNGF01 (sample SAMN13153371, study PRJNA577476) | soil metagenome | isolation source: 80 cm soil or saprolite under grassland replicate 2 | place: USA:California | collected 2016-06-15 | reverse complement strand
GCACCGGAATGCGGATGGTGCGCGCCTGGTCGGCGATCGAGCGGGTGATCGCCTGGCGGATCCACCAGGTGGCGTAGGTCGAGAATTTATAGCCGCGACGGTATTCGAATTTATCGACCGCCTTCATCAGCCCGATATTGCCTTCCTGGATCAGGTCGAGGAATTGCAGCCCGCGATTGGTGTATTTCTTGGCGATCGAGATGACGAGCCGCAGATTGGCCTCGACCATCTCCTTCTTGGCGCGGCCCGCCTCGCGCTCGCCGCGCTGCACGGTCTGCACGACGCGGCGGAACTCGGCGATCGGCAATTTGGCCTCGCCGGCGATCTGGGCGATCTGGGCGCGGTGGCGTCCGACATCGCCGGCATGGCGCTCGACGAGGCGATCCCAGCCACGCCCGGGCAGGGCGCCGACCCGCTCGAGCCAGTCGCCGGCCAGCTCGTCGCCCATATAGTGCTGCAGGAATTCGCCGCGCTTGACCCCAGCGTTTTCGGAGAGCCGCAACAGCCGGCCCTCTTCGGTGACGAGCCGGCGGTTGAGCTCGTAAAGCTGCTCGACGAGGTGCTCGATGCGGGTGTTGTTGAAGCGCACCCGCTTCAACTGCTCGATGAGTTGTTCCTTGAGCTTGTCGTAGCGGCGCTCAGTGGCGCGCGGCAGCTGGGTGCCCTTGACGATCGCGGCGATACGCTGGTCCTGAACCTTGTGGATCTTTTTGTAGGCGTCGGCGACGGCGTCGAAGATCGCCATCATGCCGGGCTTCAGCTGGGCCTCCATCGCGGCCAATGAGATCGAGCTTTCCTCGCCCTCCTCGCCCTCGCCTTCACCCTCGGCCTCGGTCTCGGCCGGTGCGGCGACTTCTTCTTCCTCGCCTTCGGCCTCCTCACCGGCCTCGGCGGCGGCCTCGGCCGCCTTCAGCATCGCGGTCTCGGCCTCTTCGAGAACGCTGGTGCCGTAGGTCGCGTCGAGATCGATGATGTCGCGCAGCAGCATCTTGTTTTCGTTCAGCGCATCACGCCAACCGACCAGCGCGCGCACGGTCAGCGGGTTTTCGCAGATGCCGCCGATCATCATCTCGCGGCCGGCCTCGATGCGCTTGGCGATTGCGATCTCGCCCTCGCGCGACAACAGCTCGACCGAGCCCATCTCGCGCAGATACATGCGCACCGGGTCGTCGGTGCGGCCGATGTCGTCCTCGTCGACATTGCCGCGCGTCTCGGCTTCGCCGTCCTCGGCCCCTGGCTCGGCCGGCTCCTCGCTCTCCTCGCTCTCGATCACGTTGACGCCGAGCTCGGAGAGCATCGTCATCGTGTCTTCGATCTGCTCCGAGGACACCTGGTCCTGCGGCAATGCGGCGTTCAGCTCGTCATAGGTCAGGTAGCCGCGCTCCTTGCCGCGCGCCACCATCTTCTTGATCGCGACGGCGATCGTGTCGAGGAGTGGGGTTTCCCCCGCCTCGTCGCGCGTTTCAGCCGTCTCTGCCGCTGCTGCCGCTTTGCTCGCCATGCCGCCATCCCTTAACGCAATGAAAAGACCATAACGGCCGTTTGGTTAACGACCGCTCAATTGCCGTCTATCTATCGCTCTATTGCCGCTGCCACCGCGCGCCTACTCGCCAAATCCGCCAACCGGGCCGTCCAGCGCCTCGCGGTCCTTCAGCGCCTTCAGCCTTTGCCAGTTCTCGTCCGAGGGGTCGGCCCCGAGAACAAGGCTCGCGGTTTCCCGATCGCCGGGGCTCCGGGCACGCAGGAGCTGGAGGATCTCGGTCAGACCACGCCTGATCACTTCCGGATCGTCTCCTCCGCGCACCGCAAATCCTGCGTGTTCCGCAATGATTTTAGAGAGCACACCGGCCGTTTCGGCGAGCCCGCAAAGGGCTAAGTGTTGATGAAGGGTCGAATCGTCAAGGGCTGGATGAACTGCCGCGACCTCTAGAATCGCCCGGCGCAGCTTATCAAGCTCGGGCTCCGGGATGTCGATCGCCGCGAGGTCGTCGATCCAGTGGTCGATCAGCGCCGGGTAGCGGAGAAGGACACCGAGAAAGACCTGGCGGTGGCGGCGCCCGGCCGGAGGCGGCGGCGGCGGCGCGTGCTGCGCCACCCCAGGGATCGGCTCGGTCATGCGCCCAGCACCGCCCGCCGCGCGGCCCCGCTCTCTGGACCACGCCGCCCGCCCGCCCGCCGCGGTCGATGGGGCGCGTCCCAGCGAGAACAGGCGGTCGCGCAAAAACCGCCGATACTCGCCCTGCACGGCGCGGTCGGCGATCAGGGCGGCCTCGGCCATCAGCCGGCGTTCGAGATCGGCGCGGCGCTCCGGCGTGTCGATCGGCCGCGCGGCAAGCTCGGATTGCCACAGCACTTCGGACAACGGGTGCGCCGCGGCAAGGATCTCGGCGAAAGCCGGCTTGCCGGCGGCGCGGAGCAGCGAATCCGGGTCTTCGCCCGATGGCAATGTGGCAAAACGCAGGCTGCGGCCCGGTTGCAATAAAGGCAACGCGCGATGCAGCGCGCGCAGCGCGGCGCGCTGGCCGGCATGGTCGCCGTCGAAGCACAGCACCGGTTCGGGCGAGAGACGCCACAGCTCCTGCAATTGCATCTCGGTCAAGGCGGTGCCGAGCGGCGCCACCGCGCTACCGAACCCGGCACGGTGCAGCGCGATCACGTCCATATAGCCTTCGACGACGATGACCGGCGGCGCTCCTTCGCCGGCGTCACGGGCGAGGTTGGCGCGCGCCGCCGCCCAGGCGTAGAGCACCCGGCCTTTCTCGAACAGCGGCGTATCGGGCGAGTTGAGGTATTTGGGCTGGTCCTCGCCCAAGGTGCGGCCGCCGAAGGCGATCACCCGGCCGGCGCGGTCGCCGATCGGAAACAGCACGCGGCTGCGGAAATAATCATAAGGTTCGCCGCCGTCCTCGGGCTGGCGCAGCAAACCGGCCTCGTGCAACAGCGCCGCCGGGAACTCGCCGGCGAGGGCGCGGCGCAAGGCCTGCCGGTCATCCGATGCCCAGCCGAGCCGGAAATGACGGATCGTCGCCTCGTCGAGGCCGCGGGCCGTCAGATAGTCGCGGGCGCGGGCGCCGGCCGGCGACGACAGCCGCGCCTCGTAAAAATCGGCGGCGGCGGCGAGCGCCTCCAGCAGGGTCTTCTGGCGCTGCGCCCGCTCGCGCTCCTGCGGCGTCTGCTGCGGGACGGCGAGGCCGGCCTCAGCCGCCAGCCGCTCGATCGCCTCGATGAAGTCGAGGTTGTCGGCGCGCATCAAATAGCCGATCGCATCGCCATGCGCGCCGCAGCCGAAGCAGTGAAAAAACCCCTTGTCCTCGACGACGTAAAAAGACGGGGTCTTTTCGTTATGGAACGGGCACAACCCGGCCAATTCCCGGCCACGCCGGATCAGCCTGACCCGCCGCCCGACCAGGGAGCCGAGCGGCACGCGGGCGCGCAATTCGTCGAGAAAACCCGGCGGAAAGGCCATTTCGCCTATACCACCAATGTCATTGCGAGGAGCGCAGCGACGAAGCAATCTCCTGCCGCTTGCGCGCTATCGGATGGAGATTGCTTCGCTTCGCTCGCAATGACAGCCCCTATCCTAAGAGCTGTTTCACAATCGCGCCAGCGCGGGCGAGGTCGATGACCCCGGCGTGGCGCTCGCGCAAAGCCGCCATGACCCGGCCCATATCCTTGACCCCGGCGGCGCCCGTTTCGGCGATCGCCGCCTTTGCCGCCGCCGCGGTCTCCTCATCGCTCATCTGGCGCGGCAGAAAGCTCTCGATGACCGCGATCTCTTCCTCTTCCTGCCGGGCCAGCTCGGGGCGGTTGCCCTGCTGGTACAGCGCGATCGATTCGCGGCGCTGCTTGATCATGCCCTGCAGCATCCGCTGAATCTCCGATTCGGCAATGCCCTGCTGATTGCCGGTGCTGCGGGCCGCGACGTCGCGCTCTTTCAGGCCGGTGAGGATCAGCCGCACGGCCGATAAGCTGCGCGTGTCCTTGGCCCGCATCGCCGATTTAAGCCGCTCGGTGAAGGCCTCGCGCAGCATCCCCCTCCCCTCCGATCGCGGCTTCACTGCAGCCTACAGCCTTTCTGGGGCTGCGGCAATTTTTCAGGGATCACGCCTAAGCCATTGAATCAGCGAAATGTTCCAAATGGCCTGGGGTTGACGAAAACCCCGGCAACGCTTATCTTGTGCGGCGTTTGGCGACTCGCCTCTGCGGCCGTCTGTGCGCCCCGAGCGGATGGCCGCGATCGCGCCTCAAGGACAGATTTTAATGAGCGACCCGACCGCGGCCATGCCAACGCCGCGACCGCCCGACTGCAACGCGGCCCTGGTGCTGGCGGACGGGAGGGTATTTTGGGGTCGCGGTCTCGGCGAACCGGGCCAGGCGGTCGGCGAAGTCTGCTTCAACACCGCGATCACCGGCTATCAGGAGATCCTGACCGACCCGTCCTATGCCGGCCAGATCATCACCTTCACCTTTCCGCATATCGGCAATGTCGGGGCCAATCACGAGGACATCGAGACGACGACGCCGGTCGCGCGCGGCTTGGTGATTCGTACCGCGATCACCGAGCCCTCCAATTACCGGGCTGCGCAATCGCTCGATCAATGGCTGCGCTCGCACGGCATCGTCGGGCTCTCCGGCGTCGATACGCGGCGGCTGACCCGCCACATCCGCGACAAGGGCGCTCCGAACGGGGTCATCGCCTACCGGCGGGACGGTGAGCTCGACATCCCGGCGATGCGCGAAGAGGCGCTCGCCTGGCCCGGGCTCGAAGGGATGGACCTGGCGCGCGCGGTCACCTGCCGACAGAGCTATGAATGGACCGAGACGCTGTGGCGGCGCGAGGGCGGCTACGGCCATCAGGAGCAGCCGCGCTTTCATGTCGTCGCGGTCGATTACGGCATGAAGCGCAACATCCTGCGCATGCTCGCCGAGCGGGGCTGCCGCGTCACCGTGGTGCCGGCCACTGCCTCGACCGAGGACATCCTGCGCCACCAGCCTGACGGCATCTTTCTGTCGAACGGGCCGGGCGATCCGGCGGCCACCGGTGAATACGCCGTGCCGGTATTGCGCGAGCTGATTAACACCGGGAAGCCGATCTTCGGCATCTGCCTTGGCCACCAGATGCTGGCCCTGGCCTTGGGCGGCCGCACCAGCAAGATGGCGCGTGGCCATCGCGGCGCGAATCACCCGGTGCAGGACCTGGCGACCGGCAAGGTCGAGATCACCAGCCAGAACCACGGCTTTGTCGTCGATCCCGACAGCCTGCCGGCGGGAATCGAGCCGACCCACCTCTCACTGTTCGACCGCAGCAACGAAGGGCTGCAGCTCAGGGACCTGCCGGTCTTTTCGGTGCAGCACCACCCCGAGGCGAGCCCCGGCCCGCAGGACAGCCATTACCTGTTCCAGCGTTTTATCGAGATGATGGCGGCCAACGGCGGTGGGACGAGTCGGAAATGAGCGTCCGCCTGTTGGATCGATCCCGTGCGTCCTTCGAGACGCCCGCTGCGCGGGCTCCTCAGGATGAGGTTTCTTCTTAATGCCATCAAAGATGTACCTCATCCTGAGGAGGCGCGCCGCGCCGTCTCGAAGGACGCGCGATGCTCTTGTAGCCATAGGCATGGGCGCCGCTCATGCCTAAGCGCACCGACATCAGCAGCATCCTGATCATCGGCGCCGGGCCGATCGTGATCGGCCAGGCGTGCGAATTCGACTATTCTGGCGCGCAGGCCTGCAAGGCGTTGAAGGCCGAGGGCTACCGGATCGTCCTGGTCAATTCCAACCCGGCGACGATCATGACCGACCCGGAGCTGGCCGACGCGACGTATATCGAGCCGATCACCCCGGCGATCGTCGAGCAGATCATCACCCGCGAGCGTGAGGCGGGACACAAGATCGATGCGCTGCTGCCGACGATGGGCGGGCAGACCGCGCTGAACACGGCGATGGCGCTGGCCCGCTCGGGGGTCCTGGCGCGCAACGGCATCGAGCTGATCGGCGCCAGCGAGGAGGCAATCGCCAAGGCCGAGGACCGCCGGCTGTTTCGCCTGGCGATGGACAAGATCGGCCTTCATTCGCCGCAAAGCCGGCTGGTCGACTCGCTCGACGCCGCGATGGCATCGCTCGCAACCATCGGCTTGCCGGCAATCGTGCGGCCCTCCTTCACCTTGGGCGGTACCGGCGGCGGCATCGCCTACAACACCGAGGAATTCGCCGAGATCGTGCGCGGCGGGTTGCGCGCCTCGCCGGTCGCCGAAGTGCTGATCGAGGAATCGGTGCTCGGCTGGAAGGAGTACGAGCTCGAAGTCGTGCGCGACCGCAACGACAACTGCATCGTCATCTGCTCGATCGAGAATGTCGACCCGATGGGGGTGCATACCGGCGATTCGGTGACCGTCGCGCCGGCATTGACCCTGACCGACAAGGAATACCAGCTGATGCGCAACGCCGCGATCGCGGTGCTGCGCGAGATCGGCGTCGATACCGGCGGGTCGAATGTGCAATTCGCAGTCAACCCGGCGGATGGCCGCCTCGTCATCATCGAGATGAACCCGCGCGTGTCGCGCTCCTCGGCCTTGGCCTCAAGGGCGACCGGCTTCCCGATCGCCAAGGTCGCCGCCAAGCTCGCGGTCGGCTACACGCTCGACGAACTCGACAACGAGATCACCGGCGTGACGCCAGCCTCCTTCGAGCCGACGATCGACTATGTTGTCACCAAGATGCCGCGTTTCACCTTCGAGAAATTCCCCGGCGCCGAGCCATTGCTCTCGACCTCGATGAAATCGGTCGGCGAGGCGATGGCGATCGGCCGCAGCTTTGGCGAATCGGTGCAGAAGGCGCTGCGCTCGATGGAGACCGGGCTCGACGGCTTTGACGAGGTCGCGATCCCCGGCGTCGACGGCGCCGGCCCAGAGGCGATCAAAGCGGCGGTCAAGGCGGCGCTGGCCAAACCGTCGCCCGACCGGCTGCTGCTGATCGCCCAGGCCTACCGCCACGGTCTGACCACCCCCGAGATCCACGCCGCCTGCCATTACGACGCCTGGTTCCTCGAACGCATCCGCGAGATCGTCATGGCCGAAGCGGGGATCCGCCAGGACGGGCTGCCCAACGACCCGACCGCCTTTCTGCGGCTGAAGCAGATGGGCTTCTCGGATTCGCGGCTCGGCCATCTGACCGATACGGAGGCCGACGAGGTTACCGCGGCTCGGCATCGGCTCGGGCTGCACCCGGTTTACAAGCGGATCGACACCTGCGCCGGCGAGTTCCCGTCGCTGACCCCGTACATGTATTCCTGCTACGAGGGCGACGGGATCAACCCGCCGGAATGCGAGGCCAATCCGAGCCACCGCGAGAAGGTCGTGATCCTGGGCGGCGGGCCCAACCGGATCGGCCAGGGGATCGAGTTCGATTATTGCTGCGTCCATGCCGCCTACAGCCTGTCGGCCGCCGGCATCGAGACCATCATGATCAACTGCAACCCGGAGACCGTGTCGACCGATTACGACACCTCCGACCGGCTCTATTTCGAGCCGCTAACCGCCGAGGATGTGATCGAGATCGTTCGGGTCGAACAGCGCCGCGGCACCTTGCTCGGGGTCATCGTGCAGCTTGGCGGCCAGACCCCGCTCAACCTGGCGAAGGCGCTGGAACGCGCCGCGATCCCGATCCTCGGCACCTCGCCCGACGCGATCGATCTCGCCGAGGACCGCCGGCGCTTCCAGCAGCTGTTGCAGAGCCTCGGGCTGCGCCAGCCGGAAAACGGCACCGCCTATTCGCCGGCCGAAGCCGAGGAGATCGCCCAGCGGATCGGCTATCCGGTGGTGATCCGGCCGTCCTATGTGCTGGGCGGCCGGGCGATGGAGATCGTCCACGACAGCGAAGGGCTGCACCGCTACATCCGCCGCGCCGTCAACGTCTCGGGCACCAGCCCGGTCTTGATCGACCGCTATCTGCAGAACGCGATCGAGGTCGATGTCGACGCGGTGGCCGACGGCGACGAGGTGCATGTCGCCGGCATCATGGAGCATATCGAGGAGGCCGGGATCCATTCCGGCGACAGCGCCTGCTCGTTGCCGCCCTACAGCCTTGCGCCGGCGACAATCGCCGAGATCGAGCGGCAGACCGTGGCGCTCGCCCGCGCCCTCGAGGTGGTCGGGCTGATGAACGTGCAGTTCGCGGTCAGGAACGGCGACATCTATGTGCTTGAGGTCAACCCGCGCGCCTCGCGCACCGTGCCGTTCGTCGCCAAGGCAACCGGCGTGCCGATCGCCAAGATCGCGGCCCGGGTGATGGCCGGCGAAAAACTGGCGCGCCTGTTGCCCCGCGACCAACGTGGCGCCGGGCATGACCGCGCCCATGTCGCGGTCAAGGAGGCGGTGTTCCCGTTCGCCCGCTTCCCCGGGGTCGATCTGATCCTCGGGCCGGAGATGAAGTCGACCGGCGAGGTGATGGGTATCGACACCGATTTCGGCCGCGCCTTCGCCAAGTCGCAGCTCGGCGCCGGCACCGAATTGCCATTGTCGGGCTGCGTCTTCGTCTCGGTGCGCGATCAGGACAAGGAAGCGCTGGTCGAGCCGTGCCGCCAGCTCGCCGCCTGGGGCTTCGAGCTGGTCGCCACCCGCGGCACCGCAAAAAAGCTGATCGAGGAAGGCTTGCCGGTCACTTCGGTCAACAAGGTGCAGGAGGGCCGGCCCGACATCGTCGACGAGATGCGCAGCGGCAAGGTCCAGCTCGTCTTCAACACCACCGAAGGGGCCCAGGCGATCGCCGACAGCTTCAGCCTGCGGCGCACCGCGCTGACCCATAATATTCCGTATTACACGACGGTCGCCGGAGCCCGCGCCGCGGTGCAGGCGATCGGGGCGCTGCGCCGCGGTTGTCTTGAAGTCGCCCCCCTCCAATCCTACCTTTGATCGCCTGTTTCGCTATCGAGGCAAGACCCGACTTGATGACCAAGATCCCGATGACCGTCGACGGCTACAATCGCCTGCATGAGGAGTTGAAGCGCCTCAAATCGGTCGAACGGCCGGCGGTCGTCCGCGCCATCGCCGAGGCGCGCACCCATGGCGATCTGGCCGAGAACGCGGAATATCACTCCGCCCGCGACCGCCAGAGCTTTATCGAGGGGCGGCTCGCCGAGCTCGAGGACAAGATCGCCCGGGCCGAGGTCATCGACGTCTCGAAACTGTCAGGCTCGGTCGTCAAATTCGGCGCCACCGTGACCCTGGCCGACGAGGAGACCGACGAAGAGCAGACCTTCCGGATCGTCGGCGAGGACGAGGCCGACATCAAGGATGGCCGGCTGTCGGTCACCTCGCCCCTGGCGCGCGCGCTGATCGGCAAGGGCCAGGGCGAGAGCGTCGAGGTCTCGACCCCGCGGGGCAACCGATCCTACGAAGTCGTCACCGTCGCGTTCGCTTTGACGCCGGCAAGGCGCAAGCGGGGTTAAGCGCGGTCGTTCCCTCCTGAATTCGTCATTCCGGGGCGCCGCGAAGCGGCGAGCCCGGAAGCCATATTCCAGAGGCCGGTATTCATGGATTCTGGGCTCCCGCGCTATGCTCGGTCCCCGGAATGACTGCTGTATTGGATCAATGCACCGCTTGCCGCTTCCGCGCGGTTTCCGTAAACCGAGCGCATGGTCGCGCTGCATCTCCGTGATCCGATTACGGCCGCTCCGGGCGAGAATCCTCCGCTCGTCTGGGTGTTGCATGACGGCAAGGCCGGCATGGCGAGCCAGGCGCTGGGCCTCGCCGAGGCGACCGGTTTTCCGTTCGTCGAAAAACGGCTGTCGGTGCGGCGGCCTTGGGCCTGGCTGCCGCCACAGCTCTGGGCCGCGCCATTGCGCGCGGTCAGCGAGGCCGGCGGCGCATTGGCCCCGCCCTGGCCCGACCTGGTGATCGGCTGCGGCCGCCACACCGCGATGCCGGCCTTGGCGATCCGCCGCGCCAGCGGCGGTCACACCTTCGCCGCACAGATTCAGGACCCGCGCGTCGGCCGCAACGAATTCGACCTCTTGTTCGTCCCCGAGCACGACCGGCTGCGCGGCCCGCGTATCCGGGTGACGCGCGGCGCGATCCATCGCGTGACGGCGGCGCGGCTGGCCGCGGAACTGCACCGCTTTCCGAGGCTCGCGAGCCTGCCGAGGCCGATCCTCGGCGTGTTGATCGGGGGCTCGAACCGCAGCTACCGGCTGGATCTCGACCGGCTTGCGGCGATCGCATCGGCGATCGCCGGGATCCTGCGCACGGGCGGCGGCTCGGCCGTCGTGACGCCGTCGCGCCGCACCGGTGCGGCCGGCATTGCCCTGTTGCGCCAGCGGCTGGCCGGGCTGCCGGCGGAAATCTGGGACGGCGGCGGCGACAACCCCTATTACGCCTATCTCGCGGCCGCCGATGCGCTGCTGGTGACCGCCGATTCGGTGTCGATGGTCAGCGAGGCGGCGGCCACCGGGAAGCCGGTGCATATCCTCGACCTCGCCGGCGGCGACGCCAAATTCGCCCGCTTCCACCAGGCGATGCGCGAGGCCGGGATCAGCCGCCCGTTCGCCGGGCATATCGAGAGCTGGTCCTACGCGCCGCCCGACGACACCGCGCGGGCCGGCGCGCTGTTGCGCGACAGCATCCTGGCGCGGCTCGACCAAAAGGGCCCCGAACAGCGGCGGCACGGATGAGAGGCGTGGTGCTTTACGCCGGGCTGTACGCCTTGGTTGCGGGCCTGTTCCTGGCGATGCCTGGCATCGACCTCTGGGTGAGCGGCCTGTTCTACGACACCGCCGGAGGATTTTTCCTCGCCAATTGGCCGCCGGTGCGCTTTGTCGAGGGCACGGTGCCGTGGCTCGTACGGCTGATGATCGTCATCGCATTCATCGCCGCCGCCTG
>WNGF01009910.1_pt1 | contig 10871 bp, 11 predicted proteins | sample 5400641 | NCBI WGS metagenome assembly WNGF01 (sample SAMN13153371, study PRJNA577476) | soil metagenome | isolation source: 80 cm soil or saprolite under grassland replicate 2 | place: USA:California | collected 2016-06-15 | reverse complement strand
AAAGGGAGCTCTTCGTGAAAGCACGCCAGCTTCTCTCGACTGAGATTGCCCTGGCGCGCGGCGTCGAGCCGGCGGAAGCGAACGCCTGGATCGACGAGCAACTCACGCGACCTGGCTGATCAGCCGGGGAGCGGATCCGTGTCGGCTGCGTATGAGCAGGCCGAACAGCGCGCGGACAGCGAGGTAGGCGAAGGAGAAGAACATGGCGCCGATCCTGGAGGACGCGCGCCTGGATCGCCGCTCACTGCTTTTCCAAGGTGCGCTCCGAAGGTCGCGACCGGAGTCATGGCACCCTTCACGTATCCGACTCGGACCCTGGACCTGGGGGAGTCGGAGACAAGTAGTCGACGCTGGGCTTGCTGCGCCGCGATTCAGATACGAGCTCCGGCCCGCGCAATCACCGCGACTGCGCGTTTAGCTGCGGCCCTTGAGGCCTTGCGCTTCGGGCAGGGACGCGAGGGTCTTGAGCGTGTTGTTCTCGATCTGGCGGATCCGCTCGCGGGTGACACCGAAGGCGCGGCCGATCTCCTCGAGCGTCCGCGGCTGACCGCCATCGAGGCCGAAGCGCAGCTCGATGACGCGTCGCTCGCGCTCGGGCAGCGCGGACAGCGCGTGCTCGATCTCCGTGCCTTGCAGCGAGACCGCGGCCTCCTCGAAAGGCGACTCGGCCAGCTCATCTTCGACGAGGTCACCGAGCTTCGCATCGCCCTCTTCCCCGAGCGGCTTCTCGAGCGAGAGCGGAAGCTTGGCCATCCGCCGGACCTCCCGCACCTCCTCGCTCGTGATCGCGAGCTCGGCCGCGATCTCCTCCGCTCGTGGCTCGCGCGCCAGTTGCTGGACGAGCTGGCGCTCGATGCGCACGACCTTGCTCAACCTCTCGACCATGTGCACGGGCATGCGGATCGTCCGTGCCTTGTCGGCGACCGCGCGCGCCACCGCCTGCCGGATCCACCAGGTCGCGTAGGTCGAAAACTTGAAGCCTTTGCGGTAGTCGAACTTCTCCACGGCGCGAATGAGGCCGAGTGAGCCTTCCTGGATCAGGTCGAGGAAGGAGAGCCCGCGACCGACGTGCGGCTTCGCGATCGACACGACGAGCCGGAGATTCGCCTCGATCATCTGCGTCTTCGCCGCCAGGTCGCCACGCTCGACCCGCCTCGCCAAGGAAACCTCCTGGTCGGCCGTCAGCAGCGGCACCTTCCCGATCTCCCGCAGGTAGAGGCGCAGCGAGTCGAGCGACGGCTCCACGCTCAGGTCGAGCTTCGGCGCCGCCTTCGTCTCGTCCTCGGCGAGCGCCGGCCGCTCGTGCGGCGGGTCCTTGTGCCGCTCGCCTTCGACCAGCTCGATCGAACGGTCGACCAGGTGGGCGTAGAAGTCGTCGCTCTGCTCCCTCGTCAGCTCGACGTCCTCGAGCGCCGTGGCGATCTCGTCAAAGGTCAGAAACCCCTTCTCCACGCCTGCCGCGACGAGTCGCTGCAGTTCCCGGGGGTCGAGACGACCGTCTCCCGCCCAAAACCCAGCGCCGAGAAACCCTGCGTCTTGTACGCGTTCGATCTCCCGCTCCGCGGCGGCGAACCCGGAGTCCGCGGACTGCGACACCGGCAAAGAGACTACTTGTTCTTCCCGGGCGTTACGGCGTGGCCGTAGCTGCCTCGACCTCCGCTTTGGCCACGACAAGGTCGGCCGACGTGACCCCCGGCGTCAGCTAAGGGCCGCGCCAACGACCAGCTAACAAACCAGGAGCTCGCCAGCGCTACGTACGAGGCTCACGCACGCGCATAACACAAAACACTCGTGCGTGCCGTGCGTCAGTCCAATGATGACCGCACCGCGAATCGGAGGTCTCGTGCGCGAGCCCTCTCTCCTGTCGCGGTTCGGCTCAAAGACGACAACCGGAGCTTCCGGATCGAGGCTCCAGTGCACGCGGTCGGCGGTCGACGTGTCGCACATTCTCGGGGTCGGCGGCTGCGAAGTCGCGCCTCTGCGCGGCCGCCATCGCGCGATCCCGCGCAGCTTTCAAGGGCTAGCCTCTGTCGACGTGGGGCTCGAGGAACTAGCGGGCCTGGCCGAGATCGCGGAGATGCTCCGTGTGTCTCGGTCGACGGCCGCGCGCTACGCCGAACGTGGCGACTTTCCGGCTCCGATCGGCAGGCTCGGGCGCGGCCGGATCTGGCGTCGGCGTGACGTCGAGAAGTGGGGCAGGCTGCGTCTACCCCTTCCCAAGCCGGGGCGGCCGAAGAAGACCCCGAAGCACGGCTAAGACGCCGCGCCCACCTCGGCGAGGTACTGCTCGGCCTGGTCGGGCGCCATGAACCACTCGTAGCAGTCGCGCGGGTCGTCGAACCCGTTCACGAAGCGGTCGGCGATCGCCTGGTGCTCGTTGCCGGCACCGAGCAGCTCGAGCACGTGCGGGGGTGGGGGCGAGAGGAGCAGCTGTCGCCTTCTGGTGGAAAGGCGACACGCACTGCCCCTCGTCGACGCGACCAGCGAACCCTTATCGGGCCTGCTCGTCGAGGGCAAGAGTTACCCGAAGGAGCTCTACGGCCCGGCTGTACGGCGCAGGCCGAGAAGTCGACGGAGCGGACCCGATCCGCTTACGCGCGGATCAGCGCAGTTCGCGCAGGCTGCCGATTCCGTCGAAGTCGATCAAACCGGCGCCGGCGCCGGCGCCGGCGCGCGTGATCTTGATGGCACCCTCACGGACGGGCTCTACGTCGAGGCGTAACCACGCGCGTCCTTCCTCGAGGTTCGCCCCGGGTGCCGGATCGTGGAAGCGTCCAGACCACGGCAGATCAGGCTCGGCCAGCTGCTCGACCCCCGACTCGACGACGCAGTCGCCCTCAATCACAGTCTTCCCCTGCCGGATGGTCGCGCTGCCCTGGTAACGGATCACGAGCCGAACGTTACGCGCTCGGCCGACCGCGACCGCCAGGCGGCGCTCGACCACGCCCGCCCGCCAGACGGTCGCCGGCGCCTGGAAAGGTCGACCTCGAGCGAGAACGGATTGTGGCTGACCCGAACGGTGCTCGCGCGCACCCAGCTGCGAACGCCGTTGCCAAGCGCATCGGAGATCACCGCCAGCCAGCCGGCGCGTTCGCCGACGACGGCGAGCGCAGTCGGCGAGCCGAAGGGTGTTCTGGCCGTGACCGTCGCCAGTAGACGCCGCGCTCCGGGCGTCGCATGCAGCGCGATCCGCTCACCGCGCGGCCAGGCAACCTTGCTTGCGCCGAAAGGACCGTGCTCGCGCCAGCCGCCTCCGCACAGACGGGAAACGCCACCAGCACCGTTGCCGCGACGGCACTGGCAGCAAGACGGCGGCTGCTGCGCATTGCGACCGGCGGCGTTCTGCTTTGCGCGTATGATGCTCACCCGTTTCGCCGCCGAAACATCACTCGCAGCGGGTGAGAGCGCGACGCGAGGCAGGAGCGGCTGGGCAGGCGGCAATCCCGTTAGCTCCCGGCTCGGAAGCGGGTGCGCTGCTCACGCGAGCACGGCCGCGCTTCGCTTCGCAACCATCGGATCGCGAGACGAACGCCGAAGTGGCGCGCGTTCCAGAGGAAGTCCAGCATCGCCTCTGATGCTGTTCGAGAACGCTTTCTCTTCCCCCGGTCCCTGTCACGCGCGGTCGCCAGACGCATCGTTGTCACTTTCTAATGAGCTTGCTTTCTACTGAGGTCGTCGGAAGCATCGCGCAGGCCTGGATATTCGTCACTGCCGCGCTGCTCCTGAACGGCCCTTTCGAGGCGGCCCCTCCGAGGGGTGACCGGCGCCCTAACCCGTAGGGTGCGCAAACTCGGTCACTCGGATTTGCAGGGAATCATTCTGGCCCGCCCGGGCGGCCGGCTCCGTATGAGCGCAGCATTCGCCGCGACGTCTCGACGTCACTCGACATCGATGATGACCCGCAACAGGCGGGGCAAGTCCGCTGACCAGCGCGGTTCCTCCAACCGCTCGGGCGGCGGTCTCGTCCACACCGCCGCCGATCTCGCCAAGACCTTCAAGCTCTGGCTGAGGGTGAATCAGTGTCTCCGAACGCACTGCACAGGCGATTCGAATTTCGCAAGAGCCTTCGCTCGTCCGGGCGCCGCTCGGCGTCGTCGGCATCCGCGGTGTGGCGACAAGATAAGGAGCCGCCCGCTAGTCATCGACATTCGCCTCACCCTTCTTCAACAGCGCCGTTAATCGAGTCAGCCTGCGCTTATGCGATACACGCGCGCGCGAGCCGAATCACCCACCGCTGGGCCAGGGCGAATCCTCCCGTGTCGCGGTTTGTTGGAACTGCGACACGCAAACGGCCGTTCCAGCTGCTTTGCGGTCTCCCAGCGGGCAGGCAGCCGGCGTTCGCACGTGGCGTCGGCGAAACACAGCTCGTGAACTCGGCTAAGGCGTATCTTCTTACCGATGCGTCGCGGAAGGGGCGTTCTTCCTCTCCTGATCACTCTTGCGATCGGAATCGGGATCAGCATCGGCATCGCGGTCCCGGTGCTTGGTCACGCCAAGGTGAAGAACGCTACGTCAGTACCTGTCGAGCTGAGTGTTTTGCGGCAACCTTCGAGACCGCTACCTGCGTATGCGCTCCGCCTTGAGACGGTTTCCCGTCCTGAGGCTCGCCTGGCGATGATCCGTGAGAACCGCAGGTATTTCGTCGTTCCCGGTAGAGGCCGAGCCGAGGGAGACCTTTGCCTGGTTGTGGCCGATCCGAACAGCGCCGCCGGAACCTGCTTTGCGCGTACAGCTCTAAGGAATACGGCCGCATACATCTTTTCTCCCGGTCCTGGCGGGACGATAGATCTCGCTGGCATCGCTGCGGACGCGTTCGAGCGTGCATCGATCAGCGGTGTCTCGACACGCATCGTCAACAACGTCTTCGCCTTCGATCACGTGCGCGCGGCCGATCACTTCACCGTGTCTGGAGCAGACGGTCAGTTACGAGTTGACCTGGGCCTGCTACGCCCGACCAGCACGGTCACGGGCCCAAGCGGCTAGGTGGTTATTGCGTTGCCGATGCAGTTCGTTTGTCTGACAAACGGACCCTCGTACATCAAGAAGCGCCCGGCCGGCTCGGCGCTCGAAACCAGTGAAGACGCGACTGGGCGAAGATGGTCCAGGCGGGGGCGCTCAGCAGCGCAGTCGCGAAGACCGGACAAGGCTTCGATGATCGCGTAGAGGAAGCGGTCATGCGTGTCGCCTTTTCGGCTCAACTGCGACAACCGGAGCCGGCTACCCCGGGCGACAGGACGAAAGCGAGGACGCCGAGGTCGCGTCGGGGATCGAGCCGCAGCGTCCTACGGATAGGCGTCCTTGTCGACGCCGAGAGCCACTGCCCCCTCACGTGTCAGCACGTACGCCCCCTCTGCGGAGATGCTCGCGTCAAGATCGGGCGCCCCGGCGGCTTCGCCTGGCTCCGAAAAGGGTCGGATGAGACCGTTCCGGATCGCTTGCGCGACGGCACGCCCCGAGAAGCTTCCGCCTCGCCGCTCGATCAGGTCGCGCAACTCGGCCCGGGTCGCCGGCCCACTCGCCGCGACCGCCTCCAAGATCTGCCGAAGCTCAGCGTCCACGACCCCTCCCTCCACACGCTACCGCTGAGCAAGCCCTCCCGGCGGTACAACGGTGGGTGGGAAGGCCGTTGGCCTGCCGCTGAACGAACCCGCGCACGTGGCCGCGCGCACGACCGAGCCTCGGCAGGCTCGTTCACGGCAGGCGACGAGCGCAGTCGGAGCACCGACCCGAGCTGGCGGCTGCGTCCTTTCCCCTCGCACGTCGCTCTAGGGTGAAAATCGAACGCAGCGGCGGCTCCTTGGGTCGGAGCGGCAGGCGTGCGTCGGGTCTTCATGAACGCCGGCCAGGTCGCGGTCAAGACCCCCCTCGCCGTGAAACGTCGAAACGTAGTTCGATGCCAGCAGTCGACGACATTCGCGGTCCGACCCTGCTCCCCGGGAAACGCCGAAACGCAGACTGCGAGCGGCCAAGGCCCGCGAAATCGTCGCCGTCCCGCTGCTGTCGCGTTTTGGCGGAACGGCGACAGAGACCTCGGCCCAAACTGACCTGGGCGCCGGAGCTCGTCATCGGCGCTTCCGACCCGCCCGCTACCTCGCGCACGGCCTGACGCGGCTACTGCCCCCTGTCAGCCCAGTTACAGGAGGATGCGCGACGCCGTCTCAAGCGGGCAGCCCAGGGCGACGAGCCTACGTGCCTGCGCCAGGTCGACGCGGGTGTCGTCCGCCATGATCGCGGCGCGCGGGAGGTCGAAGCCAAGACTGACGAACTGGTCGAGGCGCCAGACACGGGTTCTCTTCACCTCAGCAGACTGATCGGGCTCGGCCGGCAACGGGATCTGATCGGTCTCATCCACGTCAGCTCTAGGATCGACCCCAGCGGCTCAGCCCGCCATGGGCCATCCGGCTCATTTTGCGATCCGGGCAGGCCTATCCGAATCGGCGTTGCCGACTGCCTGGCGCAACCTTGCAAACCGGCTCCCGCGGAGCCTCGACCAGATCCTCGAGCGTCTCGAAGTCGGTCTTAAACCGACGCTCCGCCGTCCGCGCAACGACCGGGTCCCCACGGCGATGTCGGAGCCGGGGAAGACATGTGCGAGAAGCCCGCGGATCGTGTCGGTCGCCATGGGGAATGATCGCAACGATGGGCTTCCCGGATCGCCTTCCCCATGTCGTTCCCGGAGCGCGCGCCGCGGGCCGGGGCCGCGGGAAACCGTGACACGCCACCCAGCACTCGTCCCGCTGTCGGAGCAGCACCACCACGAGCTCGCGCACGCGAGGCGCTTGCTCCGGGCCACCGGCGCCGGGCCCGAGGAGCGGCTCGCCGTGGCGAGCGCGTACGTCGACGCGCTCTTCAGGGAGACGGTCGGGCACTTCCGGCGCGAGGAGGAGATCCTGTTCCCGCTGTACCTCCGCCACGCCGGCTCGACCCCCGTGCTCGAGCGAATCCTGCGCGAGCATATGGAGCTGCCCGGGCTCGTGCGCGCACTCCGAGCCGAGGCGGCCGCAGGCAACATCGTGCCGGAAACGCTGAGGACGCTCGGCGACCTCCTGCACGACCACGTGCGCGTGGAAGAGCGCGAGCTGTTCGAGGAGATCGAGCGCGTCGTGCCGGCGGCGGAGCCCGAGGAGGCGAGGCTTTAAAGAGGAGTGCGTGATCGCTGCTCGCGCCGATGCTTCTCAGCGAGTGGGCGATCCCCACACAGGCACCCGCCTCCGTTCACGACAGCGTGGCGAGCGCCTTCGACGCGATCAGCGAGAGCTTCATCGAACCGCAAGGTGCGGAAGCAGTCGACCACCGGCCGCCGACTCTGCTTGTCGCGAATGAGCCGAAAGACGACATCAGCGCAGCGTGCTCAGAGGTCGCCCTCGCGGTCGTCCTCTCGAGGGCTCTTTTCAGGTTCCTTGAAGAGTTGGAGATCACTGGATGGGACGCGGCGAATCCTTCCGCTTTCCCGGTCCTCGAGCTCGACGAGCTGAGGCGTCACGCTCATCGGCGTCACGCCGACGACGACGTAGAGACGTCCCCGGTAGCTGACGATTGTTCCGATTTTGAACACGGCCGCATGCGCACGCCCACAGGGTGCACAACCGCACCATCGGCAGCCTGACCGTCCGCGCCGATCCCTCGGTTCGCACGGCTGGAGCATCTCGAGGAGTCGATTGGCCGCGCAGCGAGCTTGACTCAGGGCGAGCAGCGCCTGCGCTTGCCTCGCTCGTGCGGGCGGTCGCGTGTGAGGAGGAGCGAAGGCGAGCGCCTCTATCCCTGGTCGATCCGCATTGCGAAGCGCCTGATCTTCTCGTCGCGATCGTCAGACCCGCGAGGAAGCTTCGCGCCTGATCTTGGCCATCGCCGCCCTGTCGCACCTCGGCTCCTCTGCGACAACCAGAGCCGGCTATGCCCCGGCGACGGGAGCACGATCGGCTTCCTCAAAGGGCTCGAGCCCGGCCCAATGGCGGAGCTCGAGCCCTCCGAGGTAAAGCGGCTCAGGACGCCGCAGAAGCGGCAGCCTGGAGCAGGTCCTCCGCCTGTTTGATCCAGGCCTTCGCCTGCTGCTCGTTCAAGGCCGTGCCGCCGAACGCAGCACCGTCGAGTGCCGCTCGGATCTGCGAGGCCAGCGCGTCACGCTGCGCCGTCAGCGACTGGATCTGACCCTCCAACGTCGAGTACGTGCCGTCGCCCGGCGTGTTGCTCTTGATCGCACGCGTCGAGATGGCGAGCATGTTCATGCTGAAGGTGCCGAACGGCGCGTTCAGCTGCTTGTACACCTCGCCGAGCCGCCTCAGCGTTTCGCGGTGCGCCCGCAACGTCTGCGGTATGGCCCAGTCGTAGAGCTGGTCGATGAGGACGCGTCCGTCATGGACATACGTGTCGTTGAGCCCGAGCAGGCTCAGCATCGTCGCCCGCTCGTCCGTGTGATCTGCCCAGGTCGCGTCGTCGCCATTGTTGCGAACGCCGGGTCCGACGATTCCGAGGAAGCTCGCCGCGATCTCGGGATCGATGCTGCCGTGGTTCCACGCGAACGTGAAATTGCTCGGCGGCGGAATGAAGACGCACGGCGAGGCGCAGTTCGCCGCGGCCGCGAAGAAGAAGTAATCGGGGTGGGCGAACCACGTGAGCGTCGGCGTCCGTTGCGGGTCAGCCGTGATCATGTGGAGCGCCTTCATCCCGACCGGATCCGCAAGACCGACGTTCAGGTCGTTGGTCTCGCCGGTGATCGGGTTCACCGCAGTGAGCTTGCCCAGGGCGCGGCCGAAGTCGCGCGTGACGGCTGCGTCCCGAGCGGGATTGCCGGTGATGTAGATCGTCGGCGACATGTCGGAGTGGACCGTGAACGGCGTCGTGATACTCTGCTGCGTCGCCAACAGTCCCGCCAGGTTGGCGTTGACCTCGCTCACCGTGCTGTACGAACACGGAACGTTGACGCCGTCGCATCCTGCCGGGGTTGGCTGCGAGCCGACGAAGTGATCGCCCTCCTCGTTGGTGAACATGAAGAGCGTGTTGTCCTTCGTGATCCCATCGGCGGCGAGGCGGTCGAAGAACTTCGCAAACGCCTCGTCGTAGCGCTTCAGTTGCGCAACGTACGGCGCCTGGCCGGGCCCATCCGAGATGTGGATCTCGCCCGAGACACCGTGCTCGTCATGTGCGTCCGAGATGTAGCCGAACGTGACCGGGATCCCTGCCTCCTGCATCTGTGCGACGTATCCGAGCGTTGTGCTCGCGAAGAGGCCGTCGAAGCCGGGGAAGCCCGGCTGCGCAAACTGGTCGCCGACCGGATGGCCGTCGAGATCGTTCACAGCCGCGCTACCTCCCGTGATCGCGGGATTCACGTATTTCGCGCCGAACAGCCCTTGGAAGCCGGTGTAGCCGCCCGGCTCGTCGGGCAGGAGGTCGGGCCGCGCCTTCGGGTTGCCGGCGCAGATGCCGCCGCCCACGGCGCAGTGGATCGCGATACCGACGTAGTCCGTTTGGGCCTTGTTCCGCAGCGCCGTCCCGGCCGGTGCCGCGGCCGACGCAAGGGCGTCGTCCCGCTCGGGGGACGGGCTGCCGAAGACCTTGGTCATGTCCCCGTTCGGGCCGGTGCCGGTGTTCTCGAGGACGACGTTCGCGATCGCCGTCGCCCCGAAGTCACAACCGGCTCGTGTGTATGGCACCCAAGGCGCCGGCGTGTTCTTCGGCGAGCCGCTGTCCCCATTGACCATGATCGGTGTCGGATCGGTGGGAACCGCTGATGTGTCGTCGGTGAGATCGGTCCAGTACTTGAACGATGACGACGACGCCGTCGTTCCGTCCGCCCTGAAATACCGGAACGAGTTGCTGACCGGCTGGCCGTGACGGTCCGAGTACATACCGGTAAGCGAGGTCAGGATCCCGTTCGCGGTGTGCGAGATCAGGACGGTGTGGCTGTTCGTCAGGAGCGTCCCGTTGCCGCGGATGAAGTTGAGCAAGTGGGGCATCTGCTCGAGATCGGACGGGACATTCGAGTTGTCACGCAGAAAGTGGACATTGTCGAAGACGATGTAGACCACATGCTTGATGTCGCCCTTTGCCGACTTCAGCTGGCATCCGGGCGACGCGGCGAGCGTCCGCGAACCGCCGCTGCCGGTCGAGCGCACCTGGGCCGCCGCAATACCTGCCGCGATGAGGAACGCGAGAGCCAGGGCGCCGAGAGCGCCCGCCCTACGCCTAAGTGTCATATCTCCTCCCCTTGAGTTGACCGGGGGACCGTAACCTGGCTGGGCCCCCGATGTGAGGGGACGCGGCGATCAGGCGGTTACGGTCTGGCGAAACCCATCCGCTCGTACATGAGTCCCAGCGTCGGCGCCGACGCCTCGCGCGCCTTCTCCGCGCCGACTTCGAAGAGCCGGTCCAGCTCGCCGACATCGCGCTCCGACGCTCATCGCCGCGAAACGTCGAAACGTAGTCCGACCGGCAGAGCAACGACATCGCGCTCGGACGCCCATCGCCCCGAAACGTTGAAACGTAGTCCGACGCGGGCACGATTGTCGTGCTTCCGCCAAAACGCGACAGCAGCGGGACGGCGACGATCTCGCGGGTTACTCGGCTTCCACGGCTCCTGCTAGGAAACTGGCGACCGCGGTTGGATCAAGATGAAGAACCGCGCGTCGGCCACGAGATTCGATGACGCGAGGTCTTGCATGTAGACGTTCTTGGCCATCTCAATCCGGGCTTTCATGAAGCCGTGAGTCGCTCAGCCGAGGTTCGCCCGTTCTTCTTTCGCGTGTACAGCGCGGCGTCTGCCGTTCGAAGAAGCTCGGCTGGGTTGGGCGAAGCGAATGGCGAGAGGGTGGCAGTGCCGGCCGACGCGTTCAGCGCGTGTCCACCGGGATCTCTCAGTTCGCGGATCCGCGCAC
>WNGF01028412.1_pt1 | contig 10872 bp, 8 predicted proteins | sample 5400641 | NCBI WGS metagenome assembly WNGF01 (sample SAMN13153371, study PRJNA577476) | soil metagenome | isolation source: 80 cm soil or saprolite under grassland replicate 2 | place: USA:California | collected 2016-06-15 | reverse complement strand
GGTTGTTTATGCGTTTAACTTAATCTTTAATGTTTATTTATGTTTAACTTAATCTTTAACGATTATTTATAAATTTAATTTTATTTTTAATAATTATTAAAATTTATTTTTAATTTATAATGCTAATATTTTATTTTTATTAAATTTTAATAATAAAAGTTATCTACTCATTAAAATTTCTTTAACCTTTTCAACAACTTCGAGAAATACTTCAATTCCACTATTTTCATCTTCTCTATATATATCAACTGATGATAATAATCTATTAAGTTCTATATGAGTTAATATATTTCTTGGATTATCAACAATAACAGTTTCATCATAAGGATTAGGTATAGGACCATCCCAATCTATTCCATATTCATTTGGATTAATATTTATATCTTCATACCCTCTTAAACCCGATTCCATCATTCCTATTGTATAAAGCTGAAGTGGTGCTAAATTATGTTCACTTCTAATTGCATGATTATTCCATCCATCAACCCATATTCTTAAAGATTTATTTATTCGAGGTATATATACTAAATGTAAACAAAATAAGTAAATATTATTAGATATATCTAAACCAAATTGATCTTCTAATAAAATAAAGATTGTAACATATATTTTTATAACACAACGATACAAATCCACCCAAAGTCTTTCTATTCTTTGATTGTGAACTGAAGGACCTGCAATAAAACTACCTCTACCTAATCCTCTAATATTTTCAATCATTTGTTTTACAAGTATATTTTCTCCTCCTTGATCAGCTCTTATTCTGCTAGGTAATCCATAATTATCAATAGCTTTAAGAAAAAGATTTAATACAGTTGTAGATTTATTATTATCACTACACGAACAATATGTTATCATTCTTGAATATCCATCAATTGCAGCATGAATTACTAATTTCCATCTTATTAATTTATGATGACCATCTATATGCCATAATGAGTTAGGACCAGCTACTTTATATACACGTCTAGGAATAATATTTGCCCACCTATTAATCATACCAAATGAATCAACACGATGTAAAGAATCCCTTAATCTTTGCCTATGTATTCTAATGCCTCTTGATTTTAATATACCCATTAATATAATTTGTCCAGAAAAAGGCTGATGATATCTTAATTCTTTTACTAAATTATCTAATTCATTATCACTAATATTTGCATAACCTATATAATCATCTGAAATATTATTTTCTTTTCTTCTTCTTTCAATTGTTTTAATTGAAACACCAAATATTGAAGCTATTTTTGTCCAATCTAAACCTTGTTCACGTAAAAGTTTTATAGCTAAAGGATTAATCCAAATTTTTGGTCTTCCTCCAGTAAGTTGATATTGTATAAACTTATTAATAGCAATATTATCTTGATTATTCAAATCTTCCATTTTTTTTATTAAATCAGCTCGTAAATTATATAACTGAAGCGTACGTCTTTGAATAAAATCAATATCATAAAAATTTGTTAATCTTGAATACATTGATAATAATAATTCAAGTTTTTCTTCAAATATTTCCATGCTATTAATATCATCATTTTGTAAAATATATTGAGCTCTTGTTATAATTCTTTGTGCAAATTCTTCAAATTGTGCTTGTTGAATATTTGACCAAACTGAATGATTCATAATGAAAAAACTTTTTAATATATCGTGTGAAAAAGTAAACAATACAATTTTTTTTCACTTTAAAATAATTAATTATATAAATATTACATCATATAAATATTGATCGACAAATGAGCAGTTTATATTAAAATTACATTGTAAATCATATGATTTATTATTTCATGATTTGATTTTAATAATAAATAACTCAAATTATTACTTGGCAAATGTAAATTATTTATGATAATTTCTGTTAATTTAATAATTTTTATCTTATAAAAATAAAACAGAATTCATTTAAGTTTTATATAATTATATAGAAAATTTATATAAAAAAATATGAAAAACTATTTTTAAATAAAATTTGTAGTTCAAAAAACATCTAAAAATTATAGAAAAAAATTCTTATAAATTAATAATTTATAAATTTAAACTTATAAAATTTTATTTATAAAGATTTATATAAAAATATAAAAAATTAAATAAATTAGAATTAAAAATTTTTTAAAAAAAATACAAAAAAAATAAATATATTATTCATTATTAGAAAGAGGATCCTGTGCTTTTAAACCTCTTCTAGCTTTTAATAAATCTATACATTTTCATCTTATATTATTAGATGCAGGAAGCATTCTAATTTGACTTGGTTTAGGCTTTGTGAATTATTTTATAGATGAATTTTGAAGAGCCTTAAAAAGATCTTATCTATAAGTTCTTTCAGTTATTGTTAATTTTATTTTTTTATGAAAAAAATTCTTATTTATATAATATATAAGATTATATCTAATTCCTTTTATAATTGGAAAATTATCATGTAATAATAAATGTGAAGGAAATGCTACAACTTATCCTAGTCTAAGAGGTACTATAACTTTAAGTTGAGGAAAATATAATTCACCTCCTTTAAAATTTTCTAAGGCAACTAAAACAAATAGACTATTTATTTTATCATTTATATTCCAATGATAATCACTAATAGTATTAAAATTAATGGCCATCATAAAAAAAAAAAATATCAAAAGATCTTGGTGCAAATGGATCCCAATATAATTTGCTTAATTTATTATATAAATTTTTATAATTAACTTAAATAAACTGATTAATACTATTTGATAATGGTTTAAGTGCAAAAATTAAATTATTTACACATTCTAAATGATTAAAGTTATGTGTAGAAGTCATATCAGAACTAGTATAAGGAAGTGAATTATAACTTGCAAAAGCTTCAAAGTGCTTAATTAAATTTATTAAAAAGAATTACTTCTATGTAAAGGATCATTTTTAATTAAATAAAAATAATAATTATTTATTGCAGTTATTGCTTGTTCTATAGCTTTTTTACAGAAATCTCAAAAATCCCAATAATGTTAAATTAAAATCAACTCAATATTAAATCTATATCAAATCCATATCAAAATGATATTGATGTCAAATCAATGTTATTAAGACAAAATTATGATATCAAATTAAAATCAACATCCTTATCATTTTGACAGGAATTCGATATAGATTTGAAGTTATCATTTCAATGTTAAATCAATATGTATTCAACATGGATTTGATGTTAATTTTACATAAACATCGATATTGTTTGAAATTGAAATGACATTGATCAAATCTATGTCAAATTCTTATCAAATCAGTGTCAAATTAATGTTGAATCAATATAAGTGTTGATGTTGAATCCTTGTCAGATCCATGTATAATCAACATCAATTTAACACTGATTAGACAAGGATTAAACATGAATTTAATGTCGATTCAATATAAATTTGACAAGAATTTGATATTGATAGATTCGATATTAATTTAACATCAACATTCATGTTATTTCAATATAAAATTTGATATGGATTCAACATGGATTTGATATTGATTTGACATCGATTTGACATTGATTCAATATAGATTTAATGTCTTTACAAATTATTATTATGATATTAAATTGACATCAAATTGATATTGATTTAACATAGATTCAACATCATCAAATCAATGTTGATTTGATGTTGAATTCATGTCAAATCAATGTTGAATCCATATCGAATCCATGTCAAATTAATGTTGAATCAATGTTAAATCCATGTTGAATCAATATTGAATCAACCTTGAATTATAGAATCATTATTATTACTAGATTGAAATGATATTAAAATGATATCACATCAATTTAGAAATGATGTTAATTCGATATCATTTCAATATATTGTATAATATTTAATATAAATAGATTAAATAATAAATATAAAGGTAAAAATTCAAAAAATAAAAAAATATTTAGCTTTTAACATATAGTTTTTTTTTAATGTAATTTATTAATTTATTTAAAAATAAATTATAATAGTTATAATAAAATATTATATAATATCATTCTTGATCTATTTCCATTTCATTTAATACATCTTCTATTTTTAATCCTCTTCTAGTTCGTGATAAATCAATTTGATTTCGTCTTTTATCAGTAGATATAGGAGGAATTGAAGTTTGCTTACTTGTTGATTTTAAACGAAGTTTTGGTTTATAATTTTTAGAACCATTATTAAGATTTTGTTTTTTAACTTCTTTAGAATCAATATGTTTTCCTTTAGCATCTCTTTCAATATTATTTCTCAAATCATCAAATACATCTTTAAATTTGCTTGATTTTTTGAAAAAATCTCTATGTATATAGTATACAATACTATATCTAATTCCTTTAGTAACTATACAATTACCATGTAATAATAATTTTGAACTAAATGCTACAACTTGTCCTGGTTTAAGTTGTATTGCAATTTTAAGTTGAGGAAAACATAATTCACCTCCTTCAAAATCTCCTAAAGCAACTAACACACATAAACTATTTGCTTCATCATATGAATCTAAATGATAATCACTAATAGTATTAAAATTTATAGCAATCATAGGAAAAATTCCAAAAGGTTTTGGTGCAAATGGACCCCAAGATAAATTGCTTAATTTTTCATACATATTAAAATAATTATTATTAATAAATTGATTAATACTATCTGATAATGGTTCAAGAGCATGAATTAATTCATGTACACATGGTAAATGTTCAATATTATGTGTACTAGCCATATCAGAACTAGTATAAGGAAGCAAATTATTTTTTACAAAAGCTCCAAAATGTTCTACAAAATTTTCCCAAAATCCTTTGCTTCGATGTGAAGGATTGTTTAATGTATGAAAATAATATTTAGTTATTGCATTTGTTGCTTTTATAAATGCATTGTCATTATTCAAGTTATCAAAATGAACTAAAGTTTGATTATTTGAGTTAACAATGCATTCAGGTTCTACTATAAGACGAAATCTCTTTGATTTTAATTCACTTAAAGATCGAGATTTATAATGAACTACTCTAGAACTTTTTGGTAATTTATCAATATTTTGAAGTTTTAATTCATTTTGAATTTTTCTCCACTTAATTCTAAAATAATTTCTTACTTTTTTTGATTTTTTTACATTTTCCATACCTAACCATTTACTAAAAGCAATCCACTTTTTATTTTCTTTTTTATCATTAATAGGATTGCTATCAATAATAGGATTGCTAATTATACTATCAATATTATCCTTAATCAAATTAAAAAAGTTTAAAGAAATCATAATAAAATCAAAATCATCATTTTTATAAGCTTCTCTAATTATATTTTGAATCCATAAATCTCTTATTGTAGTAATCTTAACTTCTGTAGATGATATACGATCATCAGGATGAAGATCAATACTTATCCATAAATTATTCCAATAAAAAATCTTATCTTTGGTACATAAACCTCTAGTTAAACTCTGAGTTCTATGTTTATTTGGATTAAAAACTTTATTACTTATATCATTCATTACTAATTTTAATATTTTTTTCTTTTTAATTTCATTTTCTTCTATTTCAAATTCTTCTTCTTCTGATTCTTCTTCTGATTCTTCTTCTAATTCTTCTTCCTCTTCTGATTCAAACTCTTCTCCTTCTAATTCAAATTCTTCCTCTTCTGATTCAAATTCTTCTTCTTCTGATTCAAATTCTTTTTTTTGCAATTTAAATTCTTTTTCTTTTTCAAGTTTTTTATTTCGACGACTACGAGCTTGACGAGATACATGAGATATTGAAAACATTTTAATAATAATAATTTAAAAATTTAAAAGTAGTAAAAAAAGTTTTGTAAAAATCAAAAATATAAAAGTAGTAAAAAGAGTTTTGTAAAAATCAAAAATATGTTAAAATTTGTAAAGGTGGAAATATGTTTCTTTTTTATTATAAATTTTTATTATAAATAATACATTACTAAATAAGTATAATAAAATAAAATGCAAAGATACATAATAAAATGCATAAAATGCATAAATAAAATGTAATGCTATTTTTGAAAATGTAGTACAATAATAAATATAAATAGTGAATATATATATATATATAAATGCAAAAGATATATAAGATACATAAATAAGATACATAAATAAGATGCATAAAATAAATATAATGCTATTTTTAAAAGTGAAAAAAAAATGTATAAATAGTATAGTTTTATTTAAATAAAAGGAATATTTGAATTGTATGTTTCATGGAACAAACAAGTTTACAATATCAAAGTACTAGGCCACTACTACCTAAGCAGTAACGATTAAGGTCTATATACCTCTTAACATACATAAGTATACCCGTAACTAGTAACACTGAAACTCATCTTATACAACACAAAACAAAACAATTCATTTAAGATTTAGCAAAATAAAATTTTGCAAGGGAGGGAATAATCGGACCCTAAGCCATAAATGATTACCCCTATCTTATTGCTTTCCACATTTACTTTGGAAGGAAAGGATAACTACCGGAACGGTTGATATTAAGGGAAATAACCGCCAAGAACCCAAATAAATAATAAGAAATATTTGTGATGATTATGACCAATATCCAGTATATGCTGATTCAAATACTTTTTTCTAATAGAATTTAAAGTTCTAAGATTTTAGTCTATAAAAAAGATAAGTAAAGATTAATGATTTTATTTAATTTAAAAAAAATATATATTAAAATTTCTTTTTCATTATAGGATTCACCTCTGATTGATTTAAAGCTTATAATATTTAGCTAATTATTTAGGTGAGATTTATTAATGTTTGATAGTTCTAAAAAGTTACTAATTAAAAAAAGAAATAATTAGTCATATTAAAAAGAAACAAAAAAATCCACAAATACTCATAAATTGCATAAAAAAAAAATGAAAGTTTTTACCAAAATCACAAACATTACAAACTAATAATTAATAATTATACTATCCTCTCAATGGTTTTGCAGCCAAATATGGCTGGAATTAATTAATAATTTTAAAAAAGCTACTATTAAAGAGATATGTTAATTAAGAATTTCAGTTCTGAAACATCTCTAGATAAAAAAAAAAAAATAAATTAGTAATAATAAAAAAAAGAAAATAGAAAACCATGCTCCTCATACATATAATAATATTCAACAAGTTCTAAAACTTTCATTCTTGAATAAAAAAAAAAGTTTAGTCTGGTATCTAAAATTTAAAAAAGATAAATGAATTATAAAAATAAAAAAATTAAAAATTAAAAATAAAAATTTGACATTACTTGAATTTTTTTATTATTCATTTAATTCCTCTTATGATATAAAAAATTTTTTGTTTGTTACACTATAAAGTGGCTTAAAAATAAAAAAAATCACACAATTTTGATATCAAATGCCCGCTTCTTAATATAAAGAGAGGATTAAAAGTTTTTACATATCCAACATTAATTTACATTGACGTGACTGTGAAAAATACTTTTTAAAAAGATTTTTTTTTTTAAAAATAAAATAAAAATAAAAAAGGTTAGTTGTATTATTTTTTATATGTATAAATAATTAAAAATTAATCATATTTAGTTAGTAAATTATGATTGTCATGCATAAATATTATTCTCAACCATATTGTTTATATTATCTCATATTTAATATTATTCTCAGCCATATTGTTTATATTATGTCATTTTTATTGTTTTTAGCCGTCATATTTTGTTTATATTATATTTTAAATTCAAATTTTTACTGTAATACTGAACTTTACTGTGCCACTTTTAATAATATTATTATAAACATTCAAATCGGATTATCTCGGAATCTACTCATCAGAATCGGACGAAAATACCGCCATTGTGACCGTCTCGATGAGAGCTTCTAAATGACTACAATTTCGTTAAAATTGAATCACACAAATCCAAGATAATTATCAATAAGTGAAAATATTAAAATCTTTTGCAGATCAATACTATAATTATTAATGATATTATCAATATCAAAGCTTACCTAAAACGTCGTAAATAATTAAATTTTCAAATTTATTATTTATATTAAAAAAAAAAAACAATTAAAATCCAGTTTTTTTATGATTTATATCATTTATTTAATAAGCAACTAAAAAACAAATTTATTTATAACCAAAATTGTAATAATAGATCAAAAAGTAAGTATACTGATGAAAAAAATATTTAATTCAATTAATAATCAAAAATAAGAATATCAAAAAGAATTGACTATTAATTAATTATCTTCTTCTTTTTTTATCGTTAGAAATACCCTTCATACCTCTTTTACTATTATACTTTCTTATATTTTCTCTGCTTTCATAATCACTATAAGTGGTATTAATAAACAAAGAATAATTATTAAATGATTCATTTAGAGTTGTTGATCTATTATCATCATCGCTAAGTTCTATAATATCCTTTTCATTTTTAGATTCTTGTGATTGATTAATTCTTGTTATTTGATCATATTCATAAATTTCATCATCTATAAATTCATGAAAATTATCATTATCGATAGTTGAATCATAATCATGAACAGAAGTACCAATTACTTCTTGAAACCCTTGATTGTTTTGAAATGCTTCTTGTAGATCTCGTTTAAACTCATTAAGTCCCTCTTTGTCAATTGAATATCTAGTTGATAATGCAATTGATGGTGAACATGTTGATGCTGTAGGAATTTTAAAATTTGTTGATTTCCATAAAATCTAATATAAAGTTTATATTAGTAATTATTATAATTATTATTGATATTTATAATTATTATTGATATTTATAAATAAATATTTAAATTACTTACCAAAATTTTTCGATCTAAAGGTATACGTTTAAATCCAGTTGCAAATACCAATATTTTTTCCAAATCCTTAGGATTATGGATTGACTTTATATACTTAATAAATTCATTGTATAATGTTCTTTTTTTAATAGTATCATTCAAAAAATTGATGGCTTTATGATCAAACTGCTCGAGTAATAATTCACTTGTCAAGCATGTATATAATTCATTTATAATAAATCTCCATTCAGAATTATTTATTTTCTATTAAAAAAAAAATTATAAATATATTTAAATTTTAATAAATATAATAATATTAAAATACAAATTTAATATACCTTACCTCAATTATTCCAAAAATATCAAATCCAGATTTTAATTGAAAAAGATGTTGTTTACGTATACCAATTACTTCATAATCTGCCATCGTATTTAATATCTCACTTCTTTTTAATTCATGTAAATTCTATTAAAAATATATTAAAATTTAATATAAGTTAAAATAATATTTTAAAATCATTTATATAAAATTAATTATACTTACAATACCAATATCTCTATAATTAGACCACCAATTTCTTATTTCATTATATGCAGAATTATCAGTATTAATTTTTTTTGCTAATTCATATAAATGTGGTTGTAATTCTTTAAAAATTTTTATAGTATCAATATTATTTTCTACTATAAAATTGATTTGAAAAGGATGAAACCAAGTAGGCCATGCACCTCCATGAATAAATGACCAAAATAAAATTTTGCCCAATATAAACAAATAATCATTATCAAGGATTTCTGAATTATAATTTAATAGATTATAATTCTTATCATTTAAAAAAAGTTTGCCAAATTCCGTTTCATACTCCAATATTTCTTCCCAAAAATGTGTTGTAATATCACGAATAACACCACCAATATCAATTAAACTACGATTAATTTATTAAAAATAAGTTAAAATATAATAATAATATTTTTAATATTTTACGAAATAGACAAATAAATTTTACTTACTTTTCATTATTAATTGAAAATATAGGTTGTTTTAACAAATCTATATTTGTAGCATTACGAAAAAATTCAAATATATCCTTTACTGGTCTATTAGCTGTTAATATATTGATTTGGATTTTTTGAGAATCTTTAAAATATATTAACCCGTATTTTTCTTTCAATTTGTTCAAAATATTTTTACGTATATCAGCTGTATTAGAAGAGATTTTATGTTGATCATAATTAGGAGATTCTAAAGACAGTTGTATATTATCTGATTTTATTGTTGAAGATGATTTATCTCCAATGTCTCCAATATCAGCTAATTTGTCTAAATTATTTAATTCAATATTATTATCATCCAATTCCAAATCAAAATCATCTTTAAAATCATCATCTTCATCTTGAATAAACAAATTTCTTTTAAGTGGCACAGCATATATTTTGTTTCTTGTATTCGTAAGTCTATTGTAAATTTATTTATAACAAATAATTTTATTAAAAAAAAAATTTAATATATATTATTTAAATTAATTAAAATTAATTAAAAAACTTACTCTTTTATAAAATTAAGATTTTTTGTACGATTTTCTTCAACTTTAGTTAATTCCATTCTTCCATCTTTTTTAATACATTTTAATAATGTATATCCAGTTTCAGCGATAAAAGGAAATGCTTTTAACATCATATCATTTACATGTTTAGCATTATTGTATTGAAAAGTCACATATTTAACCAGATCATTAATAACCAACTCGTTCATTCTTAAAAAAAAAAAAATTAATTATTAATTTTGTTTAATTGAATAAAATAAAATTAATATTAGTTTATATAAAAACTTACTTTGTTTCAGTACGAGGAATTTTAAAATTATCTTTTTCTGGTAAAAATATTACAGTGACTCCAAAAAGATTTTGATCATTTGTAGTTTTAATTTTAGATTTTTTATTACCAATGTTGTATTGTAAAGCCGCGCTTCTTATGTCAAATTTAGGAATATTAGACGCTGAATTAAAAAGATTTGATAATTTTGGTTTGATCAAATTTTTTTGTCCAATAAAATTATCAATATCATTTTGAAAATTAAAATCTTTTTTGTTTGTATCTATTTCTTGCTAAAAAAATATTAAAATTATTTTTAAAATATTTAAAAAATTTAAGAAATAAACTGAAATTATTTATATAAATTTTGA
>WNGF01003528.1_pt1 | contig 10877 bp, 8 predicted proteins | sample 5400641 | NCBI WGS metagenome assembly WNGF01 (sample SAMN13153371, study PRJNA577476) | soil metagenome | isolation source: 80 cm soil or saprolite under grassland replicate 2 | place: USA:California | collected 2016-06-15 | reverse complement strand
GTAGCCGGCCGAAAATGCCGCCTTGAGGTTGTGCTCCAGTCCGAGCACCTCGCTGGCGCCCGCCAGCCCGGCCAACCCGCCGCTGAGCGCCATCGCGAGGACGAAGTTGCGGGTGATGCTCATACCGGCGTATTTGGCGGCGTCGGGGTTGGCGCCGACAGTGCGAATCTCGAAGCCGGTCGTGGTTTTATTCAGCAACCACCAAATCACCGCCACCATGATCAGTGCCAGGATAAACCCGGCATGCAGTCGATAGTCGGCGCCGAAGAGATAGGGCAGTTCGGCCGAGGGGGCGATGAATGGTGTGCGCGGCGCGCTGGAGGCGCGGTCGCGAAATGGCCCTTTGATCAGGTAGTCGGTGAGGCGGATCGAGACATAGTTGAGCATGATCGTCGTGATCACCTCGTGCGCGCCTGTTTTCGCCCGTAGAAAACCGGGAATCGCTCCCCAGAGCGCCCCGCCAAGCGCGCCGGCCAGAATGGCGAGCGGCAGGTGGATCACCAGCGGCAGCCCAGTGATCGCATACCCTGCGACTGCTGCGCACATCGCGCCGATCCCCAACTGGCCCTCGACGCCGATGTTGAACAGCCCGCACTTGAAACCGAGTGCGACGGCCAGGCCTGCGAAGATGTACGGCGTCGCCGCGACCAGCGTGTTGAGCAGCGCCACCGACGTGCCGAGCGCGCCGAAGAACAGGCCACTATACGCTTTGGTCACGCTCGCGCCGGTCGCCAGGATGATCAGCGCGCCGATCATCAGCGCGGTGACAATTGCCAGCAGCGGCACCAGCGCTTCAACAAACAGATCGCGCCAGTTGATGCTGAAACGCGGCCCCACACGTGAGCGGCCGACATCAGCGGCGGGCGCCGGAGGGTAGTCCGCCGTGCCGGTCTTATCGGGAGCGCCATCGGTTGGCACTGTGTTGCGAGGAGCATCCTCTGGCGCAGTTGACATACTATTCCTCCACGAGCGGCACAGCCTGCCGCTCATCCGTGATACCGGCCATGAGCAGGCCCAGCCGCTCGCGGCTTGCTTCCGCGGCAGGGAGAGTAGCGATGATCTTGCCCTTGAACATCACTGCAATGCGGTCTGAGAGCGCTGTAATCTCGTCGAGTTCGGCCGAGACGAGCAGAACGGCAACGCCCTCGTCGCGCTGGCGCACGATGCTGCGGTGAATGAACTCGATCGACCCGACATCCAGGCCGCGGGTCGGTTGTGCGGCGATCAGCAGCTTGATTGGGCGCGAGAACTCGCGCGCGACGACGACCTTCTGCTGGTTGCCGCCGGAGAGCGAACCGGCCAGGGTCAGCGGGCTGGGTGTGCGGACATCGAACTCTTTGATGAGGCGCTGTGCATTCTGTTCGATCGCGTCTTCGTCGATTGCGATACCATGTGCGAACGGCTCATGCCAGTACGTAGAGAGCACCAGGTTATCGGCAATCGGGTAACTCAGCACCAGCCCGCGAAGGTGCCGATCCTCGGGAATGTGGGCGACGCCAGTTTCGAGGATCGTGCGTGGTGTCGCGCCGGTTACATCTTTGCCGAGCAGCCGGACACGCCCCGACACCGCCGCACGCAGGCCGGTCAGCGCCTCCACGAGTTCGGTCTGGCCATTACCCTGGACGCCGGCGATCCCCAGGACTTCGCCGGCCTGTACGCTCAATGAGAGCCCATCGACGGCGATCGAGCGGCGGTCGTCCAGCACGACCAGTTCCTCTACTTCCAGTACGTTCGCCCCAGGTGTGGCTTCATCTTTATCGACGATCAGGCTGACGCTGCGCCCGACCATCATTGCCGCAAGCTGTTCCTCGGTGGCCCGCTTGGGGTCGGCAGTACCTACGACGCGGCCGCGCCGGAGCACGGTGATACGGTCGGCGATCGCCAGCACCTCTTTGAGCTTGTGGCTGATGAAGATGATCGATTTGCCCTGGGCCTTGAGCGCACGCATCACCTCGAACAGGTCGTCGGCCTCCTGGGGTGTGAGCACGGCGGTCGGCTCGTCGAGGATGAGCATGTCGGCGCCGCGGTACAGCGCCTTGACGATCTCGACGCGCTGCTGCACGCCAACAGGGAGGTCCTGGATCAGCGCCTCGGATGGGACATCCAACCCGTAGCGCATCGACAACTCGCGAATCCGCTTGTTAGCTGTGCGCTCGTCGAGCAGGATACCACGGGTGATCTCGGTGCCGAGCATCACATTTTCCGCCACCGTCAGCGTCGGAACGAGCATGAAGTGCTGGTGAACCATGCCGAGACCCTGGTGAATAGCGTCGTTTGGCCCGCGGATGGTCGCCGGCTGGCCGTTGATGAAAATCTGGCCCTCGTCGGGGTCGTAGAGCCCGTAGAGGATATTCATCAGCGTCGATTTGCCGGCCCCATTTTCGCCGAGGAAGGCGTGGATCTCGGCTGGCTCCAGTGTGAAGCTGATATGATCGTTCGCCAAAACGCCCGGGAAGCGCTTGGTGATGTCGCGCACTTCAAGAACCGGTGGCATCGGCGACTCCTCAGTAGAGATAAGAGATTAGAGATTGTGGGTCTGATCTCTAATCTCTTATCTCTCATCGCTAACAGCTACGGCAGCTTGACGTTGGTCTGGATCGAGCCGTCGGCCAGGCCCTTCAGAGTGGTGTCGAGCTTCGTCTTGACATCGGCCGGGATGGCGCTGTCGGCGTCGTGGAACGGCGCGAGGCCAACCCCCTCGCTCTTGGCGTCGTTGACTTGTGTACCGCCCTTGAATGTGCCCGCTTGGACGTCCTTGATCGCCGTGAAGACCGCATTATCGACACGCTTCACCGCGCTCGAGAGGATCTTGTCCGCGCCGGGCGCCTTGCCGTTCTGGAAGGTCGTCACGTACTCATCCTGGTCGACGCCGATCACCCAGACGCCCTGCTGGGCCGCGGCCTGAATGCCGCCGGAGCCGGTTTGGCCGCCAGCGCCGAAGATCACATCGGCACCCTGCGAGATGAAGTTCTTCGCCGCCTCGCCGCCGCGCGCGCGATCGGTGAAGGTGTCGATATAGACCTTCTGCACCGTGATGTCGGGCTTGACCGACTTGGCGCCGTTCTCGTAGCCCATCACGAACTTCTGCACCGGCGGGATCTCGACGCCGCCGACGACCGCGACGTTGTTGCTCTTGCTCAGCGAGGCCGCCAGCACACCTGCCAGATAGCCGGACTGATCTTCGGAGAAGACCATGCCGCGGACGTTGTCAATGGACGGGTCATACGCGAAGTCGACGATCGCGTACTTGATGTCGGGGTGCTTGGCAGCGTTGGCCTTGAGCGCGTCGCCCATCAGGAAGCCTACGCCGATGATCATATCGAAGCCCTGCGACGCGAACTGCTCCAGGTTCTTCTCGTAGTCCGTCTGGGCTTGGGTCTCGATATAGGCCACCTCGACGCCGAGTTCCTTCTCCGCGCGCTGGAGACCTTCGTAGGCGTACTGGTTGAACGTGCCGTCGTTGACCCTGCCGACGTCGGTGACCAAGCCAACCTTGATCTTCTTGCCGGTGGCGCCAGCGGCGGTCGGTTCGGCGGCAGCGGTGGGCTCGGCGGCAGCGGTGGGCTCGGCGGCAGCGGTGGCGGCGGGCGCGGCTGTAGCCTCTAGCGCGGCGGTGGCGGCAGGCGCGGCTGTAGCCTCTGGCGCGGCGGTGGCTGCTGGGGCTGCAGTGGGCGCAGCCGCAGCCGGTGCCGTTGTGGGAGTTGCCGTCGTGGCGCCGCCACAGGCGGCCAACGCCGGAATGATCAACACCAGCAACAGTAGCATGGCGTAGAACGACTTTCGCATGGGAATCTTCCTCCTCATACACAAACATGGGCATCTGAATCAGCGAACCTTGTCATACGTGAGGATGCGATGGATCGAAAGGATCGAACCTTCGTTTTAGGAGTAACCTTGTGACCTCCTTTCACGAAAAACGAGGTGAAGGTATTGACAGGCTCTGGGTGGCTCGGATTATAGCAGTGAAGGTATGTTTTGGCAACCGACTACCAAAGTTAAGAGTTAAAAGCTCAAAGTTAAGAGTTAAGGGTTGTGGTTACTTCAACTCTTAACTCTTAACTCTTAACTCTTAACTCTTAACTAAATTAAAGGTTGCGGTTCGCCCAGGCCAGGAACTCGGACAGCGAGAAGACCGCCAGCAGGTTGCCCTCAACCTGGTCGCGCAGCCATTGCAGCGCGCCGGGTCGCTGCCCGCCGCCGTCGGCGATCACCAGAGCGGGGCATGGGTAGCACTCCTTGATGTTATAGACCAAGTAGGGGAACTTCTCGTCGACGCTGCCGGTCGACTGCTGCCACTTGACTTCAATCGCCAGGCCGTTCGGAAACAGCGGCGCCCCGCGCACCCAGAAATCGGCATTCAGCGGTAGGCCGTAGATGCTCGGCCCGATCGGGTACTGCGCGACGAACAGCCGCGCCGGACGCGGCCGCCGCCCGAAGTCGCGAAACATCGTCGTCTGCTCCGCGGCTGGTTCTGCCTCCAACGCATCATGGGTCGACAACTCGACATAGCCACGGCCAGTCAGCACACCACGAACTGTCGATTCGGCGACGCTGCCAGTTGACTCTGCGCGTAACGATCGGATGCGTTCAGGCGGCATAAGGCAATGCTCTTGGGCTGTACGATCGGCAAGTGGACATAGTGTAACACAATGGTTGCAAGACGCAAGTAGGGGCGTAGCGGCCAGGCATGCCTGGCCGCTACGCCCCTACTTGCGTCTTCCGACTCGCTTAGGCCTGGAACGTCAGCGCCACGCGGCCGAACTGCAACTTGGCGCCGTTGGCGATTGGCACCGGCACGTTCGGCTCAATCTTGGCGCCATCGACGCGAGTATAGTTGGTGCTGTTCAAGTCGGTCAGCGTCCACTGTCCATTGTTGTTGTTGAGTCGGGCGTGCTGGCGGCTGACACCGCCGCTCTCGCCGCCGTAGGGCGTGAGATCGACCTCGGGAAAAATACCGCTGATCGGATCTTCGCGGCCGACAATGATCTCGCGCTTGTCGGCTGGCAGCGCCAGTTCTTTACCATCGTCCAGCACCAGGCGTGGGGCCGCCGAGGTGGCCGACGGCAGCGGTGGGGCGAGTGGCTCAGGCATTGGCTCGCTGGCGACCGGCGGCTTGGCGATCGGCGCCGCCGCAGCCGGTGCTTCGGCGGTGGCGGGCGCGGCTCTGGCGGCGGGCGCGGCAGCCGGCGCCTCCGCGGCCGGTACATCGGTGGTGGGAGTCGGCACTGGTGCTCCGGCTGCGGCCGGCGCGGCCTCGCCGGTCAGCGCGGCCAGTTCGGCTTCGGCGCGGGCGCGGGCGTCGCGGGCGTCGCTGAGGCCCTGGACCACGGCGGGCGGCGTGGCGGCGCCGAACATCGCCTGCATTTGCTCGAACTGCTCGATGATCTTCTGCTGGCGCCCGATCTCCTCATTCAAGCGCTGTTGTTCGGCCTCGTAATTGGCCTGCGCCGCGTTCGCCTCGGCGCCCGGCGCGGCGGTTGACGCGGAGGGCGGCGTCTCGATCGGAATGTTGTTAGCCGGCGCGGCTGGCGCCTCGGGCGCACTGGCGGCCGTGTCTTGCGCGACCCCCGGCTGTTCGGCCGTCGCGGCGTTAGCATCGGCTGTTTCTGCGGCCGACGACGCTTGGCGTGCCTGCGGATCGGCCGTTATAGTTGTTGAGTCGGCAACCGGCGCGGCGCTTGGGGCCGGCTGATCCAATGCTGCGCCGCAATTGTCGCAGAAGCGATCGCCCGGCAGATTCTGATGTCCGCAGGATGGGCAGATCACGCTTTGATTGTTGGCCGGCGCGCCATCCGTGCTTGGCGCAGGCTGTGCAAAGAGAGTTGGCGCATCGTTCGCGACGCTGGGCGCAGCGACAGGTACGGCGTTGCCGAGCGCTGCGCCGCACTCGTCGCAGAACGCCTCGCCAGGCAGCACGGCAGCGCCGCAGGACGGACAGGTGGTTGCGGCGGCTGTTGGCAGCGAGGCTAGGTCGGCTGGAGCCGGCTGAAATCCACCGCTGGGCGTGATCCGCGAACCGCATTGCTCACAAAATCGATTAGATGCTTCGTTCTCAGCCCCGCATGTTGGACATTTCATAGTCATTCCTCCATCAAAACAGTTAAGAGTTAAGAGTTTTGAGTTAAAAGTTTTGAGTTATTTGAGATCTTCAACTCTTAACTCTTAACTCTCAACTCCAAAACTTACTCTTCCAACTTCTGAGTCAGTCGCCGTGTTGCGTAACGTAGTTCTTTCTGCGTCTCAGCGCTCATGCTCTTACCCTGCTCTAGTTGGTCGGCTTGCTCTTGAGCCTTTTGCGCCAGATCCAGCTCACCCAGATCCAGTAAGCGAGTGGCGGCGGCGCGCAGCTTTTGAGTTGCGCCAGCCACATTGCCGGCCTCGGCATCGGAAAGCGCGCGCGTCTGAAGCTTGAACGCAGTCACCTTCTCGACCAAGTTCATCACACGCGGTTCATAGACCGGTGCGTCGGCGTTGTTGCTGAATTCGAGCAGCACATCTTGCTTGACGATCTGCTCGCTGCCGCCCATCGGGATGTAGTGTAGCTCGGCCTGGGCGATGCGAAATGAGCCAGCCGCGCGCGACGGAACCATCAGATCGACGATCAGGCTGGCCGGCTCGTTGGCCTCGAGGTTGCCAATCTTAACCGCGACCTCGTTCTGGCCGATCGGCTGGTAGCCCAGGTTGGTGATCACCGGCGTGGTGCGATAAATCGCCCGCGGAGTCACATCGCGCGCCAGCCGCAGCAGCAGCCGAGCATCCTGCGCGACCGTGCCTTGCGCCGCGCGGACGGCTCGCTGGAAGAAGCTGGTGATCTGGGCCGGATCGGCGATATAGTCGGATGTCCCGCCGGTCGCCTCGGCTAGGTCGTCGAGCAGCTTCTCATTCCACTCAGCGCCCAGTCCCAGCGCGGTGATGCGCACATTTTCCTGGCCGAGCTCTTTGGCGAGTATCCGGCAGCGATCTTCATCGCCCCAGGTCTGGCCATCGGTCAGCAACAGCAGCGCAGCCACGCGGTCGGGCGCGCTGTTTGTGCGCAGCTCGGCCTGGCCGCTCTGCAAGCCGCCCGACATTGCGGTGCCGCCGGCCTCCTCGATCGAGTCGATTTGAGCCTTGAGCGCATCCTTGTCGGTGGCGAGTGTGGCGGGTGTCAGCACCTGAACCGTGTCGTCGAACAACACGATCGCGACGATATCCTGCGGCGTGAGCGTATCGATCACACGCTTGGTCGCGTCTTTCATGGCCGCGAGCTTGGCACCCTGCATCGAGCCAGAGCGGTCGAGCACCAGGCAGAAGTTGAGCGGCACGGCCTCGGCGCTTGCGGCGGCCTGCGCTTCGACCAGCAGGTAGGCCGCCTGAGGGCTGGCGCTGGCCGGCAGTGGCGCGCGGCCCCAGGTGCAAGTTAAGGTAACTGTATCAGACATATCTATACTCCTAACTACCGCTCAACATTGTTAAACGAGCCTGCCATCACGCCGATCGCGCAGCACAGCAGCAGCGTCGCGATGCCAGTGGCGATCCCGATCGTCGCGGAGCGCTTGCCGTTGAGCGTTTGCGCCGTTTTCGAGCTCACCAGTGCGACGATGCCTATCACCAGCCCGACCGGCCCGCTGACGAGCGGCAAAAACGCCAGCACATAGCCGAAGCCGGCTAATGTGCTACCGGTATCGCCAGCTGCCGCCGCGCCGCCGACCATGAGCGTCGCAAGGGCCATAATTGCGACACTTGCAATTCCAACCCAGCGGCTGATGTTTGCCAAAGATAGCGGGTTCTGCGGCATATCGGATGCGCCGAACGGTTGCGATCCAGGGTGATCGTACGGCTGGACGAGCGACGGGTTATACGGCTGCGAATTGGGCCGCGCATACACTGCTCCGCCGGATTGAGCTGGCACGAATGACTGTGCGCCCGCGGCGGCATTGAACAGCGCGTCGCGAAAGGCACGCATGCTGATAAACCGGCGCCCAGGATCGCTGTCGGTTGCTGCTGCGATAACGTCGGAGAGCGGGCGTGGCACATTCGGGCTTACCTGGCTGGCCGGTGGCAGGCGAAACGGCGTCAGCGTTGGGTCGTAGCCGGTCAGCAGTTGGTGCAGCAACACGCCGAGCGAATAAATATCCGAGCGGGCGTCGGTCTGGCCGCGACCGTACTGCTCGGGCGCGCTGTAGCCAACCGTGCCGAACGCTTGCGTGTCTTTCGCTTGCCCGGGCTTGAACAGCCGCGCGATGCCAAAATCGATCAGCTTGACCTGCCCATGTGGCGTCAGCATGATATTGGCTGGTTTGAGATCGCGAAAGATAATCGGCGAGTCCTGGCTATGCAGATATTCCAGTACCTCGGCGAGCTGGCGGAACCACTCGAACACGCGCTGCTGCGGCTGCGGCAGGCCTTCGCGCACGAGAAAGGTGTGCAGGGTTTCGCCGGGCACATACTCCATCACCAGGTAGGCCTTGCCATCCTGCTCGAAGTGATCGGTGACGCGCGGCAGATTAGGGTGGTTGAGCGCCGCGAGCATCTCGGCCTCGTGCCGGAATGCCTCGCGCGCTTGCTGGCGCTCCAGCGGCCCGGTGATCGCCGACTGGCTCATCTCTTTGATCGCCCAGTTGATTGTACTCAGGCGACGATCGCTGGCGCGATACACCGCGCCCATGCCGCCTTGGCCGAGCTTTTCGGCGATGACATAGCGATCCTGAAGCACCGTCTGGCGCGGAATCGCGCCGGTGATCGGGCCGGCCGGCGCCGCTATCGCGGTGGGCATACGCGTGCCGCACTCAGTACAAAATGGCGCTCCGGCGGGATTATTATGTTGGCAGTTTGGGCAGATCATGCTTGATTGCAGATTTCAGATTGTAGATTGCAGATTGAGATCCTTGTAATCTGCAATCTGCAATCTGCAATTATTACTCCCCGTATTTTTCAAATCGTACCAACACCGACGTGATATTGTCGTCGCCGCCATTGGCATTGCCGGCGGCGATCAGCGCTGCGCAGGCGGCCTGCGGATCGTCGTGCTGCTGGATAATCTCGGCCATCTGCGGGTCACGGGTCATTTCCCACTGGCCGTCGCAGCAAAGGAACAACGCGTCGCCGGGCTTGAGCCGCACTGCGAAGAGATCGACCTCGACGTCGGGCTTGTCGCCGAGCGAGCGCAGCACCGCGTTGCGCTGGGGATGGGTGTAGATATCGTCTTCGCCAATCTGGCCGAGATCAACCAGCCGCATCACCAGCGAGTGATCTTTGCTGATCCGCTTCAGCGCACCATCCCGATACAGATACGTACGGCTGTCGCCAACGTTTCCAACCACCGCTCGATCGCCGGCTACCAGGGCCATGGTGATGGTCGTGCCCATATCGTTGCCGCGGGCGCGGGCCTCGTTGATCACATACTGGTTGCCTTGCAAAATCGCTTTGCGCACGATCTCTTTCAGTTGCGCTTCGTCGTAGGGTGCGTCGGCGTCGAGCGTGGGCGTCAGGTAGGCGCTCAGCACCACCTCGGTCGCGCCGCGGATGGCTAGGCCGCTGGCGACCTCGCCGGCCGCGTGGCCGCCCATTCCGTCGGCGACGATGAACAACCCCCATGAGCGGCCGTTGCTGTTTTGCACGGTGCGCAGATCGAGCGTCAGCAGGCTGTCTTCGTCGAGCTCGCGCACCATGCCGGGGTGCGAGGCCGCGCCGATATGTGTCCACAGCGGGATGGGCTGAGTGCGCTCGGCGATCAGATCGTCAAGTCGCTCGGCCAGATCGCCGGCGCTCGAGATCGTGTTGGTGCGCAGCTCGCGCAACACATCGGCCAGGCCGGGCATCTCGATAATCTCGGTGGCCTGCTCCTCGTTCAGCCGGCGCGTGGTGCGCGGCGTAGACGTCAGCGCCTCAAGCAGCCCGGCCAGCGCACGCAGGTCGGCGGCCTGGGCCTTGCTATCACCCTCGGCGATGCGCTGTAGCCCAGCCGCCGCGCGCAGTCGCGGCATCTCCGCGGCGGTCAGCTCGACGTCGTCGACCGCAATCTTGCCAAGCGCCAGGTTCTCGGCGTGCAGTTGCCGCAGCAGGTGCGCCAGCCCACGGCCGATATACAGCGCCTGGAGCTCTTCGAGTGGCGGTGCAACCGGTACGTGCCCACTATCGGCGATTAGCGTCAACGTCGAGTCGTCCTCTTGTACCTGATCCCAGATCGCCGGCAGCACCTTGCGCGCCGCCTCATCGGCGATGGATGGCACCAGCGCCAGCCCGCGGGGCTCGCCGTTGATCAGCTGGCCGCGGTAGCGCCGACCTTCCAGGTTCGCGCCGCACTCGGTACAGAAGAGCTCGCCGGCATCATTCGATGTCGCTCCACAGGCCCAGCAGCGCTTCCAGGGCTGACGATCTAACACCTCGACCTGCTCGCCCTGCTGGCTGACGATCTCGTAGCGTCCGGCGAAGCGCGGCGCGGTTTGCCCATCGGTTGGCGGCTGTGTCTGGTCCATACGTACTCCTTGATCATCAGGCCGCGGCGATGTGCTCGGCGGCACGCTCAATGGCGGCGGCGGACTGGGCGCCGGCAAAGACTCTGCTGACCCGTCGGCAAGCGTGGCGGCTAGCCAGGCATGATCGTCCGGCGATGGTATGCGCCGCGGCAGCCGCGATGCACACTGGTAGCAGAAACGCGCGTCTTCGCGATTGGTCGCGCCGCAGGATTGACAGATCGGCATCGGCTCAGCTCGGCAATACGCGGCAGATACGCAGCTCGCCGTTTCAAGGCGGCTACACAGCTCGGCCGCTGCGTTCCAGGATGTAGGACGTGCGCTCGCGATAGTAGGTTGCAGCTTATTTCTTAACAAGCCTCTACCGCTCAACGCGCACGATCACCACGCTGATATTATCGCGGCCGCCGCGTTCGTTGGCGA
>WNGF01010934.1_pt1 | contig 10880 bp, 14 predicted proteins | sample 5400641 | NCBI WGS metagenome assembly WNGF01 (sample SAMN13153371, study PRJNA577476) | soil metagenome | isolation source: 80 cm soil or saprolite under grassland replicate 2 | place: USA:California | collected 2016-06-15 | reverse complement strand
CCCGCCAGAGCTGTACCGGATCAAGCGCTCGGAGAATGCCCGTTAGAAGTTTCATCGACCGCTCCGGTCAACGCACGCATTTCCTTCACCACGGCCCACCGCGCTTCGGGATACGGTTGTAGCGCCGCCAGAAGCATGGATTGCAGGTGCTGCCATTCCAGGGCTTCGCTACTGTCTGACTGTGTGCCCTCTGGGTATGGCATGGTCGCTGGGCTCTTCTCCACATAACCGCGAGACTTCCCCAGCGTTTTAAGAACCAGCGCAATCGCCCAGGGCTTGCCATCATTCACCGCTTTGCGCAGGCGCAACTCAGCGATATCGATCAATTTTTCTCGCTCATCGTCGACAGCCTGTGCGACGGCGGGATAGCGCCGGACAAAGTCATAGATGGTCGAGCGAGCACAGCCGAGGCGTTGTGCCGCCAAGCACAGCGCTCCCTTGGTATCATGAATAGCCGAAACAACTTGTGAAACTTTATATTTAGAACTCATTGCTGGTCACTGTTAAATGTCTGAAAATTCCGATAGGCCATCAACAGCGGATGGTGATGATCATGCGAGGCTCCATCGCTTCCCATAAGTAGCCTTATCGCCACTCGCGTCGGCATTTTCTACCCAGCATACCGATGGCGTTGAAGACACGGTATGGCTAATTCTGCCACGGCCCAGCCTCCTCGCGATCTTCGCCACCCAGGACTAGCGGGGGCATTTGAACAGAAACCTACGGTTTTGATTGGACTAGCGGGGGCATTTGAACAGAAACCTACGGTTTTGATTTTCTGCTGAGAGAGCCCCCCCTGAAGCGGCTTTCTGCTATACATCCTCAATGAAATATGTGCCATTTGGTACAACGTGTCTGAAGGGCAAGAGAGAGATATGCGACAAGGTGTCTTGGTCGATCTCTTCTCCCTGCGCCCGCAGGTTTTCCACGATGTCGTTGATCTTGATGGTATTCCAGTACAGGATGGCATTGGACACGAGGCTCAGACAACTGGCCTTGTTCATGATCTCCTCGTAATCGCCCGTCGTAAATTCTCCCTGGTCGGCAAAGAAAATGCGGCGGGGCAACTTGTGCCGATATTCGCCTTTGTTGAGCTGGAGCTGGACCGTTTGCCGGAGGTCGCGATCGGTCAGGTAACGCAAGATATATTGCGTCTTGATGATGCGCCCCAAGTTGGTCATTGCCCTGGATAACCGATCGGCAGGAAAGCTGTTGGTCAAGCGCTGCACGATCACATGCGCCGGGGCCGTGCGCCGCTTGAGGGAGAGCGCCACGCGGAGCATCTCTTCCCACTGCTCTTCCACAATGGTGAGGTCGGCGGTCTTGGTGAGCAAGGGCGTAAACACGCCGTAGTCGACAAAGCGGTCAAGGCGGTACAACTGCTGGTCTTTGAGGTCCCGGATGCGCGGCATAAAATAGAAGCCTAACAGGTGACACAGCGCAAAGACGATTTCGGTGTAGCCGTGGGTATCTGTCGTATGTTCGCGAATGTGCAGAATTGTGTTGTTTTCCAGCAGACCATCGAGGACATAGAGGGCCTCGCGCGGGCTACAGGAAATCACCTTGGTGCTGTAGACGGCAGACTGGTCGGAGACGTGGGTATAGATGCCGATGGCCTTGTCGTAGTACCCGTAATAGCGCGGGTAATAGGAAGCCAACAGACTACTGGCCCGGATGCCAAAGCGTTGGGCATCGGAGGACGAGAGGGTGCCCGTGCCATGCAGGGCACTTAATGGCAAGGCGTGATGTCGGTTGACAATCTCGGCACTGGCCGCGGTGAGCGTGTCCTCCCGCACGAAGTCATGTAGCACATGCCGGAGCATGTCGATAGAGATACCCTGCACGCTGGCACTCATCGACACCACGCCGAGATTGGTGGCCTGGGAAATGAGGGCGGCCAGGAGCGTCTTATAGAACTGCGGCGGCCTCGCCTGGTATCCTTGAACAGGCGTGAAGTGGCGGCTAAAGCCGGTGAGGTGATCGACCTCCATTAACAGCTGTTCGATCCGGATCAAGGGCAAACGGGCATTGATGACTTTCTGCACGGTGATCACCGTGGGTGGCAAGGCCACTTTATCGTCGCGTTTCAACTTGAGCTGGCCGTCTTGGATCGCAGCGAAATTGTCGAAGGCGAAGCGTTGCTTTGCGAGGGCGCTGGCCTCGTGGAATTGCTGAGCGAGCACAGCTTTGACCTCATGCTGTTGGGGTTGCTGGAGGTCGTCGTAAGAGGAGAGGCGTACCTCCTGCCACCGCGCGTCACTGAGCGTCAAGTCCCAAAAGGAGACATGATGTTTGCTCTGGGGCAGGTAGAGATCGCCTGAGCGCAAAGCGTCTTTGATCGCCAAGGCCAGCCCCATCTCCCACGCATTGCGGTTGAACTGGCCGTCCTGATCTTTCAAGGCGCGGCGCAGTTCTTTCGGGACAAAGCCGCTTGGGGCCGTTGGTGGCAACCGTTTCAACTCACCCGCATCGAGCTTGCGGACGAGGTTAATAGCGTGGATCAGATGCTCATTGCCCTGTTTGGCAGCGAAGGGCAGGTGCAGAAAGTCGGCAAAATATTTGCGGAGACTGGGGTAGCGGTTCAGGAGCAAATCGCCGTACCCGCGCTCTTCAAGCCGCTGAAATTCTTGGAGGTCGTGGCGAGAGCTCCGCAGGGTGACTTCTTCGACTTGCCGCCAGATATCGTGCTTCGAAAGCGGTTGATCATCAGGCCACTCCAGAAGGAAATCGGCGGTGTCGAGCATGACATCAATGGCCCGTTTCTGGCGCTTCCGTAACTCGCGATGCTTTTGTTCATAGGCGTTTTTGGTTTGCCGAGCGATCTCGACGAGATACTGGTCGTGCATGGTCACCAGATGATCGAGCAAGATTTTGCGCGTCTCCAAGAGAAAGCACAGCATGAGCGTATAGCGCTTGTGATCGGCGAATCGCCTGAGGTCTTTGGCGCTGTAGCGTTTGGCCTGCTTGAAGAGGTAGTCAAGAAACGCGGGAGTGAACACCTGGATCTCACAATCGTCGATCCCTGTTGCGGCGACGGTGTGATACCGTTGTAGGTAGGATTGTATCGAGGAGATCGAGGGGGCAGGCGGATATTCTTTGAGGTGATAAAAGGCGGAGCGCTGCGCGCCATCGGGGACCAGCAGCAGCTGGTCAATGGCCTGGCGCAGCTCAGGGGATAACCGTCTGAACACCGTTTCAAACAGCTCGACGTGCACGTTCGAACAGACGTGAATGATGAGCCGCTCAAGGACTGATGGTCCCGGGAGCAGTACCCGCTGGTCTAATAAATGGTTTTCGGCCTGCTCAAAGAGGGCATCTGGTAGCGTGCCACGCCGTGCCTGCTGGTCAAGCCAGGCTTCGAGTTGTTCTTGGACACTCTGATCAAACCGCTGAAAGCCCAAGTGCTTCAGCACGTTCTGACGGTGTTCCAGATAGGTCGCTTCGCGTTCCGGCACCTCAACCGTAAGCGATGGGGGCAAATCGAGCTGTTGCCCCACATAATTCACAATGTGAGGTGATACATCGTGGACGTGGTTTAAGAAGCGGCCATACAATCGTACCGCACAGATTTGTATGGCAATATACAAACGGGACCCCTTCCGATACCGCGCGAGCTCTGGGTGGTCACCTGCTACAAGGGTCCAGTCTCTGGCCATCTCCTCCTCGGAAAAATGCTGCGGCAAAGCAATGGGCTGATACCGTTGGCGCTTTGAGAGAAATTGTTCTTGAGGGGTCACCGGTTTCTCCTGCCATGCTGGATGAACCATGCGCTCAACAAACGCTCGTTTTTCTTGCTCGAGTTGCCGACCCCATCTACCCTGCCCGAAGCGACACAAAAACCCAACGCGAAAAACAACGTACGATTGCCCTGCGCTCTGCAAGTTTTTGGATACATGGAAAGGACCGTATGCTGATTGGCTATGTCCGTATCTCGAAACGTGACGGTTCCCAGACGCTCGACCTGCAACGCGATGCGCTCTCGGAGGCCGGGGTGGACCCCTGTCGCATTTACGAAGACCTGGCATCGGGCCGGAAGGATGACCGACCGGGCTTGGCCTCTTGTTTAAAAGCGCTGCAGCCCGGCAATACCCTGGTCGTTTGGAAACTGGATCGGCTAGGACGTGACCTCAAACACTTGGTGGGATTGGTCGATACATTGCATCAACGCGAGGTCGGATTGAAAGTCCTCGCAGGGGCCGGAGCGCAGATTGATACGACAACCGCGAATGGACGGTTGGTGTTTGGCATTTTTGCTGCCTTAGCAGAGTTTGAGGCAGAGCTGATCCGGGAGCGCACCAAGGCAGGGCTGATGGCCGCACGGGCACGGGGACGTCTGGGCGGACGCCCCCGCAAAATGACGGCAACGACGCTCAAAATGGCCATGACAGCGATGGCCGATCCTTCTAACCCTCCCAAGGAAGTCGCTCGCCGGTTAGGGATAACCACGTCCACTTTGTATGCCTACGTCAACGGCGACGGCTCGCCGAAAGAGCCCGGGCGGCGTCTGGTTGATAGTGCAACAGTGGAATAACGACGAGATACTCGACGGAGGGCTCAGGTCAAAACCGTAGGTTTCTGTTCAAATGCCCCCGCTGGTCCACCCAGCGGGGAGAATTCGAGGGCTTCGTCCGGGCGTTCGACGAGCAGGCGATAGCGATGATACCCTTTGTCCTCATCCTTCCCGAGGTATTTGAGGCCAATCCGCTCGCCCGGCTTGGGCTTCTGCTTCTGGAATTGATCGAGCAGCACGGTGGAGCTCAGCCACAAGCTCACCTTCTTATTCGTGGCCTCTTCGGTCACGATGCACGTTCGCACCGCGCCAAACGGCGTCAAGTAGTTAGCCTTGCATATGAGGGTTGCATAGCCTTGCATAGAGGGTTGCATAAGTCAGCATCCTCTATGCTTCGTAGAGTTTTGGTGCGTCCTCTGTGAGCTGAATCCCTGTCCAATTCCATGGGCCCTTCCCACCATTCTCCCGCCACTGGCCTAGCGAGGGGAAGCGACGGCCGAGAGTATCTCTAACATCGTTCTGGCGCATGGCCTTCAAGCCTTATTGCCGACACCAGATCTGATAGATGGTGTAGAACACACTTTTACGGATACAGCCATCGTTGTCTTCCACGACACAGGCCTCAACAAACGAGGCGACCGTATCATTATCCCGTTGGTACGCGGACATGGCTTCTTGGACCGACACCGGAATAGTAAACGCTTTCTGCGTGTAGAGCCGTTCGAGTCCATTGAGGGCGCGATTAAAGATCCCCGGCAACTCCTGCTTGAGTTTGTCGCGTAGGCCGTCGTCGGCGTTTTTGCCTTTGATAAACGTTCGGGTAAACGGAATGATGATCCAGCGTCGATAATAAGCATAGGTTCGGTCAAAACTCTTCGGCATCTCATTGCACGAAAAGATCAACCTGGCATAGTTGGCAAACGTAAACGGTTGCCCAAACTTTCGTTCAGCGGTAATGTGGTCTCCTGTAACGAGCGTTTTAAACATTGAGGACGATTTAAGGGAATGAGCGCTCAGGTCCGCAAAGAAGTTCCCGAGTTTGCCGAAGAGTTCAGCCACGCGAAACTGGTTTTCTTCGAGGTCTTGCAGGGCGACATGGGACACGTTCTCCATGCCTAAAAATGCAGTCATGGTATCGATCAGGACACTCTTCCCGTTTTCGCCAGCCCCCAAGAGCATCAAGGCCTTTTCGTATTTCGTATTGGGAATAGAGAGATCCCCCATCTGCTCTTCGACAAGCTGAATCACGTCCTCGTGCACTTTTCCTTCATCATCACAGAAGGTTGTGTTGCAGTAGCCATCAAATGTTGGGCAAGTCGCATCCTGATCATAGGCAAACGGTAGCTGAACAACTTCAAAGATCTCTGGCGTGTGAGGAGACAGATTCTTCGTGCGCCATTCGAAACGCCCATTTTGGAGGTTAATGATGTTCGTGTTTGCAGTAGGAGGATCGCTATAGCGTTCCACTTCGATATAGCGCAATGTCTCCTGGATATGTCCCTCAGCCCGCCGTTCGCCGAGGAGGGTATGCGCCTCTGCTTTGACGGTCTGTTCACCGCCGGGGCGGTAGACGCCACCCCGATACACCCACAGGGTATCAGCCGAGAACTTCAGGTGATGGCGCTCCATCACGGCGTCCCCGAGGCGCTTAGGGACGAAGCGCTTGCCATCAAAGAACTCATCGCCAGTTCCCGAGTAGAGGCGCCAGTACCGTTGCCGGCCCTTCACCAGCGCTTTCACCGCCTCCCAGGCATCGGCATCTCGATCATGAAATGAGCGAATATAGGCGTCAAGGTCGTTGTACGGCGCTGGGGTGGTAAAGGCGGTGACACTCATGGCGTGCCGTCCATGCTCAAGCCACGCCCGCCCAGCCTCGTCATCGTCACAGGCGAGGATCGGCGTCTGGACGAGGTCTTGAATCATCGCCCAATCGGTGTTGTCGGCGCCACCGACCGAGCAGGCATAGAGATAGCTCCACTCCTTTTTGCCCTTGGCTTGTGCCTGTCGCACCAACAATGATTGTAACTGCAGTGAGTTGAATTCGCCTTCTGTGACGATGAGATGCTCGTTGTACGCCTGCAGGCCATTGGTTTCATAGGGGGCAAACAGGCCATGGCCGAAGAGACCTGCCACGGTCTTGTATGGTTTGAAGTAGACGAACTGCTTCGTCTCAGGTTCGGGCTTCCGGAAACGAATGGCGACAATGTGATGATGTGCATCCGTGTAGAAGAAGGCGAGCCAGCCGGCACGCTTCAGCAGGCAGGTTTGGAGCTTTTCTTGTGTCTCCATGAGCCACTGCAGGCGTTCAGCTGGGGTAAATCCCTTGGCCTTCTTCGGCCGTCCTCGCGCCTTAGGTGGGGTGGCGCTTGAAGCCCACATGACATCCATGAGAGGCTGAAAGTGTGGGGCTAGATCGTAGCCGCCAGCGGGGATTGCGCCAAGCATGGAATCTTCGACGACACGGGGATGAATCCGGCGTTGGTCCATGAGGTACTGATAGGCGCTCTGATACTTGGCATCTTTCAGCTGTAACAGCTCTTGATGGAAATCATGGTAGATCTCAGCGAGCACACTGGCGAGGGTGATGGTTTCTGAGCCGCCGTGGCTTGTGATGAACCGACCACATTGGGGATGAAAGCACTTGGCCAGTGAGTCGTCAGGCTTGATGCTGAGGGTATGATGATGACAGATGGGGCAGTTAACTTTCATGCCTGGCCGCGCGGAGATCCCATGGTCGGCTTCGAGGATGGCTGAGACGGACATCTTCTCACTCATCGCACAGCCTCCGCTCGCGTAGCAGGCGGGTAATATTGGCGACACGAGTCTCATCGCCATCACGCAACGCCGTCAGGCCAATATGTACCAAATAGGCCTTGATGTTGGGGGCGAGAAATGCGTTTATGGTGGCACCGATCCGGCCATCTGGCAGGCATCCTAGTAAGGGGCTGGGCTCTGTTGCGAGGGCTGACTCGGGATTAGCTTGTCCAGGATCCGGCAGGTGTGATATCATAATGGTTGCCCCTAGCAATTCGGCTGCTAGCAACAGCCGAGATTTCCGATAAAGGCCCTGAGCTCATAACTCGGGGCCTTGCTTTTTTTCGGGGGCTGGACCGCGGTAGCGATGTGCGCATCGTTTCGGCCTTTCACGATTCATCCTGCTCGCCATGAGTGATAAGCTTCAACGGCGCGCGCCCTGATGATCGTTGGGCTTTCCTCTTCAGCAACCGAGGGTCATCCCGCGCAATGATCTCCTTGATCTCAGCGACGAGATCCGGCCTTGTCGTGAGCCCCAGCAACCGAAAGTCTGAGAGCGATCTCCCTGTGTACAGCGCTACGGCGGTGATCATTGCCTTCTCCTCTTGGGCCATGCATGCGCCTTTTCATCTACACAGCCGCGATATTGTGAAAATCCTGACAAGCCCCCAAAAATAATTTTTTGTCGTGGTCACGCAAGCTTCTGACGAATCCGGTCAAGCCGCTTCCACATGGCCGTAGCGCTGCATCCCAGCCGTCGTGCCGCTTCGGGCCCATCACCCTCACTCGCCACCAACGTTCTGATCACCACACGCTCTTGCGGGGTGAGCCGCCGGCTTCTGAGCGCAAACTCAATTGCCAGAAAGGCTTTGCACTCCTCATGCGCCGTGACCGGCCTTGCATGCGGCTGACGCCAGTCCTTTCCGAGGAGGTCCTGCGTGGCTTCCTCATTCACCTGGCGCCGGAGCGCTCTGCACCACGCCTGCCACGAATCTAACACCACATCATGACCTGTGAGAGCCACTGTGGGGAGGGACCGTTTCTTGCGCTCATGAGTGACCAACCAGATGGCATTCGTGGCAATGAGTTGGATAGCCTCAGCAGGCGACACGCCCTCAGCCGTGGCGTGATTTTCCAGGGCCGTTCTCAGTTGCCTTTTGAGAGACTTCCATCGCTTATTATGAATGGGATAGCGCAACAGCTGTTCGATGATGGCTGGAAGGCCTTGCCGCTGTTGCCACGGTGAGAATACCCATTGCGATAATGCTGCAGGCTTACGCATCAGTCCTTCATCCCCTCCTTGATGCCACGGCCGCTGATGGTCAGTGAACACTGACCACCGTTAGGCCGCATCATCGGGGCCCGTCTGGCCCAAGGCCTCTCCCAGGGCCACGGTGCCCACCAGCACGATATCGGGCTTATCCCGCACCCGCGCCTGCGCCACGAGGATCTCGATGACGTCCCGCGGGCTCCGCCGCGTGAGCTTCGCGAGCTTAAACAGTCGGGCGCGCCCCTTGCGCGTCAGTTTTAAATTCGTTTGCTGCCCTCGCACGATGGTTCCTCCTTCGATGTGCATCACACGACAACACAGCCCCAGAAACGACAAAGGCGGCGCCAGCTTCCCACGTGGGGAAGCCAACGCCGCCTCCGAGGTCTTCGGTCAGCAGCCGTACACTGCACAATTGGTGGTGATACATCACTCAATCCTCTGCCGCCACTGATAGGCGTACGTGTTCCACCGCGGGCGCAGACAGGGATCGAGATAGAATGATGATAGCCGACGCTAGCCACCTCGCGCAAGAGGGATTGACCACTATTCGCGCGCGTTCGGTGGAAAAACTTGAAGGCGCCCCTTGCCTGGCAGGGGATCGGTGGCAGGGGAGGAACAAGGTATGGTATGCTAGACACGACATGTGTTCCTTCTGCAACAGGGGCGCATGTTCATGGCGAGCGCGCAAGCGCGATGACCCAGCTAGACGGCGCCGCTGTGGAGAGTCCGCAAGGCTTGGCCCGCGGCGCCGTTCCTTTGTGTACAGGCTTATCTCGCGAGCCGTTCGGCCACGAACGTATTCAGGCTTTTCCCCTCCTGGCTCGCTTCTTCAGCCAAGCGACGATGCAGCGGCGGCGGAATCCGTAGGACAAACTGGCCAGAGTATGGTTTATCAGGCGTTTTGCCTCGCTCCGCACACCAATCGAGATAGTCATCAATCGACTCACGAAAGGCTGTCTCGAGCTCCTCGACGGTTTGCCCCTCAAACGTAATGACATCACGGGTGTGTGCCACCTCCCCATGGAACACGCCGGCCTCATCATCATAGATGGCATGGCCCGTATAGCCTTTGTACTTCAGCATGGTTCAACCCCCGCTTCTCGCAGAAAACGCTGCACCGACCGCACCGCCCCTTTATCCGTCTCTTTCTGTGGGTGCGGTCGATGAAAGACCGCGTCGACACCATTGAGCGACACTCGCACGCGTGAGCCACGCCCCTCGCTGACCTGTCCACCCAAGGCACGGAACAAGGCCTCGATCTCGATCCAGACAATCCCTGCCTGGACCGGTGTGGCAAAGATGGCCTGCAGCGTCGCTCGATGCTTCCGTCGCATATCTCGATATAGTATCAGATTGTGATACTAAACGCAACTCCCGCTGTGGCAGGTGATCAACAGGGCTTCTCCTGGGGCCGATCCCCATGTTTCACCACCCCCAGCGCCTTCAGCTCCAACCGCCCGAGCTCCTGCCGCAGATCCTCGAGGCTGAAGCCTTCGTCCGTCTCAATCTTATACAACAGCGGTGTTGGCGCCCAATGAAAGTAGAACGTGCCAACGATAGCCGATTCCGTACTTACTCAACGGGAGGTTCAAACATGGCCACGACTGATACTGGTGGCGAATTCGAAAATGAGCGGGAAAGCTGGCTTCCCGCAAGGCGCCGATGTGCTCAAGAGTCGAGATTTCCTCTCTCCTCTCATGCAACTCATAGGCTGTCAGCCTCATCGTGGAAAATTCGCCACCAGTATCACGACTTCCTTGACGCTGGTGGGGAATTCCGCCGACTCGCGAGGGCTCGCCCAGTGTCGTGCCACCGTGTGTTGCACACCGCCTAACGCCATCGAACTAAGCGGCAGGGGCGGCACCACCACTGACCTCCGCCTGAGCCACAGGGCTGCAAAACTGCGCTATCCCCCGTCCGCTTCAACAGCCAAGACAGCATCAATGTCGCGGGCATTGAACGCGTTGTAGGTGTTCGTAAGCAGATCGCGGTCCGTAGGCATCGTAACTTCACTCCTTATTTATTCAGCCATGCTGTGTGGCTTACTGTTCACAAGCAAGAAAAACTTATGTTCCACAAGGCGAAGCCGCCCAACGAATAAGCGTTAAGCGGCCGCGAGACCAATCGACAGCGGTACCCCTGAGCTGGCCGCGGTCCGCTTCAACGCCTGGTTGGACGGCCCGCCCACCGAGAGCAGGTCGGCAGGCCCTGGCTATGGAGATTGGATGCTTGGCTCTCCTGCGTGTCGCACCCTGGTGAGGGCACCAAGGCATGCTTTGTCGGTGGACAGCACCCTCATCGGCAGGGGGCAGGGCAAGCGTAGCGCCATCGGGAGGAGCCCAGGGC
>WNGF01009891.1_pt1 | contig 10880 bp, 13 predicted proteins | sample 5400641 | NCBI WGS metagenome assembly WNGF01 (sample SAMN13153371, study PRJNA577476) | soil metagenome | isolation source: 80 cm soil or saprolite under grassland replicate 2 | place: USA:California | collected 2016-06-15 | reverse complement strand
AAGTCCCGGAGGACGCGGAGCCAGTCCCGGATCTCTTCGGCGCCCTCGCGCTCGACGCGGAGGCGGGAGATGTCGACGATGAAGTCCTCGTCGGTCTCGAGGCCGAGGTGGCGCATCGTCCGCAGGATCGACTCCCGGCTCTCCTCGAGGGTCACGTAGATTCCGCGGCGCCCCGCGGCCCGGTTCCGGGCGAGGACGTACAGGGCGAGGGACGTCTTCATGGAGCCGCCCGGGCCGGTGATCGCGATCACCGCGCCTTTCGGGACCCCGCCCTCCAGGGATGCGTCGATCCGATCGACGAACGTCGGCAGGCGCACGTCCTCCGGCGGCAGGCCTTTCGCGGACGCGAACGCCGCGACCTGCTCCCGGAGCCGGCGCACCTCATCCCGGAGTTCCTTCAGCTCCGCCTCGAGTTCCTCCGGTGGTTTCGAGACTCCCTCGCCGCCCTGCGTCGTCCGCACCCACTCCACGCCCACACCTTGCGCCATCCCGCGAGGGGCATTGCGGACCTCGCGCGTTAATCTTTTGGCGCGTCGCATTCGCCGTCGCGACGTTCTCAGATCCGATAGTTTGCGTGAGAATCAAAGAAAAGGAGCGGCGCAGAACCCTTAAATAGGGTGGACTTCCCATAGGACCGCTCGAGGCGACCCATGGCCATCAAGACGAAGTCCGACCGAGGCCCGGCCGGGACGCTGACCGTCGACGACCTCACGCGGGCGATCAAGAACTCGATCGACCGGACCGGCATGAAGGAAGAGGAGGCCCGGGCGATGGCCCAGCACGTCCTCAACTTCTTCGGCTACTCCGAGCGGATCATCGACAACGTCCTGGAGCCGGAAGACCGGGACGCGTTCTACATGCTCGAGGACTCCGGCATCCTCACGACGGAGCGGGAGGAGACGACCCTCTACGACGGCCGGGAATGGCGGATCCACTACTGGATGTTCCGGAAGGAGCGGATCGCCGAGCTCGTCGAGGCGCAGAAGGCGAAGGAAGAGGCCGAGAAGATGGGCTCGATCTACGACGACATCCCGGAAGACTCCTGGGCGACCGCGACCCGGCGCGAGAAGCCTGCGTCGCCGTAGGCATCAGGCGAACGCGAGCTGCACCGTGCCGCCGAGGCGGCGCACGATGTCCACCGCGAGCGAATGCGGCAGCATCATCCGCCCGTCCCGGAACGGGAACGCGCGGTCGAACTTCTCGAGGGCACGCAACGCCTTGGCGGCGAGCGCGTCGGCGAGGACCGCGCTGTCGGCCGAGTCGCCCGACACGAGGAGCGTGATCGGCAGTCGCAGGGCGTCGGCCTCGGCCGGCATGAGCACGCCGGCGAGGCGTTCGAGGACCGCGCGGTCGAACGGGTGCTCGTCCGCTTCCCGGGTGCGGCAGGCGGGACTCGCCTCGCCGAGGAGCTGCGCGAGGCTCTTCTTCTCGACGACGAGCCCGGCGTTCAGCCGGCCCAGCTCGAAGGCGATCCACCGATCGACCCGCCCCGGGCTTTCCATGAAGCCATCCGAGGCCGGTCTCCGTTGAAAACCTTTCCCCCGCACGAAGCTTTTGCGAGAGCGGGCCCGCTCCGACTGCCGATCCCCCGGCGCCTCCGGCGGCGTCGCCCATCAAACCGGTCTGACGAGGCTATTTCTTCTTCGAGATCACGTGGGTCACGAAGAACTTCTGCCCGTCGTGGTTCAGCGCGAGCGCGTCGTGGTCGTGGTTCATCCAACGCATCTTGACGCACCGCAGGCGCAGCTGGACTTCCGCATCCCCGACCTCGACCTGTCGCAGGTTCAGGATGCCGTCCGCGAGGAAGTCTTCCCCCCACTGCGCGAGCCGCGTCGAGCCGAACGGCGTCTCGGAGATCAGGAACGTCGTCAGGCCGAGCTCCTTCAGCGAACCGAGGAAGTGGAACATCTCCCTCCGGGGCGTCTTGACGTCCGAGAGCGTGTAGAGCGCCTCGAGGCTGTCGAGCGCGAGGATCTGGTATCCGCTCGAGCTGACCGCCTCCTTGATGATCTCGAACAGGATCGTGAACCAGTCCTTCGACGATTCCGCGCGGTGCAGTCCCCGCCGGAGCTGGCCCATGTCCAGGATGTAGACGCTCGACTCGTGGAGGGTCTTCATCCCCATCCGCTGCGCCCCGGCCCGGAGGCTGTCCATGTCCTGCTCCAGGCTGACGTACAGCGACTTCGTGCCCTTGAGCCGGGCGTTCTCGTGCATGAGCCAGAGGATGAGCGACGTCTTCATCGTGCCCGGCGTGCCGGCCACGAGGATCGTGCTGCCTTTCGGGATGCCCCCGCCGAGCGCACGGTCCAGACCGTCGACATACGTCTCGAGAAGGGGGACCTCGACGTCCATCGCATCCGCACGACGAGGTGCGCGTTATAAAGCCCTGGCGTCCTCGTTATCGAGCGAGATATTCACCGGAGTCATTTATTCGCCGCCCGCCCTGTGCGCGCCGTTTCTCGGAAGGGTTCCGTTGCGACGTTGCTAGCGTGAAGGCGGGAGGTTGACTCTGGGAATTGGGCGGAAAAGACGCCCGGCGGATACCGGCGGGAGTCGTTGTGGAAGGATGCTTGTCCAAGCGGCCAAGCATTGGCGGCGGATTCCTTAAGGCTGCGTCTAGCTCTTGTATTAGGTCACGGACTGGGCCCCGTACCTCTTGAAGAAAGCGAGCCAATGGCGTGCCTCGATCCCACGGATATCCCGTTCCAATGCCTTTCCGATGTAGTCATCCAAGATGCCAGTCCGGGCAAGTCTGCCGAAATTCCTGCCCCTGTCGCTCACTGGGTTGTCCGCCACGAGATCGGCCTTGCCAGGATAGGGTCTCGCGTTGGGCGGCAATGTGATCTCTCTCGGCTCGTTCGTCTCCCGGACTTCCTGCCACCAGTAGTTTTTGAACTGAGCCGCATAGGCTGCCAATTCCACGTACGGTTCGAACACCGTTGGCGTGCCCGAGGTCACATTCGACAGGACCCACGGAACGACGGCGATCAAATCGGCAGGCGCGCAGGCGGCAGGCGTCGTCACGAAACGGAAAGTAGGAACGCCTTCTTTGGCGAGGAGATACCAACCTTTGAGTTCGATTCCCAGGATTACATAGTCTTCTCGCTCGGTCTGGGCGTGACGCCTGAGAATCACATCCGGGAAGTTCTGGGGCTGCCTCTCAAACGAGTAGTTTCGGTACAGTCCTTCAGGATCCCATACGTTTCGCATCCCGTTGAGCGTTCGCACCATCTGCTCCTCGATGGTCGCACTCAGGACTTGGTTGAGCGTGAAGATATCCGTCGCCAGAATGCCCGAAATGACGGTCTCCGAATGAAAGTAAGTGGGTAGAGCATATAGTGCGTCCCTAACCCTCGACCATATCTTTCGGTGGGGCCAGTCCGTAGGCGGCTCGACCCTCTGCGGCGGAGGCAAGTCTTCGGACCGCCAGCTTGTAGAAGTTCTTATCCGTTTCGGCACTTCGGCATCGCCGTCCCAAAATGAGGGAGGCAACCGCTGCCGGACAGAGTCCGCCAAAGGGTTCCCATACCACATCGTCAAGATCAGAGGACGCCTTGATGATTCGCTCGATCATTTTCAGCGGCTTCTGGTTTAGATGGACTGCTCTCGGGCCCACCTTGAGCCGTTCGATTCCGTTAAGGGGCGGTTCCCGCCAGACATTGGTGATTCCGGCATCGCAGTAGAACTTCGCCCGCATCCGCATCCATTCACCGCCCGTAAGCGGACTTGACCCGTCCATCGAGAAATACGGTCGGCCTCCGGGCCTCCCGTGCATGTTCGCATAGTCGACGAGCCGCTCGAACTCTTCCGGTGGGGGGAAATACCAGAGGTGGTCCTCCGTCAGGTACTTGCGCGTGGCGGCGTTCTTAACGCCCGCGGCCTCATTCGCCTTGTTGAACGGTAGCCCGCTTCGCTTCCACTCCAACCGTAGCCACTCCTTCATGCCAACGGTCCGCTCGCCAACCCGAAACTCCGCCTCTTTGACATATTGAACGCACACCTCGGTGACGACGGGGTACTTCCGCAGACTCTGTGTATTCGAGTTTCCTGCCACATGAGCCATTCCCTTATCCCAGATGTGACAGTTCCGGAATCTCCATCCGTGTCGTAGAAGGACCGGATGGACCGTCGCCCATCCCAATTCAGTGTTCCAGAACCAGAGGGTCGTCATCGGCGAGGACCGCATCGACCAAATGGCGATGTGCGGTCCGTACCATTTGGCGAGCCCTTCCGGCGTTGGAGGATCGCCAGGAAATCCACTAACGCCGTAGGCGCCATCGGAGACGATGACGGTCGGTGCCTCCCAGCTATCGTACAGATCGATTGCATCCCAGTTATGAACCGTCACACCATCTCGGGAGAAGCTCTCGCCCATCAAGGGTCCTCCCCACGCTGAACTCGCTCTGATACTCCCCAAAGAGACTGGGTTATTAACGACCATGAGGCTGACCGTGCCTCTGGGGGCATCGTTCCGCTGAATGCACGTGCTGTACAGTCAGGATGACCAGAAGTGAGCATCACGAATCCTTCCCGCCACCCTGTCGTTTGACCCTCCTCCGCCTTGGCGTATCCCAGTATGGGCTCTTGCATCTAGGACAAACACGAGGGGGTGCTTCAGGGTTGCCACGGGGTCTCCAAATGTGCTCACAGCGTTCGCACTTGAACCCAGCTATCTGAATTCTACCCATCGAGTCGAAGTATCACCACTCCGGTATATTATCGTAATGATCGGTTTGCTCATCCTTGGGAGCTCCACGCCAGACCGCGCCGGGGGGTTCCATGTCGTCGCCGAGGGAACGGAGTCAGCTGACGGAGTACCCAAAATTTCGATCGGGTATCCAAAGGAAGCCCCCTCAGCACCCTTCCGCTAACGACGTCCCGAGGGAACCCCCCCGGGAGGGAATGCTTTTGTAGGCCGGTTCCGTTGCGGAGCCCGCGAGAAGGGATGGGCAAGCGGGACGAGGCAGCCCTCAAGCTGCTCCGCTGGGAGCTGGAGGGCCACGGCAAGATCGTCATGCAGGCGATGTTGCGCCACCCCGACAAGAGCTTGGCCGACGCGGTCGAGCTGATCGAACAGGAGATCCCCGCCTTGTCTGCCCACGACGGGTCCCCGGAAATCCCGATGCCGCAGGCCCCGCGGCCGCGCGCTTCGACGGAGCTCGATGCGCTGAGCCAGGAGTTCCAGACGTTCCGGCACCTCCTGCACCCGAGGGAGGCGAAGGAGTTCGAGGCGGCGCTCCGGGAGCTGGCGCGGACGCAGGACCGCGACGGCTTGGCGGCGCTCCGCCGGCGCCTGCGGTCGCTCTCGCTCCAGGCGGCGTTCTGGTCCGATCTCGCGCGGGACAAGGAGTCGAATGCGCTCGCCCTCGTGATCTTGCGGCGGGGTCGCGACGTCTTGGCGAAAGCCGGCGCGACCGCGTATCTCGACCAGCCCGAGGTCGCCGACATGGTCCGTCGGGAGTCGGGGCGGCGCTCGAAGGGCACGTACGTCCTGCACCTGCCGGTCGGCCGGCTCGTCGTGATGACGGGCGAGGACACGTCGATCGCCGCGCTGTTCCGGCGCGCGCCGGGGAAGGACGTCGTGGCTGTGCTCGTCAAGACGGTCGAGGCGATCGAGGAGAACCGCGCGGCGGCGACGAAGACCTTCGGGAACGAGACCCTCGCCGGCAAGTATGCGGAGGCGCTCCTCAAGCTCCTCCAGAAGACGTCACTCTGAGATCGCCCGCGTGATCCGGAACCGGCCGTCGTTCCGCGTGAGCGCGTAGTAGCCGTGCTCGTGCCGCGCCCGGCGCATCTTGACGCACCGCAGGCGCAGCTGCACGTCCGTCTCGCCTTTCTCGAACTGCCGCAGGTACAGGATTCCGTCCGCGAGGAATTCCTCCTCGAACGCGGTGAGCTTGCCGTTCGACCCGGACGGGACCTCGGAGATCAGGAAGCACGTCGACTTGAGCGACTTGAGGAAGCCGAAGAAGTGGAACAGCTCGCGTCGCGGGTTCGCGAGGTGGCTCAGGCTGTACAGCGCCGCGAGGCTGTCGACGGCGACGAGGTCGAACCCGTTCACGCGGACGCGCTGGTCGATGTACTTCTGCAGGACGTCGAGCCAGTTCTTCGAGAGTTCCTCGTCCTTGTGCTCGAGCCGGATCCGGCCGATGTCGAGGACGTACAGCTCGATGTCATCCAGGCCGGTCATCCCGAGGTCCGTCATCGCGGCCCGGAGGTCCTCCTGGCTCTCCTCGAGCGAGATGTACAGGGCCTTCGAGCCCGTCTTCACGTTCTCGTAGAGGATTGAGAAGGTCAGCGCCGTCTTCATCGTGCCCGGGGTGCCGGCGACGAGGACGATGGAACCGCGGGGGATGCCGCCGCCGAGGGCGTCGTCGAACCCTTCGACGTACGTCTTGAGACGGTCCATGGACGGCCCGCGAACGAGCCGGCTCTCGCTATAAAGGGGTGCCGCGGAGATTATCACGTGCGGCATGAGATGTTTCGCACACCCCACCGGAAGGTTCATCGCCTCCGCCGATATCTACCTCTGAACAGAGGTAGAACGGAGGTCCTTGGATGCGGGTCGGCTGCGGTCTTCGCGTGCGGCGTATCGACGGGAACGAGTACCTGTATTTCTGGCACTACGAGCGGCGCGACGGCCGGAGCGAGAGGCGCGAGGACTACGTCGGGCCGGCGCGCGGAGCCGCGTCGCGTCGGGAGGCCGTGAAGAAGCTCCTCGCCTACCACCGGAAGGTGCAGTCGGACCTCGCGGCGCGGATCGTGCGGCTCGAGCGGACCGCGTAGGACCACCGGAGCCGATGGGGATTGCGAGGCTTCCTACCTCTGAACAGAGGTAGGAATACCCTGGGCCACGCGGGCGCGGACGGGCTTACCTATATCCGAGCGTCGTTCCTACGCCGCCCGATGGCCCTCGAGGCGATCCCGCAGGCCGTCTGGTTCTTCCTCCCCGCGTTCGTCGCGAACCCGATGGCGGTCGTCTTCGGCGGAGGCACGCCGATCGATTTCGGGCGCACCCTCTCCGACGGAGAGCGGATTTTCGGCGACGGCAAGACCTGGCGGGGCCTCCTCGGGGGGACCGTATCCGGGGCTGTCCTAGGCCTCCTGCTCTCCCTGCCTTTCGAGATTCTCGATCCGGCATCCTCGTGGTCGTTCGGGCGGCCCGCGGAAGCATTCGGCATCGCCGCCTTGCTCGCCTTCGGCGCGCTTCTCGGAGACATCGGCGGGGCGTTCATTAAGCGGCGGATGCACAAGCCTCGCGGCGCCAAGGCGCCTCTACTCGACCAATATGACTTCGTCGTCGGCGGACTCCTCGCTAGCCTTGCGATCCCCACGTGGTCGATCCCTCGATTCTACCAGGGAGACGCGCTCATCGGCCTGGTCGCCATCATCGTTATTACGCCGGCCCTTCATCGGGCCGTGAACCTCGTCGGATACCGGATCGGGAAGAAGCATGAGCCCTGGTGAGATCGACCGCGCGCGGCTCGTCACGGCGCTCAAGGCGTCCGGCGCGCTGCAGATCGGGACCTTCGCCCTGGCGTCCGGCAAGACGTCCTCGTACTACGTCGACATCAAGAAGGCGATCACCCGCCCCGACCTCCTGCGTACGATCGCGGACGGCATGGCGCCGTACGCCCGGGACGCGAACCGGATCGCGGGGGTCGAGCTCGGCGCGGTGCCGATCGCGGCCGCCGTGAGCCTCGCGACCGCCAAGCCGTACATCATGGTGCGCAAGGCGGCGAAGGAGCACGGGACGAAGCACGACTTCGAAGGGGATCTCGAGAAGGGCGATCGCGTCTTGTTCGTCGAGGACGTCGTCACCACGGGCGGCACGCTTCGGGCCGCGATCGAGCGGATGCGCACCCATGGCGCCCGGATCGACGATTGCGTGTGCGTCGTCGATCGGGACGAAGGCGGCCGGATGCTCCTCGCCGAGATCGAGGTGCGGCTGCACGCGCTCCTCCGCTCCAGCGATCTCCTCGCGGGTTCATGAGCCCTGAGTCACGCAAACGCCATCCGTCGAGTCGACCTACGGGACGCATGGACTGCCCGGAGTGCCGCGGCTCAATGGACCGCGGCTACCTCGTGGCGGAGAGCCTCCTCGGTGGCGCGAAGTGGACGGCCCGGAAGACGAAGCTCGCGGCCGGAGGGCAACGGCTCGTGGACCCGGATGGTTGGGGAAACGTGTACCTCCCGGGCTTCCGCTGCTCCTCGTGCCGAATCCTCTCCCTCCGCTACTGAGAGGCACTTTCGGCCACCTCTCCCCTCTCCTCCTTGATACGGCGACGTCCCGATGTCCCGGCGAAGGCACGATGGACGCGATCGCCACCGCCTGTGAGACTCGGCCTGGCCTCCCTGCGGCCCTCACGGTCACGCAGCTCGCCCGCGTGATCCGCGAGACGGTCCGCGCGAACCCGATCCTCTCGCGAATCCTGGTCCGCGGCGAGGTCAGCAACCTGCAGCGCGCGCCGGCGGGCCACGTCTTCTTCAGCCTGAAAGACGCGACGTCGCAACTCGCGTGCGTCCTCTTCCGGGACGACGCGGCGGGGCTGGGCTTCGACCTGGAGGACGGCATGGACGTCGTCGTGTCGGGCGACGTGGACGTCTTCCCGCGGCGCGGGACCGTCCAGCTGCTCGTGCATGCCGCGACCCCGGCCGGCGTCGGCGCGTTCTGGGCCGCCTACCAGCGGACGCGCAAGAAGCTCGCGGCCGAAGGGCTGTTCGACGCCGCGCGGAAGCGCCCCCTCCCGACGTTCCCGCGGCGGATCGGCGTCGTCACGTCGGAGATCGGCGCGGTCGTGCACGACATCGTCACGATCCTGCGTCGGCGCTATCCCCTCGCCCACGTCATCGTGGCGCCCGCGCTCGTCCAAGGTCCGGAGGCGCCCGCGAGCCTCCGGCGGGCGCTCGCGTTCGTCGCGGATCGCGTCGACGTCGTCATCGTCGCGCGCGGTGGAGGATCCCTCGAGGACCTGTGGTGCTTCAACGACGAGGGCCTCGCCCGCGCCGTCGCGACGTGCCGCGTGCCCGTCGTCAGCGCGATCGGCCACGAGACGGACGTCACGATCGTGGACTTCGTCGCGGACGTGCGGGCGCCGACGCCGAGCGCGGCCGCGGAGCTCGTCTCTCCGGATGCGGTCGAGCTGGCTGCACGGGTGAACGAGGCGGGCCATGGTCTCGTCCGGGAGATTCAGGAGATCCTGACGGCGGCCCGCGGACGCGTCACCGGCTTCGGGGAGCGGATGTCACCCCGCGCGCTGCGTCGCGGCGTCGAGGCCAACCGCGCCCTGCTCGGACGGACGTATATGGCGTTGGCAGCCGTCGCCCCACGTGAGGTCTCGCGGCATCGAGACCGGCTCGACGCCCTCGGCCGCCGACTCGATGTGCTCAGCCCTCTCGCGACGCTGCAGCGCGGATACGCGATCGCGGAGCGGGACGACGGACGGGTCGTCGCGCGCGCCGCCGAGGTCGATTCGGGAGACGCCCTTGCGGTGCGTTTCCAGGACGGCCGGATTCATGTTCGTGTGAATCACGAGAAGGAGGCACCATGATCGAAGGTCCGACCTTCGAGGAGTCCCTCGCGGCCCTCGAGGACAAGGTGGACGCACTGTCCCGCGGCGATCTGCCGCTCGACCGCGCGCTCGCGGTCTTCGAGGAAGGGCTCGCCTTGTACCGACGCTGCCACGCGATCCTCGCGGATTCCGAGCAGCGCGTGACGAAGCTCGTCGCCGCGGCGGAGGGGCTCTCCGAAGAACCGTTCCCCGTCGAGTGAGCGCCGTTCGTCAAAAGTTCGAGGGATTCTCGTCGGCCGACGCGTCGTCGATGATCCGCCATGGTCTCTTGTACCCGACGCCGCCTTTGGCCTTGCTGCGGCTCTCCCCTCGGGACTTGTAGTCTTCCTGGATTGCGATTGCTCGTTCCGGCAGGTTTGTGATCGATACGTCGGAGAGGTCCTTGCACATCGCGTACAGGGGGTCCTCCGTGTACCCGAACGGCGCGAGGAGCGTCTGGCCGGATCGGCACAGGAGCTTGATGTACTCCCACGCGTCCGGCGTCTCGTTTCCTTGGAGGAATTCCGCGACGCGGACCTTCCTCTCGGAGTCGCGGGCGCGGGCGTCCAGGAGGACATATCGGATCGACTCGCCCGGTTCGACGGAGAAGCCGCGTTTCTCCATCTGCTTCAGGGCCGCCGCGGTCGCCGTGAGGACGATGTACTCCGGGAGGGCGCGGGACACGCTCTTCGTGAGGATGAATTGGTGCACGGGGATCGCGCGGTCGAGGACGCACTTCGCCGTCCACCGCAGGATGTCGACGGCCTTCGGGATGCGCTCGCGGAACTCCGCTGCGGTTGACGCGCGACTGAGCTCGCCGAGCATCGCCTCCTGGCAGATGTTGATGAACTCCGGGGTGTCGTGCTTTCGTAGCTCGATGCCGCGAAGCTTGAACTCGTCGTCTTGGAAGAGGCCGTAGTAGCGGTTCAGTGCGCCGACGCCCGTCGTCTTGCACGGCAGGAACACGATCCACTTGTAGCGGCCCTCCAGTTCGATTGGGAGGCCGATCGATCCGGCGATGTGCTCGCGGACCTTCTCAATCGGATCCGCGTTCGGCTTAGGGCGCAGCCAGACGGAGTCGACGATGCCGTGAACGACCTCGTATCCGTGGGACTCCGCGATCTCCATCGTGCGGACGAGGATGTCCCGGGCGTACGCGTTGATCGCCTCGTGACATTCGATGCGGCCGAAGCGGGCATTTTTGTAACCTTGATAGCCGAATGATGTTACCAATGTCCACTTGAGAATGGTGTCCCGTCCCGTGTACACACCTTGGAGCGGCCCCGGTTCCTTCTTCATTTTCTTATAATATCGCCGTCGCTCAATCAG
>WNGF01013875.1_pt1 | contig 10885 bp, 11 predicted proteins | sample 5400641 | NCBI WGS metagenome assembly WNGF01 (sample SAMN13153371, study PRJNA577476) | soil metagenome | isolation source: 80 cm soil or saprolite under grassland replicate 2 | place: USA:California | collected 2016-06-15 | reverse complement strand
GCCGGGGGGCACGTCCGCCGCCCCGCCGACGGGCGCGTCCGCCGGGCCTCGGGTCGCGGGCCGGCAGGCCGTGGTGCCGGGTATCCCCGACACGGCGGGATCGGCCGGCCGGGACGGCATTCCGGGGGTGGCCGGCGCACTGGCGGTCGGCGCGGTGCGGGCGCGCCCGGGCCGAAGCGGGCGGCAGGGAGAGCGGCCGGCCCGAAGCGGGAAGCGCGGGGAGCCGCCGGGAATTGGGGAGCGGCTGGCCCGAAGCGGGGAGCGGCCGGGGGCGCGGATCGCGCCGCGGGGTCCGGTGCCGACGACGCGCCGCTACGTCGCGCGGATTCCGTACCCGGTCGCAGCTGACTTCGCGGCGACGGCCAAGGGACCGTTGAACCGGGCACAGCCGCTGTACCAGGACGTGGCCGACCGGACCGGGATCGGATGGGAACTGCTGGCGGCGTGCGACTGGATGCAGTGCCAGGCGCGGTCGCGCTACTCACCGGTGCACGGCGAGAAGCTGGGCACGGTCAATCCCGACGGTACCGTGTTCCGGACCAGGTCAGCGGCCTTGGCGCAGTGCGCCAGCGAGCTGGTCGAACTGGCCGGCGCCGTCTACCAGATCGGCCTGCCAGCCGGGCGGGCCCTCTCGGTGCGGGAGCTGGCCAACGTGTTCGCCGCGTTCCGGTGGGGCGGGCTGCTCCGCTCGCACGGGATTTCGGCCATGGAGTTCCCGTACTCGGTGGCGGGCCTGACCGCCCAGCACCTGAAGATGCGCTGGCCCGACATTGACGAACCGTATGCGCCGGACAGACCAGGCACACGGTTCCGGATGCCCTTCGGTGCGGTTCCCGTCGTGCTCAGCCTCGGTTACCGCGCCGTGGCCTAGGCCAGGGCAGGGTTGACCTGGCCGGCGGCCAGCAGCGGGGCACCGTGGCCCAGTCCGGGCAGCTCGGTGTGGCGGCAGCCGGGAATGCGCCTGGCGGCCTCACGCACGGCCCGCGGCGGGAACCAGCAGTCGTGCTCGAACGCCATGGGCAGGCAGTGGGACGTGATCTGGCTGAGCCGGTCCAGCTGGCCGTCCTCTAGCCAGGCGAGATCGGCCTGGTACTGGCCGAGCCGCCCGGGGTTGGTCCATGGTTCGGCGGCCTGGCGGCGTGGGCTCGCCACCCGGTTCATACTGCATGGATGTCGTACTGCATGGATGTCCCAGCCATGCACCTGGGGCGCGTAAGAAAATAACCCCATGCCGTTTCGGCCATGGGGCCCCGCATCAGGTGCCCCAACCGTCACGGCGCCCATGATCGGGTGTCAGAAAACCCCTGATGGGGGGTGTTTTGACCCCCAATGACACGATCCGGGTGCCGCGGCCCCGCAGATCAGGTCGACGGATTATTGGGCGACGCGTTCCTGGAACAGCTACGCGGCATCCATGTCGTATCAGCGGTCCAGCGCGCACGTACCACACGTCACGCAGCTTTCTAGGAACGCGGCGGCATCAGAAGTAACGGGACGGGCAGGCGCCGCCTCCCACGATCTGCTCAAGCTACGTGGAATGGGTCAGGGACTCGATGATGTGGCCTGCGATGGGTCAGGGACTCCCACCGGATCCGGGTGCTGCGGGATCAAGGTACGGGTCAAGGTATGGCGCGGGCGGCAACGGGCGTCTTACGCTTAGTCGCCTACCAGGCTGAAAGGGCTGACGGCAGTGACGGATGACATGCGGGCCTTCCCGGCCTTGCCGGGGAGCTTGCCGAAGATCGACACCAGCCTGGCGAACGTGGCGCGAGCCTGGAACTACATGGTGGGCGGCAAGGACAACTTCGAGGCCGACCGCGAGGCGGCGCGGCAGCTCATGGAGGTGGCGCCGGTAATCCGCATCGCCGCTCCGGCCTCGCGCGCCTTCCTTGGCCGTGCCGTGCGATACCTCGCGGCCGAGGCCGGGATCCGGCAGTTCCTCGATATCGGCACCGGGCTGCCGACGGCGGGCAACACGCACGAGATCGCGCAGGCCGTCGCCCCGGAGTGCCGCGTCGTCTACGTGGACAACGACCCGGTCGTGCTGGTGCACGCCCGGGCGCTGCTGACCTCCGACCCGGCGGGCGCCACCAGCTACATCGACGCGGACGCCAGGGACCCGGACACGATCGTCAGCCAGGCGGGGGCGACGTTAGATTTCGCCGAGCCGGTCGCGATCATGATGGTGGACCTGCTGAACTTCATCGACGACGAGGCGGCCGCCGCGATCCTGCCAAGGCTGACCGCCGCCGTGGTGCCCGGCAGTTACCTGGCGATCATGCACCCGGCCAGCGACCTGGACCCGGCCCTGCTCGAAGCCGGGCGGCGCTGGAATCAGCTCGCCGCCCAGCCGGTCAGGCTGCGCTCCCGCGCGGACATGACCGGCTTCCTGGCCGGTCTTGAGCTGGTGGAGCCGGGCCTGGTGACGGTGCCCGAGTGGCGGCCGGAGGCGGGCGCGCCACGGGCGGCGCAGGTGATCCCGCTCTACGCTGTGGTGGCCAGGAAGCCGTGACCAGGGGGCCACGTCCGGTCAGGCGCGTCCGTCAGCCGCGTCCGGTCAGGCGCGTCCGGTCAGCGGGAGGCTGCGTTCAGCAGCGCGGTGCGGATCGCCGTGACGGCGTCCTGCAGGCCGGCCTGAGTGCTGATGGACTGCGTCCAGCCCCGCTGGAGAATCTCCTCGCGGGGTACGCGGCCCTGGTCGAGGGACTCCTTCCTGGCCACGCGTTCCCCTTCTCCTGCCGAAGCTCACACGGTATGCCGCGCGGCCGCGAGTCCTGATCTCGCGGCTGCGAGGCGGCACCTCGCGCCCACCGGTTAGCGGCCGGGACCAGCCCGGCCGGGCAGCAGGAGGCACGACATGAGCACGATGCAGCAGGCGCCGCCGGCCGAGCCGGGTGCCGTCCCGGACGCGCAGGACATGAGCGCGGCGGTCGAGGAGCAGATGGGCAAGATCGTGACCGAGCTGGGGGCGGCGCTAGGGGTGCTGCTCACCTCGCTCGGGACCCGGAGCGGACTGTGGGCCGCGCTGGCCGGGGCCGGGCCGCTGACCACCGCCGAGGTGGCCGCGAAGGTGAGCGTGGAGCCGTCGCTGGTGCGGGAGTGGCTGCGCGCCCAGGCGGCCGGCGGGTACCTGGACTACGACCCGGCGACTGGAACGTTCACCCTGCCCGACGCGGTCGCCGCCGCCATCTGCCACGGCCCCGGCGGCGCGCTCGTCGACGCGGCGGCCACGATGTTCTCCTCGATGGGCGAGGGCTTCGCCGCGTTCAGCGAGGCGTTCAGCACCGGGCAGGGATTCGGCTGGCACCAGCGCACCGCCGCCCACTGGCACGGTACCGACGCCTTTACCAGGGTCGCCCTGCCCGCTGGGCTGATCGCGGCCGCGATCGGCGAGATGGCCGGCGTGGCGGCGGCCCTCGCCGCCGGCGGCTCGGTCGCGGACGTCGGCTGCGGGTACGGCACGCCGACGATGGCCATCGCCGATATGTTCCCCGCGGCACGGGTCCTCGGCATCGACTATCACGACGCCTCGATCGCCCACTGTCGCGCCGAGGCCGCCCGCCGCGGCGCCGGCACCGTGCGGTTCGAGGTCGCGCCCGCGGCCGGCCTGCCCGGCCAGGGCTACGACCTGATCACCTTCTTCGACTCCCTGCACGACATCGGCGACCCGCTCGGTGCGCTGACCCGGGCCCGGGAGGCGCTGGCCCCGGCCGGAGCGGTGCTCCTGGTCGAGCCGATGGGAGCCGACGACGTCGAGGACAACCTCAACCCGGCCGGGCGCATGTTCTACGCCGTATCGACCCTGGCCTGCACGCCGAACGCGGTGTCCCAGAAAACCGCCGCGTCATCCGAGCCGCTCGGCCTGGCCGGTCAGCAGCGGCTGCGGGCCGTGGCGGCCGGCGCCGGGTTCGGCCGCGTCCGCACGCTCGATGTCCCGGCCCCGATGAACCTGGTGTTGGAACTGCGACCCTGACCAGCCATGATGAAGCCATGAGTCGAGCCAGCCGGCTCATCGGCCGGGAGTCCGCACTGGCCGCCGCCAGTTCGGTAGTCGACGATGCCCGCCGCGGCGCCGGGCAGTTCCTGATGATCAGCGGCGAGGCCGGCATCGGCAAGACGGCGATGCTGGCCGCGCTGATCGGCCAGGCCGGGCCGACTCCCCTCGTCCTGCGCGGGTTCTGCTGGGAGGGCGACGGTGCGCCACCGTACTGGCCCTGGTCACAGGTGCTGCGGGCCAGCGGCCTGCCGGCGGCCGAGCTCGGCGAGGCGGGCTGGCTGCTGCAGTCCGGCCCCGGCGCGGCGGAGCCGGCTCGCGCCGCCGCGGGGCCGGCGAGCGCCGCCGCGGCGGCCGACGCCCAGTTCCGCTTGTTCGAGGCGGTGTCGCGGTGCCTGGGCCGCCTGGCCGCGGGGCGGCCCGTGCTCGTCGTCCTCGACGACCTGCACTGGGCCGACGAGCCGTCGCTGCGGCTGCTGAGGTTCCTGGCCCGCGCCCTGACGGCGCGAGCCGTGCTGCTGCTTGGCGCGTACCGCGACACCGAGGCGTCCGGACTGCTGCGCGAGGTCGCCGGCCAGGCCCAGCAGCTCGTCCTCACCGGCCTCACGCCGGACGACGTCGGGGCGCTGGCCGAGGCGCTGGCCGGGACGAGCCTTCCGGCCGAGGTCACCGCCGGGCTGTGGCAGCGCAGCGGCGGCAACCCGTTCTTCGTCAGGGAGCTGACCCGGTTGCTGGCCGCCCAGGGCTCGTGGCACCAGCCCGCCCAGATCCCGGCCAGCGTCGCGGAGACGCTGCGGCGCAGGCTGGCCCGGCTGTCCACGGAATGCGTCCGGCTGCTGGAGCGGGCGGCCGTGGCCGGCCGCGACATAGACGTCAGCCTGCTGGTACACGGCGTCGCACCCGGCCAGGAGCTCGCGGTGCCGGTCCTACTCGACGAGGCCCGTCAGGCTGGCGTCATCACGGGCACCGCACCGCCGGCATTTACCCACGACCTGTACCGCGAGGCCATCCTCGCCGGGCTGAACAGCACGGCCAGGGCCGGGATCAACCTGTCCGTCGCCCGGGCGCTGCAGGCGCGGCCGGAGCCTGCCGCGCGGATCGCGGCGCATCTGCTGGCGGCGGGCCCGCAGGCCCGGCCGGACGCGCTGGAGTACTCGCTGCTGGCGGCGCGGGAGGCCACCGCGCGCCTCGGACACGAGGACGCCTGCGCGCACTACCTGCGGGCGCTGGACATCTACTCCGCGCCCGGCGCCGCCAGCGCCGAACGGGTGGGCATCCTGCTCGAGCTCGCCGCGTCACACGAGCGCGCCGGGCAGCCCGATCAGGCCGCGCGGCGCTTCCGTCAGGCGGCGGACGCCAGCCGGGCGGCCGGGGACCCGGTCGGGCTGGCGCGGGCGGCGCTGGGCATCCAGGCCCTCGGGCACAGGTCGGGGGCGCAGAACACCGAACTGCTCAACCTGCTCCGCGAGGCCTCGCGGCGGCTGGAAGCGGCGGGCGGCCCGCTGGCCCTGCAGTCCCGGGTTCTCGCGGCACAGGCCCGCGCACTCCGGCACGGACCGGACGCGGTACCCGGCGCCGAGGTCGGCCAGGCCGCCGACCGCGCCGTACGGCTGGCGGCCGCCGCGAACGACGCGAGCGCCCTGGCCACCGCCAAGCTGGCGGTGCACGACGCGATGTGGGTCCCGGGGACCGCGGCCCGCAGGCTGACCGTCATCGCCGGGATGCTCGATGCGGCCCGGGCGAGCGGCGACGACGATCTCGTGGCCGAGGCGCACCTGCTGCGCGCCGCGGCGCTGCTGGAACTCGGCGACCCGGAAGGCCGGGACGCGCTGCTCAGCTACATCACCCTGGCCGGCAACCTGGGGCACGCCAGGGGGCGCTGGGCCGCGCTGACCCGGCAGGCCACGTTCGCTCAGCTGGCCGGCCGGGCCGCGGAGTCGGCGCGGCTGAGTGAGCAGGCGCTGGAGCTCGGCCTGGCCATCGGCGAGCCGGACGCCGTCGGCTGCTTCTGCACCTCCCGCACGGCGCTGACCGCCCTGGGGGTGGACGGGCCGTCGATCGAGATGGACGCGGCCGACCCGCTGTGGCCGATGTTCCCGGTCTTCCGGGCCTGGCCCTTCGCCGCCCGTGGCGAGGCCGCCGCGGCGGCCGCGGCGCTCGGCGACTTCAGCGTGCTCGACATCACCACGTGGACGGGCCTGGAATCGCTCGCCGCGGCGGCCGTCGTGTTCGCGGCCGCGGGCTCGGACGCCCAGCGGCGGTGGGTATACGAACGGCTGCGCCCGCACGCCGGAACCCACGTGGTCGTGGGTGGCTGCGCGTCCTACCACGCCGCCGTCGACCACCACCTCGGCGCACTCGCGGCCTCGCTCGGCGACATCGCCGCCGCCGAGGCGCACTTCCGGGCCGCCCTGGCCATGCACGAAAGGCTGGGAGCCGCCGGGTGGGCCCGCCTGTCGGAGCAGGCCCTGGCCGGGCTCCAGGTCGCGGCGCCGGATCGGGCGGCGAACGAGCTGCGGCTGGAGCACGGCGTGCGGCTGCTCTGCTTCGGGGGAAGGCAGGTCAGGCTGCCCGACTCCAAGGGCCTGGCCGACATCGCGGCCCTGGTCCGGGCCGGCGGCGCCGACGTGCACGTCCTCACCCTGGTCGGGCACCACCTCGCCCGGATGGGCGCCGACCCGGTGCTCGATCGGCAGGCCAAGGCGGCGTACAAGGCGCGGCTGGCCGGCCTGGCCGCGGATATCGAGGACGCCGAGGCCGCGGGTAGCGACGGGCGAGCCGAGGCGCTGCGCTCCGAACGTGACGCGCTGATCCACGAGCTGGCCGCGGCCGCCGGGCTGGGCCACCGGGACCGCAAGCTCGGCGACGAGGCCGAACGGGCGCGCAAGACCGTCAGCGCCCGCGTGCGGGACGCCCTGGCCAAGATCGGGCAGGTCCACCCCGAACTGGCCGGGCACCTGCGCGGATCGCTGCGGATGGGAACCCGGTGTTCCTACTCGCCCGCCGAACCCACCCGGTGGACGGTGAGCTGAGCTGGAGCGTGAAAGAGCCGACCGCGTGGTGCTCTTGAGCAGGCTCCGTCGGCTCCGGCTGTGGCCCGAACGTAAGCTGGCTAATCCGGGAGGCCTCATGTCTTTTGACACGCTCATCGCCAGCACCCGCAAGGCCATCACCGACGACGCCGCGAAGGCGCGCGTGGTGTTCACCGCGCAAGGGACGCTGGTCGGGGTCACCGAGGTGGATATCAGGACGGGCGCGCACAGCTTCAAGGCGGACGAGCCCCGCTCGATGGGCGGCGCCGGCGCCGCCGCGAACCCGGTGCAGTACGCGCTGGCGTCGCTCGGATCCTGCCAGGCGATTACGTACCGGCTCTGGGCCGCGCAGCTCGGCGTCACACTGGACTCGATTACCGTGCGGGTCGAAGGCGACCTGGACCTGCGCGGCTTCTTCGGTGTCGACGACGGGGTACGGCCGGGCCTTTCGGCGGTTCGCGTCGAGGTGACCGTGGCCGGCCCGGAAAGCGAGGAGCGCTACGCCGAACTGGCCGCCGCCGTGGACGCGCACTGCCCGGTCCTTGACCTGTTCCAGAACCCGGTCCCGGTGTCCCGCGCGCTCCACCTCGCCGACCCCACCGGGAACCCGGCGTAATATTGGTCATGACGAGCAGGACCAGCGTGCCCTGACGAGGCCCGGCGTCTGGCGCTCCCCCGGAGGGAGGTAAGGCCCATGAGCGTCCCTGCGGTGCATGAGTATGGTCCGTACACTCTCTACGATCTTGACGCGCTGCCGGAGGACGGCAAGCGCTACGAGCTCGCCGATGGGTGGTTGACCGAACTGTCCCCGGGCCCCTGGCACGATCATGCAGCCGACCGGCTCAAGGACATCTTCAAGGACGCGGCCCGAAGCCAAGATCACCATCCTCACGCTCCGCGGCGAGGAGTACGCCCTCGAGGTCGAGATACGGGCCGGGCACACGCTGGCAGTCAGCCAGCCGTTCGCCCTCAGACTCGACCCGGTCTCCCTCACCGAGTTCGGGTAAGGCGGCCGCTCACAGGCCCTCAGCGGCGCCTGCTCGGGTCAGCCAGCAGGAGCAGGCCGCGCAGGCAGGCGTCCAGGGCCAGCCCGAGGATCGCGATCATGATGATGCCTGAGAACACCAGGGCTGTGTTCAGGTAGTCGCCCGCTTGCATGATCAGGTAGCCGAGCCCGCTCGTCGCCGCGATCAGTTCGGCGGCGACGATGCTGGTCCAGGCGCCCGCCATGGAGATCCGCATCCCGGTGAGGATGCCGGGCAGCGCGGACCGGATCTGCACCCGCACCATGGTGTAGCGGGGCGACGCGCCCAGCGTCCGCGCGCACAGCCGCAGGTCCTCCGGCACCTCGTCGAGCGCGGCGACCGTGGTGACCGCCATGATCGGGACCACCCCGATCAAGATGAGGACTTCTTTAGGCATCTCGCCGATGCCGAGCCAGATGATGAACAGCGGGATGAACGCGAGCGGCGGCAGCGGCCTGAGCACCTCGATGACCGGGTCGATCGCGTGCCGGATGGAAGCCGATCAGGATCCGGCGCAGGCTGGTCAGCGCGTCGTACCACAGCGGCTTGCCCTGAGCCGGGTAGGGCCGGCCGAAGTAGTGTGCGAAGCTGGCCGCGGTCTGGGACACCGACGGCAGGAAGACCGGGTCGTTGATCAGCATGGCGATCAGCTGCCAGAGCAGCACCAGGACGGCCAGGCCCAGCGCGCCGGTACCCAGACGCCGGGTCCGGGCCTGGCGCCGGGCCCGCCGGTAGGCGGCCAGGTCGGCACGCTCGTCTTCGTCCGCGGCGAGAGCGAGGCCGGCCTCGTCCGCGGGCTCGGTCAGCAGCTGCTCCTCGGCTGGCAGAGTGCTCCACAGGGACATAAATCAGCTCCTCAGCGCGACGCGGATCCGGCGCTTGACGGCCAGGAACGCCTCGGTGTCGGTGTCGAGGGCGTGCCGGGGCCGGCCCAGCGGGATATCGATGATCTCGCCGATGCCGGGCGGCCGGCCGCCCATCACGGCCACCCGGTCGCCGAGCAGGATGGCCTCCTCGATGTCGTGGGTGACGAAGATGATCGTGATCCGGTGCTGCTCCCAGATGTCCAGCAGGAACTCGTGCATCCGCTCCCGGGTGATGGCGTCCAGGGCGCCGAACGGCTCGTCCATCAGCAGCAGCGACGGCCGGGAGGCCAGCGCGCGGGCGAATGCCGCCCGGTGCCGCATGCCGCCCGACAGCTCGTGCGGGAACGCGTCGCCGAACCCGCCCAGGCCGACCCGTTCCAGCAGCGCAGCGGCCTCCTCGTCGAGTTCGGGGTCGTCGCGCTCGTGCTGCCCGGCGGCCCGCTGCGCCCGCGGGCCGAACAGGATGTTGTCCCTGGTGGTGAGCCAGCCGAACAGCATCGGCGTCTGGAACAGCATGCCCCGGTCGGGGGATGGCCCGGTGACCGGCCGTTCCCCCACCGTGACGGTTCCCTCGTCGGCGGCCAGCGCGCCGGCGACGATCCGCAGCAGCGTCGACTTGCCGCAGCCGGACGGCCCGAGCAGGCAGGCCAGCTCGCCCGGCCGGACCCGCAGGCTGGCCCGGGACAGCGCCACCGTCCGCCGCCCGCCCCGGCGGAAGGTCTTGCCGACCGAGTCGACCACGACCTCGGCGCCGGGGGCGCTCGTCAGGTGCAGCGCCCCCGCCGTGTCAGCGGCCGTCCCTTTAGCTGGAGCAGCCACCGGCCAGCGCCTTCTTGATGAACGTGATGTCGACGTGCCGGGCGATCTGCGCCGCCGACGGCGCCGAGCTCAGCCGTCCCTGGTCGACGAGGAACTTGCCCGTCTGCACGTAGGCCCGCACGATGCGGCTGCCGGGATCGTGCAGCGCGGAGCCGAGCCAGTACAGCTGGTCGCCGGGCAGGATGAACGGGTAGTCCCTGGTGGCCGCGACGATCTGGTCGCCGGGCACCCCCTGCACCGCCGAGCTCGCCGCCAGGTACTTCGCCGCCTGCGGCCCGGTCATGTCGCGGCTGCCCTGCAGCTCGGCGCACACGTAGGCCTGTACCAGCGCCGGGTTGGTCTTGACCAGGCTGGACGCGACCGCGATCACGTTGAGGCCGGGGACGCCGAGCTTGGCGATCTGCTGGGCGCTGACCAGCGAGTGGTAGCCCTTGGCCAGGAGCTTGGTCGCCGGGCTGCCGTAGACGTAGGCGGCGTCGACCGCCCCGGACAGCGCGGCCGCGCCCGCCGCAGTCTCGTCGGAGAACGGCACGACCTTCACCTTGCCGGTCAGGTGCTGCAACGCGAGGTAGCCCAGCAGCTCGTAGTCCTCGGAGGAGCCGACCAGCACGGCGACCGACTTGCCGGCCAGCTGCGCGGGCGACGTCACCGAGGCGGGCACGAGCAGCTGATCGTCGTCGAAGCCCCAGCCCATGACCACGGTCACGCCGGTGCCGTTGCCGATGGCCTCGGTGGCGGGAGGATTGCCGACCCCGCTGATGGCCTGGACCGCGCCGCTCTTCATCTCGGCGATCGCGGTCACGCCCGCCTCGAACGGCACGTAGTGCAGGTGCGCGGGGATCAGCTTGGCCAGCGAGGGCTGGCTCTCGATGATGCTGTCCGGGCTGGCCACCGAGCCCTGGCTGACCGAGATGGTGAAACCGGGCAGCGTAGCCGATCCTGAGCTGCCGCCGGTAGTGGCCCAGACGACCACTCCGACGATCACGGCCACGACCAGCGCGGCCGCCCCGTAGATCCGCCGGCGCCTGCGCCGGTAGACCGGAAGACCCTTCCTGGCCGGGGTGCTGGTTTGCGCTGAGGTGCTCATGATGTCCCGCCCTTCAGTGATCCGCGCCGCCGGCGTAGTAGGCCGAGGCGTCGCCCTTGACC
>WNGF01012353.1_pt1 | contig 10885 bp, 11 predicted proteins | sample 5400641 | NCBI WGS metagenome assembly WNGF01 (sample SAMN13153371, study PRJNA577476) | soil metagenome | isolation source: 80 cm soil or saprolite under grassland replicate 2 | place: USA:California | collected 2016-06-15 | reverse complement strand
TCAACAACGCGGCGGTGACGTATTTCGAGCCCGTGCTGGACTTCTCGGAACGGCATATGGCGCTCATGTTCGAGGTGCAGGTGCGGGCGCCGTTCGAGCTGGCGCAGCGGGTGCTGCCAGGCATGCGCGAGCGGCGGCGAGGCTGGATCCTGAACATTTCGTCCCGCGCAGCGGTACATCCATCGGGTCCGCCATATAGCTCGCGCATGGGCTCGACGGTGTACGGCATGTGCAAAGCGGCGCTGGACCGCTTCACGACTGGGCTCGCCTCAGAGGTGTATGCCGATGGGATCGCGGTGAACGTGCTCTCACCGTCCGGGCTGGTGCCGACGCCAGGGGTGGTGTTCCACGGACTCACGCGGGGTGTGCCCGAGGATCGGCTGGAGGCGCCGGAAGTCATGGCTGAGGCGGCATTCGCGCTGTGTACTGGCGATCCGGCGACGTTGACGGGCCGCGTTGTCTACGCCCGACCGATATTGGAGGAGCTCTCGAAAGACGTCGCCGTCCAGCAGGCCTGAAAACAGGCGGATCCTCGTCGTCGACGACGATGAGCGCATCGCGGCGGCGGTGCGCCGCGCGCTCATCTATGAAGGCTATTCCGTAGATGTGGCCGCCGATGGCGACGCGGCGCTGGCCAGCGCGCGCGACCAGCGGCCGGATCTGGTGGTGCTCGACGTCATGCTGCCGGGGCTGGACGGGATCGAGGTGTGTCAGCGGCTGCGCGCCGCCGACGACATGCCGATCCTGATGCTGACGGCGCGCGACGCGACCGTCGACCGCGTGCGCGGCCTCGACTCGGGCGCCGACGACTACCTCGTCAAACCGTTCGCGTACGAGGAATTGCTGGCTCGGGTGCGGGCACTGCTGCGACGGCTACCTGCCCAACCAGGCAGCGTGCTGCGCTGGCAGGACCTGTCGATGGACCTGGCCGCGCACGAGGTCACGCGCGGGAACCGTGCGATCGAGCTCACCGCGCAGGAATTCAAACTGCTGGAGCAGTTCCTGCGCCACCCGCGCCAGGTCTTGAGCCGCGACTCGTTGCTGGAGCTGGCGTGGGGCTTTGTGCCAGACGAGAGCAACGTGGTCGACGTGTACGTGGGCTACTTGCGGCACAAGCTCGAGGCCGACGGAGAGCCGCGCGTGCTGCAGACGGGGCCGGCCTGGTCATGCTGGCCATGGTCGGGTTCGGGCTGCTCGTGTATTCGCTGGCGTCCAACAACACTCCCGATCCCGCGCAGCTGGCGGGGCTGCGCGGCTTTCTGATCCTGTCGGGGGTAGTCATCCTGGCAGTTGCGCTGATCGCCAGCTGGCTGACGGCGGGTCGCGCCTTGCAGCCGCTACTGATCGTTGCGCGCTTGATGGAAGAGATCGGGCTGACGTCCGATTTGAGTCGGCGGCTGCCGACCAGTCGCACGCAGGATGAGGTAGGGCGGCTCGGCGAAGCATTCAATGGCATGCTGCAGCGGCTGGAGCTGTCACAACGGCAGTTGGCTGCGGCGCTCGATGCGCAGCGGCGGCTGGTGGCTGACTCATCGCATGAGCTTCGAACGCCTCTGACCTCCGTGCGAGTCAATGCTGGCCTGCTGCTGCAGCGCACCGATCTGGCCGAGGAGGACCGCCAGGCGGCGCTGCGCGACATCGCGATGGAAAGCGAGCGGATGGGTCGGCTCATAGGCGACTTGCTGACTCTGGCGCGCGCTGATGCGGGTCAGCAGCTGTCGTTGCAGCGGGTTGACGTCGCGGCGCTCGTCGAGGACGTGGCTGGACAGGCCGCGCGGCTCTATGTTGAGCGGCGCCTGGGGGTGTGGAGCGAAGCGTGTTGCGTGCTGGGGGATGCCGAGGCGCTCACGCAGCTGGTGTGGATCCTCGTCGACAACGCGCAGAAGTACACCACGGCGGGTGGGCGGATCGACCTGCACCTGGTTCGTGGTGACGGGCTCGCGGAGCTTACGGTTGCCGATGATGGCATTGGTGTGCCTGCTGAGGCTTTGGACCATATTTTTGAGCGGTTCTATCGGGCGGATGCCGCGCGGTCGGGCGGGGGGTCTGGACTGGGACTGTCGATCGCGCGGTGGATCGTGGAGCAGCACGGCGGGCAGATCGAAGCGCGCAATCGGGGTGGCGGGGGAGCGGCGTTCACCGTGCGGCTGCCGTTGACGGGGGCGGATTCTTAGCGGCTTCTTAGAGCGCTCTCACGGTTGGCTCATCGGCGACGGCGACGCTCGAAGGTATGAGCGCGGAGGCGTTGCCCTGGCGGGGCGAAGCGGGTCGGGATTGGATGACGGCCGGGCGGCGGCTTACGTGCGTGCTGCTGGTTGTGCAGGCGGCCAACGCCCTGTTGGCAAGCGTGCCGCAGGTCGTGGCGTTCCAGGCGCTCGGCGGGGCGATTGGGAGTTTGGGGTTGCTGTTCCTGGCCAGCGGCGTGTGGCGGGAGTGGCGTTGGGCCTGGCGCGCGGTGGTGCTGGTTGAGGTGTTGATGCTGCTAGGGACGGCGCCGCGGTTGGTGCAAGCGCTGGTGGCGCAGCAGATGCCTGATGGGGGGTGGCTGCTGGGGTGTATCGGGCTGCCGGTCGGGGTGCTGGTGAGTCGGCGCATCAAGGGGGACGTGCCCCTGGTCGCGGGGTTGCTGGTGGCATCGGCGGTGTTGCACCTGGCCCTGGCGGGCGAGCATGGACTGGCCTTCGCGCTGGACGGCGTGTTGCTGCTGGGCGCGCTGCGGTGGCGATGGGCCGCGCCGTGGGTGCTGGTCTTCAACCTGGTCGCATATGGCGTAGCCGTTGGGCCGGGCAAGGAAGCGGTCGATGCCCTGGGCGTGAGCACCAAGTTGTTGGAGCTGGTGGCGCTGGGATTGGTGCTGGGGCAGAGCCGGCGCGGGACGCTGGCGTTGCTGGCGAGCACGGTGTTGGTCGGCGGCGTGGCGTGGGCCGCCACCTTTCGCGACCATGGCTTCGCGGCCCACTCGCACAATCCAGCCACGGCGTCGCCCCCCGACGTACGACGAGCGGGTGGCCGCGACAGCACTGGTGCAGGCGACGAAACAAGGCATCGCGCGGTACAGCGACGTGGCCGCGGCGGAGCAGGCGGGCTATCACCTCAACGGGCCCCAGTTCGGCCCGTTGCATTATGTCAACGACGTGCGCGAGCACGACGACGAAGTGCTCGAGCCCACGCGGCCAGAGGGGTTGGTGTACGTGCCCACCGCCGATGGGCCGCTGCTGGTCGGGGCGCTGTTCATCATGCCGCGGCTCGGCTTGGCTGGACCGACACCAGGCGGCCCGATCACCCACTGGCACACCCACAACGTGTGCATTGGATTGCCGCCGCTGCTCCTCGCCGGCCTGGCAACACCGGTGGGCGCGTGCCCGCCGGGATCGATCAACGTCACCACGCCCGAGATGATGCACGTGTGGACCATCGACAATCCGGGCGGCCCCTACGCCGACGAGCTGGATAAGGCGTTTATTGCCCGACTAAGTAGGGGATCGTCTGCGGACCTTCGGGCAGCACGGCCAGGCGGCCGCTAGCGCCAGCCTCGTCGAGCAGCGCGCGAACGCACGCGGCAATATCGCCGACGGGCTCGAACCAGGCAGCGCGCAGCTGTTCCGAGCGCAGGCCAGAAGCGTGCACCAGCACGCGAGCCTTCTGCTGGATGAGTGCTTGCACCTGGACTTGCCACTGGTCGTGTACTGAGAAGCCCGGATCCGCCAGGCGGGTGAGGAAGGCCGCGGGGCCATCGGACTGGCGCAGCAGGTCTTTGTACGCGCCGTGCTCGGGCAGGCCATCGGAACACTCGCTAGCGACGACGATCGCCCCGCCTGGCTTGACGATCTGCGCCGCGGCGCTGATGCCTTTGACCGTCTGATACAGGTTCTGGTCGAGCGGGTAGCCGCCGTTGGTGGTGAGCACCACGTCGAACGGCGCCTCGACACCGGCCATCGCCGTCTGGCGAGCGAAGGCGCAGCCAGCCGCGTGACTCGCGAAGAGGTCGCCCGCGTGCACCGAGGTGATCCCGCGATCGCGATTGAGCGTGACGTCCAGGTTGAACGTGACGTTTGCGCGGGCGGCGATGTCGCGGACCGCATCGTGGACAGGATTACCGTGCGTGATGCCCCAGGTGGCCTTGGGATGGCCGATGCGGGCAGCCGAATGCAGGTCGAGAACCGTTTCGATGGCGGCCAGGCCTGGAGAAACCATCTTCGGTCCGCCCGAGAAGCCGGCAAAGAAGTGCGGCTCGATGAAGCCCGTGGTGATGCGGACGTCCTGGTCCAGAAACGCGCGCTCGACCAGGGCAGGCGTATCCGTGTCGAGGACGGTGCCCAGCTGTGCGTGTCGTTGGCGGTCGAAGGCATCGTGTTGCACGACCTCGCAGCGGCTCAGCAGCTCGGAGCCGATCATCTCCTGGAGCTCGGCGTCCGTGCACAGCCGGTGGGTGCCCGTAGCAATGAAGATGGTCACGCTGCGCGGCTGCGCGGGCTGCAGCTCGGCGAGCAGGACTGGCAGCACCCGACGCGCGGGAAACGGGCGGGTGACGTCGCAGATGACGATGCCGACACGGCTGCCGATGGGAACACGGTCGCTCAGCGCTGGGCCGAAAGGAGGCGAGCGAAGCGCAGACGCGATCGCGGCGGCCTCATCGGGTAGGCCAGGCAAGTAGCGCGGCTCGATGACCTCGGCCCCCTCAGGCACCGAGACCTCGAGACCCACGCGACCGTATGCGAGATGCACTACTCGATCAGGAGGTTATCGAAGTTGGTGTTCCACCCGTTGGAGCTGCCGATCGTGATGCTGCCGCACGTGCCAACCCAGCTCGTGCTCAGCGTCACCAGCTGGCCTGGCTGCACCGTGCTGGTGACCGTCGACTGGCCCGCGCAGGCGATGGTGACCGTGCTGGCGGTGGTGCCGCCGTTGTAGGCATCCACCTGCAGCAAGCGCCTTGGGGTCACGAACGTGAAGGCTCCGCTCGTGCGGCCGGCGCCGTTGAAGCTGATGCTGTTGGTGGTGAACAGGCCCCACGGCGATGACACCTACCAGGCGTTGGCGCCCCAGTCGATCGCACCGCTCGGATACTGGCCGTTGAGCACGCGGTTGGGGTTGCTGAGGTTGTTGAAGGTCACCGTGGTCTGACCCGACGTCGGCGTGAGTGTGGGCGTAGGCGTAGGCGTTGGCGTTGGCGTGAGCGTGGGCGTCGGGGTCAAGGTCGGGGTGGGGGTAGGCGTGAGCGTCGGAGTTGAGGTCGCGCTGATGGGCGGAGGACCCGCGGCAGCAAGCTCGAGATTGTCGAAGTTCGTGTCCCAGCCGTTGCTACTGGTGATCGTGACGCGACCGCAGGTGTTTTGCCAGTTGGTGGTGATGGTCGTGAGCTGGCCGCCACCAACAGTGGTTTGCACCGATGGGAGGGCGGCGCACTGCAAGGTCACGGTGCTGCTCGTGGTGCCGCCGTTGAAGGCATCGATGCGCACGACGCGCCGCGGCGTGATCAGGTCGAAGCTGGCGCTGGTCTGGCCGCTGCCATTGAAGCTGATGCTGTTGGTCGTGAACTGGCGCGCCACGGACCCGAGACGTACCAGGAGTTGGTGCCCCAGTCGATCACGCCGGTGGGGTATTGCCCATTCAGCGCGCGGTTTGCTGGACTCAGATCGTCAAAAGTCACCAACTGGCCGCTCGTTGGCGTTGGCGTGAGCGTGACGGGTGGTGTGAGCGTTGGCGTCAGGGTGAAGGTTGGCGTGGGTGTCGGCGTGGCCTGGACCTGCCCGGCTGACCCGACAGCTCGGGCCGCGTTGATCCGACCAGCGCCGACCAACGTGCCACTACCGGGGATCTGATCGGCGGTGCTGACGATACGATCGACGACCGCCTGATTGCTCGTGCCGAATTGCGTGCTCCAGATCAGCGCCGCCAGCCCGGCAACGTGCGGCGCGGCCATCGACGTACCGCTGAAGCTTTCGTATCGCCCGTGTTGTTGCTCGACAGGATGCCGACACCCGGCGCACCCACCGGAATACTCGGCCCATAGTTCGAAAATGGCGCAACTCCGTCCTGGCTGTCCGTGGCTGCCGCCGAGAGCACGTGGTTGCAGTTGCCCGGCGCGGTTGCGCCGATATAGCCGTCGTTGCCAGCCGCGACGACGATGACTGCCCCGCGCGACCGGGCACTGTCGATGGCGGCCTGCACGGTGCCACCGCACGCGCCGGGTCGGCCCAGGCTCATGCTGATCACGCGTGCGCCGTTGTCCGCGGCCCAGGAAATGCCTTGCGCCACCGACTGATCGGTGCCGCCGCCCAAGTCGTCGAGGACTTTGGCGTTGAGCAGCGCGGCATCGAAGCCGACGCCAGCGACGCCGACGGCGTTGTTCGTGCTTGCGGCCGCAATGCCGGCCACGTGGATGCCGTGGTTGCAGAAGTCGTCGGTGTCTGGCGATGGCGAGAAGTTCTGCTCGCGCGTTACCTTGCCGCGCATGTCCGGGTGGCCAGTCCGACCATCGGGTGAAACCACGCGCGAGGACTCGTTGTAGATGCCACAGTCGACGATGGCGATGGGCACGCTGGGTGCGCTGCGCGACACATCCCAAGCCGCGGGCACTGCGATTTTGCGCATGCCCCACTGCTCAGGGAAGCGCGGGTCGTTGGGCTCGAGCCGCGCGCGCACGATGTAGTCGGGCTCGGCAAACTCGACATCTGGCCGCGCACGATAAGCCGCGAGCGCACTCGCGACACTGCCCGCCGCGACCTGCACGCAACCGTGTCAGGAACTCGGAGCGCCTCGACGGCTTCGCCATTCGCCTGCTGATGGCTCGCGGCGCGCGCGGTCTGCGACACGCCAGGACGGAACTTGACCAGCACGCTGCCGGCGCGCATCGGCTGACCGTTCGGAGCCGTCTCCTGCTCGAACACGCGGGTCTGGTATTGCTGTCCACCACGTGTAACGGTCGCGGCGCGCACGCCTGGCATCAGGGTGGGCGTCGGCATCGGGCTACCGGCGGGGCTTTGTTGCGCGGCTTGCGCGGTGGGCGCCTCTGGCCCTCCGGCAAGCGAACTCACGCCCAGCGCAGCGAACAGCAGCGCGGGCAGCAACCAGCGCGTGCGGGCGCGATCGAATGCCTCCAACCCCCAAAGCCTCCCACGTGTGCAGCGGTGAGTGCGGAGAAGACATTCGATCCTGCGCCCGCGAATCTGTCAACGGCCGAGCAACCGCGCTGGCTAGCACTTGGGCATCTTGCCCAGCCGTGTCATGGCAGGGCGGCGCGTAAAGATCCCGGACTGCGCTACTCCCCGTCAAGCGTGCCGTACGGCGCGACGTAGAGGTTCGCTTGAGGGCTACGCTCAAAGTGGATGAGCGAGCCTCGCGTCGTCGCCGTCAGCAGCAGCCCTCGACACGGCATCGGCAAGCACAATCGCGCGGTCATTCGATTGCTGCCCGACCTGGGTGTGGAGGGTGATGCGCACCAGGGTCGAACGGTGCGACATCGCTCGCGGGTGGCTCGTGATCCGACGCAGCCGAATCTGCGTCAAGTGCACCTTGTGCATGCCGAGCTGCTGGACGAGCTGCAGGTCGCGCCCGGGCGGATGGGCGAGAACGTGACCACGCGCGGCATCGACCTGCTCGGCCTGCCTACGGGAACGCGCTTGCGGCTCGGCGCCGACGCGGTGGTCGAGGTGACGGGACTGCGTAACCCGTGCAAGCAGCTCGAGCGGATCCGCCCGGGCCTCATGGCACAAACGCTCGATCGCGACGCCAACGGCGAGCTCGTCCGCAAGGCGGGCGTGATGGCCATCGTGGTGCACGGCGGCGAGGTGCGGCCGGGTGACCCTCTCGTGGTCGAGCTGCCGCCCGCGCCGCATCGGCGGTTGGAGCCCGTCTGAGCCTGAGCCAGACACGACACCCGCTGCGTGAGGCGACGTTCCGCGCGTTGTGGTCGGCCTCGCTGATCGCCAGTCTCGGCACCTGGGCGCAAACCGTCGGCGGAGCGTGGTTGATGACCAACCTGACCTCCGAGGCGCTGCCGGTCGCACTGATGCAGACCGCGATCACCCTGCCGTCGGTGCTGTTCGGTCTGTTGGCCGGCAGCCTGGCGGATCGTGTCGATCGCCGTCGGCTGCTGCTCGTGACGCAGAGCTGGATGCTGCTCAGCGCGGCCGCGCTGGCGGCCCTGACGCTGCTCGGGCTGGTGACGCCGGGACTGCTGCTGGCGCTGACGTTCTCGCTCGGCGTGGGCTCGGCATTGAGTGGCCCAACCTGGTCGTCACTGCTGCCAGACGTCGTCAGCCGTGCGCAGCTGCCCATGGCGGTCATCGTCAATAGCCTGGGCTACAACGTCGCGCGGTCGGTAGGGCCGTCGGTCGGCGGCGTGCTCTTCGCAGCCGTGGGACCAGCTGGCACCTTCGTCGCCAATGCGCTGTCCTTCGCGGCGCCGATTGGCGTGTTGTCCACGATGCGGCCGCTGCCGCGGGGGCACTCCGCCGCGAGCGGCGAGCGCTTCGTGGACACCATCGTGAGCGGGCTGTCCTTCGCGTGGAACGAGCGGACCCAGCGCGTGGTGCTCACGCGCAGCATTCTGTGGATGCTGTGCGCAAGCGTGTTGTGGAGCCTGTTGCCGCTGGTCGCCCGCTACGAGCTTGCGCTTGACGTCCCAGGCTACGGGTTCCTGGTCACGTGCGTCGGGGCCGGCGCGGTGCTTGGTGCATTCGTGCTGCCGGTGCTGCGACGCCGCTGGCGGAGCAATCAATTGCTCATGGGCGCCATCGTCAGCTTTGCGGCCATGCTGCTCGTGCTGGCGTGGGTGCGGACGCTGCCGCTGGTGTGGCTCATGCTGGGGTTGGGCGGCGCAGCGTGGACGCAGTCGAACCAGAACTTTCAGATTGCCGTGCAGCTCGGAGCGCCTGCCTTCGTCCGCGCGCGAGCCATCGCCACGTACTTGCTGACCTTTCAAGGAGGTCAAGCGATCGGTAGCGCGGTGTGGGGCATTGTCGCCGAACGCCTCGGCAATCCCGTGGCGCTCACGATAGCGGCGGGCGGCGTCGCGTTGAGCCTGCTGGCGGCGCTGCGCTGGCCAGTCGAAGACCCAGTGTGAAGCCCCCGGCCAACTCTGGCATGTACTTTGCCTTACGGCTCGACACCATACGAGACTAGGGATGGATCGCGTGAAACGCATTTCGACAGTGGGCTGGCGCGTGGTCTTTGGCCTGCTGGCGTTGGGCCTGTCGGGGGTGCCTGGTGCCGCATTGGCAGACCGATGGGCAGCCGATCCTGGCAGGTCCCAGGTGTGGGTCGCGACCACTGCATTGGTCTACCTGCGCACGGACCCAGCACCGAACGCGGACGCCGTGACCATGGTGCGCGCCGGGACACCGCTGCGCATCCTCGCCGATGAAGACGGTTGGAAGCGCGTCTTCGACCCGCATACGGGCTTGACGACCTTTGTCAACAACAGTGTGATCCAGCACATCGAGCAGCCGTCGCCGTTTGCGTACAAACCAGGTCCACCCCTCGACACCGAGCTCTCGACCTTCGCGATCGCCACCACGGACCTACCGCTGTACTTCTACCCGGACTCGGACCCACGAGCACAGGCCACGACGATCGACGCCAGCAAGCGCGAAGCGATCGTCGGCACCGTCATCGGAGCCGATGGCGAGCCGTGGTACGAGACCGACGACGGCTACTTCCTACCGCAACCCGGCTTGTTCATGGCCAATGCTCCCGAGGAGTACGGCGGCCGCTGGCTGGATGTGTCGCTCACCGGCTCAGCCAAGGTCGTGGCCGTCGATGGTGGCGAGCCAGTACGGCAGTTCCTGGCGATCAAGGGCGTCCCGAAGTTCCCGACCCCGCCCGGCGCGTGGTCGATCGTGCGGCGCGTGCAGGACGAGACGATGGACTCCACGACCGTTGGCATCCCGCGCAACTCGCCTGGTGGCTACTTCCTGCAACACGTGCTGTACACGCAGTACTTCCGTGACACGGGCGAGAGCCTGCATTACAACTGGTGGTCATCCGCCTGGGGAACGCAGGGCTCGCACGGCTGCCTGGGTCTGTCGTTGGGCGATTCCAAGTGGCTGTGGGATTGGGCCACCATCGGCACACCGGTTTTCATCCACAGCTAAGAACGCGAGCGCTGCTAGCCGCGGCGCTCGTGCTCCTCGCCAGTGGCTGCTTGCCCGCGGCGAGCTCTTCGCCAGGCGCTGGCTCGGCCATCGTCACGCCACCACCGGAAGGAACGCCTGACACCATCGACGTGGGGGCAGTTTCGATTGAGGATGCGCTGAGCGCGCAGGCGCGGCCGTACGACCGCCAGTTCATCGACACGATGGTGCCGCGGCTGCACGGCGCCAGCACGCCGAATTGCGCACGCTGGCCCAGGAAGTGATCGATACGGATAGCCAGCAGATTGGCGACATGCAGCTGTGGCGTCAGACGTGGTTCGGCTCGTCGCAGACGCCGCCGATGGGCATGGCCAGTCAGATCTCTACATTGCAGAGCGCTCGTGAGCCGTTCGACGCGGCCTTTATCGACGCGATGCTGCCGCTACAGCAGCAAGCCATGGACGACGCCAAAGAGGCGCTGCTGCAGGCAGGCACGCAGCAAATACTTGATCTCGCAGGGGAGATCCTGGCCGATCGCTCGCGGTTTGCCCAGCAGATGCAAAGCTGGCGTAGCCAGTGGTGAGGCCCAGGCCAGCGCTGGTCTCGTGCCCCCGGCGGGAAGGATACCGGTCGTTTGCTCCAGAAGGGGAAGGAGACCGGTCTTTGTCCCCCCCGAAGGGAAGGCGACCGGTCGTGTGCTCCCGAAGGGACGGAGAACGGTCTTTGTCCCCGAGGGGAACGAGACCGGTGGTGTGGCTCCCGAAGGGAAGGAGGCCGGTTTTAGTCGCCCCGAGCGGAGGAGACCGTTA
>WNGF01010950.1_pt1 | contig 10887 bp, 11 predicted proteins | sample 5400641 | NCBI WGS metagenome assembly WNGF01 (sample SAMN13153371, study PRJNA577476) | soil metagenome | isolation source: 80 cm soil or saprolite under grassland replicate 2 | place: USA:California | collected 2016-06-15 | reverse complement strand
TCGAGCTCCGAGCGAACCGCCTCACGGTCGACCTCGGCGGCACGCGGGCTGGGCTCCGAAGCGACCGTCAGCGTGCGCCGAAAGGACGTAGAGGTCTTGGCCGACGCGACTGCGCGAGGTGGGCTCACCGGGGGCTCGCTCAAGCTGAGCGGAGAGGTCTGCCCGGCGCCGAAGCCCGTAGCGAAGCCGTACTCCGTCTTGAGGACGCCACCATGCTGCGTCGCAAGAGCCTGCGCAACGGACGCCGGCGAGGCGAATCCGCGCGCCACGACGATCGAGCCGAGCGGCTGCCCGGAGGACTTCTGCTCGTCGAGTGCTACCGCCAGCTGCTCGGTCGTGATCAGCCCACGCTCGATGAGGAGCGTGCCGAGAGGCGATTGTGGCGGCCGCCCGCCGCCGTTGTCAGCGACTGCCGACACGATTGCCGCCTGCCTCGACGCTTGAGTGCTTCCTCATGTGGGTCCTTCGCCGCAGTTGCCGCTATAGGAACGAAGCATCGGCTGGGAAACGGGTGGGGGCCATACCTCAGAAGGGGCACGTGTGCCGCGGCAGCCGGTAAGACTTAGGCCGTGGCGAAGGCGATCGGGATCCTCACCGGCGGCGGCGACTGCCCGGGGCTGAACGCGGTCATCCGTGCCGTCGTGCGCGCCACGGACGCGGAGGGCTGGGATACGGTCGCCGCGCTCGAGGGCTGGCGCGGCCTCGTCGACGGACGCTTCCGCGACCTCGGGCCCCAGGCGGTGTCGGGCATCCGAGGACACACTCGGCGTCGCCGCGAGGCTCTTCCGCGAGCACGACTTCCCGGTCGTGGGCGTACCGAAGACGATCGACAACGACCTCTCCGGCACCGACTACACGTTCGGCTTCGACACCGCAGTCACCGTCGCGACCGAGGCGATCGACCGCCTGCACACAACGGCCGAGTCGCATAACCGCGTCATGGTCGTCGAGGTGATGGGGAGGCACGCCGGCTGGATTGCGGTGATGAGCGGCATCGCCGGCGGCGCTGACGTGATCCTCATCCCCGAGCAGCCGCTCGACTACGACGAAGTGGCCGATGGCATCCGCAAACGGCACGCCCGCGGCAAGAACTTCTCGATCGTCGTCGTGAGCGAGGGCTGCGAGCTGCCCGGCATCGAGGACACCGGCGAGGTCGACGCGTTTGGGCACGTCACGCTCTCCCACCGCGGCGTCGGCGAGGTGCTCGGCCGCGAGATCGAGGAGCGCACCGGCTTCGAGACGCGCGTCACCGTCCTCGGCCATGTGCAGCGAGGCGGCTCCCCCACCCCCCGCGACCGCGTTCTTGCGACGCGCTACGGTCTGAAAGCCGCAGAGCTCGCGTACACGGGGCAGTTCGGACAGATGGCGGCGCTTCGCGGCGACGACATCGTCGCTGTCTCGCTCGAGGAGGCGACGGCCGAGCTGAAGACCGTGCCGCCCGAGTGGTACGCGGTCGCACAGGCGTTCTTCGGCTAGTGCGTTAGTTGCGGTACAAGCTCGCCGCAATCGACCTCGACGGGACGCTCCTCCGCCGCGACGGCTCACTGTCCGAGCGCACTCGGGCGGCGCTGCAGGCGACGCCGCTCGAGATCGTGCTCGTCAGCGCCCGCGGGCCGCGCGGCGTGCGCGAGGTGGTCGACGCCGCAGGACTTGCAGGCACGGCGATCGCGAGCAACGGCGGCATGGTTCTCGATCTTCGGGAGCAGTCTGTCCGGCGCATCCGCGCCATCGAGACCGAGGTCGCCGTCCGGCTCGTCGAGACGCTACGCGAGCGTCTTCCCGGCATTCTCTTCGGTGTCGAACGCGAGTCGTTCGCGCACGAGCAAGGCTTCAGTGCGTGGAACTGGACGCCCCCGCCTGACACGCGCATCGGCGACGCGCTCGAGCTGCTCGACGAACCGCCGACGAAGCTCATCCTCCGCCACCACGGGCACGAGCTCGAGGTGATCGCTGCGGCCGCGCGCGAAGTACTGGGCGACGAGGCTTGCGTCTACATCTCGGGCGAATGGGTCGTCGAGGTGTCGGCCGCCGGCGTGAACAAGGCCGCGGCGCTCGCCGAGGTGTGCGAGGAGCTCGCGATCGAGCCACGGCACGTCGTCGCCTTCGGCGACCATCTGAACGACGTGCCGATGCTCGCGTGGGCGGGTCACGGCGTCGCCGTCGCGAACGCCCACCCTGACGTGATCGACGCAGCAGACGAGGTGACGGCGTCGAACGAGGAGGACGGAGTCGCGATCGTCCTCGAGCGGCTCGGCGCCTGACGGCGCCGCAGGTCATAGCTCGGCGAGCGGGAACGACCGGTGACGGCGCGGCGGCACGAGGAAGTTCTGGCGGTGCGTCGTCTGGAGCACGGAGTTGAACCCCTGCGCACGGGAGCGCGCACCGAGCTCGAGGTTCGTGCCGTCGGGGAAGACTCCGTCCATGGCGAGGCGGTTGCGCTCGAAGTCGTCGCCCGAGGGGTTGAAGACGACGAAGTGCACCCCTGCCGCCGGCTCGCGGCTCCACCGGTCGCGCTCGGGCTGAGAGGAGAGGGCGAACGGATTGTCGAGCGTGTTGAAATCGGCGCGTTGCGGGATCGCCGTGCCCTTCGGATAGACGGTGCCGTCCGGGCCGACGACGTCGCTCTGCAGTCTCGACGTCGTCTGGATCGGACCGCTGTGCCCGATGCGGCCGGTTCGCGTGAACTGCTGCGCCACGTCCCGGGCGGCCGATACGTCCTTCGGGCCCTGATGCACGGTCTGCGCGCCCTGTTTCACGTCGGTGAGGCCCGGGCGGAACGCGGTCAGGACACGCTCGTCGAAGTCGAAGTTCAGGTACCACGCCTCGAGGTCCTCGGTGATGTGGGACAGGTGCATGTGCGTGCCGCCGTGGAAGTACCCGCCGCGGAGGTCGACGTAGCCGAGCGTCTCGTGATTCGCGATGTGGCGGGGTCCCAGACCGGCCTTCTGCGTCGACGTGAAGCCGAGGAAGAGCTCGGCCCCGTCGGGGATCAGGTCGGCGCCGGCGATGCCGGCCGCGACGGCCATCCGCTTCGGCAGGCCCGGCCCGCCGTCGAAACCGCCTGCGAAGCCGCGGCGCACGCTCGTCACGCGGAAGAGCTTCAGGTCCTCGAAGAGCGCCTTGTACGCCTCGTCGATGTGCTCGCGTGTGTCGCTGCGTAACAGGACGGCCGCGTCGTTCTCCTCGAGCCGTGTCGAGTGCGGGTCGCTCGGGAAGCGGCGCGCGGGCAGGAGCGCCGGCTTGCCGGCGCGGCGATCGAACGGGAGCTGGGACTTCGCAGCCGCCGCGACCCGTTGCTCGAAGTACGGCAGCCCCCAGGCGATCGTGACGCCGAGCCCGGCCGGGTTCAACGCATACCGCGCGTCGAGGTCGGACAACGCCTGCTCGAGGTCGTGCCGCGCGGTGCTCAGATCGTCGACTGCGACCGTCGCGGTGACGACCTCGCTGTGCCGCGGTGGCACGAGCACGTCGACGCCCTCGTTCTGGATCGTGCTCAGGTCGAACACGTGCTGCTCCGGCGGCGCATTCGTCGCGGCGGCCGGCCGCTTCGGGGAGGCCGCCAGCTGGTCGACGAGCTCGTAGACGCCGGCGCCGCCGAGCGCGGCGGCGGCCGCGCCCCCGAGGAACCGGCGCCGGGTGAAGCGCATCAGCCCTCCGGGCGGAGAAGCACGAGCCCCGCGAGGATCCGGTCGAGGTTCTTGACGACCTGGCGGTACGTGTAGGGCTTGATCACGTGCTCGCTGACGGTGTAGAGCGAGCCGGCGTGCTTCCACGCAAGCAGGATGTGCCACTGGTCGGCGTCCTGGTTGACGCGGTACACCGTCGCCGTGATCGCGCCCGCGGTTCGCGAGCCGGACCGGTCGGCGAAGCACGGCGTCTTCCCCCGGATCGCCTTCTTGCCCGTGAGCACGACGGTCGTGCAGGTCGGAATCTTCGTGGTGCCCGGATAGCCGCGGAAGTTGACGTGCACGTCGCCCGTGCCGCCGTCGCCGTGCTCGAGGAAGCTGATCAGATAGCTCCGGTCTCGGTGCACCGAGTCGATGTCGGTGAACTGGCCACCGATCTGCGCGTCGAGCGGGTTCGGCATCCAGGTCGGGCAGAAGACGGGCGCCTGGATCTTGTTCGCGAGCGCCTGCCAACCGGCCTTCCACGCGGCCGGACAGGTGCGTGCGCCCGGCGCCGCGTCGGCCGGCGACACGAGCACCGCAAGCGCCACCGCGGCCAGGCCCGCGACCATCGTCGCCCTCATGCGGGACAGGGTACCGCGGTTTTCTGTTGCTGTTAGACCTCGGGCGGCGGCCCGCCGACGAGCGGCGAGAGGTCCCGGCTGTAGACGATCACGGCGTCGCAGCCGGCCCGCTCGAGCTCCTGAACCTCGTGCGGCGTCGTCTGCGGCAGGTCGGCGATCGCGAGCTTCCCGGCCGGGACCGCCGCGAGCAGGTCGAGCACGACCTCGAGCGGCGTCTCGTCGTGGTCGGCCTCCGCGGGCGAGAGCAGGAAGATCTCAGGGTCGACGCGGTCGAGCGCCTGCTCGAGCTCCTCCTCGTCGCGCACCTCGACCGCGAAGTCGAGACCGAGCTCGAGGGCACGCCGGTGCAGGTCCTCGAACCGGCCGTCGTCGTCGTCGAGCGCGTCGAAGACGACGAGGTAGGCGTCCGAGACGTGCGCGGCCTCGTCGACGGACACCTCGGCCCGCCAGAGGATCGGGAGCGACGTCGCCTCCCTGACCGGTGCGGGATCGCCGCGCACGACGAGTGCCTCGGCTCGCTGCGACTCGGCTGCTCGGGCGGCGTCGGGGTCCTCGACGGCCGCGATCACCGAGATCCCGTCCCCCTCCGCGATCGCGTGGCTGAATCGGCGTTCCGCCATTACCTCCGCCTTAGCCTAGCCAGTCCGCGACGAGCGCGACCGTCTCGGCCGGGGCGTCCTCGACCACGTCGTGGCCGGAATGCAGGACCTCCAGCCGGGCGTGCGGGACTGCCTCCTGGAACCGGGCCTCGCTCTCGGCATCCCGCTTGTCGTCGGCCAGGACGAGCAGCACCGGCATCGAGAGGCCCGCATGGGCCGTGCTGGGAGGCTCGACGACCACCCCGTGAATCGCCCACGCTGCGGCGCGGGCGACCGCGCGCGGGACGATCTTGCCATCGCCGCGCTCGGTCATCGCCAGGCGGTAGCGGGGCTCGAGCGATGGCCGCCACGAGCGAACGTTGTCGCGAGCCCAGGCGAGGAACGCGTCCCAGCCGTCGAACGCGAATCTCTCCTGATCTGCCTCGAACTCCGCGACGAGCTCGTCACGCGGTTTGTCCAGGGCGACGTCGACGTGCCCGCCGTCGAGCATCACGAGGCCCTCGACCCGTTGTGGTGCCCCAGCCGCGAGATGAACGCCGATCGCTGCTCCCCACGACGCGCCCATGAAGACGAAGCGGTCGATCCCGTGCGCGTCTGCAAGCTCGAGGACCCGTTGCGCGAGTCGCCTTGGGCGGTAGTCGTCGGGATCGCCGAGGGTCGGCGTCTCGCCGCCGCCGGGCGGTGCGACGGCGAGCACGTGGAGGCCGAGCTCCGCGAGCAGCGGCCCGACCTCGACGAGCTGGAGCGAGCCCCAGGGATTGAGACTGGGCCAGAAGACGAGCGGGCGGGCTTCGGCCGCACCCCACTCGCGGGTTACGAGCCGATCGGGTGCCAGACCGTCTTCAGCTCGAGGAAGCTCGAGATCTCCCAGGGGCTCTGCACGTCTGCGCGCCCGCGCACCACCCGCTTGACGTTGTCGGCGGCGAGCTGCTCGAGCTCCGCAGCGAGCCCGTCGGCGCCGCAGACGTCGATCGCGTTCACGTCCATGTGCGACGCGAGCCACGGCGCGATCTCCTTCCGGTAGCCGGTGAGGATGTTGACGACACCGCCCGGAACATCGCTCGTCGCGATCGCCTCCGCTAGCTCGATCGCGGCGAGCGGATGCGTCTCGGAGGCGACGGCCACGACGGCGTTGCCGCCGACGAGCGGCGGGATCAGGCGCGTGACGAGGCCGAGCAGCGGCGGCTCGTCCGGCGCGAGCACCGCGACGACGCCCGTCGGCTCGGGAACGCTGAAGTTGAAGTATGGACCCGCGACCGGATTCGTTCCGCCGAGCACCTGCGGCAGCTTGTCCGCCCAACCCGCGTACCAGACGATCCGATCGATCGTGCGCTCGACCTCGTCGCGCCCGGTGCAGAGCTCCGCGAACTCGGCCGCGCGCGACTCCACCATCTCGGCGAGGCGGTAGAGCACCTGCCCGCGGTTGTACGCCGTCGCGGAGGCCCATTTCGACTGCCCGGCGCGCGCCGCCTTCACGGCGTCGCGCGCGTCCTTGCGCGAACCGCGCGCCACGTTCTGGCCCTCCGCTTCGTAGGTGCGGCCGGACTCGCTGCGCGGGAACCCGCCGCCGATGAAGAGCTTGTACGTCTTTCGGACCGGGAGCCGGCTCATTCGTCGAACCTCAGGTAGGGCTCGAGGCCGTGCAGCCCGCCCTCGCGACCGAAGCCGGACTCCTTGTAGCCGCCGAACGGCGACGTCGGGTCGAAGCGGTTGAACGTGTTCGCCCACACGACGCCGGCGCGCAGCCGTTGTGCCATCCAGAGGATGCGCGAGCCCTTCTCGGTCCACACGCCGGCGCTCAGACCGTACGGCGTGTTGTTCGCCTTCTCGACCGCCTCCTCGGGCGTGCGGAACGTCAGCACCGAGAGCACCGGCCCGAAGATCTCCTCCTGCGCGATCCGATAGCTCTGCGCGACGTTCGTGAAGACGGTCGGCACGAACCAGTAGCCCTTCTCCGGGAGTCGGCACGGCGGCTGGTAGATCTCGGCGCCCTCGTCCTTGCCCGCCTCCACGAGCTCCACGATCCTCTCGAGTTGCATCTTGGAATTGATCGCGCCGACGTCGGTGTTCTTGTCGAGCGGGTCGCCGACGCGCAGTGTCTCGAGGCGGCGCTTCAGCTTGTCCACGAGGGGCTCGTAGATCGACTCCTGGGCGAACAGGCGCGAGCCGGCGCAGCACACGTGGCCCTGGTTGAAGTAGATCCCGTTGACGATCCCCTCGACGGCCTGATCGAGCGCACAGTCGTCGAAGACGATGTTCGCAGCCTTGCCGCCGAGCTCGAGCGTGAGCTTCTTGCCGGTGCCGGCGAGCCGGCGCTGGATCGCCTTGCCGACCTCGGTCGAGCCTGTGAACGCGATCTTGTCGACGCCGGGGTGGTCGACGATCGCAGCACCCGTGCGACCGTCGCCGGTGACGATGTTGACGACGCCGGGCGGCAGCTCCGCCTGGCGGAGCACGTCGCAGAAGAGAAGCGCGGTCAACGGCGTCGTCTCGGCGGGCTTCAGCACGACGGTGTTCCCGCACGCGAGCGCGGGCGCGATCTTCCACGCGAGCATCAGCAGCGGGAAGTTCCACGGGATGATCTGGCCGGCCACGCCGACCGGCTTCGGCCGGCGGTTCGGGAACGCGTACTCGAGCTTGTCTGCCCAGCCGGCGTAGTAGAAGAAGTGCGCCGCCGCCAGCGGGAGGTCGACGTCGCGCGACTCCTTGATCGGCTTGCCGCCGTTCAGCGACTCGAGCACCGCGAACTCGCGCGAGCGCTCCTGAAGGATGCGCGCGATGCGGAAGAGGTACTTCGCCCGCTCCGAGCCCGGCAGCGCCGACCAACCGTTCGCGAACGCATCGCGCGCTGCGGCGATCGCCGCATCGACCTCCTCCTCGGTGCCCTCGCCGATGAGCGCGAGCGACTCCTCGGTCGCGGGGGAGATCGTCTGGTATGTCTCGGCCGGCTCGATCCACTCGCCGCCGATGAAATGCCCGTAGCGCTCGCGCAGCCGCACGATGTCGCGCGACTCCGGCGCGGGCGCATACGTCCAGTCCTTGGGGACCGGCGCGCGGTCCTGTTTGCGGTCGAGGTCAGTCAACGGTGAAGTAATCCGGGCTTTGGTACACGCCCGTCTTCTCCTTCCGGAGCTGCATCAGGCAGTCGTTCAGGAGCGACGACGCGCCGATGCGATAGCGGTCGGGTGTCAGCCAGTCGGGGCCGAGCGTCTCGTGGACGAGCACCAGATGCTGGATCGCCTGCTTCGCGGCGCGCACTCCGCCCGCGGGCTTGAACCCGACGACGCGGCCGGTCTCCTCGTGGACGTCGCGGATCGCCTCGAGCATGCAGAGCGCGACCGGCAGCGTGGCGGCGCTCGGAATCTTGCCGGTCGACGTCTTGATGAAGTCCGCGCCGGCGGCCATCGCGAGCAGCGAGGCGCGGCGCACGTTGTCGTAGGTGCCGAGCTCGCCGGTCTCGAGGATGACCTTCAGGTGCGCGGAGCCGACCGCTTCCTTCACCTGGACGATCTCGTCGTAGACCTTGGCGTACCGGCCGGAGAGGAATGCGCCGCGGTCGATCACCATGTCGATCTCGTCCGCGCCGAGCTCGACTGCGCGGCGCGCGTCGGCGACCTTCAGGTCGGTCGGGTACTGGCCGGACGGGAAGCCGGTGGCGACCGCGGCGACCTGGACGGTCGTTCCGCGCAGCCGCTCGACGCAGGTGGGGACGAGGTTCTCGTAGACGCAGACCGCGGCGACCGAAGGAATGTTCGCGTCCGACGGGTCGGGGCGGATCGCCTTCGAGCAGAGCGCGGCGACCTTGCCGGGCGTGTCCGAGCCCTCGAGCGTCGTCAGGTCCATGCAGCGGATCGCGAGCTCGAGCGCGAAGACCTTGGCGTCCTTCTTGATCGAGCGCTTCGCGAGCGCGGCGGCGCGCTCCTCGAGCGAGACGGCGTCGATCGAGCCGATCCGCGGCAGCCGCTGCGCGAGCGGGAGCTCGAACCCGGCCGGGAGTACAGGCGCCTGGGCCACGGCTTCAGTGTAGGGCGAGCGGAGCCTCGGAAGCCCGCGCACACCCGGATCAGCCGGGCTCCGCCCTCCCGTGACGAAGCCGTGACCGGTGACAGTCACGGGTTACGGAACCGTCAGGGCTTCGGCACTGAAGCGTCGCGGGCTTCCGCCTCGTACGGGTTCTCCGCGTAGCCGACCAGGAGATACGAGAGCGGCATCCGGACCGGGCGATGCTGGAGCTGCCACACGTGGCAGAGCTCGTGGGCGACGAGCCGCTCGTCGGCGAGGTGCGCTCGCGAGTGTAGGAGGATCGTCCACCAGGCGGCGTACCCGTCGAAGCGGCGGAACCACGGCAGCCGGAAGAGCCACGGCACGATCCAGATCCGGACGCCGCGCAGCGACACCGGGCGCGGGTAGAGCGGGACGCGGTCGAGCTGCTGCTTCGCACACGCGAGCGCATGACGCTTCGCCGGATCCACGAGCCGACGCTATAGCGTCTCCTCTTCGTGAAGCGCCGCCTCCTCCGCCTGCTCGAGCGCACCGGAATGATCGGACCTGCGTTCCGCACCTACGAGCGCCTCGTCTCGCTGCGCCCGGCGAGGCCCGCCGCAGTCGAGGGCCCCCCGCTTCCGCCGCGGCGCCTGATGGTCCGGGTCGCCGGCACCGCGGACGGAGAGTGGTTCCTGCGCAGCGGGCGCGCCGCCTACGACGCGATCGCAGCGCACGCCCCCCTCTCGGAGATCGACTCGGTACTCGACTTCGGTTGCGGCTGCGGCCGGGTCACCCGCTACTGGAGCGACTTCGCCGGCTCGGTGAGCGGCAGCGACGTGAGCGCAAAAGCAGTCGACTGGTGCCGCGCGAACCTTCCCTTCGCCCGCTTCGAGGGCAACTCGCTCGCGCCTCCGCTCGTCTTCGCCGACGAGACCTTCGACCTCGTCTACGCACTGTCCGTCTTCACGCATCTCACCGAGGAGCTCCAGATCGCGTGGCGGGACGAGCTGCGACGCGTGCTCCGCTCCGGCGGGCTGCTCCTCCTCACGACCCACGGCGAGTCGTACCTCCCCCGCCTCGACACGGACGAGCGCGGCCGCTTCGAGCACGGCGAGCTCGTCGTCCGCTGGAGCGATGTACCCGGCACGAACCTGTGCAGCGCGTACCACCCCGAGCCTTATCTGCGCGACACTTTCGCGAAGGGTTTCGCGTTTCTCGAGCTCGAGCCCGAGGGAGCACGAGGAAACCCGACGCAGGACCTCGTCCTGCTGCGCAAGGAGTGACGTTGCAGGAACAACGCGCCGAAACCTGGCTCGAGCTCCAGGAGCTGCTGTTCGCAGACAGCTGGAACGAGAAGCTCGGACTCTTCCGCTCGAGCTTCGCCTATCGCGGCTCCTCCGACTCGGCGGCCGACCTGAGCAGCGGACTGCTCCGCCTCGGCGGCGACACCGAGCTCGAGCGCCAGCTGATGCGCGCGTTCCGCAAGTACGCCCGCCAGGACGCCGTCGCACACGACACCGCCTGGGACTGGCTTGCCCTCGGACAGCACCACGGGCTCCCGACCCGCCTGCTCGACTGGACGTACTCGCCGTACGTCGCATTGCACTTCGCGACGCAGAACCGGGAGAAGTACGACCTCGACGGAGCCGTCTGGTGCGTCGACTACGTCCGCGCGCACGAGCAGCTCCCCGAGGAGCTACGGGACGCACTTGCCGTCGAAGGCGCGAACCTCTTCACGACCGAGCTGCTCGCGGAGGCGGCGCCGGAGCTGCGCGACCTCGAGCAGTACGGGGACGAGTTCGCCCTCTTCGTCGAGCCGCCGTCGTTCGACGCGCGCATCGTCAACCAGTACGCGCTCTTCTCCGTGATCTCACCCGCAGAAGCCCGCCTCGACGAATGGATCGCCCGGCACACGGACCTCGCCAGGCGCGTCGTCATCTCAGCGGGACTGAAATGGGAGGTGCGCGACAAGCTCGACCAGGCGAACGTGACCGAGCGCGTTCTCTTCCCCGGCCTCGACGGGATCTCGCGCTGGCTCGCGCGCTACTACGAGCC
>WNGF01017683.1_pt1 | contig 10890 bp, 10 predicted proteins | sample 5400641 | NCBI WGS metagenome assembly WNGF01 (sample SAMN13153371, study PRJNA577476) | soil metagenome | isolation source: 80 cm soil or saprolite under grassland replicate 2 | place: USA:California | collected 2016-06-15 | reverse complement strand
AGCCCGGCCCCTTCGGTCCCGTGGTGCAGAAGCAGCGCCACGAAGACGGGGATGAGGAGGATCCGAATCAGGGAAAGCAGGTTCGGGAAGGTGGCGATCCGGTCGAGCGATGCCATCGCCCGTCGCGCCCGTTCTTCGTCCACTGCCCCTCCTCTACCTGGCGGAGCGTATCAAGTTGGCCGGCAGAACCCGGGTCGATCAACGCTTCCAGCTACCCCGGATGCTCATGCACTCGAGGCTTCCTCCATATCAACCTCGACGCACGCTTCAGGGTTCGGGAGGAGCGTCGATTGCAGCCTGGAGCGTGGGCTCCTCGAAGACGGTGGACCTCGGGGAGACAGCGAGGCGTTCGGGCACGTTCAGGTGACTCTCGTCGGGCCGGGGAGATTTGAACTCCCGACCTCTTGACCCCCAGTCAAGCGCGCTAACCAAGCTGCGCCACGGCCCGATGTTCTCGATTCTACCGGCCCGCTCGGGGCCTTCGTCCACCCTTTCTCCTCCCAAGGGCGCCTGATCCTTTCCGGCCTCTGCGGGGGCGGAACGAAAGCCTGACCGGAACCCCTTGGAATCCGAACTCCTTCCGTATGGCGTTCTCCAGATAGCGCCTGTACGACGGTCCGGGATCGTCCGCCCCGAACACCACGAACCGGGGCGGGCCGGCCCCAACCTGGGTCCCGTACATGATCCGTCCGGCGTTCCTCGGCGCGGGATGGGCGGCTTGAGCCTCTTCCAGCAACTGGTTCACCGCGGCAGTGGGAACCCGTTTGGCCCACGCTTCCCGAACCGACAGGAGCGACGGCAGCAACCGGTTCACCCCCAACCCAGTCAGGGCAGAGGTCCGGATGACCGGGGTCCCTGGGAACAGCTCGAGTGCATTTCCCAGCTCCACGAACCGGGCGTTTCGCTCCTCGCTCGGGATGAGGTCCCACTTGTTCAGGGCCGCCACCAACCCCTTACCGGCCTCCCCCACCCGGGCGGCCACCCGCTTGTCCTCGCCCGTCAACCCCTCACCGGCGTCGATCACCAGGAGGGCCACGTGGGCCGAATCGATGGCCCTGAGCGAGCGAACCACCCCGTAGTACTCCACGCCTTGGGCCTTGCTGCCTGCCCGGAACCCCGCGGTGTCGATGAACCGGATCGGTCTCCCGTCGATCCGGACGATCGAGTCCACAGCATCGCGAGTGGTTCCAGGTTCTTCGTGGACGATGGCCCGTTCCTCTTCGACCAGCCGGTTGAACAGGGACGATTTGCCCACGTTGGGCCTTCCGACCAGGCAGAAGCGAGCCTCATCCTCCGGTTGAGGTTTGCCCTCGTCGGGGATGAGGTCGAGGATGCGATCGAGCAGCTCCCCCGTTCCCCTCCCGTGAAGTGCCGAGACGGCGACGGGCTCTCCCAGCCCCAGGGCGTGGAACTCCGCCGCCGAGGGGTCGTGCCTCTCAGAGTCCGCCTTGTTCGCCACCACCAGCACCGGGCCAAGAGCCTTCCGCAACCCTCTGGCCAGAGCCTCGTCCTCCTCGGTAATCCCGGTCGCTACGTCCACCACGAGGAGGACGAGACCAGCGGTCCGAGCCGCCAGATCGGCCTGGCGGGCTACGTCCGCCTCGATACCCGAGGGTCTCGTGGGAACGCCGCCGGTATCGACCAGGGCGAAGTGCCGCCCACCCCACTCGACGGCCAGCTCCACCCGGTCCCTGGTGACCCCGGGCATCTCGTGGGCGATTGTCTCCCTCCTCCCCAGGAGCCGGTTGACCAGCGTGGACTTGCCGACGTTCTGGCGTCCCAGGATTGCCACCCGCGGCACCCGTACCTCCGTGGCCACATCGCGCCCGCTCACGAACTCCTCCCAGGGGCTCCCGGCCCGAGGCCAGCCGCCTGGGCAAGCACGAGGGCTCGGCCCAGGACTTCCTCTGGTGAGAGCGCCGTCGTGTCCAGGACGTGAGAGTCAGCGGCAGGGACCAAGGGATTGGTTCGAGCGTCGAGGGCGTCCCGCGCGGCCACGGCCTCGGCGACGTGGTCCCCTTTCCCTCGTTCGCGCTTCCGGCGCCGGGCTCGGACGGTCGGCTCGGCCGAAAGGAAGAGCTTCAGGTCGGCGTCGGGGAACACGACGGTACCGATGTCTCGGCCTTCCATGACGCACCCCTCCACCCCGAGATGGCGTTGCTTTCGACGCATCACCGCTCGAGCGGCGGCGTGCCGGGCCACGCGGGAGACGATGGCCTCGACTTCGGCCGAGCTGAGGGAGGGGGAGGGAGGCTCGCCGTCGATCCAGAGCTCTCCACCGTCCGAGCCCCGGGAACCGAGCGAGAACGAGATCCTCTCGGCTAGGATGCTCAACTTTTCCCCGTCGTCGGGGTCGATCCCCTCCGCCAGGGCACGTTCGGCCAACACCCTGTACATGGCCCCCGTGTTGATGTAGGCGAGCCCAACCCGACGGGCCAGCTCACGAGCGAGCGTGCTCTTACCCGCTCCTGCCGGCCCGTCGATCGCGATGACCGGCCCACGCTTGGCTTCCACAATGACTTCCCACTCCCCTCTCTCGGGAAGCATGACATGCCGCAACGTCCTGGCCAGTCGCTCCGGCTCTGACGTGCGGTGATGCTCTTCACCAAAGCGCCCTTGGTCGAGGGTTTCACGTGGAATCCGCCTTTGGAGAACCATGTCCAGACTCTCGACCTCGACTGGAACCTCCCCGCCGCGGACCGATCTCTCGACTGGACCTCCGCGTCGGACCCAGCACCGCCTTCGTCAGCCCGCTCACCCTGTACAGCTCCGAGATCTCATCCTGGGTGAGAGGCCTGACCCTCCCGGGAGCGATCCTGCCCATCGCCACCGGTCCCACTCTGACCCTTACCAGGCGACGAACAGGGTAGCCGAGCGCCTCCATCATCCGGCGTACCTCACGCTTTCGGCCCTCAGCCATCACCACCATGACCGCCGACTTCCCCGCTCCACGCTGCACCGCTTCCGCACGGATCGCCCGAGCTAGCCCGTCCTCCAGGCCGATCCCGTCCGTCAGTTGCCGAATGGCGCTCCGTGACACCGCCCCCGTCACCTCGACCAGATACTCCTTTTCCACTCCGTGGGACGGGTGCTGGAGCCGGTTGGCGAGGGCGCCGTCGTTGGTGAGAAGGAGCAAGCCTTCGGATTCGCGGTCCAGCCGTCCCACTGGGAACACGCGAGGGCCCTTCGGAATGAACTCGGCCAGGGACCTGGTGGCATGCGGATCGCGCATCGTGCTCGTCACACCCCTCGGTTTGTTCAGCGCGAAGTATCGAAGCCCGGGGTGCGCGGGGACGGGAACCCCGTCTACGGTGATCCGGTCGACCAGAGGATCCACCCGGTCACCCAGTCGAGCCAACCGGCGGCCGACCCGGACTCGGCCCTGCTCGATCAGCTCCTCGGCCTTCCGCCTGGAGCCGTACCCGGCCCGGGCAAGCGTTTTCTGGAGCCGTTCCGGGCCGCCTCCCCCGGTGGACTCAGTCCCCGACCGGCGCCCGCTCGTGGTCGTCATCCCCCAGGAGCGGGGCCAGCGGGGGCAGGTTCGACACAGAAGCCAGGCCCAGCCGCTCCAGGAACTCGGCGGGCTTGTAGGCCACGATGGCGAGCGTCTCCAGCGAGGCCTTGGTGAACCGGGTATGCCGGGACGACAGGATGAACTGCTCGACGTAGGGTGCCGCAGCCGGATGGGTCACGAGCCGCCACCCTCCGGCCACCTGCTGAAGGACGATCCCCGAATCCCGGGCTTCGTGTTCGCTCGACATGTCCAGCAGCAACTCCTCCACCTCGCGCCGGCCACGCTCGACGGCCTGAGCCAGAACGCTCACCGTGATCGGCTCGTCGGCCAGGAACAGGATCGCTTCCAGGGCCCGCCGGACCTCGTTCGATACCCCGTCATTCATTCCATGTCTCCTTCAGGTAGGGGGAATTGCTCGGGGGTCTGCTCCGTCTCCTCTTCCGGCATGGTGGAGCCGACCACGAGGTTGGACACAGGTTCACGGGAAGCTTCATAGGCGCCAGTGGGCGGACCCTGCCACCGAACCTCGATGTCCCCGAACACATCCGCTTGCGAAAGCTCGACCTTTCCTTCACGGTAAAGCTCGAGGATGGCGAGGAACCGCACCACAACCTCGATGCGTTCCTCACAGTCCTCCAACAACTCTCTGAACCGCGTGTTGCGCTTGACAGCCAGTCGCTCCTGAACGGCACGAAGCCCTTCAGCCAGGGAGAGCCTTATCGGCGTCACGTGCGAAAGGTCGAGGTCGGGTCCGGGCGCAAGGAGGGCTGCTGCTGCCTCGCGTAGGATCTGGGGCGCGATCTTCTCCAGCAGGTCCGGGTACAGGTGGGCCAGCTCCCGCGGAGGAGCCACGATCCGAGGTACCGAGAGAGCGGCCGCCTCGGTCAGCTCCTTCAGCACGGCAGCCACTCGTCGGAAGGCAGCCAACTCGAGGCTCCTCGCGTAGACCAGGTCGGGCGAGACTCCGCCAAGCAGATCCTCCTCGGTTTCCACGGGCGGCCGGGGAAGCAACCGTCCGACCTTGAGCTCGAGCAGGACCGCGCACACGGCGAGGAACCAGGTGGCCTCGTCCAACGACCACCCATCCAGTCGTTCTCTGCCGTCCCGGATGAAGCGCTCGGTGACGAGAGCCACCGGCACGTCGCACACGTCCATGCGCTGCCCCAAGATGAGGTCGGCCAGGAGCCGGAATGGCCCCGAGAACAGGGGCAGCTCGACGGCGAACTCAGCTCGCGATTCGCTCATGCATTGATTGGGGGCGAGGCCGAGTGGACCGAGGCCCGCCGGGCCCCGGTTCCGGCGGTGGGTGAGAAATACTGCCTTTCCTCGATGGCGGCCATCGTATCGGCGGTACCCGGATGCTTCAAACACCCCTTGCTTGGCATACCGCCGATGCCCCCGGACCCCCTAGAAGCATCTTCCCCCGACGATGAGCCGGCAGATCCCGTTCCCGATCACATTGACGAAGGCGAAGATCGGTCCGGAGATGATGAAGAAGACCAAAATGATGAATAGGGCCGCATACTGATCCAGGTTCTGATAGACGTCCCGGGCCCGCGGCGGAAGAAATCGAGCGATCAGGCGGGACCCATCGAGGCCGGGGATGGGCACGATCTGCATCACAGCCATGATCACATTGGCGATGAGGCACGAGAGAAGAAAGTGAGCAAGTTGGAGGTTCGTCGAGGCAACAAGCCTGACCAGCCCGCCGAAGGCAAAGGCCAGCACCACGTTGGCGGCCGGACCGGCCAGCGCGATGAGGGTGAGATGGTGGTCCCGCTTGCGGAGGTTCCACGGATTCACTGCGAACGGCTTGCCGTAAGCGAACACCGGGAACAAGCCATTTCCTTCGATGACCGAACTGCCGAAGAGGACGGGCAGCAGCAACAGCGCCGGGAGGACGTACGTCCCGAAAGGATCAACGTGAGGTCGAGGGTTGAGTGTTGTTCGCCCCATCATGTTGGGCGTGTAGTCCCCGAGCCGAACGGCGACCCAAGCGTGTGCGTACTCGTGGATCACCAAGGCGATCAGGAGGCCCGCGGCGAGGTAGATCGTCTCCAGGAGGCTGTCGAGGCTCACCCGGCCGCCCCCCGGCCGCGATCTGATCGGGCGGCCTCCCCCTCTGCCGTCCAGTGCCAGCCGTACAGGAGGTGGGGCGCCTCCACAGGCTTCGGGCTGATGGTGATGGACCTTCGCACCTGGTCCTCGACAGTCGCCGCGGCCCCTTCGTCGCGGGCGTGGATCAGGGCCATGGGCTGGCCGTCCTCGAGCTTGTCGCCGACCTTGGGGAAGAACTCGATCCCCACCGCCGGATCGATCGCATCCCCCTTCTTCATCCGGCCGGCCCCCAGGGCAGCCGCAGCTCGCCCCAGGGATTCGGCGTCCACCTCCTTCAGATAGCCGTCTGGCGAAGGGACCTCTCGCTTCACGGAGGCTCGCGGAAGCACCGCCCAGGGATCGTCGACCACGCGCGGGTCGCCCCCTTGAGCCTCCACCATGGCCGCGAACGTGTCGGCCGCATCCCCGGAGTCGAGGGCTTCGGCGACCATCGATCTGGCATCGTCGCGATCTGTTCCTCGCAGAGCGACCAAGGCCTCGGCGGCGAAGGCGACGGACAGTTCCCGCAGCCTGCCTTTCTCCTCTCCCCTCAGCAAGCGGACGGACTCTGCCACCTCGAGGGCGTTGCCGATGGCCGAGCCGAGGGGCTGCGACATGTCAGTGACGGCGGCCCGGGCTGCCCGGCCCCAATAGCGGGCCAGCTCGACGCAGGCGCCAGCGAGCTGCGAAGCAGCCTCCGGCGTCTTCATGAACGCCCCGCTTCCGGCCTTCACGTCCAGGAGGATGAGATCCGTTCCGATAGCGAGCTTCTTGGACATCACGCTGGCCGCGATGAGAGGGACGCTGGCCACGGTAGCGGTGGCGTCGCGGAGCGCGTAAAGGGCTCCGTCGGCCGGGACGAGGTCCTTGGATTGCCCGGCCACGGCACAGCCCACCTTCTCCACCTGGTGTTCCAGCTCCTCGGGCGACAGGTCGACCCGGAACCCCGGGATGGATTCGAGCTTGTCCAGCGTGCCTCCGGTGTGGCCCAACCCCCGTCCCGACAGCTTGGCCACCGCCATGCCGAAAGATGCGGCCAGCGGGGCGAAGACGAGTGTGACGCCATCACTCACGCCTCCGGTGGAGTGCTTGTCCACCTTCGGGAGGGACACGCCTGCCAGGGGCAACGTCCGGCCCGAGTCCACCATCGCCCGGGTCAGCTCGGCGGTCTCGGTCGGCGTGAGGCCGTTCAGGTACGCGGCCATCAGGAACGCCGCGGCGAGGTAGTCGGGAACCTCGCCCCTCGCGTAGCCGAGGACGAATGCGCGCAATTGATCGGAAGAGATCTCTCGACCGTCCCGCTTCGTGGCCACCACGTCGCGGAAGTCCACGCTAATCACTCAGGCCGAGCTCATCGGCGAAGCTCGTCCCCGCCAAGCCGTTCGTGTCGACGCCCAGAACCTGGGCCACCGTGGCTCCAACGTCACCAAAGACCTGACGGATCCCCAGGTCGATGGCCGCATCGGTTCGGGCTCCGGCAACCAGAACGGGTGTGTACTCGCGCGTGTGGTCCGTGGACGATGTATCGGTCGGGTCGCAACCGTGGTCCCCCGTGATCAGCATCAGCCCGCCCGCCACCGCGTTCACCAGCTCCGGGATCCTCCGATCCAGGGCCTCGATGCATCGGCCGTACCCCTGTGGATCGTTGCGGTGCCCGAACTTGGAGTCGAAATCGACGAGGTTCGTGAACACGAGAGAGGCTCCCGGCCGCCGGAGGAAGTCGATCGACAGCTCGATCCCATGGTCGTTCGAGTCCGAATAGCTGAACTCTGAGAGTCCATGGCCGTCGAAGATGTCGCGGATCTTCCCCACCCCGTACACGGGTATGCCGGCGTCCTTGATGAAGTCCAGAACGGTCCGGCCAGGGGGCGGCACGGAGTAGTCGCGTCGCTCGGGCCGGCGAACGAACGAGCCGGGGTCGCCATCGAACGGTCGGGCGATGACTCTCCCCACTCGGTGCTCGCCATCGAGGATCACCCGGGCGATCTTGCACCACTCGTACAGCTGCTCAAGCGGGACAGCGTGCACATGGCAGGCCACCTGGAAGACGGAATCGGCGCTCGTATACACGATGGGTCGTCCTGTTCGAAGGTGTTCCTCACCGAGCTCCGCAATGATGTCGGTGCCCGAGGCTGCCTTGTTGCCCAGGACCTCCCGGCCGATCGCCCGCTCGAACGATTCGATGACCTCGGGCGGGAAGCCTTTCGGATACGTCGGGAAGGGCCGGTCCAGGACGATCCCGGAGATCTCCCAGTGGCCGGTGATGGTGTCCTTTCCTGCCGACCGCTCACGCTGCTTCCCGTGGGCCGTCCCCCGATTTCCTCCCGGCGGAACGCCCTCGACTTCCGTAAGGGTTCCCAGGCCCAGCCCGGCGAGGTTCGGCGCATCGAGCCCTCCGACTGACGACGCCACGTGCCCGATGGTGTCCGAACCCGTATCTCCGTAGGCGGCGGCGTCCGGTGCTTCGCCCACCCCGAACGAATCACACACCAGGAGCAGCACCCGTTCGACGCGTCTCCCCGCCCCTTCCTTCTCACCAGCCATCTCAGGCACCCTTCCGGCGAGCCTGGGCAGCGATCGGACCGGTCCGGGGGAACCTGGCTCGTGGGTGGGCCGAGAAATATTCCTCACGCAGCCGCTCTCCCGTCACCAGCGTGTAGATCTGAGTCGTGGCGAGCGTGGCGTGACCCAGGAGTTCCTGGACCACCCGAACGTCCGCTCCGCCCTCGAGCAGATGGGTGGCGAACGAATGGCGCAGCGTGTGCGGCGAGACCTGCTTGGTCAGGCCGGCCCCGGTGGCGGCTCCCTTGAGCACCCGGGTGGCTCCCTGACGAGTCAGCCGGCCGCCTCGCTGGTTGAGGAACAGTGCGGCGCCGGAGTTCGAGGCGGCCAGGCCGGGTCGCGCGCGCGTCAGATAGCTCTTCAGCGCAGCCACGGCATATCGCCCGAGCGGAACGATCCGTTCCTTGCTTCCCTTCCCCATGACCCGGACGCTGCCCTCGTCCAGGTCCACCTCGTCGATGTCCATGCCGACGAGCTCGGAGATGCGAACGCCGGCCCCGTAGAGGGTCTCCAGGATCGCCCGATCCCGGATCCCTGCCGGAGAGGCCTCGCTCGGAGCGGCCAGGATCGCCTGGACCTCGTCCAGCGAGAGGGGACGGGGCAGCGTCCGGGGTACCTTTGGCCGAACCACACCCTCGGAGGGGTTGGCCGAGGCGTCGCCTTCGCGCAGGAGGAACAGATGGAACGTCCGAACCGCCGCCAGCGCCCTTGCCACCGAGGATGGCCGGTAACGCCGGCCTTCCGCATACTCGCTCCCCGACAACGAGGCAACGAAGCCCGACACGGTCGGTTCGTCCACGAGCGTGGCGTCTGTCACCCCCGTCGTCTGGAGGAACCGCGAATAGCGGGCGAGGTCCCGGCCGTACGCATCTAGGGTGTTCCTGGCCAGCCCGCGCTCGACGGCGAGGTAATCGAGGAACTTCGAGATCTGGGCTGTGACGGCGTCTCTCGGCACCGGTTGGGACCCTTAGTCCGATACACCCGGGGTAGCCGCGGACACCGGCATCGACTCCAGATCGTGGGCTTCTCCGACAGCCTGGTTGGTGAGCATGCCCCCGTGCGTGTTGAGGCCGGCCGCCAGCGCCGGATCGGCCCGAAGAGCGTCCTCCAATCCCGCCTCCGCAATCGAGATCGCGTACGGCAGCGTCACGTTCGTCAATGCGTAGGTGGACGTGTTGGGAACGGCGCCGGGCATGTTGCCCACGGCGTAGTGCACCACGTCGTGAACGACGTAGGTGGGGTCGGAGTGCGTGGTCATCCGGGAGGTCTCGACGGAGCCGCCCTGATCGATGGAGATGTCGATCACCACAGAGCCCGGTCGCATGGAGGCGACCATTTCCTCGGTGACGAGCTTGGGTGCCTTCGCTCCGGGGATCAGGACCGTGCCGATCACCACATCGGCCTCGCGGACCCGCTGCTCCAGGGTCAAGCGGTCCGACATCAGGGTCATGATCCGGCCCTTGTGGATCTGATCGATGAACCGCAGCTTGTCCAGGCTCTTGTCGACCACGATCACCTCGGCCTCCATGCCCGCGGCGATCCAGGCGGCGTTCCCCCCGGCCATCCCCGCCCCGAGCACGAGCACCTTGCCCGGGCGAACGCCCGAGACACCCCCCAGCAGGATCCCCCTGCCCCCGTTCTCCTTCTCCTGAAGGCGTGCGCCGACGTGCGGGGCCATGCGGCCCGCGATCTCGCTCATCGGCGCGAGGAGCGGGAGCCGCCCGTCCGCGAGCTGGACCGTCTCGTAGGCAACGCCGGAGACCTTGCGCTGGAGGAGCACGTCGGTGAGCTCCCTGCTGGCCGCCAAGTGGAGGTATGTGAACAGGATCTGGCCCTCCTGGAGATGGTCGTATTCCTCAGGGACGGGTTCCTTCACCTTGAGGATCATCTGGGCCTCCCGCCAGACCTCCTCAGCGTTATCGATGATCTCGGCTCCCGCCCGTTCGTAGCGCTGCTCGTACAGGGAGGAGCCCTCGCCGGCGTCCTTCTCGACTAGGACGCGGTGCCCCGCATGGGTCAGCTCCCGGGCACCCTCCGGGGTCAGGGCAACGCGAAATTCGTTGTCCTTGACCTCCTTGGGCACGCCGATGATCAACGACCGCTCCTCGAGCCAGGTGGGGTTTCAGCCGCCTCAGCATACCGGGCCCGCCTCTGGCCAGATGCGAGCGCCGCGACTCGGGAGAGACCTCAGATCCGCTTCCTCAGCTTCTCGGCCAGGAGCAGGCTACACACGGTCTTGGCATCCTGGATCTGGCCGCCATGGACGGCGGCGAGGGCTTCGGCGAACGGCATGCGGACCACTTCCACCCCCTCTTCCCCCGGGCCTCCCGCGTCGTCGGCCCCGGCCACGAACAGATCGATGGCTTCGTCCGTGAAGCCCGGGGAGGGGTAGATCCTTCCCAGCGGCTCCACGTTTCGCGCGCGATAGCCCGTTTCCTCCAGAACCTCGCGAGCCACACAACTCGCCGGGTCTTCCCCCTCGACGTCGTAGATCCCTGCCGGGATCTCCAGTAGAACCTCTCTCACCGACTCACGGGTCTGCCTGACGAGGAGAACCTCTCCCGCCTCGGTCAGAGCAACCACGGCGCAGGCACCGGGATGGCGAACCACCTCGCGCTCGCCCGCGGGCCATTGTTCGACCTCCACGCGGATCAGCTTGCCCCGGAAGGCTTCCCGTGACGACTCGGGCTCCACGAACCAGGCTAGCCCGAGATGGC
>WNGF01028362.1_pt1 | contig 10892 bp, 7 predicted proteins | sample 5400641 | NCBI WGS metagenome assembly WNGF01 (sample SAMN13153371, study PRJNA577476) | soil metagenome | isolation source: 80 cm soil or saprolite under grassland replicate 2 | place: USA:California | collected 2016-06-15 | reverse complement strand
GATTTTAAAAACCAGGCTGCCATCTGGAGAATCCAAAGATGCTGCGTAGATGCCGTTGGTGTCGGGCTGATCGCCTCTTCCGTAAAACAGAAACCGCTTGCCATCAGGCAGGAAATGAACCCAGGTAGTCTTAAACTTTTTCGATTTCGTCAAAAGGGTTGGGGTACCGCCGGTCGCCGGAACACTGTAGATCGCCGCGGACGATTTTTCAGCTGAAGTGAATGAACTCGGCGTGGCCTCATTGAATTGATCGTTGAAAAGGATCACTCCTTCGCCCCACGTACCCACCGTGTCGATCTCTCCCGACAAGCTACACAGCGTTTGGACAGACAAACCTGCGATGTCCAGCCTCTGTAACTTTCCTTGTGAGAAAAAGGCTATGTAACGGTTGTCCGGTGACCAGAAGGGAGAGTATGCACCCTCAGTGGCTGGTACAGGTTGAGGCGAAAGCTCGTCAAGCGAATACAACCAGAGGAACCTGCTGGCGTCCTTTGCGGCGATGAAGGCGAGCCGACGACCATCAGGCGAGAGAGCGAGATTGTGGGTCTCAACATCAGAAAAGAAACTTGCTTTCTCCGGCAAAATTACGTTGAAGCGCACCGCGTGTGCCTCGGTCTGTGTTTGGCGCAGAAGGGGAAAGAAAACAGCAACCAGCGTAGTCAGCAGCAGGGCTGCAGTTACTACTATCCAGACCAGCCGTTCGCGATTCTTAGATCGAGCTCGCAGCGGTGCCGCTGATGTAGCTGTCTGCCCAGAAGTTCCGGATATGGTTTCAAGTGCGAATCCGAGGTCGCGGGCTGAATGAAACCGTTCCTGTGGATTTTTTTCCAGGCAGTGGCTCACCAACCGGTCAAGTGCTGGAGAGACGTTGTCGTTGAGATGTGAAAGATCCGGAGGATCTTCTTTCAGTATGGCGCTCATCATGTCAGCAGCCGACTCGCCATGAAAGGCACGCCGACCAGACAACATTTCGTAAAGAACGGCGCCAAACGAAAAGATGTCGGACCGCTGGTCCAAAGCATGTCCCCTCACCTGTTCTGGTGACATGTACGCGACTGTGCCCATTACAACGCCTGGCTCAGTATCGAAGCGTCGCGTCGGAACATCAGTTTGGGCTCCACCTCCGTCTGGCTGGATTAATTTCGCCAAACCGAAATCGAGTATCTTCACTCGGCCATCGTTGGTGATGAAGATGTTGTCGGGCTTCAGGTCGCGATGGACAATCCCTTTCTCATGCGCGGCTGCAAGCCCATGCGCTATCTGCAACGCATACTCAAGCGCCCTACGCTGAGGAAGAGTCGCGCCAGTGATCCGCTTCCGAAGCGTCTCGCCTTCCAATAGTTCCGAAACTACGTACGGCGAGCTGTCGTGTTTCCCGATGTCGTAGATTGCGAGAATGTTTGGATGATTCAATGCGCCCGCGGCGCACGCTTCCTGCTCGAAACGTTGCAAGCGATCTGGATCTGCAGAGAATGTAGAAGGCAGAACCTTTACTGCCACATCGCGACCGAGTCGTGTATCGCGCGCGCGATAGACTTCACCCATTCCGCCCGCGCCAAGCGGGGCGATAATCTCGTACGGGCCAAGTCTTGTCCCTGCAGCGACGGCCACTGTTTCGTGTTCTGAGTTTCAGATCAGTCGGGGTTGGTCAAGGTATAATCAGACCTTCACATTTTATCTCCGTTCGATGGCAGGCGCTAGAATTCTCACCACAAACCAGCAACGCGTTGCTGTTCGTGACTCGATCGATGCCAGATCAACCTATACAACATCGACGAGTTTGGTCCGGGACGTCTCATCTCCCCTGCGGCCCGCACGGGCGATGATTATAAGGATACCCGCTCAACTTACCTTGTTGGCTCCGACCCGGGTAGGCCAGGTATATGAAAACTTCCGACATCCTTCGTGATATCCCAAGGCCGTGGAGCGCCAGCCGCGAAGAAATAAGACGCGGCCCTGTTTGTGAGCACAATGATTGTTAGTCTATCGTCCAGGAAACGGATGACGTCTGACGTGAAACCAGAGAAACCAGTTGCTCACCGGAGACGCCGACCGTAGGCTCGAAGCTCCCCCCACTCCCAAACGACGCGCTCAGCAGCGCCAGTGTCAGGCTCGAAGCGTAACCGAAAATCTCCAGGGCGGGCCGTTGCGAATTTGCGGTCCCCTTGGTAAAGCAGGCGCATGGGAGTCCCGAACTGCGGAACATCAAGAAAGAGCTGCGTACCAGCTCTGAAGACTCGGAATTTGAACATGCCGTCATCATAGTTTCCTGTTACACGCTCAGCCTCCTGCTGCCCAATGGGCAGATCCCGCAAAACAGGCGTTGGAAGTCCCATAAGTTGCCGCGCGATATCCTTGACCACCGAGTCCAGCGGGGCGTGTCTGGCATTCGCCAGCGCTGCGATGATTACATTCTTATCAGGAAAGTACGCCAATACTGCTGTATATCCGGCGACAACGCCGATGTGCCATATTGCTCGCTGGCCGACCAGCGGAAGCATGGAAAGCCCGAAGCCGTACGGTGGGACGAATCCGGAACGAACCGCTACTGGAGTTGTCATCATCCGGAAAGAGTTGCCGGACACAGCCCTCCCGTCGACAAAGGCCCGCATCCACGCCGCCAGATCCACCGCGTTCGAGCAAAGCCCACCCGATCCGGTGTAGCCTCTGGCCTTGATCGCGGTCAGTGGTCGCAGAGCATATGAGTTGCTGTCCTGGTACCCGACAGCCCGCCGATAGCCTCCAGCCGTGCGGGCTGACGCGCAGCCTCCGGTTGATTTAAGGCCGAGAGGCTCGAAGAAAGTTCTCGCTAGATACTCGTCATGCGCTGTACTGCTGACTTGTTGGACCACCGCGGCCAGAATGGTGTAATTGGAGTTGCTGTAGGACCACCAATCGCCGGGACGATAGAGCTGCGGCTGGCGCGAAATCAGTTCGACCATCTTTGGTAGCTCGAAGCGGCTTGCATCGCCCGTGTCGATATTCTGCATGTCAGGAAGTTCGTTCCATTCGGGCAGGCCTGAGTTCTGCACAAGCAGATTTCTAATTGTCGGTACGGGCGTCTGCGCCGCTCGATAGTCATGCAGATACTTCGTGACCGGCTCGTCGAGCTGGAGTCGGCCCTGTTCATACAGCTTCATTATTGCGGCCGCGGTGAATTGCTTCGAGAGCGATCCGATCGCGTAGACCGTATGTGCTGTTGCTGAAGCGCCCGTCGCGCGATCCGCCAACCCATATCCTTTCGCGAGGACGAGCTTATGCCCTCGCATGATGGCAATCGAAACGCTGGGAAGTCTGAGTTCACGCCTTCCGGCCTCCACCATGTTATCGATCTTTCGAGCTAGAGCCGCACGCGGGGTCACGCGTCTCACAGGTGTGGACGACTGAGAGTAGCAAGGGGTGCTCAAGGTCAGGGCGGTAATCATCGCATAGCAGGTGGTAGTAATGCTGCGACCCAGACGTATCTGCAACAGCCTCTGCGTGCCGGTATTAGACCCTTCACTAGGTGTGACGGAACTCTTCATAACGCAGCATTCACCTCTCGTGCCACACGGTGGCCTGATTCAAGTGCTCTCTGCATCCACCAAGGTCTGACTAAGTCGGCCTAACGCTTGGCATCAGGGGCACGCACAAACCTGTGACGAATGAGAGGCACGATGAATCCGCGTCCGCCTGGCGCTGAGTTGTTAGCATCGCGGCTGATAATCCGATGCTTAGTTCCTGTTAGCGGCTGATTCGGCATCGGCCAACATCTGCTGCAGCTCTGATTTAGTGATGAGCCTGCCATTCACGACAACGGCAGCGATCTTTCGCGTATTGCCGACATCTTCGAGAGGGTTGGCATCTAGTAAGACAAGGTCGGCCAACTTCCCTTTCTCGACAGTCCCGAGACGGTCGAGCACACCCAGGAACTCTGCCGGATTGCGTGTTGCGGTTTGCAGGGCTTCCATCGGCGACAATCCGGCTTTAACAAGAAGCTCGAGTTCATCATGCAGGCTGAACCCGGGATAGATATACTCGTTTCCAACGTCGGTGCCGGTCATGAACTCCACTCCAGCATGACGCATTGCCTCTACAAGGGCGAAGTGTGCCTGCCAAACCTTCTTCTTTAAATTCTTTTCGTCTTCCGAAAGTTTTTTCTGGCGAGCGATGTACGGCTTCCACCTGTCCTGCTCATCAGCCGGAACGTATTTCAAGCGCAGTTTGCGGCATTTGCGGTCATCATACGTATCGACCATCAGCTTGTCATAGGCGCTGCTCCAATCCTTGGCGGGAACTCTTAACAACTCCTGCTCCTTGCTTGAGCAGGTCTCCAGAACTTGGTTGAGGTGCTCCATGCTTCTCTGACCGGCATTCGAAGCCTCATCCGCCCCGACCGCGAACGGCACGTGTCCGGCAAAGGGGATGTTTTGTTTCTTAGCTTCATCGACAATCGCGAAATATGAGTCCCGCGAAAGATTAGAATACGTCTTCACGAAATCAACACCTGCATCCTTAATCTGCCGCACCATGCGCCGAGCTTCTTCAGGCGTCGCCACCGTATCGGTATTCGGCCACGTAGACGGTTGTCCATCGACGACAGTCCCCACTGCCGCTATCCGTGGGAGTGTGAAAGTGCCCTCGGCAAACTGTCTGCGCCATTCAAGAACTTGACTCATGTCTTGTGGTTTAGTCCACATCTCGCGGACGCTGGTGACGCCATTGGCAACAAATAACGGGAAATACCAAGTGTTCGGCGGACGCCGGCTAACGTGATTGAAAATATGAACGTGCATATCCCACAAGCCCGGGATCAGAAACTTGCCCGCGGCGTTTACGATCTGCGCATTCTTGGGAATACGAACTTCACCTGTCTTGCCGAGTGTGGCGATATGCTCCCCCGTAATCACGACAGTCATGTCCGGTTTCGCAGGTGAGCCGGTGGCGTCAATCACTGTGACGTGGGTGAAAACGAGAGACTTTGGTGGAGGCTGTTGATTCGGTTGGGCGAACTGCAGAACCGGCAGCAAAAGACTCAGCACTGATGCCTGTATTATTCTCATCAAGATTCCTAAGAAGAAGATGCCAACGCTGATGTGTTTAGAGGCTAGACAGCATGGGGCCGCCTCCTGTGCCAGTCTGTTGCTTGCTCGTAAGCGTGCGCGAGCGCCAGCACCTTCTCCTCGCCGAAGCGCGGCCCGCTGATCTGCATACCGATAGGCAGCCCGGAACTCGTGAATCCGCACGGGATCGAGATGGTCGGCAAACCGTAAACGTTAAATGGTACTGTGTTGCGGTTTACCTCCAGTTCAATCCCGAGACGCACTGCCTCTTCGATCGTATATGGCGGCATTGCCGTCGTGGGCGTTACCAGTAAGTCCACGTTTGAAAATACAGTCATGATCGCCCGGCGCGCCGCGTCAAGTTCACGACGCGACTGAATGTAAGCCGCGGTAGTCACTTTCGAGCCCCGCTGCAGATTCCGGCGGATGGCAGCGTTATAAAGTTCTGGTGTCTTCAGGAAGTAGGGAGCGTGGAAAGCGTAAGTCTCGGCGAGGACGATGTTCGGCGCAATCGTGTCCGAGATCGGCTGCAGGCTGACTTCTCGGAGGCCAGCCGTTAGGCGGCGAAGCACTTCCAGAGCTTTTGTTATAGCCGCTTCGATCTCAGAGTCGAGTTTGTCGTAGAAGACCGCGCGAGGTGTGCCCAGCCGTAGCATCGAGACTTTGGCCCGCAGCGCCGCCGTGTAGTTGGGTATTGGAGCGTCTACGCTGGTGCTGTCGCTCGGATCGTAGCCGACCATTGCCGAGAGCAGCAACGCGGCGTCCGCCACGCTGCGGCACATCGGCCCAAGGTGGTTCATCGACCACCAGCCTGCTTCCCCGCCGCCGCGCATGCTCACCAACCCATAAGTCGGCTTGAGGCCGACGATTCCGCAATAAGCCGAGGGCACGCGTATCGACCCGCCTGCATCCGTGCCGACTGCTCCGAAACAGAGGTTGGCAGCGACGGCGGCAGCAGACCCGCCAGAAGAGCCACCGGTGATTCGATCAGGTTGCCACGGGTTATGGACGGGGCCGAAGTAGCTGACGGCCGCTGTGGTACCGAAGGCAACCTCATGCAAGTTCTGCTTGCCGATCAGTACAGCCCCTGCTGCCTTCAGCCGCCGTACGACTTCCGCGTCCACGGAGGGAACGCTGTCTTTAAAGACCGCGCTGGCGAGTGTAGTCCTTACGCCCGCAGTATCGATGTTGTCCTTGAGTCCGATTGGGATGCCTTGGAGCGGCCCGCGCCACCTTCCACGTCGTACCTCAGCTTCGGCTTCGCGCGCCTGCCCCATTGCTTGCTCGGCGGTCACGGTGATAAAGGCGTTGAGGTCTGGATTTAGCCGCTCGATCTGCTGCAGGCAGGCACGCGTCAACTCGACAGGCGAGATTAATTTGCGGCGGACTAGGTCGCCGGCCTCGCGGATGCTCAGTTTAGTATGGTCAGTACTCTGCTCCCTGCCTAACAAGGCTTGCTGAGCGGCGATGAGCTCTTCGGTAAGATTGGAGTTCATGAGTGGGATGCCACCACTGCAGACCACAGCTCTAACAAAGGATCTTCGTGACCACATGTCTTGCGAAGAGATTAAGTCCCCCGGTGCCTGACTCATCTGTTGCTCTTTATCCAACACCTCACCCGTCCCGCGTTCCAGTTCACATGCACCTTGCCTACTTCTATTCAGGTGACAGCCTCTCGTAATGCAACACGAGAAGCCGTCACATAATACCGCTGGCCGCGCTACTTTCCTCAGGATTCTTCACTCTTCCTGTTGCGACACGATTCCGTGGCGGCGTTATCCGAGAAGCGAAGCGGACGCACAGCGCAACGTGTCGAAGTTTCTTGATCAGGTCAGCACCATCGTCGACTACCGCAGTACAACAGTCCTCAAAGAATAACGGTTAGGTCCGATCTCGCTAGTCTGATTTGGCCCACTCCTAGTTGACAAAGCCAAGACCTATTCGCATCCACTTCTAAAACTCACACCGAGTCCGAGCCGCCGGCGGAGACTCTTTCCTATTTTCCCCGTTCTTACCTAAGCAATGACGTCACCATCACTACTCGGCTTCAGAACCGTGCGTAAGAGTTTCCCTTTATACGGCTCCTCGACAACTCAGCGTTTGTCATACGTATCTCGTTAAGCCAGCCTCGCGAGCCGACTTGGAATCGTGACAATGGCAATGTAATAGCTGTTGGTTGTAGTACGCGAGAGTTCCGCCTGATGCTCGTGGAACCACATGGTCTACTTCCATTGCATCGCCGTATTTGAAGAACAGTCCACACTCTGGACACCTGCCATTCTGTCTCTTGAGCAGTCGTGCAACTTTGCTTGAGACTTCAGGGCTGCGTCCCATTCTCGCGCTCCAATAAACCCAGTCACCGTCATAAGGGCTGCGGATGTTTTGGACCTTCACATGTCTGCGAATCACAGTTTCATGAGGTTGGTGTAACTGGCGAGAGTCGTTGCGGGGCCGAAAGGCCCGATGCTCGTTCACGCTCCAGTACTTGGCCTTTATCCATCGGCTGCCTTTCTTTGGGTGCCTGTGTCTTGCCCAAGACCACAGCATCTTGAAGAGGACGTACGACAATCGTCCGAAGTATTTCTTACTACATACCGTGCGGTAGTAGCCGGTCCAACCTACAATCACCGGATTCAGCCCTCGGTTGAGCCTCTTCTGGTCCATGTGGTAGGTACGAACCGTAGTTCGAAGTTTTCGCACGTGTCTCTCTATTGCTGCTTTGCTCGGTTTGATGATTGTCTTAAAGCCAAGCGGCTTTCCGTGACCATTCATGCCAGTCTTGGTTTGTCCCACCAAGAATTGCCGGACATGAAATCCCAGAAAATCGAATCCGGGTTTACCATCCGCTACTCTATACCTTCCAAGTTGTCGTGTTTCCGTCTGCGTATCCCGCGGCTTTCCCGCGGGCATTTGCTTCTGAAACAATCCTGCTCACCATCAGCTTGCGGTTGACAACTGCTTCGATCTCACTGAAGAGCCAACGGTGAGTTATGACGTTCCTGATTTTCGTTTGGCGTTGAACTTAGGGTCTCACTATTTGCCGGGATACTTCGGGATGCATCTGGATCGCGCGAAGGACAGTCCAGCCATTCTCCGTGTCCGTTTTGGACCAAGGAAATAACCTAAGTAGGTTTGTTAAATGTAACGACAATTCAAACATGAGTTCGTCTCCTACCCATATTCAACTGTGCTCGACGGGGTTCTCTGTTAGGTTCAAAGTTACCGCCTTTCATTCCTAGTTCACGGATTGATGGTCAGTCGCTACCGTGAGGAACGTGCTTCACTCTTGCATCTGAGTGGCAGGAATCTCACCTGCACGAAAATCAAGTTATCCAAGACCAAATCCGATGGTCCAAGTCCTTAATCCCTGACTTTTCAAAACAAAACAAAAGCCATTTGTGAGTTTTAGAAGACGATGCGACTGAGAGGGGGCAAAAAGGGGATTTTTCACATAAGAGGATGCGATTGCGTACAAAAGAGGATGCGACTGGTTTCGGAAAGTACAGAAGTGGTTGCGACAGTCTTGGCACGTGTGCCGGGACTCCTGCGCAGTCAGACGTCGGAGCGCGCGGCGTAAAAGTTTTTTGCTGGGCCGCCGGCCACGCTGGATCGAGTGGGAAGAGGCGTGATGGTTAACGGTTGCAGCCCTCAAAAAGCGCACCACTGGTCAGGAGGCTTTCTTCAGCCATATGATGCATAATGCGGCGTTTCTGAATATTATGGAGCACTTTTGATAGATACTTAGGAGGCTAAAGGGTCAGTCAATATTGGACTCTCTACCTTGCAGGCGTTAAAACCGGCGGCGGACTTGTTGGCGAAGAACGGTATCACCCTGCGCTACACGGATTTCGAAAAAACGCTCGAGCCGATTAAGAAAAAGATCGCCCGGCAGGAAGGCGGCTCGCACGCGGACGAGGTGGAGACTTCAATCCTGCTCTACATCAGTGCGAAGTCGGTCGACATGAAGAAGGCGGTGAAGGATTACCGTGAGCGGAAAGGCTTTCCGACGCGAGACCCGAAAAATACGGTCGGGACGTACCTACTGTCGGGCGTGTACGGTGATGCCACTTTAGCGAGCCGCGAGAAAGGCAAACAGTTCGCGGTAGCGCTGACTGAAGGGATACTCAGGGACATAGAAGAATTGCGGCACGCTCCGCTCCCCGAGAAGGCTCAGAACAGGTAGCAATCAGCTATTTTGCGCCGCGTCTAACAGCGTTATGCATCCCATCAGCTCTTAGACTCAATCGCCGAGCGCGCCGCTGACGCCGGGCGTTAGTGCTTCCGCTAACGACAAGTGAAAGGAGATGCATTGTTGGCTCAAACAGCCGTGTCTAAAGCAAAGCCAAGCACGCCTGTTGAGCAAGAGATTATTGAGCTTGAGAGACAATGGGCTGCTGTGATCAAGAGTCAAGATATTAGCGCAGCGAGTCGGCTTCTCTCCGAAGATTATTTCTTAGCCATCGGCGTGCAGGGAGCGCCGCTACAAATCTTTCCAAGAAAAGTATGGTTGGAGACTCTGAAATTTTACGTGACAGAGTCCTACAGCATAGATGACATCAAAGTACACATACACGGTGATACGGCGGTGGTCGTCATGCTCTTTACGCAAAAGGCTACAATGAGAGGTCAAGATCGCAGCGCACAGTTCGTAATTACAGATATCTGGGTGAAGCAGAAGGGCGGCTGGCGTGTGGCAGAGCGCCACTCAAGCAGACCTGAGCTGCAAGGGTCAATTCGTCCCAGGTAGAAGGCGATGCCAAAGCTGCACCTAAGAACTTCGTCGGACCGGAGCGGCGGCAGCCCACTTCGCAAGTTGATCGCTCCGGCGCAACGCGATTGAATTCGCGCCGCCCGGTCAACTCAACCCTTCTTTCTGCTCCCTGTTATTTCGAGGGTCGCAATTTTCTTGCGGTCATAGGACGACCTGCGCCTCAACCAGCACATGCCCCATTGCCAACGCATTCGGAGAGGAACCAAGCCGCCAAGATTCGTGAACGCACCCAGTCTAAAATGATTCCACCTACCGTCATTCGCATCCACTTATGTATGTATTCGCATCCTCTTTTAGATATTCGCATCTTCTTCTAGAACTCACAAGATGTGAGTTTTAGAAGAAGATGCGACTGAGAGGGGTCAAAAAGGGCATTTTTCACACAAGAGGATGCGAGTGCGTACAGAAGTCGATGCGACTAGTTTCGGAATACACAAGCGTCGTTGCGACCAGTTTTGATGGGAGCGGCGAAATCGTTTGTAGGTTGACGGCGACAGGGGCCGGCGAAAGAAAGACGCCCTTACAGCTATCGCCCGCTGCTTTTGGAGACGCTGGTTGATGCGCAGTTTCGCGGCACCAGTTACAAAGCCGCCAACTGGACCTATCTGGGCGAAACGCGCGGACGCGGCCGGATGGACCAGTACCACCAGGCTCACGGGCGCGCGGTGAAACGGATCTACGTCTACCGGCTGTGCCGCGACGCGCAGCGGCGGCTCGCGCAAGACGCCGCGCCGCGCTGGATCCCGTGGCAAGAGGCGTGACGTGATGGTTAACGGTTGCACTTCTCAAAAAGCGGACCACTAGCCGAGCGGCTTCTTCATCCATGTGATGCATACCGTCGCGATTCTGAGTATTATTGAGCACTCTTGATAGATACTTTTAGGGTGTTAGGCATCTAGCGGTTGCTACAACAAAGGAGTTTAAGTGTGAGGTCAATCTGCTTGATCGTGGCACTGATGATCGCAACGTCTTACCTGGCTAGTGGACAAAAGAGAAGCAGGGATGCGGCTTTGAACACCGATGCCAAACAAGAGGTGATGGAAGTAATGCGCCGCTATGAAGAGGCATATGGGCAAAAT
>WNGF01013196.1_pt1 | contig 10892 bp, 10 predicted proteins | sample 5400641 | NCBI WGS metagenome assembly WNGF01 (sample SAMN13153371, study PRJNA577476) | soil metagenome | isolation source: 80 cm soil or saprolite under grassland replicate 2 | place: USA:California | collected 2016-06-15 | reverse complement strand
GGGCGCAGCTCGCGCAGTGCAGCGAGCACATAATGGGTGCCGTTAATATTCGTGTTCATTGTCGAGAAGCCGTCGCGGAAACTCTCGGCGACAAACGACTGCGCGGCGAGGTGATAACACTCGTCAAAGTCGTGCTGACTCACCACGTGAAATATCGATGGATAACTCTCCAGGCTTGCCGGATGCAGCGTTATCTTCTCCAGCAGATGTCCGAGACGCGTGAAACGGCGCTGCGGATCTTCGAGAGCCACGCGCCGTACGAGACCATGCACTTCGTAGCCTAAACTTAACAAGTATTCCGCAAGGTAGCTTCCGTCCTGGCCGGTAATGCCGGTGATTAAAGCTTTCTTTTTCATTGTGTCAACCGAGAGATTGATTCCCCCAACCGAATTCAAAATTGCGACGCCCTCCCTCGCCTTCCCACCCCAGGGTCGGGCTACTGCTCCAACTCAATACACCCATTCCAAACTGGCCGGCGCACCGTCCAGAAGTTTTGCGACCTCGTTAACCCCCGCATCACCCGCCGCCCGCGAATGGCATTCTGCCTGAGCCCGAGGAACATTCTTGAGAGCCATGCTATCGGGCGGTCGAGTGCATCCGGTTGCTCCTCGGGGGTGAGGCATAAAGTAGAAGTTGAGGCCCTGATAGATTTGAGCGGTGAATCCTTCCAGACTCAGCGGGCCATCCCCTTTTAGCCAATCTTCCATTAGGGAGATTTGTAGGTCACACTGCACTGTAAGTAAACCGTAAACTTGCTCCGGTGTTGTTCCGTAACAGTCTGCGGCGCCCAACCCGTGCTCAAATATGATTACAGACCTGCTTTTACGGATCGTATTAGCCGCGCCCCTCAGGACTTGAAGCTCGGCATCCTCAACATCGATTTTTATGAGGCTGATAGGCCAATCTTCGGGGATGATGTTATCGAGTAGATCCGTTTTTACTCTTATCTCTTCAACAGTTTCATGCGGCCTGTCATATCGGCGTCTCTTCAAGCCGCTATAGCCGGGGCTGTTAGTAACATGTTGGAATGATGCTTCACCGACCGAATCGCTGAGAGCAACGTCAAAGACTTTGACGTTGGGGAAAGATGAGATCAGCTTTTGATAAAAGTCCGGGACCGGTTCAAAAGCGTAATGAGTTCCGGCGGGTGCGAGGCGCAGCATCTCCTTGAGTATATCTCCCTTTGCACACATCCACACAATTAGAATCCTCCCTCAGGCAGCGCCGCATCACTGCGAAGGTCTGCTCGTCATGAGTAGCGTTTTTCAGCGCGACTGAATCCGCGCGCACCGCCTTAAAAGGGTGATATATCCTCCACGCACACCCTCAAGAGGAGATCCGATGATAAATTTCTTGAGCCACATGCTCATTGACACCGCAGACTGACTAAGAAATTACGGAGGCTTAAACAAAGTTATGAGCCTAACCTAGCATCATATTAACCACTTCAGCTAAAGGTCGGGGTTGGGCAGCTTCCCAATTATTATAGTCATTTTCAGCCACACAGATATCTTCCCGATCAAGTTCAAGGATCTTCTCATACCAACTGGTCCACGATGCATCTACGACATGAAAACCCGGCGGCGGATCTAGTGCATACGTCGGGTGCCGGTCGCCGATCACCGGCACCCCCGCGCAACTCAGTTCTGCCAGGCGAGTCAGCGCGCCAAATCCGAATCGTTGCGGAACGAGCACACCCCTTGCACGCGCCAAAAGTTCGTCCATCTCTTCCTGTTCTACCCATCCCTTCAACTCGATGCCGGATACCTCCTCTCCTCGCGGTAGTAAAGTATCTGTTCCTTGTCCCGCAACGACTATGCGCACGCCTTTAGGCAAACCATGATCGCGTGCGCTTTGAATCAACCATTCGCATGACTTGCGGATAGGTCCATACGCTGCGGTACCTATTGATACGAACAATCCCGGCTCTTGATCAGTACTCGCTCGTTTCTGCCGGATAGATATTAGTCGGCTCCGAATCGCTCCTACAGGCAAGTAAGGATAATATAATGCCGTCAATCCCAATCCACCGATAAGTCCTACTTCGAGTTTGGAGATGAATAGCCGTTCATCGCACTGAGCCAAAATCTGTAGCTCATTTGCAAAATCTACGATTCCGGCATAGATTCCAGCCCTTTGTTTGCCCCCACTCTTACCGGCGTGTATGGCTGTGAGGTTGCCCGACAGCAACTCAAAGTTCTGACTGAAAGCATCCAGATTCTGGGTGCAACTAATCGTTCGGATTTTGTATTTTTGATTGATGGCAATTAGATCCGCAAACTCGGCGTGCTCCAGCACGCAGACCGCGCCGCCGAGAGTCCTCACCTGTCGCTCGTAATAACTGCGAATGCTTGGATGTATTCCGGTAGCAAACTCCGTTCGCTGAATAAGCCGATAAGGATTGTTGAGTATCCGTTTCACGGTGCCGGCTCGGTGCGACGCCCATTGTTTGAGTCTACGGACGGTTTGAAGGGAATGTCCTTGATCGTGGTCGTCGTTCTGTTCCGCGTGGCCCAACAGTTGGTGCTTTGTAAAAAGCAACACCTGCCCTGCGCCGACTATTTGCTCCAACTCATGAAGAACCTGATAGCTCCGATGTACCCCGCCGTGCCCGACCTCCAAAGGAGTCAGGGTGGTAACGAAAATCACCTTCTTTTCGCGCATATTGGTCCTAAAGGATTTTGCTGCTACTGCAACCTTGAAAGCAGACCCTTACTCGCGCGCAGCCGCTTCCCGCCCTTTCGGGAGTGGCGGGTATGCCGCTAAATAATAAGCATGAGCCTGCAATCGGCCCCGTTCCTTAGCGCGCTCCATTGTTGACTGGAGAGGGTGGGCATTTTTTAGCCACAACCTGAGATTAGTCATTATCCGATCGCGAAAATGAGGCAGCTGGGGAACCGTTAAACCCTTGATGAGTGACAACAAGCTCACCGAGTACTCCGTGCCTTCGATCAGATGCTCCATGTATTCCGGCTCCAACCGGTTTTTAGGTATCAAATGTTTTAACTTAAGTTGCGGGTAATACCCTCTGGCCAACCCTGCGTCGAAAGCACAGAGCGCCAAGTCTGTATCCCCCGCACGCGACAACTTATCGCCAACAGGATCAAGCCCCTGGCGGATGGGATCGGCTTTGATTTGTTCTGCGTAATACTCGGCCACTGTTTTCCGAATGCCCATACCCGCGCCTGGCGGAAGGTAAAAAGTCATGTCGGGTGTTAACGCGTGAAGCGGACGATCCCCCTTATCGACGATCGCCAAGTATTGTAGGTACTGCAGAGACCAGATGGGCGGTTCCACTTCAAACTCGCCTTCAATCACTCCGCCAATCACACCGAGGAAAAAGTTTTCTTCGAACACCGTGAAAACACTTTCCACGTAATCAGGAGCCAGAACATTGTCGTCGTCAACGATTAACAGTATCTCGGACTGGGCTTCCTTAATTCCGCGCAAGAGGGCGTGAGTTTTCCCCAACTTATCAACTAAGAGTTGGCGGCCAGATGAATGCCATGACAAATCATAAAGTTCGCGCAATGGGCGACTTGAAGCATTATCGATGAGTAACAACTCCCATTTACGCTTGTCAAAAGTTTGACGATGTAACGCCTCAAGCACCCGTGTCAGATACTCGCCTCTCGGATTGTGACTGCAAATCAAAACTGAAATGGCAAAGGGTGTTTTGGCAGGTTGGCGCATTGAAGTCTTCTCAACGTTGCGTGGTCCTAAGCGTCTTCAGTCCACAAACTAAGTCCTGATTGATGAGTGCAAGGTATTCCAGCGGCTCACTCGATCGACGAACTGCCTGAAGATCCCTTAGCCTTGACGATTGCTCTGGACAGTACCTTCATACCAATCTATCGTGCGCTGTAGCCCAGCTTCCAACGATGTTTGCGCGCGAAAGCCAAATTTCTCAAAAGCGCGCGTGGTGTCAAGTTGCCGGCGCGGTTGACCGTCCGGCTTGCTCAACTGCCATCTAATCTCACCCGCGAATCCAGTCAGACGCGCAATTGTTTCCAATAAATCCTTGATCAGTACCTCCTGACCATTTCCCAGGTTAACCGGCTCAGATCCGTTGTACATCTCAGCCGCTCGCACAATGCCCTCGGCGCAATCTTCGACGTACAGAAATTCCCTTGAGACACCTCCCGAGCCCCAGGCTTCAATGAATGGCGCGCCGCGGCGGCGAGCCTCGACACACTTTCGAATCAAAGCCGGAATAACATGCGATGTCTCCAGATCGAAGTTGTCGCCGGGACCATAAAGATTCGCGGGTAGCAAAAAGATCGAGTTGAATCCATATTGCTCTCGGTATGCCTGCGATTGAACAAGCATCATCTTCTTCGCCAGTCCATAAGGCGCATTGGTCTCTTCCGGATAACCATTCCAGAGATCGTCCTCTTTGAAGGGAACGGGTGTGAATTTTGGGTAAGCACAAACAGTCCCGATTGCCACAAATTTCTTGACCGCTTGCAACCGAGACTCTTCGATGAGCTGCGTTCCCATCATCAGGTTGTCATAGAAAAAGCGACCCGGGTTTTTCTGATTGTGCCCGATGCCACCCACCACTGCGGCCAGATGAATCACCACGTCCGGTTTCGTATCAGCCAGCAGCCGCTTTACCTCGGCTCCCTGCACCAGATTGTATTGGCTGCTTCTCGGCAGAAAAACCTCGACATTAGGAAAGCTCTTTAGCCTCTCTACGACGAAACGCCCTAGAAAACCGGCGCCGCCTGTGACCAAAATTCTTTGATAGGGAAATTTGATTGTAGCGCTCGTCATATCGCGTAGTGGATTCGGGAACCTGGGCCGATGGTATCAAAACAAAGCGTCACTATCCATGCGTGGAACCCGACGTGTACCTCGTGAACTCAGTAGTGAGGATCCTCGTGATGTTTCATCGGTACAGTTTAAGGAAGACCCAATCGCAAGACATCAAGGTGGTTCTATTTTGGCGTGGCCAGCGAATTTCTAACAAGCAAAGACCCGAAGAATGCCACAACCGAAACAGGGTTCAACTTAGAGCGCGTTCCCCGGGTTTCGTAGGTTGAGACCTATATTAACCTCCGATCAATTAGCCTTGCCACTCAGTTGCTTCAGATCACGTCGCCCTTTACCTTCACTGCCCGCTTGCTCAAACCGGCTGGCTTTGGTTAAGGTATCCAAGCCGAAGATGCACTAATTCTCTGCAAATCAGTTACTAATCGTTCACTAATCGTCGCAAATTAAGAACCAATGTCTAAACGCGCCTTGATCACCGGAATCACTGGACAGGACGGCTCTTATCTGACCGAGCTTTTGCTCGAGAAGGGCTATGAAGTGTATGGGATCGTCCGCCGCTCATCCTCTTTTAATACGGAGCGCATTGATCATCTTTACCAGGATCCCCACGAACCAAACACGAGGCTGCGCATGTTCTACGGCGACCTCAACGACTCGAGCTCACTAAACACAATTCTCCGACGTACCGAACCGGATGAGATATACAACCTGGGTGCACAGTCGCACGTGCGAGTCAGTTTTGATGTTCCGGAATACACCGGCGAGGTAACCGGTCTCGGAACCGTCCGCATTCTTGAAGCGATAAGAGAAGCGGGAATCCGTCCCAGGTTTTATCAGGCTTCTTCGTCTGAACTTTTCGGAAAAGCGGTGGAAGTCCCGCAAACGGAAAAGACGCCGTTCTATCCCCGATCTCCTTATGGGTGCGCTAAGGCCTATGCCTACCACATCACCGTCAACTATCGCGAGTCGTACGGCTTGTTTGCTTGCAATGGCATCCTTTTCAATCATGAAAGCGAGCGCCGAGGCGAAACTTTTGTTTCGCGAAAGATCACGCGGGCCGCAACCCGAATCAAACTCGGGTTGCAGCAAAAACTGTATCTGGGCAATCTCGAGGCGAGGCGCGACTGGGGCTATGCGAAAGATTATGTGAAAGCGATGTGGTTGATGCTTCAGGCTGAAGAAGCAGACGATTTCGTTATCGCCACTGGCGAAACGCATTCCGTCAAAGAGTTTCTCGATGAAACTTTCGGCTATCTCGATCTTGATTGGCAGGAGTCGGTCGATATCGATACTCGCTATTACCGCCCGGCTGAAGTAGACATTTTACTGGGCGATGCCGCGAAGGCCAGGAAAGTGCTCGGTTGGGAGCCGGAAGTAAACTTCCGGCAACTCGTCCGTTTGATGGTGGATCATGATCTCGGTTTGGCGCGACAGGAGCTGGCGCAAAAGGAGCATAGCCCTTCGCCTGGGAAAGCACGCTGGGGAGCAATCTGAAAAGATGTCCCGCTGAGGGGCTACGATTGAAGCTGTCTGAGTCCCAAACAGCAGGAACTATGCTGGCCTCCAGTTTGACCTTGGTATTTTAAGATGAGCAGTGATCAAATGGCTTCGTTGGCCGCCCCGCCGCCGGGAAGAACTGGCTGGCCTTGGATGACAACTCTGCCGTCGACGACGGCAGCACTACTTAATGGCAAGCCGTGGCCCCGGATCAGTGTAGTTACCCCCTCTTACAACCAGGGAGAATTTCTCGAGCAAACCATCCGCTCGGTGCTGCTGCAGGGGTATCCCAATCTCGAATACATCATTATTGATGGCGGAAGCTCAGATGATAGCGTGGAGATCATTGAAAAATACGCAGAGTACTTAACCTACTGGACGAGCGAGCCAGACCGTGGCCAAAGCCATGCCATAAATAAGGGTTTCAAGAGATCGACCGGACAGATAATGTGCTGGCTCAATAGCGACGACTATTACTTGCCGAACACGTTGATGACAGTTGCGGAGAGTCTCGCCAGTGGCACCGGAAACTACGCAGTCGTGGGTCACTGTGTGCAAGTGTTTGCTAACGGTCGCCCCTCGATAAGTCACGAAGGAAAGTATGAAAATCTGGAGCGACTGTTACAGTTTTGGAAAGGATATCATATGCACCAGCCCGCTATTTTTTGGCGCCGGGAGGTGTTCGACAAGATAGGATTCCTCGACGAAAATCAACATTACATAATGGATTTTGACTACTGGGTAAGGATGGCGCGGCATTTCGAGTTTAAAAATGTCGACCGCGAGCTCGCTTGCTTTACTTACCATGAGAAAGCGAAAACGGGAGACGACTATGTCAAATATTTTCAGGAGTTGCGAACTCACTCCGCCACCTTTTGGCCTCCTCGCTTCAAGCCAGGTTACTGGAGCCTGAAATTTTCTATGATTAAGCACCTTTATTGTCTGCCCTTTGTGCGAAGGTTGACGGCCTCGGTATCTTACCGCACGCGCCGTGCGCTGGAATCTGTATCAGGCGGCCGGATCCGTTAACAGCGATCAGTGCTAGTTCACGGGATTGTTCAAAAGCTGTATATCAGGAACGTTATTTTGCCCGGCCAAGATGTCTAGAAGGATGGAACCTGCTAATGCGGTCGGTACTCGATCAGCGCGTTAGGCGATTGAGGGTACAACAATTAGAAGTGTCGGCCCTTGGGGTTTTTGAACGGGGAAGGCAACATGAATCTGAGAGAGCTGCTAAATAGTCCGCCTGTGCTACATGAGTCCGACGGCAAGCCTATCACATACACATTGTCCGATGATGCGTTATGTTTTATAGACGAACACATAAACTCAGGGTCTAAAACCTTGGAGACAGGGGCCGGCATCAGCACAGTCTTATTCGCGCTGAAAGGGACTGAGCACACGTGCGTTGTTCCAGACAAAGCTCAGGTCGAACGTATCAAAGAGTTCTGCGGGCGGAACGAAATCTCCACACAGAAGATCGATTTTAGGATTGATGGATCAGAGAATGTATTGCCTCATCTAAGGCCGACTGGGTTAGATCTTGTATTGATTGACGGCTGCCACGGATTTCCCGCCCCGTTTATAGATTGGTACTATGCTGGGTCAGGGCTAAAGGCAGGCGGAATACTGATTGTTGATGATACGCAGCTTTGGACGGGCGATGTCTTAAGACAATTCTTGCTTGCCGAGTCTGAGTGGAAGCACGAGTGCGACATCCTCTCGAGGACGGCGGTCTTCCGGAAACTCAAAGAATGTGAACTCCTCAAAGAGTGGCCTCTCCAACCGTACACTTTGAATCACAGCAATCTCGGCGATGATGATCATGCCAACTCGCTTACCGCCAGAGCGGGACGTGTGATCAGGCATGTTCAAAATGGTGAATTTTTGATTCTAGCCAAAAAGGTTATAAGGAATACCATCGGCTGAACGGTTTCCGACAATCGCAGGTCCACTGGCACCCATGGAAAGGGTTTCAGCGACATAAGAGGGCTGCGAAGGTATTTCGTTCAAGGGGCGATCCAACCGCCCTCGCGCCCGGTGTGAACGCACACCTTCGTTCGCGCAGCCGGCGGAGGAATTCGCAGCCTGTGATGGACCACCGCCGAGAGCCAGCTTAGAAATATTGAGTAACGGGAAACACCCCTGTTCTCCTGATAACGCCCTCCGTGTCTGGCTAGGACCTCTTTTGCTTCCTCGATGTAGTCTTGGAAGCGAACGGCTGTTTTCTGACTTTCATGGGCGCGGTAGCCGCCGAGCGGCGTACCTACGCCGTACAACTCAGCGTTCTTGTAGAAGCGCGCCCATAAATCAAAGTCGCCGGCGAGCTGCAGGGACGCATCAACGCAACCTCCCGCGGTCGCCCACAAAGATCTCCTCCAGAAAGTCGACTCCTGTTGGATTGTCTCCCGCGGGTAGCAGTCACCGTTAACGGACGGTATCGCTAAGCCCCGAAAAAAGCCCTTGCTGGTAAACTGGTCTTGCCGCACTCGTTCCAGATGAGCGGGTACATCGTCGTGAGCCATTTCACCCGCGGTAGGGAGCCGAAGATATCCCCCACGACCTCTAGCGCCCAGGGCGTGTACTTGTCGTCGGAGTTGAGCCAGGCCATGACAGTCCCTGTGGTCTTGGCGAACCCTTTGTTGATCGCGTCGTATTGACCCTTATCAGGCTCGCTCACCCAGTAAGAGAGATACTTCTCGTACTTCTTGATGATGTCTACACTGCGATCCGAGCTTCCGCCATCAATAATCAAGTATTCGAGATTGGGATAGTTTTGCAGTAGCACCGAGCGTATAGTCTTTTCAAGAAAACGAGCTTGATTGAAAGAAGGTGTAACTACGCTTATACGTGGCCACGGAGCGCCGCTTGGCAAACTTATGGGCAGGGCGACCACGTTCTCTGTCCAGGGCCAACCCGTCTTTCCGATCTGTGCGATGGAAAGTGCCGGCGATTCATGAGAAAAGGATTCCGTAAGCACCTTCATAGTTTCCTGAGAAGATAATTAGGATTCTTGATGCCAACTTCATATCTACCTGATCTATCTTATCACGTCCATTACGTCGAACTGAGAATCGTAGGCCGAGTCGTCAATCAGGAGTTATCAAGCAGCCAGGCATCCTTGGCAGTCGGAGAAGCTGCATCGATAACTTTTCTGATAGTGCGGCGGAGAAGTTTTTTCATTCGTTCGTATGCACCGAGGTCACTGCCTAGCTTATCTAATCTATTTTCGGCGGCAGAATACCTTTCGGTAGGTTGGTCGCCGGCGGGCGCGCGCCGTGGCGCGGCGGCTTCAAAACCGACACCGCCGCTACCGACTCACTGAAGTCGCTTGCGTCCAACGACCCGTACATCGCACCCGCCTACGGCTTGTTATTTTGGCGATAAGGCCACCCCGATGCAAAAGCAACAAGGGCCTTCGCCCTCGCTTATCGGTCTGCCTATCGAGGCTTTCGATCCGACCCGTCTCAACGAATGTATCCACCGGGGAGGGGCTCAGAACCTGATTCTCTTGTCCTGCGCCACAAATTTTTTTTCACCGAAGTGCCAAATGACGATTTTACCTTGATAGCGCCAACGCCTGGGTATCATCCTCCAAGGTAAATTCAGAAGCAACAGGGTAAAGCGGTTGAGACGTTCGGGCCGCAAATTTAATCTCGTCCCGGTCCGGGCGGTCGAGCGGCGGAGCGCACGCGACATTTCGTCCAAATACTCGGAGAGGTGGAGAGCGCTCTTCGAATCGGGTCGTCCTCTGAATCCGCCGAGGGGAGTGGTAATCGCGTAGAGGTCGGTCAATTCAAAAAACCGGGCCCACAACTCCGAATCTATCGCCAGGTTTAGGCTCTCATCCAAATAGCCGCCGGCCTTTTGCCAGAGAGATTTTCTCCAAAACGTGGACTCTTGTTGTATCCATTGTAGACTTCGCCCGTAAAAGTTGGCGTAATAAAGTTCGCGATTGTAAGGCTGGCCGGGATCAAGTCTAATGAAACCAACTTCGGGCGAGTGACTCATTGGATAAAGCGTTGTCAGCCATTGCATTTCCGGAATATCGCTGAAGCTGCGCCCGACCATCTCAAGGGCCCAGGGACAGTACATATCATCGGAATTCAAGTAGGCGAGAATATCCCAGACCCGGGCGATTCAAAACTCCCTCCAGTGCCGTCTTGATCTGAGCATCCTGAATTTCGCGCTGTTCGGGGGTCGCGTATACATGAATTTGCCTGAATCGTCCATTCTCTTTCACAAAGACCGCATCAATCTGCGACAAGGCATTATCAAACGGCCGATACTGAAATCCATAAATGTCATAACAGACAAACCCTTTATCCTTCATAAATGCGATTACATCCGAAAATTGAGGGCCCCCCTTGAAGAACTCGAACAACGAAACCTCCAAGATAACAAATTCAGTCTCAGCTAGAATCGTGGACGCACCTTGAAGCACATCGATCTCGGCGCCCTGAACATCAATCTTGATCAGATATGGTCCCTCAGTGTGCTGCTCGTGGCAGACCGAATCGAGCGCGACGAGTGCGACATTTCGTTCAGTTCCATCGATGCTACCTCCTTCTGTTTCCTTGTAAATCGAAGAACCGACGAGATCGTTATGCACGTTAATA
>WNGF01011884.1_pt1 | contig 10895 bp, 8 predicted proteins | sample 5400641 | NCBI WGS metagenome assembly WNGF01 (sample SAMN13153371, study PRJNA577476) | soil metagenome | isolation source: 80 cm soil or saprolite under grassland replicate 2 | place: USA:California | collected 2016-06-15 | reverse complement strand
CCGGTCTGCTCCGACAACCTGCGCTTCTTCGCCGGCGCGGCGCGCCTGCTCGAGGGCAAGTCGGCGGGCGAATACATGCGCGGCTACACCTCGTTCGTCCGGCGCGAGCCGGTCGGGATCGTCGGCGGGATCGCGCCCTGGAACTACCCGCTGATGATGGCGGTCTGGAAGCTCGCTCCCGCGCTCGCGGCCGGGAACGTGCAGGTGCTGAAGCCCTCCGAGCAGACGCCGCTGACGACGCTGCGCTTCGCCGAGCTGGCCGCGGACGTGCTCCCGGCGGGGGTGCTGAACGTGATCACGGGCGACGGCGAGCCCGTCGGCGCGGGGATCGTCCGCCACCGCGACGTGCGAATGGTCTCGCTCACCGGCGACGTCGCCACCGGCAAGGAGGTCGCGCGGGCCGCGGCCGACACGCTCAAGCGCGTCCACCTCGAGCTCGGCGGCAAGGCGCCGGTACTCGTCTTCGACGACGCCGACCCGGCCGCCGTCGCGGAGGGGATCAAGATTGCGGGCTACTGGAACTCCGGCCAGGACTGCACCGCCGCCTCGCGCGTCCTCGCCGGTCCGGGGATCTACGAGAAGCTGCTCGACGAGCTCGTACCGGCGGTCGAGTCGCTCCACGTCGGCGACCCGGCCGAGGGCGAGGAGATCGAGATGGGGCCGGTGATCTCGCGCTCGCAACAGGAGCGCGTGCTCGGGTTCCTCGACCGTGCGAAGGGTGCGAAGGTGCTCACCGGCGGGGGGACGAACGGCACCCGCGGCTTCTTCGTCAACCCGACGGTCGTCGCGGAGGTCGGTCAGGAGGACGAGATCGTCCAGCGGGAGGTCTTCGGCCCGGTCGTGACCGTGCAGCGCTTCGCCGACGACGACCAGGCGATCGCGTGGGCGACCGACGTCGACTACGGGCTTGCCGCCTCGGTCTGGACGCGCGACATCGGCCGCGCGCTCAACGCCGCGCGCAAGCTCCAGTTCGGGACGGTCTGGATCAACGACCACATCCCGCTCGTCTCGGAGATGCCGCACGGGGGCTACAAGCAGTCGGGTTACGGCAAGGATCTCTCCGCCTACTCGCTCGAGGACTACACGCAGATCAAGCACGTGATGGCGAAGCTGGACTAGTCGCGTCCGGCCGCGCCCGGGACTGTCCCCGGACGGGGCCCGGCGGGTCGGTTGTGGAGCGATTGGCACGGAATCGTTGCTCTGGATTGCGCGATGCGAGGCAGAGTGAGAGGATTGGCTCGCATTGCGCAGGAACGATCAGCGCGACCGCCGGCGCGGGGCCGTCAGCAGGGCACCGCGCCTCGACCTCGTCGACCAACGGATCATAGAGGCCCTCCAGCAGAACGGACGCGAGCCGTTCCGCCGGATCGCGGCCGAGGTCGGCGTCTCCGAGGCGACCATCCGGGCGCGCTACGCCCGCCTCTGCGAGGACAACATCCTCCAGGTCACGGGCGTCACGAACCCGCTCGGACTCGGATTCGAGGCGATGGCCATGGTCGGGATCCGCACCGCCGGTGCGCCCGAGCCGGTCGCCGACGAGATCGCCAAGTGGGACGAGGCCGATTACGTCGTCATCACCGCCGGCCAGTTCGACATCCTGGTCGAGCTCGTCTGCGCCGACCGGCGGGCCCTGCTCGACCTGACGAACCGGTTCCGCGCCCTCGACGGCGTCGTCTCGACCGAGAGCTTCCTCTACCTCGAGCTGTGGAAGCAGCTCTACGACTGGGGCGCGCGCGTCCAGGGCGGCACCGCGCGCGTGGGAACCGCGTAGTGGCGGTCGAGAGCCGCGTCGAGCCAGACGAGCGGGCGCCGGCGACGCCCGTGACGGTCGACATCCGCCTCGACCGGGTCACCAAGCGCTTCGACGACGTCCTCGCCGTGGACGACGTCTCGCTCGCGATCGAGAGCGGCAGCTTCTTCGCCCTCCTCGGCCCCTCGGGCTGCGGCGGGTGGGGGCGCCGCCGCAGGTGAACGTGATTGGAACGGCGATCTTCGTGATCCGGTCGGCGCCATGCTCGCCAACGTCCTCTTCCAGACCCGTCGCTCGAAAGGAGCTGCATGACCACCGTCAGCCCCGGACTCTCGCCCGCCGAGCTCCAGCAGGCCGCGCGCGACCACCTCTGGCTGCACTTCACGCGCATGGGCGGCTACCAGGAGACCGAGGTGCCCGTGATCGTGCGCGGCGAGGGCTGCTACCTGGAGGACTCGAACGGCAAGCGCTACCTCGACGCGCTCGCGGGGCTCTTCGCCGTGCAGATCGGCTACTCGTACGGTGACGAGGTGGGCGAGGCGGCCGCGGCCCAGCTGCGCGAGCTGCCCTTCTACACGAACTGGTCGTACGCCCACCCGCGCGCGATCGAGCTGGCGGCCGAGATCGCCTCGCTCGCCCCGGCCGACCTGAACCGTGTTTTCTTCGTCTCGGGCGGCTCCGAGGCGGTCGAGTCGGCCTGGAAGCTGGCGCGCCAGTACCACTCGGCCCGCGGCGAGCGGCGCTGGAAGGCCATCTCGCGCCAGGTCGCCTACCACGGAACGACGATGGGGGCGCTCTCGATCAACGGCATCCCGGCCCTGCGCGAGCCGTTCGAGCCGCTCGTTCCCGAGGTGATCCACGTCCGCAACACCGCTCGCTACCATCGGCCGCCCGGCGAGACGGAGGAGGAGCTCACCGCGCTCCTGCTCGACGAGCTCGAGAGCGCGGTCGAGGGCGCGGGGCCCGAGAGCGTGGCGATGGTGATGATGGAGCCGGTCCAGAACGCGGGCGGCGCGCTGACTCCGCCGGCCGGCTACTTCCAGGGGGTGCGTGAGCTCTGCGACCGCTACGGGATCCTGCTCTGCGCGGACGAGGTGATTACCGCCTTCGGCCGGATCGGCGCCTGGTTCGCCTCCGAGCGCTACGACATCCGGCCCGACCTCGTCACGTGCGCGAAAGGGCTCTCGTCGGCCTACGGGGCGATCGGCGCGGTGATCGCGCGCGATGCCGTGATGGAGCCGTTCCTCGAAGGGAAATCGATGTACGCCCACGGGATCACCTTCGGCGGCCATCCGGTGCAGGCGGCGATCGCGCTCAAGAACCTCGAGATCATGAAGCGGGAGCGGATCGTCGAGCGGGTGCGCGAGAACGAGGAGTCGCTGCACGCGACGCTCGCGCAGCTGCTCGAGCTGCCCATAGTCGGCGACGTCCGCGGGGCGGGCTACTTCTGGGCGCTCGAGCTGGTCAAGGACAAGGAGACGAAGCAGGGTTTCACGGACGACGAGTCGGAGACGCTCCTGCGCGGCTTCCTCTCGCCCCGCTTCTTCGAGCGGGGCCTGATCTGCCGCGCGGACGACCGCGGCGACCCGGTCGTGCAGATCTCGCCGCCGCTGATCGCGGGGCAGGCGGAGTTCGACGAGCTGGTCGGGATTCTCGGCGACGTCCTCGCGGAGGCGTGGGAGCGGGCCGCCTGAGCGTCGCCCCGGGCCTGGCGACGCCGTGGTGGATCGAGGAGGCACTCGCGGCCGAGGACCGCGCCGACCCCGCGCCGCCGCTCGAGGGTGACGCCGAGGCGGACGTCGCGATCGTCGGCGGCGGGTACACCGGGCTCTGGACGGCGCTGGCCCTGCACGAGCGCAAGCCCGGGCTGCGGATCGTCGTGCTCGAGGCCGACGAGTGCGGCTTCGGCCCGAGCGGGCGCAACGGCGGCTTCGTCCACGGCTACTGGGGCTATCTCGCCCGGCTGCGGGAGCGCCTCGGCGACGAGAGCGCGCTCGCCGTGGCGCGCGCGGCGGGCGCGATCGTCCCGGGGATCCGCGCGTTCTGCGAGCGGCGCGGGGAGGACGTCTGGCTGCGCGAGGCGGGGATGCTTCGCGTGTCGGCCGCGCCTCCGCAGGACGCGTCGGTCGAGCGGACTGTCACGGCGGCGCGGGAGCTCGGCGTCGAAGAGGAGGCGGTGCCCCTGAGCGCGGACGAGCTGGCCGGACGGATCCGCTCGCCGCGCTTCCGCAAGGGCGTCTTCGTCCGCGACTGTGCCACCGTCCAGCCGGCCCGCCTGGCTCGCGCGCTGCGCCGGGCCGTGATCGAAGCCTGCACGGTGCACGAGCGCACGCGCGTGACCGAGATCCGGCCGGGCCTGCTCGAGACGGCGGCCGGCCGCGTCCGTGCCGACGAGATCGTCGTCGCCGTCAACGCCGCCGCGGCGGGCTGGAAGCCGCTCGCGCGCCGCCTGACGATCTTCGGGAGCTACGTCGTGCTGACCGAGCCCGTGCCGGACCTGCTCGAGCGGATCGGCTGGACCGGCGGCGAGGCGGTGATCGACGGGCGCATGTTCCTCCATTACTTCCGCACCGTCCCGGACGGCCGCGTCCTGATGGGCAGCGGCTCGGGCCCGATCGGTTTCGGCGGGCGCCTCGACGATCGCTTCACGCGCGACCGCGCCACCGCCGCCAGGGCCGAGGAGGGCCTGCGCCGCATCCTGCCCGACCTCTCCGAGGCGCGGATCACGCACGCCTGGGGCGGCCCGATCGACGTCTCCTCGGATCACCTGCCCTTCTTCGGCACCGTTCCCGGAACCCGGATCCACTACGGCGCGGGCTACTCGGGCAGCGGCACCGGCCCGAGCTGGCTCGGCGGCCAGATCCTCGCGTGTCTCGTTCTCGGCGTCGACGACGAGCTGACCCGCCTGCCCCTCGTCACCCGCCGCGTCCCCAAGCTCCCGCCGGAGCCGCTCCGCCGCCTCGGCGGCGGCCTCGTGCGCGCCTCGATCCTCGCGTGTGAGGAGGCCGAAGAGCAGGGCCGCCGCTCCCCGCTCCCAGCCCGCGCCGGCGCAGCCTTGCCGCGCCTGCTCCGAATGTCGATCGGAACGCGCTAGATCTTCTTCCGCTTCCTCCACTTGGCGAAGATCGCCTTCATCTGCCGCTCCGCATCGCGGGCGGCCTCGGCCGGTGTCTTCTTGCCCTGGGCGACGTCCGCGAACATCTGCGGGATCAGCCACGTGTTCCAGATCTCGTCGACGGCCGCGTTCGAGAAGCCGGGGTAGCCGACGTTGACCGTGTACGACTTCGCGATCGTGTTCAGGATCTTGTACTTGCCCTTGGGCGGGTGGGGATCCGCGGCGAGACGCTTCTTGTAGTCGTACACCGCGTTCGGGAAGGCGGGGAAGTTGTAGTACTGGCTCGCTTTGAACGCCCCGGCGTAGTGGATCTCGAGGTCGGCGATGAAGCGCTTCGCGAGCTTCTGCTGCGACTTGCTCGTGAAGTTCCAGATCGTGTAGACGCCCATCACGTGCTCGAGGCCGAGCCGCCGGTCGGGGCCCTTCGGAATCGGCAGGAGCGCCGTCTTCTTCGCCAGGTCGGGATTCATGTCCTCGGCGCTGCGGGCGATCGAGATCGCGTTGACGGCCAGCGAGAGGCGCCCCGAGAGGTAGCCCTGGTTGTTCGAGGCCGCCTGCCAGGCGAAGATCTCGTTCGTCATGCCTCGCCTGTAGAGCGAGCGCATGAAGCCCAGCGCTTCGCGCGTGCCCTTGCTGTTGATGGCGACTCGGGCGTCGGGGGTCTGGACGAAGCCGCCGAAGCACATCAGGAGCGCGAACAGGGCCATGTTCGAGTCGAGCTCGTTCGACATGCCGATCCCGACGGGATGGCCAATCGCCTTCAGCTTCGGCGCCGCCACCAGTACGTCGTGCCAGGTGTTGGGTGACTTGACGCCGACCTGCTTGAAGAGATCCCTGCGGTAGTGGATCGGGTCCGGGGCGAAGTTCTCGGGGAACCCGTGCCACTTCTTCGTCTTCGGGTTGTAGCAGCTCTTGCGCCCGACGATGCTGACCTTGCCGACCTTGCGCTGGACCTCCTCGATGATCTCGCGGTGGTTGATGACCCGGTCCTCGAGCCCGGCCTGGGGCGAGAGGTGGCCGAAGATGTCGTGGCCGCTACGCGCGGCGACCTCGGCCTGCGCCCGCGCCGGCAGCTGGGCCAGGTTGATGTGGTCGACCTTTACGTCGGTGTCGTGCTTCTGGCCCCAGTTCTTCGTGTAGACGTTGTCGAACCAGACGTCGTAGGCCGGCACGAAGTGGCTCCACTGCATGATCCGGAGCGTGTTCTTGAGCTCCCTGTGCCGGTACTTCGGCACCCCGGCCGCGGCCGTCTTGGCGAAGGCGCCTCCGTAAAGAACGAGGAACCCACCGAGGCCACGGCGTACGATCTCCCGGCGCGTGAGCCCGCCGGTGAGTCCTAGCCGCTCGAGCTCGTCATCGTTTTCCGCCATCACTCCCTCCTTTTGCTCGTCGCACTCCTTTCTCACCTGAATGCCCCTCCCGTGAACCCTGCGATGAAGCGGTTGAGGAAGACGTTATAGAGCAGCGCCAGCGGGATACTCGGGATCAGCGTCGCCGCCATCAGCGACTGCCAGAAGAACACGTCGCCGCGAATCAGGTCGGTCGGCACGCCGGCCGAGATCGTGCGGTGCGTGGAACCCGAGATGAAGGTGATCGCGTAGACGAACTCGTTCACGCAAAGCGAGAACGAGAAGATCACGACAGTGAGGATCCCCGGCAGCGAGACGGGAAAGATCACTTGCCAGAGCGACTTCAACCTGGAGCAGCCGTCGACGAGCGCCGCGTCCTCCAGCTCGCGCGGAATCGTCTTGAAGAAGCCCATCAGGAGCCAGGTCGAGAAGGGGATCGTGAAAGACGGGTAGACGAGCACGAGCGACAAGAGCCGGTCCTGGAGCCCGAGCTTCGAGATCACGCGCGAGAGGGGCAGGAACAGGAGCGTCGGCGGGACGAGGTAGGTGAGGAATATCCCGACGCCGACGCTCTGGCCCCAGCGTCCGGAGAGCCGCGCGAGCGCGTACCCGGCCGGCAGGGCGAGCACCAGCGTGATCACAACGACGAGCGCGCCCACGAGGGCGGTGTTCTCGAGCCACTGGACGTAGTGGGTGTGGTGGAAGATGAAGCTGACGTGCTTGAAGGTCGGCGCCCGGCCCTCCGGGTCGCCCTTGACCGACGTGAACTTGAACGGCACGTTGTCGGGGTTGTAGAGATCGCCGTTCGTCTTCAGCGCCGTGGTCAGCATCCAGTAGAACGGAAAGGCGAGGACGATCGCGAACGGCCCGACGATGAAATAGGCGGGGCCGTGCGAGCGGATGGCGCTCCAGTTCACGGCTACGTCACCTCCACCTTGCGAGCAAAGCGGAGCATGAGCACGGCGACGATCACCAGCACGGGCAGGAGGTAGAGCGAGACCGCTGCGCCCGGCCCGAGCGAGCTGGAGACGATGCCCGTCTGGTAGGCCCAGGTGGTAAGAACCTGCGTGCTGTTGAACGGACCCCCGTTCGTGAGCACGTAGACGACGGTCATGTCCGTCGCGGTGAAGACGATCCCGAACAGCAGGGCAACGGCGGCGATCGGCAGTTGGAGCGGCAGCGTCACGAACCAGAACTTCCGCAGGCCGGTCGCGCCGTCCATCTTCGCCGCATCCTCGACGTCGGCCGGAATCGAGGCGAGGCCCGCGATGAAGATCACGGTGGCGAACGGCAAGATCCGCCAGGCCTGGACGGCGATGATCGCCAGCTTCGCCATCGTGGCCTGGCCCAACCACTGCGGCGGGTTGAAGGGGTTGATCTTGCCCGCGTGGATCCAGGGCAGACCGTTGATCACCCCGAGCACCCAGTTGACCGGTTTGTAGAGGTAGAAGTGGCCGTGGCCCGGCATGAGGTCGTGCACGAGCGTCCAGTTGAGGACGCTGAACTGCGAATCGAAGATCCACAGGAAGCCGATCGTGCTCAGCGCGACCGGAGCGGCCCAGGGCAGCAGGATCAGGAAGCGCAGGAGCCACCGGCCGCGAAAGGGCCGAATCAGGGCGTGCGCGAGCAGGGCGGCGCCAACGAGCACCAGCGCCTGTGAGGCGAGCGTGAAGACGATCGTGTTCCGGAGAGCGGTGCGGAAGTTCGGGTTGTGCCAGGCGTCGACGAAGTTCTGGAAGCCGACCCAGTGCCCGGTGAGGGAGCCCGCGGTCGCGTCGGTCAGGCTGAGGTAGACGGAGAGGCCGAGTGGAACGCCGACGAGCAGAGCGATGAAGAGGACGGCGGGGCTGATCAGCGCCGTAGCGAGAAAGCGGCGCTCTTCGAGGACGTCCCTCCAGCGCCGCCGTCGCTCCTTCCCCCCAGCGACGGCTTCCAAGGCGCGCAGATCCTACAAGAAGTACAGTTGGCGCCCCTCGGCTGAGAGCAAGCATGGCGCAGATCAAGCTCGAGAAGCTGACGAAGGTCTACCCGGATGGGACGAAGGCGGTCGACGCCCTCGACCTGGAGATCGGCGACGGCGAGCTCGTCGTCCTCGTAGGGCCCTCCGGCTGCGGGAAAACGTCAGCGCTGCGCATGGTCGCCGGACTCGAGGACATCACCGACGGCCGGATCTGGATCGGCGACGAGATCGTGAACCGGGTTCCGCCCAAGGACCGCGACATCGCGATGATCTTCCAGAACTACGCCCTCTACCCGCACATGACGGCCTACAAGAACATGGGGTTCGCGCTCAAGATGCAGGGGATCGACAAGCGGGAGATCGCGGCCCGGGTCGAGAAGGCGGCGCGCGTGCTCGGCCTGACGGACGTGCTCAAGAAGCGGCCGCGGACGCTCTCGGGCGGGCAGCGGCAGCGTGTGGCGATGGGACGCGCGATCGTGCGCGAGCCGCAGGCGTTCCTGATGGACGAGCCGCTCTCCAACCTCGACGCGAAGCTGCGTGTGGAGATGCGGGCGGAGATCGCCAGGCTCCAGCGCGACCTGGGCGTCACGACCGTTTACGTCACGCACGACCAGATCGAGGCGATGACGCTCGGCGACCGGGTGGCCGTGCTACGCGACGGCGTCCTCCAGCAGTTCGACGCTCCTTCCGAGCTCTACGAGCGGCCGGTCAACCTGTTCGTCGCCGAGTTCATCGGTTCGCCCGCGATGAACCTCGTCGGCGCCGATCTGCGGCGCTCGGACGGTTCGATGCTGGCCGAGTTCGGCGAGCACCGGCTGCGGCTCGACGAGTCGCTGCTGGCCGAGCTCCCCGCGCTGAAACGCTTTGAGGGCAAGCGCGTGATCCTCGGCGTCCGTCCCGAGGACCTCGAGGACGCGGCTCTAGCCGCGGAGTCGCCCGACGATCGGCGAATCGGCGCGGTCGTCGACATCCGCGAAGACACGGGCTCGGAGGTCCTCTACCACTTCGGGGTGAGGGCTCCGCCGGTGCGCGGCGAGGACGTCAAGGCCGCTGTCGGCGCCGAGGCGCTCGAGGCGACAGAGGAGCAGGCGAAGACGAAGGGCAGCCTCTTCGTCGCCCGGCTCGGGCGCGACACCCGGGCGCGGGAAGGCGAGCGCGTCGACCTGCTCGTGCGAACGGACCGCGTGCGTTTCTTCGACCCCGAGACCGGGCTCGGGATTTACACATAGGTCGACGGAGAATGGAAGTCCCCTCGTCCGAGGGATGACCCATCCACCCCTCACCCCGATGGTGTCTGCGAGACATCCACGGATACGAAGAGCTCGGCGGCCGAGCTCGTCTCTCAGACTAGATGGCCGCCGACCGTTCCAGTTCCTGCCGTCGTTCGCGTGGACGCCGGTCGCAGGGGCCGACAAGTACGAGTTTCAGGTCAGCGCCGATGTCGGGATGAACTCACCTGTCCTCGGCCGCGGCTACGACGACTTCTTCACCAAGAACACGCGCTCGACGCTGCTCAAGACGGTCCCGAACGGGACCTACTACTGGCGCGTCCGCGCGGTGAATGCCGCCGGCGACGTCTCCTCCTGGACCCTGCCGAGCATGTTCCGCAAGAGCTGGACGGCGGCGGCTGCGCTCCAGAATCCGGCGAGCGGCTCCTCGATCGTCTTCCCCTCGAATCCCCTCGAGCTCGCCTGGTCGGCGGTGCCCGGCGCCGCGAACTACCAGGTCTACCTCGCCACCGACCCGCAGCTCGGCAACCTCGTCGTCAACGACAGCCTCACCAGCGGCACCGGCCCGCCGATCACCCAGGCCACAACCTGCACGCGCGGCGCCTCGCTCTCGCCGGGCACGTACTACTGGGGGATCGTCCCGATCGACGCGGAGGGCAACAAGGGCACCGCCTCGCCCGTCGCCTCGTTCACCTGGGTCTGGCCCTCTTCGACGACGCCGCAAGTCACGGACCTGAACGCCAATCCCGAAGTCTTCGACCCGCAGTTCTCGTGGGACCCGGTTCCCGGCGCGGCGCGCTACGAGGTCGAGGTCAACTCGTCCTCCGACTTCGCGCCCGGCTCGGAAGTGTGCTGCTCGCCGGCGACGATCGCCACCTCGCTCGCCCCGACGGGCGTCTTCAAGGACAACGTCTACTACTGGCGCGTGCGCGCGATCGACGCCGAAGGGAATGCCGGCGTCTGGAACAACGGGCCGACGTTCACGAAGACGTTCGACAACGTGCCCCCGGTGACCGCGCCGAGCGTCAAGAACCTGCACATGCGCGACAACGTCGCCAACCCCGGCACCGACCTCGCTCCCGGCACACCCGGCTACCAGACCGAGGTTCCGGTCGTGACCTGGGATCCGGTCCCCGGCGCGGCGAGCTACGAGGTCGACGTGGCACCCTTCGAGGTCGGCGTCTGCAACTGGACCGCTCCGCCTAACGACCACCACTGGCGCGTCACGACGGCAGTGCCGGCCTGGACGCCGCTCGGCTGGTCGTGGAACAACGTCAAGCCGTACCCGGACACGCTGGCCATTGCCAACGATGGCTCGATCAGCCTCCTCAGCGGCCAGTCCTATTGCGTCCGCGTCCGCGCGCGGAGCGACCGCGACACCTCCTCGCAGGACGTCTACGGCGACTACACGTACCTCGACGACGGAACCGGCACGGCGTTCACGTGGACCGGCTTCCCGGCCCCGACCTCGCTCGGTTGCCCTTCCGGCTCC